>Ga0075308_1000013_pt1 | contig 99295 bp, 86 predicted proteins | sample Joice_ThreeSqA_D_3_FD_120062 | JGI IMG/M metagenome (GOLD analysis project Ga0075308, IMG submission 120062) | Natural and restored wetland microbial communities from the San Francisco Bay, California, USA, that impact long-term carbon... | ecosystem: Environmental > Terrestrial > Soil >... | reverse complement strand
GCGTGCGCGTTTGTACAGCGCTTTCATCAACAGGCCGTATGCATGCTCGCTGGTACCCATGTCCGGAAGGGGTATTCCCAAAACCTGGGGATCACCGTCGCCTTCCCCGGTGAGTTCCATTAATCCCGAACGGGCCTGCAATATGGGATCATAGGCCCCTTCATTGCTGTCCGGGCCGAATCCGGTAACGCCGAGCCAGATGATGTCCGGCCGTAATGATTGAAGGCTTTCATAGTCGATGCCCAGCTTTTTGTAATTTTTTGGCAGCTGATTGGTGGCAAAAATATCAATATTTAATTTTTTAATCAGGGAGTGAAATATTTTCCGGCCCTCTTCTTCGGCCAGGTTTAAGGTCAGGGCTTTTTTCCCCGCATTAATACACAAAAAATAAGCGTTCATACGTTCTTCGGATAAAACATTATCTCCGATGAGCCGGTTAGGGTCCCCATAAACAGGATGTTCCAGCCGGATCACATTCATTCCGTCCTGGGCCAGCCTGAAAGTCAGATAGGGTAGTACAGTGGCCTGCTCGAGGGATAAAACGGTAAGATCTTTCAATAATTCCATAAAATATCTCCGTTTAATATTAATGCTGGAATCTTTTAGGTTTAGGAAATCTAGGCACGATCACAAAACGATTTTTTGACAATCGCTATACGGCAATGGATCAAATGGTCGTTCATTGTATACGGTATACAATGAACAGATGTCAACAATTGTTTTTTTCGCACCATAAAATTCTATCTATTTGACATGGTTAATCATATCCTATATTGTTTTTTTAGATTTTGGGCATATCATAATCCTGCTTCAGGATCTGCTATCTGCCGAAGTTTTTTTATTGCTGTATATTCAACAGACATCAAAATTTAGTTTAACTACCGATAGCATAATACGAAATGGGTTCTCTTATTGCCTGCCATGATTGTGATTTGATCCAGCGATTGCCGCACCTTACTGAACCTGGAACGGTCCAGTGCATACGCTGCGGCGCGGTGCTGCATCAAAAAAAGCGCAACAGTATTGAACGGACATTGTCTTTGACCCTGGCCGGGCTGGTTTTGTTCGGACTGGCCAATTCCTTTCCATTTCTGGCCTTCAAACTGGAGGCCCAGGTGCGCCAGACCACCCTGCTGACTGGAATTCAGGAGCTTTATGCCCAGGGAATGCCGGAGCTGTCGATCATCGTATTGCTTACCACCGTGCTGGCTCCGTTGGCCCAGATGCTGTGCATGTTATATATCGTGCTGCCTCTCACATTTAAGAGAATTCCGTTAGCGTTGCCCCATGTGTTTCGATTGCTACGCAGGCTGCAGCCCTGGAGCATGATGGAGGTCTTCATGGTGGGCATCCTGGTATCCGTTGTCAAACTTTCCAAAATGGCGAAAATCGTACCCGGTATCGCCCTGTTTTCATTTTTAGCCCTTATTTTTATTCTGGCTGCCTTGACCGCTTCGCTGGATTCGCATCTGATCTGGGAAAAATGGGAAAACCGTCGATGAGTCACGATTTAAAAACGGCCCGCAATCAGGGGTTTATAAGCTGTCACACCTGCCATCTGCTCTGCCGCAAGGCCGGGACGGATGCCATCATGATTTGTCCCCGCTGCGGCAGCCGTTTACACCAGCGCAAACCCAACAGTACCAAACGCACATGGGCCCTGGTGCTGGCGGCCTTCATCTTTTATATTCCCGCCAACGTGCTGCCCATCACCACCGTTACGTCATTGGGCATAGCCCAATCGGACACCATCATGAGCGGGGTCCTTTATTTCATTAAGACGGGGATGTGGCCGATTGCCCTGGTCATCTTTGTGGCCAGCATCTTCGTACCACTGATAAAACTGCTCATACTGGGCTTCCTGCTGATAACCGTCCAACGTAAATCTAGCTGGCGCCAGAAAGACCGCACCCGGCTGTATCGGATTACCGAGGTCGTCGGCCGCTGGTCGATGGTCGATATCTTTGTCGTCACCATCCTGGTGGCGCTGGTCAAGCTGGGAGCCCTGGCATCCATCCAGGCCCAGGCCGGTGCCATCTTTTTTTGTGCGGTGGTGGTAATTACCTTGTTCGCGGCCATGTCATTTGATCCGCGCTTGATCTGGGATACAAAGGAGTCGTTAAATGAGTGAATCCAAGAAAGACGGGTCTGATTTAAACGATGTTCCCGAGGCCGAGGTACGGTCACGCAAACGCCGTATCTCAATTGTATGGCTGGTTCCGCTGGTTGCCGTCCTGATCGGCGGCTGGCTGGTCTTTAAGGCGCTTTCCGAGAAAGGCCCGGTCATTACCATGACCTTTAAGTCAGCGGAAGGTTTGGAAGCCGGTAAAACCAAGATCAGATACAAGGATGTCGAGCTCGGGCAGGTCAGCGCCATCGAGTTGAGCGAAGATCTTTCAGAGGTTGTGGTAACGGCCGAGCTTGTCAAACAGGCCGAAAACTTTCTGTCGGTACATACACGCTTCTGGGTAGTTCGCGCCCGGGTTGGCGTCAGTGGCGTTTCCGGTCTGGGCACGCTGTTCTCCGGCGCCTATATTACCCTGGATCCCGGAGTGCCCGGTAATAAAACCCACCATTTCACGGGGCTCGAACAGCCGCCCCTGGTGACCGCCGACCTGCCGGGACGTCATTTTGTGCTGACGGCCGACAGCCGGGGGTCCCTGGATATTGGCTCGCCGGTTTTTTATCGCAAAATCCAGGTGGGGCAGGTGGTGGCCTATCACCTGGCTGATGACGGCAGTAACGTTATTTTCAAAGTGTTCATCAACGCCCCCTATCACGAGTATGTGCACAACAATACCCGCTTCTGGAGAGCCAGCGGCCTGGATGTAAAAGTGGACGCCCGTGGGGTGCGGGTCGATACCGAATCGCTTGTCAGCATCCTTATCGGTGGCATCGCCTTTGGCATTCCTCAAGTACAAGACCCCGGTCCCAACGCCGAACCGGAGACAGCTTTCGTGCTGTTTAGAAATATGGACGAAGCCAAGGAAAGAATCTATCAAATCAAAACCAAATCAATTCTCTATTTTAACGAGTCGGTGAGAGGATTGACCCTCGGCGCACCGGTTGAGTTCTGGGGAATTCAGATGGGACAGGTAATCGACGTCAAGCTTGTTTTTGACAATCAGAAAAAAATGTTTCGCATCCGGGTCGTCATCGAAATGGAACCGGAAAGGTTCTATGAGGCCGGATTTATCGGCGATGACATCGATCGCAAAAAATTGGTTGAATCCCTGCTGAAAAGAGGTTTCCGGGCTCAACTTAAAACCGGCAACCTTCTGACCGGCCAACAAATTATCATATTTGATTTTTTCCCGGATGCAGAGCCGGCCCCCCTCGTCTTTGAAGGAGACTACCCGGTATATCCGACGGTGCCGACACCGATGGAGGAAATCAGCACCAAATTCATGCAGATTCTTCAAAAGATAGACAGTCTGCCCATGGAACAGATCGGCAAGGACCTGCGGGACACCCTTCATGGTGCCAAACAGATTGCCGAATCGCCCGAGATTTTAAACGCCATTAGAAACTTAAGTGCGACATTGGAGGAAACCCGTCTAATGGTTTCCGACCTGCGGACCAAGGTTACGCCGGAGATCAATACCGTACTTGACGGGGCCCGGCAATCGCTGGCCAATGCCGAACAAATTCTGAATGCCGACTCCCCATTGCAGGTCAAGATGAATACAGCACTGGAAGAAATCAGCGGTGCGGCACGAGCATTGCGGCTGTTGATGGATTACCTGGAGCGGCATCCGGAGTCACTGCTCCGGGGGAAAGGACAGGAAGAATGATGGAGAAATCGAGAATAATCCGGATTGTATGTGTGACAATACTTGCTGGCGTTGTAATGTTAACCGCATGCGGAAGAACCCCGCCGGCGAAATTTTACACCCTGCAGCCGGTTCAACAATCTTCCCTGGGCAGGTCTTTGCCCGCAGATGTCGGCCTGGCGGTCGGGCCGGTAGAAATCCCCGCTGCCGTCGATCGAACGGAGATTGTCACCCGGGATGCCGGCAATGAAGTCAGCTTCTCTCAATACTATCGCTGGGCCGCTCCGCTTCGACAAAGCATCGCTTCGGTGATTGCACAGAATATTGGAACCCTGCTGGGAACTGAACGGGTAACGCCCTTTACCCGGGAAAATATTTTCCGGCCGACCCACCGGGTCGTGATCAATATTAACCGCTATGATAGCCGGCTTTCCAAAGAGTTTCTGATCGATGCAACCTGGAGCATCAAAGATCTTGATGGTAATAAACCGCTCTTGATTCGGAATTCCATCATCCGCGAACCCCTGGCAACATCTAATTATGAAGGGCTTGTCGCGGCGCAGAGCAAGGCGCTGGCAACCCTGAGCGAAGAAATGGCAAAAGCTATCTTAAATCAAGCGCAAAAAGGGCAATGAAGATCTTTTTTTTCATAGTTGTGTGCGTTTCAGTATTTATATCGTTAGGGAGTGCAACGGTTGCAGATGCCAGTGATTTTGTCAGCCTGGTAGATGGTTATCGTTCTAAAAATTTACCGGTAGTAAAACTGCCCTGGTTATCAAAGGAAGCATACCTTGAAAGCGCATTGCCTAAAAGCAATAGGATATTTTCTAAAAAGAAAGATTTTCGGATTGAAGAACTTGACGTTTATCAGCGCTATAATCCGGAAGTGGAATTATACTTTTATAAAAACCAATTGTGCGAAGTCGCCTATTTTTTCAGACGTCCGGCCAATATCTGCCTTGAAAATTATTCGGAATGTGACGATTTTGGAAAGCGACTTGATCTTATCATAAAAAAATATGGACCCGGGGAAACAGGGAATGAACATCTGGTAATCTGGCCGGCAGGGTATGAGGTTGAAAGAAGAAGATTGTGGAGAGTTGGAAATATAAAAATCGGTCTGTACGAAATGACCGGTTTTGCTACCTCAATTTTGATGGCCAAGCACATTCACCTCAATAAGGCAATATTTGCAGCCCAGCAGAAATACAGGGATAAAAGGGCCAAGGCTTTGACTGAATAGAAGTGGTTATCAAAAAACCGTTCGAATTAAGGACGGTTTTTTTGACAACCACTATAGGGGCGCATTTCGTTAGGCCAGGCGCTTAATATAAAACGTTGTCTCTTTGCCCTCGGTTTCGGTTTTTATAATTTCGTTTCCACTGGTTCTGGCCCAGGCCGGAAAATCGCTCAAGGCGCCCGGATCACTGGTCACCGCCTGAATCACCTCGCCGACTTGAACCTCTTTAATCCCCTTGCTGACTTTTACAACCGGCATGGGACAGGCCAGTCCTTTGAGATCCATGACTTTGGCAACACTGATTTCATCACTCATTTTTACACCTCCCCTTAGTTCCATTAAAATTATTTTTCCATCATATATCAGATAGTTCGGTCCCCTCTGACCTATTTACCATGCATACTGGCGGCACATTCATTTTTCCCCAGATCCATAATTTCCTGATCTTCATCGTCGACCTCGAGTAATCCGGCATTGACTTTACGGATTTGGGCATACTCATCAGGTTGTTTGCGCATGTTGTCTTTGATAAACCTGACAAACTCGCCCTCCTCCGCGATGCCATAAATATCAGCATTTTTATTTCTGATACTGCCCAGAGTGTCGACAAAGAGTTGCTGCGGGTTCGCCTCGCTCCATTCGATGTAATGCCCCGGCATAATGAGCAGATCGTCATCTAGGCCGGCGATCTTGGTTTTGAGCGTATGAAACAGCAACTTGGACCAGTCCTCCGCCATACCGCCCAGGTCGGGACGTCCGATAGACAAAATGAAGACCGTATCTCCGGCGACCAGGTACCTGTCGTCAATTAGATAGCAGGTGCTTCCCGGCGTATGTCCCGGCGTGTGAATGGCCTGGATTTCCGGACCCCCCTTTGAAAATTTAAACACCTCCTGATCCTTGAGGCTTTTGTATTCAAAAGTGGCATCTTTAAAATCGTTTTTGTGAGCAACGATCCGGGCACCGCTGTCAAAAAAAATCTGCCGGCTGCCGGATATATAGTCGGCCTGCAGATGGGTTTCAAAGGTTTTAATGATCCGGGCGCCGTGCTCGTTGGCAAAGTTCTGATAGAACCGGGTGTTCCGGGATGGATCAAATACAGCCATCTGATCTTCATATATCAAACCATAACTGCAGGAGGCCTTGCCCGGACGGATATACTGGTAAAGTTCATAACCGCTGCCTGATGCCACCAGTTTGGGGGCCAGCATGTTGCCCCAGGATTTTATGCCCTCGGTCAGATATCTGACATCCTGCCAGCCGTTCTTAACCAGTATTTCACCGACATATTTGGCAGATCCTTCTTTGGCGCACACAATCCGGATACTTTCCTCTTTGGCAACCTGAACCCGGGCCACCGATTCATCCTCCTTTTCGATAAACTCCATATAGGGGATGTTGATCATTTTCGACAGATGGGGCCCCTCGACTTTAAAACGGCCGAATTCCTCATTATTGCGGACATCCAGCAAGGTGAAATCCTGCCTCTCACCGGTCACCCATTCAAACAGATCTTCTGCCCTGTAAGACTGCAACTCCATGATAGCCCTCCTCCCTCCGCAATTTATACGTGTTTGATTATATCTTCGTTTCTAAGCCCAAATTAGCCAAATTCTCATTGATATCAATTGGAATAATGGAATACTGGAATAATGGAAAAATGGGTAAATATAAAGATGCCCTGAACGTAGATCATTACGCTTTTTGATCCAATAAAGTCAAATAAGTTACGATTTTTTTTAACCACAGATTATTCACAGAGGAAAAAGGAATATAATTTCGTATTCGGCGAAAAACTAAAAGATATTTTTAATTATTTTTCTTTTTCCGTGATTTTTCCGTGTCATTCCGTGGATATTTTTTTTCTTTCCTTTAAATCCGCACTCCGACATCCCAAATCCGCAATCCCAAATCGAATCATTTTCCTTTAAACTTAGGTTTTCTTTTTTCTAGAAACGCCAACCGCCCCTCTTTCAAATCCTCACTGAGAAAGGCCGCCTCGGTGATGGATTCGGCTTCCTTTTGGCAGTGATCCGGTGGCTGCAAAGAATTCAACATTAGATTTAAAACCCGTTTGGTTCCTTTCAGCGCCAGGGGAGCATTGGCTGCAATTTCTGCGGCTATCTGATAGGTAAAATCCTCCAGCTCTTGACGGGGGATTAAATAGTCCACAAGCCCGATCTCTCTTAACCGTTTCCCTTCGTAGGTTCTGCCGGTATAAAATATTTCGCGGGTGCTTTTAAGGCCGATGACCTGTATAAAGCGCTGCAGACCGCTCCAGGGATATACCAGACCGAGTTTTGCCGGCGGCATCCCCATGCGAATATCATCGGCCCCGATGCGGATGTCACAGCAAACGGACAGTTCGCATCCGGCACCGAAGGCCACGCCATTGATCAGGGCGATTACCGGATAGGGATAATTGACAATCGTTTTAAACAGCGTCTCAACCGGGTTCAGCGTCTTCAGTTTCTCGCGGACATCATCGCTGAGTTGGGTGGGCAGGGAGCGAATATCGTATCCGGAGCAAAAGGCTTGATTCCCGAAGCCCCTTATAACAACTACGCGCACCGTGTCGTCCGCAGCCAGTTCTTCAAATCTATCCAACAGCGTATCGACTAATTCAGGGGACAGGGAATTTTTCTTTTCCGGTCGGTTCAAAACCAGTGTACATATATTTTTATTTTTTTCGATTGAAAGCAGTTTGTTGCCCACAACGGTCACCTTTCTTTGATCACTCACAGGCAATGCCAATAATCCGGTAACTCAGCCCGGGTTGCTTGGGAATAATTTTCAGCCAAGGCCGAAAACAGCCGGTATACTATAATGCAGAGCCCAATACTATTCAATGAGAAGACATTAAAATTTTCAAGTCCCACAGAAGTTTCTTCTTCGATCAAACCAGCCGGCTAGGCGCTCAGTGGCAGGGCTGAACCCTGAACGGTGAACCTATGAACTGCCGTCATTAGTTGTTAAGTCAGTGTTATTTATTCACAGATATATAAAATTTAGAATTCTGAAAAGTAGTATCCTCATCTTCAATAATTTCACCATACATTATAACCATTTGCCGGCTCCGCCCTATATTCTTTGCGTATTGTACTCCGGTGCCGTATTTTACATTTGATGATGCCATGTTGTAACCTTTTGATCTACCGAATTTCAAAATATCATCTGCTATTCTTGTGACCTTTATAGTTCTATAAGCCATTTTGACATTACCGGCATTTGTATAACCTACAGAAAACGTCATATTATCTCTTTTGTATTCTGCTTCCTTACGAAAATAATGTTGCGGATTTTTCAATCGGAGATCAAACACAACTATTACTTTATCAACATTAGATTTACCGTTTGTCGCATCCACAAAAAGGTATCGCGTTGTTTTTATATTGCTGCCCTGTGGATCATCAATATTGTCCATCTTAAACGAGCTATCTATTTCACCGAGAAATGTAAACCTTTTATCAATACCGATTTCATAACTGCCGAGTGTTAGATAATTAAACTTACTTGTTTCCCTGAAAACAGCTTTATCAGCCACACACCCCGACACTATAACCAAGAGACATAATACTAAGAAGAATTTTTTCATTTTTATAATCCTTTCTTTTAAGTCTCACATATCCTTAAAGGCATTCATCCTTGACCCTTAACATGTATATTTCTATGTATCAATGCCTTACATATGTAGCCTATCTAAACAAAGAAGTTAAAAAATGACTGCCACCCAACACATTCTTTAAATGAAAAGGTGTATCGAATGATCTTAATCCAATACCAGTATTTTTTGGTGCCTTCTCGTTTGTAAACATTTGAACTTAAAACTATGATTTTATCATCCATAGCAGACTCCTTTTTGTTTGACTTCATTTGGTATACGGTATACAGAAAAACACCGATCTATATGATTATTTTAAATATCGGTCTTCGGGATGAACTCTGTAACTGTAAATTTTTACACTGTATGTTTTTTCAACCTAAGTGTTTGAATTTATATATTTATACACTTTCTACAGTATACAGATGCCATCCAACTCTTAACAAAGGATGGTTGATAGATGACACAATCCAAAACCCATCAAAGTGAACGGGAACGACTTGAAGCCCTGGAAAATAAGGCTGAAATGGGCGGCGGTCCCAAAGCCATCGAACGTCATCTCCAGAGAGGCAAATTGACGGCACGCAAGCGTTTGGATCTGTTGTTCGATCCGGACAGCTTTGTTGAAGTCAACAAACTGGCCCAGAGCCAATCGGTAGATTTCGGCATGCAGGAAAAGCGGGTTGCGGGGGACGGTGTCGTCACCGGCCACGGAACCATAGATGGGCGGCTGGTATTCGCCTATGCCCAGGACGTGACGGTACTCGGCGGATCTGTCGGTACGATCCACGGGCAGAAAATCTGCCGGATCATGGATGAAGCCATTAAAGTTAAAGCGCCTTTGGTAGCCTTGAATGATTCCGGCGGCGGTCGGCTGCATGAAGGCTTTTTCGCCTCCAAAGGCGTGGCCGGTATGTTTTATCGCAATACGGCTGCTTCGGGTTTGATCCCGCAAATTACCGGCATGATGGGCTCCAGCGCCGGAGTAGCGGTTTATTCACCAGCGTTGACCGACTTTATTGTCATGGTCAAGGGCCAAAGCCATATGGTCATTACCGGACCGGCAATTATCAAATCAGTCACCGGGGAGGACATCAGCCTCGAAGAACTTGGGGGCGCCAAGGTTCACAGTGAGATCACCGGCCAGGCCCACTTTGTAGCCGACAGCGATGCCGAATGCATTGAGATTATCAAGAAGCTGCTCGGTTATCTACCCTCCAACAAAGATGAACGGCCCCCGGTCGTGGCATGCGGTGATGACCCCAACCGAATCGATGACACCCTGGAAAAAATAGTTCCGGCAGATTTCAAAAAATCTTATGACATGCATGACGTCATTTTGCGAATTGTGGATAGTGAGGACTTTTACGAGATTCTGCCCCGGTTTGCCCCGAATATCATCATCGGCTTCGCCCGCCTCGACGGTCATTCCGTGGGTATTGTCGCCAATCAGCCCCGATTCAAAGCCGGTTGCCTCGATGTCGACGCCTCCGACAAAGCCGCGCGCTTCATTCGATTTTGCGACGCCTTCAATATTCCGTTAGTCAACCTGGTGGACGTTCCCGGCTATTTCCCGGGGGTGGCCCAGGAACGGGCCGGAATCATCCGGCATGGCGCTAAAATGCTGTATGCCTATTCGGAAGCCACGGTGCCCAAGATCACCCTGGCCCTGCGCAAAGAATACGGCGGGGCCGTAATGGGCATGTGCTGTGTGGGTATGGGAGTCGACCTGATGCTGGCCTGGCCCATCGCCCAGCTGGTCGTGCTCGACACGACTGCCGCGGTCAATCTTATTTTTCGCAGGGAAATTCAGGCCGCCGAAAATCCGGATGAGCTCAGGCAGCAAAAAATTGAAGAATATGATTATAAATATTCCAATCCCTATCATGCCGCCTCCAACATGCTGGTGGACTCCGTTATCAAGCCGTGTGAAACTCGGCCACAGCTCATAAAGGCGCTGAGAATGCTGGCCAACAAGCAACGGCCGGAACCGAATAAAAGGCATGGGAATATACCGTTGTAGAATGACCGGGTTCGGAGAACCGCTTGAGATCAAAAGCAACAAAATTTGATAGAAGCTTATCGAAGAAATGCCTAAAGTTTTAAAATGCCTAAATTGCCTAAAATTAAGGTATTCTGTCTATTTTATTAAATAGCGGGCAACTAATTTTCGAAAGGAAACACAATTATGAATTTCGATCTAACCAAAGAGCAGAAAATTATTCAAAAAGCGGCCCGGGAATTTGCGAAAGGTGAGTTTACCGATGTGGCCCGGGAACTGGACATCAATGAGACCTATCCGGCCGATATTGTAAAAAAAGCCAAAGAACTGGATCTTATCGGCCTTTTTATCCCCGAGGCGTATGGGGGGCCGGGGTTAGGCTTTCTGGAACAGGCCATGGTGCTGGAAGAATTCTGGAAAATTGATCCGGGAATCGGTCAGCAGCTGAGCTCGATTTCATTTGGAGCGGAAGAATTGATTCTTTTCGGAACCGAGGAACAAAAAAAGAAATGGCTACCGCCCCTGTTCGAAGGCGACGCGCTGATGGGCTTTGCCATCACCGAACCGGATGCCGGCAGCGATACAGCGGCCGCAACCACGACAGCTGTCAGGGATGGGGATGAATATGTGATCAACGGCAGCAAGGTCATGATCGGCAACGGCACGGTCGGCACGTTCATGCTGGTCTACTGTCTGACGAACCCTGAAGTGGAACGGAAAACCGCCCGTCACAGCATTATTATTGTTGAAACCGACCGCGCAGGCTACAAAGCCGATCCCATGCACGGCAAAATGGGCCTGCGGGCTTCCGACACTTCAGCGATCTATTTTAATAATGTCAGGGTTCCCAGAGCAAATCTGTTAGGCGCCGAAGGCAACGGGTTCATCCAATTGATGAAATTTTTTGACCATTCCCGGGCTTATGTTGCCGGGCACGGAGTCGGATTGGCCCAGGGAGCCCTGGACATGGCCATCAAACACGTCAAAGGCCGCAAACAGTTCGGCCGTCCCCTGGCCGCCTTCCAGGCCACCCAGTTTAAAATCGCCGAGATGGCCACCAAGGTCGAGACTGCTCGAACCATGGTTTATAAATCCGCTTGGCTGCTGGACCAGGGCAAGCCTGACACGAAATTGACTGCCATGGCCAAATTGTACGCCTGCCATGTGGCCGTTGAGGTGGTGGATGAAGCCCTCCAGCTTCACGGCGGATACGGTTATTTTAACGATTATCCTATCGAACGCTTTTACCGCGCTGCCAAAGTGCTGGAGATTTATGAAGGAGCCAAAGAGGTAGAAAAGATCGTAATCTCGAGGGAGCTGCTGGGGAGATTGTAATGGCTTTTTGATCTTCTCGATGAATCCGGCGATGCCGCCGGGTTTTATTGGATATAGCGATTCAGCAATTCATTCCAACTTTCGGTTTTCATAAACTTCAGCAATGCCTTGTTTATCGGTTTGCGGAGCGGGCTGTCCTGCTGTAAGGCGATGCTCACGAAGTATTCATCGAAAGTGCCGCCAATGACCTGCATCCGGCCGGGAAACTCTCTTTTTATAAGATACTGCAATATTTTTTCGTCCTGCACAAACGCATCGATGCGTTTGCTCGCGACCGCCGATAATCCTTTCTGTATGCTATCAAAGGGGATAATGGCGACTCCCTTTTTGGCCAAAAAGGCGAAGCCCTCAGATCCGGAGATACATCCGACGCGCGCGTGGTAAAGGTCATTAAAACCATGAACCTTGCCTCTCAGCTCGGTAAGGGTCAGCTGCGTCGTGATGGCCGCCGTAAAGCTGGCGATAAAAATAATTGAGAAAATCATCCAGATGATCGCTGAAATCCGCCCGCCCATTGTTTTTGGGGCCTTGTCGCCATAGCCCACAGTGGTCATTGTCACCATGGCCCACCAGATACCGTGACCGATCCCTTTGACATTACCGTCACCGAACATTTCGCTGTTGCGCCGTTTTTCAAATGACCATACGATTATTCCGACGATAAGAGACATCAAAAACAACAAGACAATCGCTTTGAAGATTTGCGGTGAAAATACACTTTTGATGACATTCATCCATCTGTAATCAACCCCCTCAGCCGGCACCGCAATGGACAACCCCGATTTCAAATAGGATTGGCTGAAATCCATAACGGCTTCAAAACGATCCTGAACAGATACGGCAGGGATGACATCTATTTCTTTTTTTAACAGCGCATCTAACACTGCCTCAGAACTGCTGAATTCCCGAAATTCGAATGGTGCACCCATGCGTTGCGCCACTGCTTGCCAAAGTTCAACGCATAATCCCTCCCATCGATTATCAGCGGTTTTTATGTAAGCCGGCGGAGCCACCACCACTCCCACCAGAAGTTTATGTGAAGTTACCCCTTCATCTTCAGAAAATGCATAGACAGAGAAAAATAAAACAAGCCAGAGCATTATCATGATGCATTTTATTGCGCGAAATGCTTTATAATTTGATAGCATGGTGCATTTCCTTTTTTAAGATTTGGTGCACAACACCATATGACAGAAATACTGCTTGATCGGTGATGCGATTAGTAACCAAATCACCTTGGCAATACACACTGGCAACCAAAACCCACTCGTTGGAGGGTGAATGGCTCATACCCTTAAGCTGGAAATCCAGATTACAGATAGGTGAGAGTGTCCAAATATCAAATTATCCGAGAATCTTTCAGATAGAATCTTGATACATGAAACACCATATAGAATCAACTTGTATTCCAAACGTTGATAAACCCGGACATCATCTGTGCACTTTTCGTGGTTGAGGATCTCGATTATATAATGATTCAGCTAAGGTAATCAATTTTGGCTTGCCTAAAAGTGGGAGTTGTTTGCCTGAAGCAAATCTTTAACGTACCGGAAAAAGTTGGGATTAGCTAAAGAACGGTATATTTTATCAGAAGGTTAGAAGGATAGCCGTAATGCTTGATAACGCTCCGGTTCAGCGGCGGCGCGTGAGCGCCGTCCGCTGCAACCGTTAGCTGGCCAGTAGGTACAGCCCGGGTTTAGTTTTGAGGTTTTGTCTGTAAACTTTGTAATACTTTATCAATACCTAATGATCCACCTCCAACTGGCGGAAACTCTTTAAATGAAGCTAAAAATTGACCCACAAGAGCTTGAGCAGGTACAAAAAGCCACATGTTGTCACCATACCATCTTGTGTACAAGGCAGATTTCCATGAAACTTCAAAAGGGTCCGCTCTTAAATTGATCACAAGTGGCCACGACGGCGTTTTACGAAATCCTTCATTAATGGTACCTTCCATATAAGAAAAATGAAGTTTCCAGTTGTTATATCTGACAGCATTTAAATTACCACCAGCATCAAAATAAAATATTTCTTTTCTTGTAGCTCCTTTTACATCTCCCTTCCAGAAAGGCAACTGATTATAACCATCTAAATGCACTTTAAAATTCTTATCACCAGCTTGATATCCCTTAAGTAATTTTTCCTTAACATCAGGAACACCAGCAGCAGCTAAAAGAGTGGGCATCATATCTTCATGTGAATAAATATTGTTATCGATAGTTCCGGGTTTAACAACTCCGGGCCAACGAATAACACAAGGGACTCTAAAACCACCTTCCCAGGTAGAACCTTTTTCACCAGCAAATGGTGTTGTACCACCATCAGGCCAGGTGAATTTTTCCGCGCCATTATCTGTAGAATACATAATGATAGTTTTGTCAATAATACCAAGCTCTTCCAATTTATTAAGAACTAAACCAACGGCTTTATCGTGCTCAACCATTCCATCCGGGTAGAGTCCGATGCCTGTTACACCATCGCTCTCAGATTTTAGGTGAGTCCATACGTGCATACGGGTTGCATTTAACCATACAAAAAATGGTTTACCCTGTTGATGAGCTTTTTCTATGAAAGCTATAGCAGCGTTTGTAAATTCTTCGTCTGCTGTTTCCATTCTTTTTCTTGTCATTGGTCCTGTATCTTCTATTCTGCCATCAGCGTATGAATGCAAAACACCACGTGGTCCAAATTTTTTGTGAAATTCAGGATCTTTGGGATAATAATAAGTTTCCGGCTCTTCCTCAGCATTTAAGTGATAAAGATTTCCGAAAAACTCATCGAAACCGTGGTTCGTCGGTAACATTTCGTCCCTGTCCCCAAGGTGATTTTTTCCAAACTGACCGGAAGTGTAACCAAGAGGTTTTAATAATTCAGCAATGGTAACTTGATTTGGTTGGATACCTTGCGCTGATCCCGGCATACCGATGGTTAAAAGTCCTGTTCTAAAAGGATGCTGACCTAGAATAAATGCTGCACGCCCTGCTGTGCAAGATTGCTGAGCATACCAGTCTGTAAATACGGCTCCTTCTTTTCCAATACGGTCTATATTGGGTGTTTGATATCCCATCATCCCTTGGCTGTTGATACTGATATTAGAATAACCAATATCGTCACCCCAGATAACCAGAATGTTTGGCTTATCCTGTGCACTTGTTAACTGTGTTACACTAAGAAATATTAGTGTAAAAAGAACTAATTGAAGTTTTTTCATAATTTCTCCTTTTTTGTCGATTGAATTAACTGATGAATATCACAAGGCTTATCCTCTTTTTGCTTTCTCAATATCCGGCAGTACCCAACTCCGATTGAAATACGGTTCCAGCGGACCATAGGGTCGGAAGTCGCTGAACCAGCCGTCACCAGGATTGGTGGGGATCCAGTTCTGCTCCTTGCCCTTTGGCGGCGTCGGTCCGAAGTAGATGTCCACCGTGTTATCGGCATTCTTGAGCAGATCCTGCCGCGACGAACGGTCAGCAAGCTATAGCTCTTGCCGGGCATGGTTGCATCGTTTTGATTGCATTTTCGATCGTGAATTCGCGGACCGGTCCGTGCCGGTGGCAGCGCCACTGGCAATCAGGCCACCGGAGCAGCCCGCGTGGTTCACAGCCGCAAGGGCTTATTCATTTATTTTGTCTCTACTCGGCCAGTGCCGCCTTAACACGGCCTTCGCGATATTGCTGAAGTTCCGCCTCGGTCAGTTTGCGATCGGCAATCTGGATGGTGACCTTTTCCAGCTCGCCGTTGAACTTGAAGGGCACGTGGTAGTCTTCGCTGACGGGTGTGCCGGTGTCTTCGCCGATATCCAGCGTTTCGTCCAGCGACATGCGGAACGGAATCGTCCGTTGCAGATGGCCGCTGGCTACCTTGTTGCCATCAACTGTCAGGGTGGCGGTTCCGCCCTTGCCAAGACCGCCGCCATCGTAGTTGAAGTCAAGTGTGACGACATGCCTGCCAGCAATGAGCTTGTCCTTACCGGCAATGGTGTAACGCTCAACGCCGGCGAGGTTGTAGTGGAACACGGGGCGTCCGTCCTTCAGGTAGAGCCCTACGCCCGCGAAGCGTCCTCCCTGCGTCATGATCACACCCTCGGCACCCTTTTCGGGAATGCTCACGGTGGCGCTGATGCCGAAGGATTTGTTCTTCAGGTCGGGTGCGGCACCCTCGGGAATCCGGATCATTCCGTCGTAATAGGTGAACTCGTTTCGACCCAATGTAAGGCTGGGACGGTTGTGCACATCGAGGCGCTCAACCTTGCTGTTGTCGATGGGCAGGACGTTGTATTTCTCGGCTTCCGCCCAAAAAAGATCCTGCAATTCCTTCAGCTTGGCGGGCTCGCTGGCGGCGACATTCCTGGCCTCGGTGAAGTCATCCTTCACGTTGTAGAGCTCCCACTGGTAATCAAGGACCCCAACATTGCCGCCGGAACTCGACCACGGTGGCGTCGGAGGCGTGGTGGCGGCCACCCAACCATCGTGATAAATCGCCCGGTTGCCAAGCATCTCGAAATACTGGGTATGGCGCTTCGACGGAGCGCTGGCGTCGTCGAAGGTGTAAGCCATGCTCACGCCTTCGATCGGCTTCTGCGCAACGCCGTTGATGCTGGTCGGCGCTGGAACGCCGGCGGCCTCGAGGATGGTGGGCATGATATCAATGACATGATGGAACTGGGTGCGGATGCCGCCCTTGTCCTTGATGCGCGCCGGCCAGGAAATGACCAAACCATTGCGCGTGCCGCCAAAGTGCGAGGCGATCTGCTTCGCCCACTGGAAGGGCGTGTCCATCGCATGCGCCCAGCCAACCGGGTAATGGTTGAACGTATTCGGACCGCCCAGTTCGTTCATCTGGCGCTTCACTTCCTGGAAGTCCTCAGGGATCGCGTTGAAGAACGTCATTTCGTTGAGCAACCCTTGCATGCCACCTTCTCCGCTGGCGCCATTGTCGCCCTGGATGTAGATCACCAGCGTGTTGTCCAACTCGCCGTCCGCCTTAATCGCGTCGAGAATGCGGCCCATCTGGTAATCGCAATAGGCAAGCGCCGCGCAATAGACTTCCATCATGTGGGCGTAAACTTTCTTTTGGTCGGCGTTCAAGCTGTCCCATGCGGGAATGCCGGCGGAACGCTCAGTCAACTCCGCTTTTGCGGGAATGAGGCCCTGGGCCTTCTGCCGTGCAAACGTTTCTTCGCGCACCTTGTCCCAGCCCTGGTCAAACTGGCCCTTGAATTTCGCGATCCAATCAGGCGGCGCATGGTGGGGCGCATGCGCCGTGCCGGGCGCGTAGTAAGCGACGAACGGCTTGTTCGGGGCCATCGCATGCTGCATGCGAATCCAGTTGATGGCGTGGTCCGCCATGTCTTTCTCAAAGAAATAATCCTTCGCATCATGCGGTGGCTCAATGGGTTTGGTGCCCTCAATGATAGCCGGGTTCCACTGGCTGGTGTCGCCACCGATAAAACCGTAGAAATATTCGAAGCCCAACCCGGTCGGCCAGAGATCAAACGGACCGGCCTGGCTCGACTGCCAATCTGGAACGTTATGGTTTTTGCCATACCAGGAGGTGTTCCAGCCGTTCTGCTTCAAGATCTCGGCAAACGTTCCGGCGCTCTTCGGGGCGAGTGTGTTGTAGCCGGGAAAACCGGTGCCGGCCTCCATAATCACGCCGGAAGCGACGCTGTGATGGTTGCGCCCAGTCAGCAGAGCGGCTCGCGTGGGAGAACACAGCGCGGTGGTGTGAAATTGGGTGTAGCGCAGGCCGTTTTCTGCCAGCCGATCCATGGTCGGCGTCGGGATCGGACCGCCAAAGGTTGATGAGGCGCCAAAGCCCACATCATCCGTCAGAATGATCAGTACGTTCGGCGCCCCTTTTGGGGCCTCGATCATTTTGGGGAAGTCCTTAACGGAGTCCTGGATGGTGCGGCCAATTTTGCCGCCGAACGGCTGCTCGGGAATGGGCAGAATGTTTCGGTTGAATTCAGTCTTTTCCTGGGCTGGCGCTTTCACAGCCGCCAACATAACAACAGCGCAAATTAAAGCTGCAATTGAAACGAGTTTTGTTTTCATGATATTCTCTCCCATTTGGTTAACATTCTATATATAGTTCCCGTCTCGGTTCAGCGGTGGCGCGTGAACGCCATCCGCTGGAACTGATTGTCAGCTGCTCATCTTGTTTGATGTATGTTTTTTATCTTCGAAGTGTGGTCGAAAAAGGCTTTAGATAGTGCGTATCATCGATTTTCCGTTGTGTGTTTTCGATGCTCAGTGCAGATCAGCAATGTTAGCAGATGATGACTTGCATTTGTAAGCATTGCCAGTAACATTGACAAACTTTTGGAAAGGAGCGGTATCGATTGGTGAAAATGTAATTCGGAGAATGATCTGCTTGGAAGAATTTCTTGGTGAAATTTGGGCTTGCTCCACTTGGTGAATATATTCCGTCCATTTACGTGGAAAAAATCGCCGAATTTCGCCGTATATGGCCTGATTGCTTATGATTGGCCAGGACGGTGACTCTCATATTTTAATCCACGCGTCTTCGCTGTCACTCAGATATAGGTTTCGTGCCTAAATCGAATCTTTGAAATCCCATTAAATTTATTTAACATTTCACTTGGCAATCCTAAAATTTCCAGATTGGATCCTGAATTTAGTTAGAAAAAAAAACCGACATCGGTTAATCGAGTCTGACGCAGGTCTCAAAATATGGCCTTTATTGTGTGGTTTCTTTTTCTAATGCAAAGAAAGTTAGACCTTTTAAATGTTTGCCTGTATAGCCGCAATCTCTAATTTTATTATACTTGGGATTACGGCTAATAATGCAAAAGAGTAAAAAATGAATTAAAACCCAATAACCAATCCCAGTATTGGCCCGTACAACGTGACATCCCACTGGAACTTGTCTCTGCCGCTGCCATCTGTGTAATCCTGGGATAGCGCCCGATAGCCGGCAAAAGCCTGGGCGTTCTTTTCGCCAAATAAGTCGAATCGATAGCCAATCAAGCCGAACGCATCCCAGGCGAAATCGGAACCAAAGGCGACGCCACCAATATCTCCCGCCAGGGTAGCCGTCCACCGCTCGGAAAGTTCCCAAATGGTCCGGACCCCAACGAGCGGTTCCACCCAGCTTTTGTCCTGGTCGACGTTATTTACACGGTCCTGGAAAACGCCTTCGAAGTCGAGTTTGAGACGCAAATAGGTGTAGCGGGCGCCGAAATAAGTGTCGACCGTCACAGAGGGCGTCTTTTTACCCGGTGCCTCCGCAAGATCCCAGGTGCCCAGCCGGTAGAACCCTCCTAATCCCTGCCACAGGGAGGTTACGGAGGGATCGATCTTGGTGAGACCAGCCGGTCCGCTTACATCGCTGGTTCCAAGGTTGGCATATATGGTATTACCCCACAAGCCCCAATTGCCTTTACGCGCCTCATATTCTATCATAAAGGCGAAATTCAACTCATCCCAGATGTCGCTGAAGCCGACATCGACGTCCACTTCCAAGCCCTTGACCGTCGCATTGCCGTCCATGGACATTGCCCACAGGTAAGGCGCTATATGAAACTGCCAGGCACTTTCAGCGGGTTTTTCTTCGGCCGCCGCCCATGGCGTTAAGGCCGCCAGTATGAAGGCAACAATCACCATGATAGATAGAACCTTCTTCGGTTGCAGCAAACCAACTGGTCTCTGATACATAAATCTTACCTCCTAATTTATTTTATCGGCCTCAATGACTATGTATGTTATCGAACAGATTCGTGAAGAATTAACTGTCCTTCATGGCGATGGACTTACCGAGCCGACGTGCTTTCGGGTTGCTTGTCAGCCGCGTGCGCCGAAAGTGCAAGGATAGCGGCCATCACGACCACTAGGGCCGCGTTACGAACGATTGTCGTTTTCATGATTCTGTCCTTCCTTCTTGTTGTTTGGTTGCGGGATGTGGTCTATATCACAGGATGAAGCTGATTTGTGCTATTTCGGATGTTATTTGTAATATTTTCGGCTTGTAGTAGGCGAGTGATTTCTTGATATTACAAATTCGCTTAAATTTCAAGTACATTGAGAATCTATCAACGTCAGGGCAAGTTGTGATACCAAATGATTCAGAATCAGATATGATTCAATTTCAACACCACAATTTGCCATAATGTAGACGCTGATAAATTAGCAGGTTTCAAATTGATATCGCAAGGATTTTTAGAAAATCGAATATTAAGTCCATACAAGCATCTTGTTCCGAAAAATAATACAACAATGGCAGTTGATGTTCATCGCAGATTGGCCAATCAACTATCCATTCTTTATTCAGCCTCAATTTATTGCGATTTTCTTGCCTTAATAGGAAACTTGGTAGGCCTATTTCTAATTGGGATTTTAAGATGAAGTATAAAATTACAGGGAGTTGCAGATTACCCGTAACCATAGCCTGCATTTCTTCGCATTTCAATTACGCATTTCTACTTATCCTTGGCGTTATATCCCGCTTCTAGCGCTTTTATTGATGCACTCAGCATTTTTGGATTCTTACCGAATCTATTTTTCAGGACGTCTTTAATATCTTCGGCGGAACAAAACAGTTTGTCATTAGCAACTGCCTTCTCAGCGGTTGCCAGGGCAAATCCGAGCACGACAAGATTAACAGCTTTGGGATTTTCGATCTCCTGGGCCAGTGCGTCGGCGTCTATGGTCCGGACCGCTGCTTTTGATTCATTTTCCAGGTCAGCGGTCCCGTTGGAAACTGCCCATCCGTCTGGCTTCAAAAAGGAACTGTGCTGCTTTAAGTTTTCGGGCTTCAGCAGCACCAGTATATCCGCCTGCAAAGGCCGGATTAACGGGCTTGAAAAATCTCCCACTTTAAAATGGGATAACACCGTTCCGCCTCTTTGCGCCATTCCATGGGTTTCGGATGTAAACACGGGCAGCCCTTTGTTAATCGCAGCTTCTGCCAGAAGGCGTGTCACAAACAACACCCCCTGCCCGCCCACTCCGCTGATGATGACTTGCTGTTTAATCGTTCCTGTCATCGGTTCTCCCTCTTCGAGTTTGAGTTCCCTGTATCTGATTATTCCATTGTTGATTGAGTTGACTTTGCAGAATCAACTTAATCAACCAGTCAACTTAATCAACTATTCAGCTATGCCATAGGCAGCATCCAGCCGCCAGCAACCAGAGACCTATCGCCAGCACCTGCTACTTTGCCACTATCGCCCCTTTCGGGCATACATTCAGACATACCCCGCAATCGGTACACAGAATGCGATCGATGCTGACATATTTTTTATCCTGGGCCTCATCCTCATGGTAAATAAGCGCCGGGCACTCAAATTGCTTTATGCAATAGGCGCAGCCGTCACAGTCTGCGGTGATTTCCACCGGGATGTGTTCAGTGATCTCACCTTTTCTTGCCAGATCGATGACGCACGGATATCTGGATATGACAACGGCCGGTCCGTTCTCACGGCTATATTGGACGGCATCCTTCATTAAGGCAATGAATTCATTTACCAGGTATGGATTGCCTTCTTTGACATATTTAACGCCGCAGCCGCGAACCAGTGATTCGATGTCGACGGCTTCCAGCGGTTCACCGCAGGCGCCCCGTCCGCTGGTGGGTGGGGGTTGGCTTCCGGTCATGGCCGTGGTTCGGTTGTCCAGGATAACCAGTACAAATTTCACCTTCTGGACCACCGCATCGATGAGGGGTGGAACCCCGGCATGGAAAAAAGTAGAGTCACCGATGGTGGCCACAATATCCGGACGTTTTTCTTGGTTTTTATAGGCATGGTAAAAGCCGGAAGCCTGGCTGATAGCCGCTCCCATGCAAAGTACGGTATCAACCGCTCCCAGGTTCAACCCCAGGGTATAACAGCCGATATCACTCGTATAAATTCCCCTGCGGGCGGCTTTTTTAATGGCGAAAAAGCTGGCCCGGTGCGGACAACCGGCACACAGCGTCGGGCGCCGTCCGGTTACAAAGGGAATATGATGGCGTTCGAATTCGACCCCGCAGAATTTAGCGATGATTTCCTGAATATCCTCGGGATAAAGCTCGCCAACGCCGGGTACGGTATTTGATAACCGGCCTTTGACACGGTGTCGATCGGCCAGCTGCATTTCGATAACACCCATGGTTTCTTCGATAACCAGTATTTCCTCGTATGATTCAATCCAGTGGGTTATAAAATCACTGTGCAGGGGAAACGGCTGAAGCACCTGGTAAAAGGGAATGGTCTGCCACAGGCCCAACTCTTTTAAAATTTCCCTGGTGTGGGCGGCGGCAACGCCTGATGCGATAATCGCCTGGGGTGCTTTGGCTTCGGGATTGAGGCGCAGCGGTTGCGTCGGTTCGTGACGCGCCATGGCCGCAAGTTTTTCTTCCACTTCCTTGTGAAGATGAAATCGGTATCTTGGCGTAGCCGCCCAGCGGGTGGGATCTTTTTCAAATTTAACTACCCGGTCATTTGGCTGTATTTTTCCCAAAGCCACGTCCTGCCGGGAATGGCAGACCCTGGTGGTGGGGCGCAGCATCACCGGGGATTTAAAAGTTTCGGAAAGTTCATAGGCCAGGCCGATCATCTCTTTGGCCTGCAGGGGGGTATCCGGATCCAGGACCGGAATTCTGGCGATCATGGCCATCAAGCGGCTGTCCTGTTCGGTCTGGGAAGATATGGGTCCGGGATCGTCGGCACTGATTACGATAAAACCGCCTTTGGTACCCATATAGGCAGCACTCATCAGCGGATCGGAGGCCACGTTCAAGCCGACCTGTTTCATGCTGACTGCCGTACGCAATCCGGTCTGGCAACCGGCATAGGCAATTTCAAAGGCAATTTTCTCGTTTACGGACCACTGGGTATGCATTGAAATTTTATTTTCTTTTTGAAAAAACGCCACAGCCGCCAGTATTTCTGAAGCCGGGGTACCCGGGTAAGAGGTTGCCATGGCGCATCCGTTTTCAATCAATCCACGTGCAATGGCTTCGTTGCCCAACAGCAGTCTGCGTTCAGTCACTGGTTTCCTCCGGTCGTTTAGTTAAATAGTTGATTAGATAAATAGGTGGTTGTCTGTATCAATCCGAAATTGCAAATCGAAAACCCGAAACTCGAACCGCGCAACCCGAAACTCGCAACTCGAATTATAGCTCGAACGAACTCACAGTTATATTCAGCGGCAGATCCCGCAGCTTTTCCATGACATCGTCGGGAATGATTTCATCTGTTCTTATAAAAATCATGGTTTTATCCCCGCCTTTTTCCTGGCCGACCCTCATTCTGCTGATATTAATTCCCTGATCGCCCAGGAGGTTCCCAATACTGCCGATGGCTCCCGGCTTGTCGTGGTTGTGAATTAATATGAAACGACCCTGGGGGTGCAGTTCGAGCCGGAAATTATTAATATTGACCACTCGCGGATCCTTTCGCCCGAAAATCGTACCGGCCACTTTACTTTTGCCGCCATCATAATAGGCCCTGACGGTAATCAGGTTGATGTATTCATCCGTTTCGGGAATCGTGGTTGCGGTAACCTTTATACCCCTTTCTTTGGCCAGGACTTCGGCATTGACAAAATTGACATCATCTTTGATCATGGGAGTTAACAGCCCCTTTAATACGGCCGTCGTCACCGGTGACAGATCAAGGCTCTGAAAATCCCCGGCATATTCAATCACAACTTCTTTTACCGGTCCGGACGCCAGTTGAGCCAGCAGACAGCCCATCCGGTCGGCCAGGGTCAACAGTGGGCCGATCTTTTCCAGGAGCTCACCGCTTACCGCCGGCACATTCACGGCGTTAATAATGGTGCCGTGTTTGAGATAGGCGATAATTTGCTCGGCCACCTGAACGGCCACGTTGGTTTGCGCTTCCAGGGTGGAAGCCCCAAGGTGAGGGGTACAGATCACCCGGTCGACATCAAACAGGGGGCACACGCCGGGAGGTTCGTGTTCAAAAACATCCAGGGCGGCGCCGGCTACCTTGCCGGAACGCAAGGCCTCATTTAGATCGGTCTCATCGACGATACCGCCGCGGGCACAATTGATAATCATAACGCCGTCCTTCATTTTTTCGAAAGCGGCTTTGTTGAGGAAACCGATGGTATCCTTTAATTTGGGAACATGCAGGGTGATGAAATCCGCCCGGCGGAATAACTCTTCAAGGGAAACCGGTTCAAAGCCTGCTTTTTCAATTTGCTCCGGGGTCACAAATGAATCATGCACAACCACCTGCATTTTCAGGCCCCGGGCACGATCAGCAACAATGGATCCGATCTTTCCAAACCCGATAACTCCCAGAACCTTATTGAAGACTTCCCTGCCCTGCAGCTTTTTCTTTTCCCAGAGCCCGGCCTTCAACGTCGAAGTGCCCCAAGGTATGTTGCGGGTCAAGGCCATCATCATGGCAATGGTATGTTCGGCGGTGGTGATGACATTGCCGGTGGGCGTATTCATCACGACAACACCCCTTTTGGTGGCAGCGGGGATATCGACATTATCCAGACCGATACCGGCCCGCCCGACGACTTTTAACGACTTGGCAGCCTCAAGAAGTTCTTCGGTAACTTTGGTGGCACTGCGGATCACCAGGGCATCGTAGCCTCCAATGATACGTTTAAGCTCATCAGGCGCCAATCCGGTTTTTACATCCGCCTCTATCCCGGGCTCTTCTTGAAACATCTTAATTCCGATATCACCAAGATTGTCACTGACCAGAACTTTCATGAAATCCTCCGCAAATAAAATTTAAGGGTATAAAATGCGATTTGAAAATCGCTCATGGAAGGCTGAAATTCCCTGCCGACCGGCTGGGAGCGCTGAAACAAAAAGGTAAGCGGGCAAAACGTCATCCAAATAATATCTCGAATCCGGCTATCTATTGCGACTTTTTGCCTGTTCGATCAATTCAAGCAAACTGGTGACTTTCGGCTTGGGACGGGCTTCCATGAGATGATTGAATTGATCTTCAGACAAATTGTCCTTCAAATACTGCACCACGTCGAAGTGCTCCCACCAGCAATCCAGGATTTTAAAACAGGGCCGCTGGTCGTCACCGCATATTTCACAATAATTAAAGGGTACGGAGTTGCCCAGTCTTGGGCAACGCCGTACCAGTCCTGCGTCTGTTTTGTCCATAAATCATCCAACGGGAGATGCTGTCATTTAAAGTTCTTGATGATCGCCGGTTTGGGATACTGTTCCAGCACCTTTTCCGCTTCGGCGATATCCTCAGCTGGAAATTCATAGTTCGTCAGGCTACCGGAAAGGTATTTGTCATAGGCCCCAAGGTCAATCAATCCGTGACCGCTCCAGTTAAAGAGAATGACTTTTTCCTTGCCTTCCTCTTTGGCCTTTTTGGCTTCGGCCACCACGGCTGCCAGGGCATGATTGGTCTCCGGCGCAGCAATGATCCCTTCTGTTTGGGCGCAGAGCATGCCGGCTTTGTAGGTATCGACCTGACCGTAGGCCTGGGGTTCTAAAATGCCATCAACGATCAACTGGCTGACCGTCGGCGCCATACCGTGATAGCGTAACCCACCGGCGTGCAGCGGCGGCGGCACAAAGGTGTGACCCAGACTGTGCATCGGAAGAAGCGGTGTATAACCGGCCGTATCACCGTGGTCATAAGCAAACGGCGCCCGGGTCATCGTCGGGCAGGCTTCTGGTTCGACCGGATGAATGGCGATCTCTTTGCCGTTGATCTTGTCTAAGACAAAGGGGAAGGCAATCCCGGCAAAATTGCTGCCGCCGCCGGCGCATCCGATCACAACGTCCGGATACTCGTTAATTTTTTTCAATTGCTTCTTGGCTTCCAGACCGATGATGGTCTGATGGAGCATGACATGGTTGAGCACGCTGCCCAACGAGTAACGGGTTTGGCCCGACTCATCAGTAACGGCGGCTTCAACGGCTTCGCTGATGGCAATGCCGAGGCTGCCCGGGGTGTCCGGATCTTTTTCAAGAATAGCGCGACCGGCTTTGGTCTCTGAACTGGGGCTGGCAATGCATTTGCCTCCCCAGACGGACATCATGGATTTGCGGTAAGGCTTCTGGTCAAAACTGATTCTTACCATAAAAATCTTGCATTCAAGGCCGAACTGCGAACAGGCAAAAGACAGCGCGCTACCCCACTGGCCGGCACCGGTTTCGGTGGTCAGGCGTTTAATGCCAAACTCCTTATTATAATAGGCCTGGGCAACTGCCGTATTGGGTTTATGGCTGCCGGGAGGGCTGACACCCTCATATTTGTAATAAATTCGGGCGGGGGTACCCAGCGCCTTTTCCAGGGCATAGGCCCGGATCAGCGGAGAGGGTCGCCAGATGCTGAGCACTCTTAAAACTTCTTCGGGGATATCGATCCATCTTTCAGAACTGACTTCCTGCTCGATCAGGTTCATCGGGAAAACCGGCGCCAGCTGATCGGGACTGACCGGATTGCCATCCGGACCCAGGGGCGGGTTCATTTTAATATCCGCGAGAACGTTGTACCATTGGCGTGGCATCTCATCTTCGGTCAATAAAACTTTTTTCGTTTCCATAGAGCCCTCCTTGCTGTGGGGTTAACGTTAGAAAGACGCACAAAATCTCGATCACAAAATTGCAAGTTCAAATAATAACAACTACTTGCAGCCATGAAGGCCGTTCATTTATTGCCTTGACTTCAATCTGTATACGGTATACAAAACTTAGTCAAGAAAATTATCGGTGTTTTCCCGGGGCTGCGCTCGGAAAAAGTGACCCCTGCGGGGCAATATAGATGCCCAATAGTGATTAAGCAAATTGTTTCCTCGAAAGTCTTGTGGTAAAAGTTTTTGTATTTGCATTAAAATGATTAAGGAGAATAACCGTGCGGCTGCCAAGATTTGAATATTTAAGACCTGAAACCCTTGAAGATACACTGGATCTTCTGGCTGACCATAAGGATGATGCAAGAATCCTTGCCGGGGGTACAGATCTTTTAGTCAGGATGAAAAAGGGGCTCTTATCCCCCAGGGTGCTGATCAGCCTCAAGGCCTTGAACAATTTATCTTATATCCAGAAAAATGGCGGCTCGATATCCATTGGCGCCACAACCCCGCTGGCAGATATTATTGCATCCGATCTGATTCAAGCTGAAGCCGCAGCCCTGTCACAGGCCTGTGAAAAAGTCGGTGCTGTCAGCCTCCAGCACTATAGAGGAACCATTGGTGGCAATGTTCTGCAGAACAACCGGTGCCATAATTACAACCAGTCCCAGTTTCACCGGTCCGGCAGACAGGCCTGCCATAAAGACGGCGGCAAAATTTGTTATGCAAGGGATGAGGCAGACCGCTGCTACTCCACCTGCCAGTCAGATGGTGCCACGGCGCTCATGGCCCTTGGTGCCAAATTGGTTCTCGTCAGTAAAAAAAATGAAAGAACCGTTGATCTGGCCGACTTTTACACCAATGATGGGATTGTCCCCTTTGCCATGGAATCCCATGAGCTTTTAAAAAAAATCATTATCCCGGTTAAGGGCGGCAGCAGCGCATACCAGCGCCTGGCCTATCGTTCTGCCATTGATTACCCCATCGTCTGTGCCGGTGTTCTGCTCGGTGTCACAGACAATAAGATTGATAAGGCCAGAATCGTCGTTGGTGCCATGGGCAGGTCTCCCCTCTTTCTTGTCCAGGCCTCATCTTCTCTTAACGGCAAAGACCTGGCAGACAATAAATCCTTTAAGAATGCGGCTTACCAGGCCATGGACAGTGCCGCCCCTTTTGCCGTCCATAATGTGGGATCCACCCTTGAATACCGGCAGGCCATGGTTGAAGAAATGGTGTTCAGGGCATTGACTGCTGCCGCAACAGCAGCGATAGCATAGAAGCCATCTCAAAAAAAGGATTTTGGTTCAAGTTCGCGGCGGGGCCGAGTTTAAAACCGCAGGCATACTCAAGTATTTCGAGGATTTTAAACGAGGCACCAATCCCGCCAAAGGCGGGAGGTCAATCCGCCTCAGGCGGATTTGAGATAGCTTCTAATAAAGAACGGAGTAAATAGATATGGAAAAAATAAGAATCACATTAGACGTAAACGGCAAACTCTGTGAACTAATGGTTGCTCCAAACGATACGTTGTTAGAAGTTCTGCGGGATGATTTGGATCTGACCGGGTCAAAAGAGAGCTGCGGTGAAGGTGTCTGCGGGTCCTGCACGGTTCACATTGATGGCAAACCTGTCCGGTCCTGTCTCACCCTGGCCCTGGAGGCCGAAGGCAGCAAGATTAAAACCGTGGAAGGACTGGCCAGCGGGGATCAGCTGAGCGATCTTCAGAAATCCTTTATCAACCATGGAGCGGTTCAATGCGGATTCTGCACGCCCGGCATGCTCATGTCGGCCGATGCCCTGCTCAATGAAAATCCCAATCCCGACAAAACAGAAGTTAAAAAAGCCCTGGCTGGTAACATCTGCCGGTGTACAGGCTATGCTAAAATAGTAGATGCTGTGGCCCATGCCAACCATCCTCACGAAGGATGCCCGGACTGCTTGCCCTATTGCCGTTCAGAAAGTAAAGGGGAGGAATAAACCATGTCTGATTATGCCATTATAGGAAAACGGATGCCCAGGGTTGATTCCAGAGCCAAGGTTATGGGAAAGGCAAAATTTACAGCCGACCTTAAACTGCCCGGTATGCTGGTGGGAAAAGTATTAAGAAGTCCGATGGCCCACGCCCGCATCTTAAGCATTGACACCACAAAGGCCGAAAGTCTGCCCGGCGTTAAGGCCGTGGTAACAGGAAAAGATACCGAAGGCGTTAAATGGGGGGTATTTGCCTATACTCGGGACCAGCAGTTTATCCAGACGGAAAAGGTACGCTACATCGGTGATGAGGTGGCAGGGGTCGCTGCCGTGGATGAAGAAACTGCTTTAAAAGCCCTGGACCTGATCGATGTAGAGTATGAAGAATTGCCCGCCGTGTTTGAGCCCATGGAAGCCATGGCTTCAGACGCAGAGCTCGTCCATGACGATTTCCCGAACAATATCAATGTCCATGTGAACATTGATACGGGCAATGTGGATGAAAACTTTGCAAAGGCGCATTATATCAGGGAAGATACTTTTGTGGCGGCGGAGGAGTCCTATTTCCAGGCCGAACCCTATGCCGTGGTTGCCCGGTTTGACCATGAAGAATGCCTTGAAATCTGGTGTCCCAATGGCGGGCCCCACATGAAATCAAAACCCTTGTCCAATGCCTTTAAGATCCCCTTACACAAGGTTAAGGTAAGAAAAATAGCGATTGGCGGCGCTTTCGGCGGCAGAAGCGAAATTTGTCCGGCAGACTATATCTGCGCCCTTCTGGCCCAAAAGACCAATCACCCTGTAAAGATCGTATTCACACGGGAAGAAAACACCATTGCCACCCGCCAGGGCCATTCCATGATCACTACCCATAAAACTGGTGTCGATAAAAACGGCCAGGTACTGGCCCGGGAAACCACCTGCTACATGGATGGCGGTGCCTATTCCAGTACCGGCCCCATTGCCACCAGTGTTCCCTTTCTTTCCATGGAACAGGCATACCGCATGGGATCTGTCAGGTACAACGGCTACCGGGTCTATACCAACAAACCCATCCGCGGCATGATCCGGGTGCATGGCCGCTGTTTTGCCGCAGGCCTGGACACACAATTGGATCTGATTGCCGAACAGCTGGGGATCGATCCAGTTGAAATGCGGTTGAGAAATTCACGCCAGCCGGGGGAATATACCAGTACCAAATCCTATGTAAGCTCCTGCGCCATGGATGAAACCATCCATAAGGCTGCGGAAACATCCAATTGGAAGGAAAAATTCGGTAAACTACCAGCGTATCACGGGATCGGGATCGGAACCAATTCCGTCCAGACCGGTTTCCCCATGGGAATCCGCGGCGGTTCCCAGAGCTTTATCAAGTTTAACGAAGATGGGGAGGCCACCGTCATGTCCGGTGTTGTGGACAACGGCCAGGGCAATGACAATATGCTGGTCCAGATTGCAGCTGAAGAACTGGGACTCTTGCCCGAAGACATCCACCTGGTATCTGCAGACACGGAAACCACCTCTTCCGATCCGGGGTCCTATTCTCAGGTTTCCACCTTTGTGGGCGGTCAGGCCGTCATGGTTGCTGCAAAAAACTGCCGTAAAAAACTTTTTGATGTCGCATCCAAAATCTTAGAGGTGGCGCCGGACACCCTGGTTGCCAAAAACCGGATGATCTTTGTGGAAGACGACCCGGAAAAATCAATCTCCATTAAAAAAGTGGTTCGCGTCAGCCTGTTGAATTTTAATTCTGTGAATGCCGAAGGCGGATACTGGCCCAAGGTGGATATGAAACGAGAATGGGTGAAAAACCCCTACGGCCAGATGTGCGAAGCCTTTTCATTCGGCACCACCATCGTCGAGGTCAAAGTTGATCCTGAAACCGGACAGGTGGACGTGCTCAATGCAACCGCCTGCCAGGATGTGGGTAAAGCCTTGAACCCGCTGGTACTTGAAGGCCAGTTTGAAGGATCAGTCGCTATGGGCGGCCAGGGTGGCATGCTCACAGAATACCATGAATGGAAAGACGGCCGCTGCCTGAATTCCACCATGCTCGATTACAAGGTGCCCCTGGCCTGCGACATGCCCGAGATCAGCACTATTATTGTTGAATCCATAGATCCCAAAGGGCCGTACGGTGCCAAGGAAGCCGGCATGTCCATTGCCATGTCAGCAGCCCAGGCCTATGCCGCAGCGGTCAGCAATGCCATCGGCGTTCACATGGATTCTTTTCCGCTGACACCGGACAAGATCCTGGCTGCGATCAAGGAAAAAAAGGCACAGGAAACCCAGGCTGAAACGGCTGCCGGGGGCAGGCTCAATTAGAAACCCGAAGGAATAAAATTGATCAAAACTATTGGGGATTGATAAGAAATAAAACCAAAGGAAAATCAAGGATTCAGAAAGGAGAATACCGAATGCGTGCATTGATCATAGGTGGCGTCGGCGGAATGGGACAGGGAGTTGCAAAATATTTGGTATGGGATGACAGGGTAAGCGATGTTATCCTGGCGGACCTCTATCCTGACCCTCAACGACTGACCCCCAAATTGAGGGAAAATAAAAAAGCCACCCTTATCAAAATGGATGTCAACGAGCATGACGCCATGGTAGCGGCCTTTAAAGAGGTTGATATTATCATCAACACGGCCGGTCCCTTTTATAAGACCGCCGTTCCGGTTGCCAAGGCTGCCGTTGAAGCCAAGGTAAACTATATCGATATTTGTGATGATTATGAAGGCACTGCGATCCTTTTTAATTCTGAAATTGACAAACTGGCAAAAGAAGCCGGCATTACCGTTCTCACCGGCATGGGATCTGATCCCGGTACCAACAATGTGCTGGTTAAATATTTTGCGGACAAGTTGGATACGGTTGATGATATTTATCTTTACTGGGTGGTCAGCATTGCGGAACTGGCAGGCGCTGCCTGGGACCACAGCCTTCACATGACCCTGGGGCAGGTGCCCCAGTATATTGACGGCAAGCTTGTTCAGGTTGAAGGCGGCACTGAAATAGTGTCCGAACAGTTTCTTGACCCCCTTGGCGAATGCCGTGTGCGGTATGTGGGCCATCCCCAGCCCTTAACCCTTCCCAAATACATTAAAGGCGTAAAAAATGTCATCATCAAAGGGGCACTTATTCCTCACTGGGTGGATGAAATGATTGCCGTACAAAAAGCCACTGGTTTTTTGGGTACCGATCCCATTGACCTTAAGGGCAACAAGGTAACCCCATACGATTTGACATTGAAAATGTGGAAAACCATCCCTGAAGGCCGTGACAACGGCCCCCAGTCCTCTGGTCTTAAAGTGATTGTAAAAGGAGCAAAAGACGGAAAGAAAATTACCTATACTGCTGATATGGCCGGCCGAATGGCCCCCGGGACAGGTCTTCCAGCTGCAATGGCAGCGCTGATGTTTGTGGACGGAGACGTCACTGAAAAAGGTGTTGTGGCGCCTGAAGGCTGTATCGACCCTGAAAAATTTATTAAAGCGTTCATCGCTAAAGGGGCCAAAATTCATCAGTCGGAAAAAATCGAATCTATAATGGATCTCAAATAACTGCCATGGGCAGATTTGGTAACTCATCCCGGGTCTGCCCATAACAAAAGTGGAAGCTATCTCAAAAAAATCTTTTGTCCTCCCGCCTTTTCCGGCGGGAATGGGCGCGCTCGGTTTAAATCCTTTCGATCCGCCTGAGGCGGACCTCCGGTTTAAACCTTGCGGCCGCCGCGATTTTGAACCAAAATCCTTTTTTTGAGATAGCTTCTAGAAAGCAAAGGTTTAGGTTGCTGTAGAATTTTTTATAAAATAAATCAGGAGACCGTAAAATGACTGAGGCACAAAAATTAAATATATCCAAGAGCTTAGAGCTTTATAAGGAGGCAACAGACCTGGTTCCGGGCGGGGTTCTGGGTGCAAGAAAGCCAACAGATTTCATAAATGGAGAGTATCCCATTTTTTTGGACAAGGCCAAGGGCTGTCGTCTGACCGATGTGGACGGCAACGAGTTTGTTGATTTCCTGTGCGGTTACGGCCCAATAATTTTGGGATACCGGGAAGAAGAAGTGGATGACGCGGTTTGCAAACAGATCCATGAAAAAGGATTTTGTTTTACTTTGACCCAGAAATACCAGAATCTTCTGGCAAAAAAAATCAGGGAACTTGTGCCCTCTTCCGAGATGAGCATTTTTTTGAAAACCGGATCCGATGCCACCACCGCCAGTATCAGGATTGCCCGGGCCCATACTGAAAAGCTGAAGGTCATGCGCTGCGGTTATCACGGCTGGCATGACTGGTGTGTGGAAATGAAAGGCGGTATCCCGTCTAAATTCTACGAAGATGTGTTTGAATTCCAGTATAACCGGCTGGATCAACTGGAGCAATTAATGGCCAAACACGGCGATAACACTGCAGCCATCATCATGACGCCCTTTGGCCACCCCAATCACCAGGAGATGCAGATCCCGCAAGCAGGCTTTCTTGAAGGCGTAAAAGAACTGGCCCACAAGTATGGCGCTGTTCTTATCTACGATGAAATCAGGACCGGTTTCAGGGTGTCCTTGGGCGGTGCCCAGAAATATTATGGCGTGACCCCTGATCTAAGTGTTCTGGGCAAAGCCATTGCCAACGGATACCCCATCTCTGTTGTCACCGGAAAAAAGGAGATCATGATGGAGGCAGAATCCAAGCTGTTTATCTCATCCACCTTTTTTCCAAACAGTGAAGCCTTTATCGCGGCATTGAAAACCATAGAAATACTTGAACGCGAAAATGTACTGGACGACATCTGGGAGAAAGGTGAATCTTTTATGAAACAGGTCCAGGAACTGATAGACAAATATGATGTGGGTGCCAAGCTCACGGGAATAGCACCGATGTTCTACATCACCTTTACCAAGGATGAGACCGGTGCATACAAAGGTAAACGAAAAGACTTTTACACCCAGCTCATCCGTAAAGGTTTTTTCTTCACACCGTATCATCATGCTTATATCTCTTATCGCCATACTAATGAAGACTTAAGCCTGACCCTCAATGCCATTGATGAAGCCTTGGCCTTCATCGATGAAACTTATGCTTAGATGAAACCAGGCCATGGAAATTCAGTTTCATCGTTAACACTCATGGGACCACCCATAACAGCGTGGTATTCTTGAGTTAACCTTGCGCCATAACTACCGTTATATTGTCATTTCCCCCAGCGTTAAGTGCGGCTTTCACAAGCGCTTTGGGTATGTTTTACCTAATGATTCTGGTTATGAGTTATATTTACATTTACTCCCAGTGCCTTGGCATCTGATTCGAACACGTCCACCAGCTGTTGGAGTGCAGATTGATTTTCATCCGCATAGGTTAAAAAAATCGAGGCGCTTTTCTTATTATCAATTGTTGAATCTCGCTTTGGCTGCCCGTCATCCTGAGCAAGCGGGCTAAGTACCGCCATGGCCTGATCCATATCCTGGTAGCGTTGATCCGGATCGCAACGTGCGGCCTTTAAAATGAACTCTCGAAGTTCATCCGGTATATCCGCGATAATTTGGCCCGGATCTGTTATATCTTGGGTCAGGTGCAAATTGAGCATGACTTCTGTATTTTCTTCCGGAAAGGGACGCTTGCCGGTCACCATTTCAAAAGCGGTAATACCCAGTGCGTATATGTCCGTTCTTGGATCTAAAGGCAGACCCTCGATTTGTTCCGGAGCCATATAGTAGGCAGTTCCCAGGCTTGAAAAATCTTCTGTGCCTGAAGGGCATGCCAGACCGAAATCAAGAATTTTTACATTATCATTAGGTTGGACCATAATGTTTGATGGGTTGATATCGCGATGGATGATACCGCACTTGTGAGCATAGGCAAGTGCAAAACAGATCTGCACAAGATATTTAGCAGTCAATTGGGGCGGAAGAGCCCTTAGCCGAGAAATCATATCCCTAAGAGAGTCTCCTCTCAAATACTCCATGATGATAAACAACGTGCGGTAACGTTCTTCGAAATCGTAAACCTTTACGATATGATCGTGTGTAAGGCTGGCAATGGTTTTTGCTTCGTTATGAAAACTGTCTAAAAATTCCGGATACAGGGCCATATCATGCCGCATCATTTTAATAACCACCGGCATGTTCAGTCTTTTGTGGATGCCTTTGTAGACGATGCTGAATGCCCCGCGACCGATGATGTCGGTAGCCACATACTTACCGATGGTTCGATAGGCCGTCGGCCTTCTGCTGTTCAGCCTGTCTGCTACCAATTCGGTAATAAAATCCAAAAGAGCGGGATCTTTTTCAGTCATTTCATCGAACTGGTCTTTGGTCATCACCCAAAGGTCCATGTCCGTTTCTGCTTCGACATGCGCACGCCGGGGTTCTCCAGTCAGTATTCCCAAGCCGCCAATGATATCTCCCTCGCCGTAATGATCCACCGGGTGAAGTTCACCATCTTTTTCGACGATAACCAGACAAGAACCCCGCTGGATGATATATGCTGTGTCCTCCACCGCATCCTGAACGACGAAACGCTCACCTGCTTTGATATGCCGGTAGGTCATTTTGTCAAAAAACGGGCTGCGATTTTCCTGGGATAGGAATTGCAGGAATTTTGTCTGCCGGTTCGCTAATCCTTCTTCTTCCTGAACCATTTGATAAAAGTCGCAGTTTAAGCAAGAACAGCGTTTGTCGGCAAACGACCCCTGAACGCAACCGCCACAGAACGTCCCCGCAACCGCCCAGCAGATTCTGCCCCCGCATTTACCGGAATTGATCCCGTCAAAGGATTCGTCGGCGGCAGCAGGGCAAACACCATATTCGGCGGAGCTTTTCCCGCCCACCTCCCGTCCGCACATCATGACTTCCCAACAGTTAAGCCTGCTTTTTTGAGGGCTCCTTTTGTCAGAATCTTTCTCCATGATTATCTCTTTGAAAATTGGTTTGCAGCAGATAGTTGAGACAGCTAAACGACAATCATCCATTATCGCTTTTATAAACCAAAAGTCGGTTTTTTTCTTTGACTTTAGTCAATGTGTCAAGTTTTTTGAAATAATTAGGATTTCGATACCTATTTTTTTGAAACAGATCATCTGCAAGTCGGCTTTGCCATGAACACAAGGAATTTTTGTACCGCAACGCTGTCGGTATTATTCAAAAGTTATGTAACACAATTCAAATATTTTATGCCGCCTATCAGGTCTTCCTGATTTTTAAGTAGGTCAATCCCGAGGCAACCACCATCGGAACAACGCCGATTATGATCAGGATCAGGTGCGACGGCATGCTGACCCATTCGAGCATGCGGATACGGTCCGTGCCGATGAATTCAAGACTGCGCGCATGCCAGTAACCATTTTCAAGCACATCCCAAACCTGTAAAATACCCTCTGGAAACAAATTGGTGATCACCATCAGAGCCAAGCCGATGTTAAGGCCCCAAAAAGACATTTTGACAAATTTTTCCGGCAGGACCCACTGTTCATCAGTCAGCACGTGGCGCAACCCCAAAACCAGAAGCGCCATGGCCAGCATGCCGAAGGCTCCCATCAGGGCGGCGTGGCCATGGTTCAGGGTTAATATGGTGCCTGCTTCAAAGTAGCTGACGACCGGCATGTTGATCAGGAATCCGAATATGCCGGCACCCACAAAATTCCAGAACCCTACGGCCATTAAAAAATAAAAGGCCCATTTGTGGGGAATGCTTTTTTTCGGTTCTCCGGCGTTGTCGCCGGTACCGGTCAACTTAATAAAGTCCCAGGCATCTAACGTCAGCAGGGTGAGCGGTACCACTTCAAGGGCTGAGAACATGGCCGCCAACGCCATGGTAAAATTGGCCTGTCCGGTCCAATACCAGTGGTGGGCTGTGCCGATGATGCCGCCCGCCAGAAAGAGGATGGCATCCATGTAAATGACACGCACCACGTTGATGCGCCGAACAACCCCCAGCTGATAGAAGGTGACCGCAACCAGAACGGTGACAAACAGCTCGAAGAAACCTTCCACCCACAGGTGGATGATCCAGAATCGCCACGTGTCCACCACCGTAAAATTGGAGGTGCTGCCGAAAAAAAAGGCCGGCAGATAAAAAAACGGAATGGCGGCAGCGCCCCCCAGAAAAAGCAGTGTGATTTCTTTACGCTCCGGGTCTTTCAAGGCCGGTGCGGTCGTCCGGTAGAGTAGTCCCAACCAGAAGCTGAACCCGATCACTAAAATGATTTGCCAAAAACGCCCGAGCTCTAGAAACTCCCAGCCCTGGTGTCCAAACCAGGACCACAAACCGCCAAACAGTTGATGAATGCCTGCCAGTTCGCCCAGCAGGCTGCCGGCCACCAATACAACAAGGGCCCAGAACAGCATGTGAACGCCCAGCGCATGGCCGCGCGCTTCCTTTGGACTCAGGGAAGAGGCCAACAACAGGCCGCCGGCAATATAAGCGGTGGCTATCCAGAAGATGGCCAGCTGTAGGTGCCAGGTGCGCAGAATATTGCTTGGCAAATACTGGGCCAGGTCGATACCGTAGAAGCTTCCGGGTTCCGCGCGATAGTGGGCCAGGGCGCCGCCGATCATCACCTGGGTTAAAAAAAGCAGCGCCACAACCAGAAAATATTTGGTGGTCGCCTTCTGTCCGGCGGTGGCTTCACCGGCCAGCATGCGGGGGTGAATGCCCTCCGGGCCGCCTTTCCAGCCCAGGTAATCGAACCTGCCGAAAGTAAACAGCACGATCGCCAAACCGGCCAGCAGCATGGCAACACTCAGCGCGCTCCACAGAACCGCATCACTGGTCAAACGGTTGCCGACCGTCGGGTCATAGGGAAAATTGTTGGTATACGAAAAAAGCTTACCCGGGCGGTTGGCGACACTGGCCCAGGCCGTCCAGGCAAAAAAGGCCGTCAGCTGGCGGATTTCATCAGGATCATTGATGTAGTTGTTTGGCAGTCCCGAATTTGAAACCGGGTGCTTGAAATAATCGGTCCAGACCGTTAACTGCTTTTGGAAAGAATCTTTTTCAGCATCGATGAAGGCCAGCTGTTTGGATACCGGATCGTACCGGTTTTCTTTCAGAAGGATGGCCACCCGGGAATCCACCATTGCCCGCTGGGATTGATCCAATGTTGACAGATCTGCGCCAAAGTCTTGCCTGGCGATAGCCTGGCCGGTTTCCAGGGACAGTTCGTGCAGGTACTGGGCTGAAAAATCCGGGCCAAGATAGGAGCCGTGGCCCCAGATCGTGCCGTTCTGCATGAGGCCGTATTTTAAAAAGACCTGCTGGCCTGCTTCGATCTCCTGCCTGTCGAAAACTGTTTTGCCATCGGAGTCGACTACTTTTTCAGGGATGGGAGGGGCATTGCGGTAGGCTTGTACCGACATGAAGATCAAGCCGATCATGCCGACAACGAACACCAGTAAAACGCTGCGACGCCACCAGGCTGAAAGTTTCGGGGTGGAAGATAGCTGCTCTTTCATTTTAATATCTCCTTTTTAACATTGATATTTGCTATAAAAGGTTGTGTTTTTTAACCCAATGTTTGGTTTGCCATAGTGCTCGATGCGTCAGGTAATAACGTTCTTTTTACCTCCGAAATATCTCATGAATTGCGCTCTTTCGTATATTGCCGGATCAGTGCTTTTCCCCTGGCTCATCTTTCCTTTAAAATCAGACAAGCTGTTAAAACCTTTGCCGCTCATCCAAGTTTCCACCCGGTCAAGCATTTCTCGGATATACTCATTGCCGTTTTTATATAGGCAGGAAACTACCTGAACGGCGGCAGCACCGGCAAGAATCTGTTTAATTACCGCATTGCCGTCATGGACGCCGGTTGAAGCTGCAAGATCGCAACTTACCTTTTCTGCCATTATCGCAACCCACCTCAAAGAAATCGATAATTCGGACAACGTGCTGAAAACGAATGATGGCACGACTTCAAATTTATCTATATCGAAATCGGGGCTGAAAAAGCGGTTGAAAAGCACCAGTCCTTTGATACCGGAATTTGACAATTTTTGGATCATGGGTCCAAGATCCGTGAAATAGTGGCTGATTTTCAACGCTATCGGGATAGAGACTTCTTGTAGAATTTTCTCAACAATATGGAAATATATCTTTTCCGTATCTTCTTTTGAGCGCTTAAAGTCCGTTGGTAAAAAGAACATATTCAGTTCTATCGCATCAGCTCCTGCTTGCCCTAAGTGTTTAGCGTAAGCTATCCATTCAACGGAATGAAAATAACAGTTAATGCTTGCAATAACAGGGATGGACACGTTGCTTTTGCTCTCTTGAATGAGTGTGATATATTTATTTAAATTGTCCTCTCTTATTTTATAGTCATAATAATCAATCGGATTCTTGCGACCATCATAATCAAAGTATTTAGGAGGAGAGCCTATTTTTCCTGCTTTTTTTATAAAATCATCATACTCATAAGCGATCTCTTCTTCGAAAATAGATTTTAATACAACAGCACCGGCACCATTTTCTTCAAGACCTTTTATTTTTTTAACTGAGCTTGTTAATCCCGAACTGCCAACGATAATAGGATTCTTTAATTTAATACCAAGATATTCAGTTGATAAATCTAACATATTTTATCTCTTTTTAAACGTGATGTAACCGTAGCGAACCAACCTGCGATCATGTCGCTCTCAATCTTAATAAAGAATCATATTGGTGGTTGTCAGATAATTTTGCATCGCCCGTTGCTGTGTCTCATAAAAAGCGAGGTTGGTTTTTACCGTCGAAAAAAAAGGCTGCTTTTATCTGCACTCCTTATCACTCAGACTCAATGATTACACGACCACGTGAGGTGAAAGAAACGCCCTGTTGATTTTGCGTACCAATCATTATTGATTCAACAATAGGCGGGTTAACCAATTTATCTGACTTCCATCCAACTATAAAATTGGCACCAGACCCGCCACTTTTATCGCGTTCTGGTATGATATAACGCAATGATTCCAGCGGTTTTAGAATTAACGGCGTATCTATATATTTTTTTATAAGTTTCCCCTGCGTCTCATAATAGTCTACTAGAGTGATTTCGATGTGATGGTGAGGATCAATGTTTCTGATGCTTAGTGTTACCGTCAATAAAAATGGGCTTTCCCTATTGCCGCTGTAAATATGTGAATAAGCAGGTACATAAATAGATTGTCCGTCAGACAACCCGCTTTTCTCGCCAGCATGTAAAGGCTGAAGAGGAAAAACAAAAATAAATAAAAGAATAAACAAGTAGGCAAAATTATATTTCTTATTCATGGTTTCCCTCCATTCAATTTGACGTCATCTTATGGTTACTTTCCTTGATTACGTGGTGAAGATGATGCCATAAGAAAAAAATTGTCCCTGTTCCTGTCATTTCCGATAATCGCAACTAGATCCTCAGGCATCAAAACAAAGTCGGCATCGGGGTTGGGTCTTAAATGTCCTTCCCGGACAACACCGACAACAGATGCACCAGTTTTTTTGCGTATTTCGCTTTTACCTATCGTCTGATGGGCCACTGGACTTTCCTGAGCCAAACGGACCCATTGTAAATCGAACTGTTGTTCGGCTCCACGGAGTTGGGACAGTAAGCGATAATTGTCATTATTGTTAAACAAAACGGCATAGAGTTCCTGTCGAATAGTATCCGTGTGACGTTGGACTTCCGTCGGCGGGACCCTGAGGCGGACAAGAGACTGGCGCGTCATTTCAAGGCTCGCCTCGAATTCAGGAAGAACAATTTCCGAAACCCCCAGATCTTTCAATACATCGAAATAATCCGGACCGGATGCGCGCGCTACTATTTCGAGGCGCCCGTTTAAACGTTTCGACTGAACGATGGTTGATTTGGCTGCTACAAGTCCAGGTATGGCCAGGATCAGAAGGGTCGCATTTTTTATTCCTGCTGCTTCAAGAACAATGTCCTGGCTGGCATCGCCATATACAACGGCCAAACCAGCCTTTTTGGCTTGCTCAAATCGTCGATGGTCAAGCTCGATGATTACAAATGGCATGCATAGCCGCTTCATGGCCTTTGCTATCTGAAAGCCTACGCGACCGCCACCAGCAATAACAACATGGTTCATAAGCCCGATATCGGGTATGCTTGACGACTCAAGCGGTTCATGACGAAACCAACGCTTCTTCAACGCATACAGCCTCGCAGTTTGGCCTGAAACGAAAGGGGTCAGCACCATCGTCAAGATAGTAGCGGTCAATATCAAAGTGTAAAGATCATTTCCAATCGAGTTTGTCGATAACCCCACCCTTGCCAGTACGAAGGAGAACTCACCAACCTGAAATAGACCCAGTCCAACGGCCAGAGGGATTACGTTTCTATACCTGAAAATCAAAGCGATGACCGCGAATATGATGCCCTTGCCAATGCCCACAGCCAGCACTAAAGCAATAACTTGTCGGAAATGCTCCACAAGAAAAACCGGGTCCAAAAGCATGCCAACCGAGGTGAAAAACAACAGCCCAAAAAGATCACGAAGTGGAATAATATCACTAAGGGCTTGATAACCATAGTCCGACTCGCTTAGAACCATGCCTGCGACAAATGCACCAAAAGCAAAAGAAAGCCCCAGCATATGCGTAACATAACCCACACCCAAACCAATGGCGGTGATTGCGAGCAAGAAAAGTTCCCTCGAACCAAAGTTGGCAATATGCGTCATCAGTCGTGGCAAAAACCTGGTTCCCAGCAAGATCATTCCTGCAATAAAACCAGCCGCTTTTAAAGCAGCGAAACCGATGGCTGGCAGACCCGTCGTTGGGTTGTTCAGTTGAGGAAGAATTATCATCATGGGGATCACAGCCAGATCCTGAACGATGAGCATCCCAATCATCACTTTACTGGAAAGTGTGCCTAACCAGCCCTGGTTCATCAGCGTCTTAAGGATCACCATGGTACTCGAAAGAGAAATAAGGGCCCCGAGCCACAGCGATGTTTTCCAATTCCATCCCATCAAGTGCCCGATACCTAAACCGAGCCCTGTAGTAAGGATAATTTGGATAGGCGTACCAATCAACGCTACCTTTTTGACAGGTTTGAGATCTTTGAGCGAAAACTCAAGCCCGAGTGCGAACAAAAGAAGGGCGACACCTATCTCGGCAAGTAATTCGATCTCATGGATATTTGAGACCGTAAGCCCCCCGGTATGTGGTCCCAAAACGACCCCTGTCGCGATATAGCCCAGAATTAAAGGCTGACCGAGTCGTTGAAGTAACATGCCGAAAAAAAATGAAGCAATGATAAGAATTATGATATCAGTCGCAATCCCCATTGAGATCATTCTCCTTGTGCTTCTGCGCAATCGTGCCGGCCAACCGGTCCAGTGCTTTAAAATCAGTCTCCGAGGGAACCCCTTTGCACAAAACAGGCTCCAATACTTCGACTTTCAAATTGGGAATCATTCCCGCGAGTGTTTCCACAATCTTTCCCCCCCAGCCGTAAGAGCCGATGATGGAAAGGAATTTTGCTTTGGGGCGCAGAGCATTTGCTAGAAACGCAGCATAGGCCGCATAAGGATGAGGGCCGGCCAGGATTGTGGGGGTTCCGACGACGATTGTCGCTGCGTCAACCAGGGCCATGGCCAGTTTTCCGATATCGGTTACGGCCAGGTTAAACAGTTCGACCCGGACACCTTTCTCAACAAGCGCCGCAACAAAATACGCCACCATCCGCTTTGTGCTTGCGTGCATAGATACGTATGGCAGGACTACCGCGTTGCGGGGCGGACTGAATATCCAATCACGGTAAGCATTCATAATAAATGCCGGATTGGGAAATATCTGGCCGTGACCGGGCGCGATCATCTCTATATCAAAAGATTCAAGTTTCTCAAGATTCTTTTTGATCACGCCCCTGAAGGGCATCATAATCTCGGCATAGTAGCGCTTGGCCGCCTCATAGACGCGCCCTTCATCCGAGACGAAAAGATCGGTTGTTGCGATATGGGAACCAAAGAAGTCACAACTGAACAGGATCCTGTCTTCTTCCAGATAGGTTACCATGGTCTCGGGCCAGTGAACCCAAGGAGTGTGGATAAACTTCAAGGTCTTGTCCCCAAGAGAGAGGGTCTCGCCATCTTTGACGGTTAGGAAGGATTCCTCGGGTATGGGCAGAAGATCGCCAAGCATTCCCTTTGCTTTGGGGGTTGATATGATTTTTGCGTCAGGGTATTTTTCAAGAACCTGCGGGATTGTTCCGGAATGGTCCTGTTCCGCATGCTGCGAGACGACGTAATCGATCTTAGAGACGCCCTCAAGCTGTGCCAGAAGTTCATTGGCCATACTGGGGTCCACCGTGTCCAGCAAAACAGTCTTCTCGCTTCCTTCAATGAGATAAGCATTATAGCTGGTTCCGTCTGGAAGGGGGATAAGAGAATCAAACAGACGACTGTCCCAATCCACTGAACCCATCCAGTAAATGTTCTCTTTTATCTTCCTCGATTTCATAAGAACTCCTTTCTTTGAATTCGAATACCCTCTTTGCCAATGTTTAAGATGTCAATTCATCCCTCTGGTTAATCATTGATGTTCATGGTGTTCTGTACCACCCTTTAATGAAGCATGCAATTCTTCTAAATAATGCGTAAAGATAACATAGGCTTCAACAAATTCACGACCAGCAGCAACGCTTTCATCGGCATGCTTCCTGGTTTCCAGAGCCCGGCGGAAACGTTCACGGATGCCCTCGGCCGTGGCGTCGGTTAAGACACTGACAAGTTTATCAACCGAGCCGCTTTCCAAAGCCTTGTCAGCCATTGCGATTGCCGGATCAATTTCAGCACCAGGTTTGAGACCAGTGTAGGGAGCCCCTTCACCTGCGCGGTGGATGCGGACAAGGGTTTCAAAAAAGTACCTGTCAGCCAATTCCCGTGCCTGCCCTCCAAGCTTTCTGACCTCCATGGTATTTTGAAAGGCGGTGCGGATCAATTGTTCGTCCCCAATGGACACCCATTTAAGCACAGGCGTGACATCACCAGCAGCAAGTGCTTGGCGTGCGGTTTCAACCACTGGCCCATCCAGGGTGTCACAATGAGCGTTAGCATTGATTGAGTACAGAAAAAGCATTTCAAAGATTACTAATGCAATCAAGATACGTATGAATTTAATTCTTTTTGTCATTTCCTGTTCCTCCTTCATTCGGGCTTTTTTTACTATCCCCAGCCAACTTCTATATTTCATTTTAAATAAATACTTTCTAAATTATCTAACATTTTATGGAATTCCTCGTGTTTTCCAAGGCCAATTTTCTGTGTTTCTATCATTTCAAAACCTTCCCATAATTTCGCCTGGGCCTGCTCTGACAGATGCTTTTCCGCAAGTGGGAACAAAACACCATTCTCTTTATCAATGTGTTGATTCAACAGCTTGATATATCCCTTTGCTGATTTCACAAATTCATTAACAACTGACCGTTCTCCTTTCACGTATTTACCAAGTGCCGCATTCATAGCCTGGACGTATTCACGCCCCTGTTGATGTTCATGGAGCAGCACCTCAATCGGTCCTCCACTATTGCTGACGCCGACATTTTCCAATGCCGGGAATAGCAGCTCTTCTTCCTTTCCATGATGGCATTTATCCACAAATACCTTAAAAAACTCCAACAATTGATCCAAATGGTGAAGATCGATAATTTCTCCAGATTTTTCGATCTGTTGGCAAATTTTATCAAGGACTCTTAAGGTCATCTGGACCGCGTCGTGTTCCATTTTCAGATCTCTCATGGGTTGCATGGTCTGACTCCTGTTTAATTTGTTCATCTATTTCTAATTACCGTTAACCCTATAATAGCAAGCTGTATGCCAAATAAATTTTTATATTATTTCAGATGGTTAAAACAATCGTTGCTATATTTACAACATTTATCGGTTGATATTTTCATAACAGGGTTGTAATAATCATAACTATGGAAATGTTGGATACATTGGCATCCATAGCAGCTGATCTCACTGCTGCTCTTAGCGCCAAGGATCGTTATCAGCGATTGCTCGGTGCTTTACACCGTATTATTCCATTCGATGCGGCAGCTTTAATGCGATTAGAGGGAGAAGCGCTCATCCCGCTGGCGGCTCACGGACTTTTACCCAACGCCATGGGCCGTCGCTATGCCCGCAGTGATCATCCGCGGCTTGATCGTATTTGCAATTCAAGCGAACCCGTGCGCTTTCCAACCGACAGCAAACTTCCCGATCCGTTTGACGGCTTATTGGCCAAAGATGCTGAGGCCTTGCACCACATACACGCCTGTTTGGGATGTCCTCTGTATGTCGATGAAATGCTTGTCGGTGCGCTCACCGCCGATGCGCTTGATCCCCATGCCTTCGATCATCTTGACCAGGGTTTTCTTAAGGCGGTTGGTGCTATAGCCGGAGCTCAAATGCAAACGGCAAACCTGATTGAGGCTTTGGAGCACAGCGCAGAGCTTCAAGGGCTGATTGCCAACGACTTGATGCAGGATATACACAGGCGTCAGGGAAGCCAAATTATTGGAAGCAGCCGCATAATGGAACACCTGCGGCGAGAAATAGAAATTGTGGCCGCCTCCGATTTCACGGTAATGGTGTTAGGTGAGACCGGTGTCGGCAAGGAATTAGTGGTTCGAGCCATTCACGCAGCTTCTACGCGCAGTGATGGCCCTATGCTTTACCTCAATTGTGCCGCCTTACCCGAGACCCTGGCAGAGACTGAGCTTTTTGGTCACATAAAGGGAGCATTTACCGGGGCAAGCAGAGACAGGGCGGGGAAATTCGAGTTGGCCGATAAAGGGACTTTGTTTTTAGATGAAGTCGGCGAACTGCCCGCCTCAATACAGGCCAAGTTATTACGAGCAATCCAGGAAGGTGAAATCCAGCGCGTCGGTTCAGAAAAACCGATCCACGTAGATGTGCGATTGCTTGTCGCTACGAATCGGAACCTTGATGCAGAAGTCAAGTTGGGAAAGTTTAGGGCGGACCTTTATCATCGGCTTAATGTTTATCCCATAAAAGTACCGGCTTTGCGTGAGCGTAAAGAGGATATCCCGCTTCTAACCGGATATTTTTGTGAACGGACGCAACGCCGTCTGGGTTTGGGGCCGGTTCGAATCAGTACCAATGCCGTTGAAATTTTGAGCCGGTATTCCTGGTCGGGAAACGTGCGCGAGCTGGAAAATATTATTTCAAGAGCGATACTTAAGGCCTCGTCTGAATCGCCTCGCGGCGACCCAGTCATCATTAAACCGATTCATCTGGGTGGTGATTTAATATCTTTAGAAACAAATGTTCAGCTTTCAACCCCAGGTTTAGACCCGCTAGTATCAAAAGAAATGAATCTTCAAGAAACGGTGCAACAGTTTAAAAAACAACTGATTCAGCGTGCGCTGACTAAGAATGATGGCAATTGGGCGGCCACCGCCAAAGATTTAGGAATGCACCGTAGTAATCTTCATCATCTCGCTACCCGTTTAGGCCTACACCAGAAAGCAAAAAAAAGTAATTAATTGAAAGGGATTGCAAATTGCTTGGATGTGTTTATGCAACGTGTAAACATTGGTTAGATTTTTTTTGGGAATACGGTGAAAACAAATAGCGCAATTCTTCCAGGGATTCTTCGATGGCAAAGGGTACAATCTGCGCAAAGCTGTCCAGGATGACGATGGCATTTACCGATGAGTCATTGGCGGTGGCTTCTCTCAGCCGCCGCGCAATGGCGCAGTTGACGGTTTGCATATTCTGGTAGATTTTAGCCAGACCTTCAAACTCAAAATCGGCGGCACAACCATCCTTTTGAGAATAATACTGCGCCAGCATATAAAAGGATGTGGCGCGGAAAAGAGTCTCCTCTTCGCTGGCCAGGGGCAGATGAAACCAGGCCATGGGCTTGAAGAATGCCGTGTGGGGGCAGCCGCAGGCGGCGATGACCAGTCCCAACATCGAGCTGATCCCCATTTGAGCGGTTGTGCGCTGGGCAATCCAGCGCTGCTCGGTGACAACTTCCACCGTGATTTCATCGTATGAATTCAGGCCGTCAAACCGCTGCACAATAGTATAGATATTGGCGGCCAGCGGGCAGTATGGATGGGCGGCGGCATCCAGCGGGCAATTGGAGCACTGGTGGGATTCCAGCTTGGTCCAGGGCGGCAGGCATTTCGGGACACTGTCCTTCAATTCAAGATTTTTAGCGTTCAGCTCAAATTTAAAGTCTGCGCGGGAGTTGTCCTGCAATTGGAAGCAGTAACGAATCACTTTGGTTTCCATCGAAAATTCCTGTTTATTTTTTGTTGTCCTCCTTCCTCGCCGCGACGTGGCAGCCTCCCCCTGCTTTAGCAACCGGCCGGATATTGCTGTCAGCTGGATTTCTCCGGGCAGCGTGTCTCAAGTAACGATTGCAAAAAACATGCATAATTACATATAAAATTTTTTATCAATTAATTTCAGTAAGTTAAATCTATTTTGTCCAGAAGGTCAGCGCCGGGTCGGTATAAAATATTAGACTGATTATGTGTTATTTATTGTACAAGTTAAGTTTTTAAAATTATTGCCGATATTCTACAATACAGAATCAAAGAGGATCTATGAGGTTTTTGAGGTTGCAATAACCAAATGTTGAATACAGACATCGTATTATCATCCGCCGGTTCACTGTCAGTGGCGGTTATCGCGCTGTTTTTCTTTATGTTTCAGGGCTGGATTTACCTGAAAGGCCCCCTGTTCACATGGAGCAAATGGGGCGCTCTGCTGTCCCTGGCCACCTCCATCTATGCCGTAACGGTATTTATCCAGTATAACTCATCGCCGGGTTCAACCAATCATATCGCCGAGTTGATTCAGTATTCAATATTTCTATTACTGGTGCATTCCATTTATGGTTTCACCTTTGCCTACCTCGAAATAAAACCGCGCCGTTATCATCAAATTGCAGGCATATTTCACCTGATTCTTTTGGCTATCCTCTGGTCCACCAATCTGGTTATCACCAATGAGTTTACCTATCGCAGTTTCCGCTGGCTGAATAAGCCCTATATCGAACCCGAATTGGGCATGCTGGGACCTTTCTTTTTAATTTATTCCTGCCTGGCAGCCGCCTTCTGTCTAACCTATTGGGTCAGAAATAAAAATCGTCAGAAATCCGGGGCAAATATATTTATCCTGGGATTTCTTCTCTGGACTATTGTGGGTATCCACGATGCGGCGGCTACGCTGGGATTTCCTACGATCCAATTTTTTATGGAGTACGGCTTTGGGGGGTTTTCCACCGCCATCATGTATGTAACCTTAAAAAACTACATGGCTCTATTTGAAATTGCTGAAAATCGCAAAAAAGCCCTGGAAATCGCCAATGAAGAACTGGAACTTCGCGTCAAAAAAAGGACCGGCGAACTGGAAAAATCAAACGCCGAATTAGTTGCTGAAATCGAACAGCGCAAATGGGCCAATGAGGCGTTGAGAGAAAGCGAACAGCGATTCCGCATGGTCTTTCACACCAGCCCGGATGCCGTCAACATCAACAAGTTAAACGGCGAGTTCGTTGAGATTAACGAAGGCTTTACCATGTTAACCGGCTACAACCGGGCCGATGTGATTGGAATTTCTTCCCGGGATATTAAAATCTGGGACATCCCTGAAGATCGCAAAAAAATACTAGCGGAACTGAACAAAACCGGCTTTGCAGACAATATCGAATCCAAGTTTCGATGCAAAAACGGTGAAATAAAACCCGGCTTAATTTCCGCCCGCATCATTAACCTGAACGGTGAAAACCAACTGCTGACCATAACCCGGGACATCAGCAAGTGGAAAAAGGTCGAGGAAGACAAGAAAAAGCTTGAAGCCCAGCTTCAGCGGGCTCAAAAAATGGAAGCCATCGGCACCCTGGCGGGGGGGGTGGCCCACGATTTAAACAATATTTTATCGGGAATCGTCAGCTATCCTGAAATCCTGCTAATGGATCTTCCCGGGGACAGCGAATTAAAGGAGCCTCTGGAAACCATTCAAAAATCAGGTTTCAAAGCCGCAGCCATTGTCCAGGATCTGCTGACGCTGGCTCGACGCGGTGTGTCGATTTCCGAAATCGTAAATTTGAACGGGATCATATCCGAACATCTGGATACGCCGGAATTTGAGAAAATAAAACAATTCCATCCCGGATTCAAGGTGGAGGTCAATCTTGCAGCTGATCTTTTAAATATCTCCGGCTCCCCGATTCACCTGTCAAAAACGGTCATGAACCTGATTTCAAATGCCGCCGAGGCCATGGCCGATGGTGGCACCATTTATATATCAACACAAAATAAATATCTTGACCAGCCCGTTGAGGGATATGATGAAATTGAAGAAGGCGATTACGTCCTGTTAAAGATATCTGACACCGGAATTGGCATCAATCCTGAAGACAAAGAACGAATTTTTGAGCCATTTTATACCAAAAAGATTATGGGCCGAAGCGGCACCGGACTGGGTATGGCGGTGGTGTGGGGTACGGTTAAGGATCACAAGGGATATATTGACCTCCAAAGTACTGAAGGCCAAGGAACAACATTTACGCTTTATTTTCCGGTCGCCAGAGAATCCCTGGCCGTTGATCAGTCAGCCGTTGCGACCGTCGAAACCAACGGCAACGGAGAGAGGATTCTGGTGGTAGACGATATCGCAGAGCAGCGCCAAATCGCGACCCTCATACTGAAAAAATTGGGTTACGACGTCAATTCAGTCCCCGGCGGGCAAGAAGCAATAGAGTTTTTGCAGAATCATTCAGCGGACCTCATCGTGCTGGATATGATCATGGATCCCGGCATCGACGGTTTAGAGACCTATAAACAAATTCTCCAAATTAACCCCGACCAGAGAGCAATTATCGCCAGCGGGTTTTCAGAGACCTGGCGGGTCAAAGAGGCACAACGTCTGGGGGCCGGCGCCTATGTAAAGAAACCCTACACAATCGAAAAGATCGGACAGGCAGTCACCGCCGAACTGTGCAGGTAAGCATCTAAACTGAGAACGAATCACTCCCGGAGCATTTTCATCCATTTTTGATAGAATTTGAGGGGTCTGCCAATATATAGTTCTCCTTGAAAAATTGGACTGGCGTCAACTGCTGAACCGGGAAAACAAGATTCTATCACGGTGTCTTAATATATTTTCCGAGCAGACGTTTTTGGATCTCTGTTTCCGCCCCTTCCAGGTTATCTTTTTTAACACCGTCGCGATAGGTATCCATTAACAGCACCGCATGCTTTTGGGCGGTTTGATAGCCATCCTTGACAGCCTGTTCGATGATGCGCCAATCTTCAGATTTGGCAAACTCCTGAAAAGCGATGCTGATTTCCGGAAAAAATTCTTTGACCAGCCCGTCGATAAATGCAACATAAAAAGCCAGGCCGGCGGTCTGACGCTTTTGAATAATGTGATGCAATGTTCCGCATACAGTGGTATCCGCCAAAAGATCCTTGACGGACCGGGCTAGGAACTCCACCGGCGAAAAAGGGAATGCCGCAACCATCTCCCGCCAGCTTTCCCTGTCAAATGTCGCATCCTGTATTTCACCCAGCTCGTGATAAATATACGTGTCCCTTACAGCCGCAAAAATCTCAGGAAGGTGCTGCCGCAGAACGCTGGGATCTTTTTCGGTAATTCCCAGGTGCTCCAGTGCAAAATTGAGGGCATCGCGGCCGGATTTATTTATATAAAATATTTTATCCCACAGGAACAGATTGGCGGATTCCTGCCGCAAAAGAACGTGGTCATTCTGGGACATCGCCGGAATGGTTAACAAATCCCGCGCCAACTCCCGGCCGAGGGTGTAAATACTGTATCCATTTGAACGGGTTTTATTCTCAATGACCGCCAGAAAAAAAGTGGGCTTAAGGCTGTGGGCATATCCGGCGCCGTAGTAGATATGGTGGGTCTCCAAAACGGCATTGACTCCAACGGAATCAAACGGATCGAAGTTTTTGCCGAAAAGACACAATTGCCCATAATCGTTTTCTGCAAATGCCTCCCACCTGGTTTCTTTAGCGTCAATCCAGTCCAGAATTTCGGATGAATTCCGTTCCTCCCAGGGCGGCAGCTGTTTTTCCCATTTGTATAAATCGCGCAATCGCAACGCCAAACCGCAGATTGAATATAGTCCGGCATGATAGGCATCGGATATGTCACAGTTTTGAAGAACCTGACGGGTTAAACTTTTCAATTCTTGAGCGTCCATTGAGTTGAAGATAAGATGGCTATTTAAACAGGTCAAGCGCAATTATTGCGGGACTGCGACGGAAGGTTCTTTTGACAACCGCTATAAAACCTTGACCATGCTTTTTTTCTCTGCTTCAAATGCAGGACGAAAAGCCTGTTTACAATTGGGGCGAAAATAGTTAGTAGTATACATACAGCCTGAAACGGGTGCAGTATCGCAGCCAGGGAACCATTGCCCTGCCGGCGGCGGGATTTCATCTCTGAATATATCCCACAGGTGACCACACATGCATAAAGAACTCACCGACGAAGAATTAAATACGTACTCCAGACAAATTGTTTTAGCAGACATTGGATACGATGGGCAATTGGCGCTCAGAAACGCCAAGGTTTGCCTCATCGGGGTGGGCGGTCTGGGGTCCCCCATCGCCCTGAAACTGGTGGGAATGGGTATCGGGACTCTGCGCTTTATTGATCGGGACGTCGTCTCCCGCACGGATTTGCATCGCCAGCACCTCTACGATGTAGACGCCGTGGGTCAGCCGAAGGTGGAGGTGGCGTATAAAAGATTAAGTCGACTCAACCCCGACGTGACATTGGAGCCTGTAACGGAGGCTCTGAATTGCCTCAATGCAGATGATTTGATTGACGGTATGGACATTGTCATCGATGGCCTGGACAGAATTGAAACCCGCTATATGGTGAATCGAACCTGCAACCGACTGAAGGTTCCCTATGTGTTTGGAGCAGCCACCGCATCCTTTGGAAATGTGTCGACATTGATCCCCGACCAGACCTTCTGCCTGGAATGTTTCATGCCCGATTTAAAAAACGAGGATATTCCGTCCTGCGGCCTGGTCGGTGTTCACCCTGCAGTTGTCGGTATGGTCGCGTCCATCCAGGTCTCCGAGGCTGTCCGGGTATTGACCGGCCTGAAACCAAAACTTTTTAACAAACTGCTCTATATTGATCTCAGGGAATTTGAATTTAATATCCTGGATATCCCGCGCCTTGAATCCTGCAGAGTCTGCGGCAAAAAACCCGATGGTGCGCCGGCCAAGCTAACCGACAGGTGGTTTGAAGAATCCTGCGCCAGAGACGGACGCCGAACCTACTCTATTTCTCCGAAAAAGCGGCTTGAAGTCAACCTTGAAAAACTTGGCAAGGTAATTGAGAAAAAAGGTCTGCCGATAAAGTCAGCGGGGATGTTCGGCGTTACTTTCGAACATTCAAAGGGGATAACTGCATGCATTCTCAAAAGCGGGATCATGGTCGCCCAGACACCGCCTCAGCTCAATGATGATATTACCAGGGAAGTCCTTGATATCTACAAATCGATCCTCGTTGATGGATTAGGATTGCCTGAAGATATTTTGCCAGATCAGGTGTCAGATGACAGAGGTCAGAAAACAGAAATCAGATGACCAACCTGGACTCTCAGAGTATGCCTCCGACAAACAGAGCCGACCAGGCTGATCTGCCTTCTGTCCTCTGTTTGCGGTCATCTGGACACTGACACCTGACACCTGGCACCCATCAATAGAGTTGAACATGCAGGAGCAGTCAACTTGACCTATTAACCAAGAATAAATCCACCAAGGGAAACCATGGCCTTACACTTCACCACAGAAGAATTCACCGAGCGACAGCACCGAACCATCGAGCAGTTAAAGAACCGGCAATTGGACGCTCTTTTGATGTTTAGACAGGAAAGCATGTATTACCTGAGCGGCTACGACAGCTTCGGGTATGTATTTTTCCAGTGTCTTTATCTTGATAAAGACGGAAACCTGATGCTTTTAACCCGCGCTCCGGATTTGCGTCAGGCACGTCACACGTCCGTCATTGAAGATATCCGCATCTGGCAGGACAATTCCGAAGCCGATCCCGCGGTTCAGCTGAAACAGATCCTGGATGAATTCGGCTGCCGGGGACGGCGCCTTGGTGTTGAATACGATGCCTATGGATTAACAGCCAAAAACGGCAAGCTGCTGGAAGAAGCCCTTTCCGGCTTCTGTGATCTCGAGGATGCATCGGATCTGGTCAGCCGGCTGCGCGTGGTCAAAAGCAAAACCGAACTGGCCTATGTGCGCAAGGCGGCCGAATTGGCTGACCTGGCCTATGATGAGGCCTACCGACTGGCGGGACCGGGGACGGACGAAGGGGATATTCTGGCGGCCATGCAAGGGGTCATTTTCTCCGGTGACGGCGACTACCCGGGCAACGAATTTATCATCGGCTCAGGACAGGATGCGCTTTTGTGCCGTTACAAATCAGGGCGTCGCAAGCTCGACTCCCGGGATCAACTGACCCTTGAATGGGCAGCCGCCTACCGGCATTACCATGCCGCCATGATGCGCACCATCCCCATCGGGGAAGCCACGCCGCTTCACAAAAAAATGCACGCGGTGAATATGGATGCCATGGCGGCCTGCATGGCGGCCCTTAAACCCGGCCGACCCATCGGCGAAGTGTTTGACGCCTATGCCCGCATTTGCGACGATGCGGGAATGAAGGAGCACCGCCTCAATGCCACGGGCTACAGCCTTGGTACCACCTTTGCTCCCAACTGGATGGACTGGCCGATGTTTTATCACGGCAACCCGGTCCCGGCCGCAGAAAACATGGTGTTCTTTTTGCATATGATTCTGATGGACAGTGACACCAATCACGCCATGTGTTTCGGACACACCGTCGTGGTCACCGCAAGCGGATGCGAATCCCTGTCAAAACGCTCTTTGGATCTGAAGGTAAAATCAGAACTGACGTGATTCGCAATACCTCCACCTAAAAACCGCCGGCTTTTTCCGGTAGACTACTATTGCCAGTTGGGTGTGCGTTTGGCTCTATAGGCGCGTTTGCTCTCTTCAGCATCCGGACTGTATTGAGCTCGTTCCTGAAGGTCAAAGTAGTATTGCCGGATGGTCTCATAATCCATGTCAAAAGCCTGATTGGTCACCAGTTTGCTCATGCGCGCTCCCTCGGAGCAGGCTGCCAGGTAGTCGCAGGCGACCTCCTCGAGATGAGTGAAGAAATCCTCATTTGGGACGATGTGGTCTACTAGACCGATTCGCAGAGCTTCCGTCCCATCGATATTTTGCCCGCCCAAGATCATCTTCTTGGCCCTTCCCCAGCCGATATAACGGGGCAGGCGCAACGTTCCCAGGCCCGGGATCAGCGACTCATTAATCGCCGGCAGACCGATTTGGCAATCAGCCGTGCTAACCCGGATGTCTGCGGCCAGGGCCAACTGTAGTGCGCCCCCCAGGCAATAACCGTGCATTCCTAAAACTATCAGCTTCTCCATCGTTTCAAAAAAACGCAGGGCACGCTCCCAACGATGGTGATAGATCATTTCAATTTTGTCAGCGGCCAGTTCTTTGAGGTCGATACCGGTTGAAAAGGCTCTTCCCTCACCCCGGATGATGACCACCCGCGTGTCCGGGTCTTCTCCCAACGCCTCGGCAATATTATTAATCTGAACAGTACAGGCGTTATTCATAGCATTAAGGCAGCGTTCACGGGTAAATGTTACCCAGGCCAGTTTCCCCTCTTTTTCCAGACGCATAAATTCATATTCGCGCAGAATCTCCATTGTCTCACCCTCCAGAAGCTTTTATTCTTCAATCGATTTGTATATTTAGGGTATGTATCACCAGTTTGACAATAAAAACATAAGGCTTATTTTAGTGGGCTAATGATTTAAAAAATTCACTCCGGATTGAAGCCCGTTCATCCTGTATATGTAAGAGCATTTAATTTCAGGATCCATTATTTCATAAAAGACGACATACGCCATAATGAAAAAACAACAGATCAAGACCCGGTTGCGGAACATTCTGTCCATTGCACCGCAATTACATGATATTATAGTGTCTTCCGCTACCGTCGAGGAAAAAAAGGACGATATTCACACCTGGCTGTCCGACATCTTGGCGGAAACCTATAAAGACAACTCCAATGTCAAGCCTTTGGAATATATCCTGGTGCATGATGCCATCACCGTTTTTCGAAGGATCCTTTCGGATCGCAGTGAAAAATTGGCCGGTTACAGTTTTCTAGGATATCTGGTCACCTTGTTGACGGCTTCAAACGATGAAGTTTTCGAACGCCCCACCGCCGGTTTTTTTGCAGAACTGGAACACCTGGTAAGAGGCATCATGGGCACAACCGGTATCTACGATGCCAAAGTGCCGGTCTTTAGCAAACATGAAGGCCGCAAAGCAGCCCGGATGCGTTCGGCCGATCTCTCCCGCATGGCACGTGCATCGCAAAAATTTATGAACACTTACACCAGCGGACTCGAAAACGATGCGGTCAGACGTCGCAGCCGCAATAAGGCCCGTATCAGCAAACTTTTTGGAATAACCGACTTGGAGTGGGGAAAGTGGAAATGGCATTTAAAAAACAGTATTCGGGATGCCGACACCCTTAAAAAACTGGTTAAATTGACCGATGAAGAATACGAGGCCGTCCGGCGCGCCCGGGATTTGAAAATACCCTTTGCCATCACCCCCTATTATCTCTCCCTGATGGACCTGGATTCCGGCGGCCACCGCGACAAAGCCATCCGGGCCCAGGTCATACCCAGCTTGCACTATGTGAACAAACTGGCCGAGCATAAGCATAACCAGGAGCACTCCATGGATTTTATGCTCGAATACGACACCTCGCCCATCGAGGGGATTACTCGGCGCTATCCCAATGTCGTCATTCTGAAACCGGTGCTGACCTGCCCACAGATTTGTGTTTACTGTCAGCGCAACTGGGAAATAGAGGATGTCGACTCGGCATCAGCAGCGCTGCCCAAGTCTAAACTTGAGGCTGCCCTGGATTGGATCAAAAATACCCCGGAAATCAATGAAGTGCTGATTACCGGGGGCGATCCATTGCTGTTGTCCGACCGCAAGCTCGAATCCATCGTGTCCAGAGTTGCCGCTAACCCCAATATTATTCGCATTCGTATCGGCACGAGGACACTGGTTACAATGCCCCAGCGCATCACGGAATCCCTAGTGCGCGGACTGGCCCGATTTCAAATTCCCGGAAAAAGGGAAGTTGTCATCATCACGCACTTTGAACATCCTTATGAGATTACCCCGCAATCCATGGCGGCTGTCCAAAAATTCAGGCGCAACGGAATGGAAATATACAACCAGCTTGTTTTTACCTACTATAACTCACGCAAGTTCGAAGCCTGCTTCCTGCGGCAGCAATTGCGCCTGATCGGTGTTACCCCGTACTATACCTTTAATACCAAGGGAAAAGCGGAAACCAGCGATTTTCGAGTACCCATTGCCCGGTTGATGCAGGAACAAAAGGAAGAAGCACGCCTGATGCCGGGTACGGTGCGAACCGATGAGATCGTCTTCAATGTTCCCGGGTTGGGCAAAAACTATCTCAAAGCTTCCCAACATCACGATATTATTTCCATAACCCCGGACGGGCGTCGCGTTTATGAGTTCCACCCCTGGGAGAAAAAACTGGCCCTGGCCAACACCTATATCTATAAGGATGTCCCTATTTACGACTACTTGAAACGGCTGAAATCAGACGGCCAGGATATTTCCGCCTACCGTACTATCTGGTACTATTATTAATCAGCAGGCTTATTATCGAGAACTTGTTCAAAGTTAAGCAGAAGTTAAAGTTTAGAGGAATTGTCCAAACTCGATGCCGAGTCCTATACATTGTTTGTCTTCCAGGCACAAAGCGGCATCCTCATTTTCCAAATAATGCTTAATCCGGTGCCCATCCTTTTTAAAATTGACTTCCCAGACATTTCTTTGACTGTCCCACACAACTTTCAAATCCCTATCACATTCTCCTATTTCCGGGTAAATTTCATTTATTTTATTGCAAAGCGCTGTTTTTTCATACATGGCAAACCTCCTTTGAGGAAGGCTCTTTTTTTATTCGACCCAGGATGTTCAAATTTATGACCCCGGTGGATAAAGGCCGCATCCATAATTTAAGGATTTCCAGCCTTTTCTCCTGTTATATTAATATAATGGCTTTTAATTAAAATTCAATTACGGTTGCCATAAGAATTTGAAAGTAGTGATTCACTTTCATCGTTATTAGTTGAGGATTAATTTGACTGACAATAAATGGTAATTATCTTAAAGAAGTCAGGATGTTTGACCTGAACCAGGAGGTCGTTTTTATTTAATACCTCAAACATGGTAGATCAATCATGTGATTGATCAACGAAAGAAGAGTTGTCTGCATCACGGTCATATCCAGCAGGTAAAAGATGCGGAATAATGAGGAGGTGCTATCATGGACAAAAAAGATAAAAAGAAAAAAAGCGATAAGTCGGCAGCAAAATCTTGCTGTTATCATGTCGTAGACGGTTGCGGTTGTATTGTCGGAACATACTGCTGTGACGGTCCGGACATGTCGAAGTGCCGATTTGAAAGTTGCTGCTGATATAACATGCGTTTAGTGATAGATATAGCAAAAGACCGGATGTAATTTCCGGTCTTTTTTTTTAGACCTCAGCGACCAGCAACCGATTTCACCTCAAGTAATCCCTTTAATTTACCGATAAATATTAATGATATCCACCATCCGGAAGCCTAAACAGAGAATCGGGAAAACCCGGGAGCGCAGCATGGCCACCATTGCAAAAGCTAATGTCTTCAACCAGTTAAGTATCGCTGCGCAAATTATTGACGGCTCCATTCAAATAGAGTCGACCTCCGAATTTGATAATGTCCTTCAAATTTTTCCCAACGATCCTGCCTTGCTCAGAGCTTACGGAGATCTGCAGGTCGCAAAAAATATGCCCGATGTTGCGGCCCAATCTTATGGCAAAGCAGCCAGGCTTTTTATTGACTCGGGGATGACGCTGCAAGCAATCGTATCTAAAAGTTTGCAGTGGAAAATATATCCCCCCTCGGATCCAAATGAAATAAGGCAGTTTTTTTTCACTATAAAAAAAGCCGGCTACCATGAAACACCAGTCAATACATTCTTTCAAAGCCTTGAATATCAGGCCATGGTGGCCATTTTATTTCCCCTGGTCAAAATTCGGCTGCCGGCCGGCCGGATAGTCAAAAAGGCCGGAGATGAAGAAAAGCATCTGTATTTTATCGTATCCGGTGCCTTGCGTGCGACGACCTATCGGCCGGTGGAGGCAAATGGTGAAACTGTATACAAAAAAACAGCATCGCATCTGTCTGAGAATGATTTCTTTGGCGCTGTCTATCCTTTCGAAGAAAAGCAACTGTCGAAATCATATGTCGAAACCATCACTCAGGCAGAGCTGATTAAAATACCGAAAATAAATTTGATGAAAGTTTGCGTAAAACACCCTGCAGTAGAGGAGGCTTTGATAGAGTTGTTTGGATCGCAACCAGGAATCGAAGAGAAAGAAGATTTGAGGATAGACCGGGTCTGGGCCCGGCAAGAGATTCCCATAAAAGTGCACTTGCAGATTCATCCGCAGTCAACAAATGAGCAACCGTTATCGCTTTCGGGTTATTCGAGGGATATCTCGATCGGAGGCATATGTGTGGTGTTGAATTCAGAATACCGCAGTATTCCCTCGTTTGAAGATTGCGTAAAGGGTGCCGGGGTCCAGATCAGTTTGCCAAATGAAGAGCTGTCGCTCAGTGTCAAAGGCACTGTGATCTGGAGTCGCCGCATAAATATTGGGGAAAAAGCAACGGTAGCACTGGGAATGCGATTCCAGGAAATGTCTCCCAAGTCACGGGGCATGCTGCTGGGGTTTGCCAACAACCTGGAAAAATTCGAGGAAATCAGCCAAAACTAAAGAGACAAGGATTCGTTTGATGCCACGTTCAAATGTTTCACAAAAAAAAGAAGCGTCGTTTTATCAGCGCAAGGATTCCAGGAAATACTTTTTAAAAAACCAACTGTTGACGGCCAAATGCGAGACCATTGACGATATGTTCAGTGTATCGGTCCAGGATGTCAGTCCCAGTGGCGCCTTTATCTATACCAAAAAAAAGCTGACCCTGGGACAGGAGATTGCCATGACAATTCAGCTGCCGAACTCCGACGAGGTGTTAAGGGCTACCGGGGAGATTGTCCGGATAGACTCCGGCGGTTTCGGGGTAGAATTTAAAATTATTTTCAACGAATAATCATTCTCTAACGCTCCAGATAATTATCCTCGATGGCTCTGACCAGATTGGTCATTGCAATAAAAAATGGTGTAGCTACACCATATTGATGCGCGTATTCCACAACTTTGCCACCCAGAAAATCTATCTCCGTTGGTGATTTGTTTTCGATATCCAGGCACATGGAATCCCGATGGACACCGGTTTTCATCAGATAATTCACAGCCTGTTCAAGGAAATCTTCTCCAATGTCGTAGCCCAGGGTTCTGGCAACAGCCAGGGCCTCTTTAAAGCAGGCGTCGGCGATTTCCTTCGTTGGGCCAAATTCCAGGGCTTCCTTGATGGTTTTATTGGTAACGGCACAGATAGATGCCATGGTGCATTTCATTACCATTTTTTTCCAGACATAATGCTTGATATCGTCAACAAAATCTGTTTCCAATCCGCAATCCGTCAGCAACATTGCTATTTGGATTCCAAAATCACGGTTTCCCCGGGTTAGGCTTCCGAGATGATTGGGACGATTAAAAAAAGCCGTCTCCGCTTCCCCGGCAGCTTTCAGTGACGCACCATAATTCAAAGACATGCGGAAGGCAGCGTCCGCGCCGAATTTATCCGCGATGAGATCCTCGGTTCCCAGGCCGTTTTGGGTGGAAATAATTTTGATACCGGGACGATATACAACTTCAAGCTCTTTCAGGATCTGGTCGAGGTGAAAGGTTTTGGTGGCAAGAAAAATTAAATCCGGATTTGAATGCTTGAGCTCTTTAATCTGCGAAACAAAATTTTTTACCGGAGTTTGGTAACTGATTGCTCCTGATACGCGTAATCCCTTCGATAATAGCGCATCACCGGCACGGGGATTGTGACCTACAAGAATTGTTTCAGGATACTTGCTGACAATCGCTGCCGCCAATACCGTTCCGGTAGCCCCCACCCCGACGATGGCAATTCGATATGGTCCCATGAAATTCCTCCTTGAGGAAGCTTTTAATCCTTCATGTCCATGCCAATTTCAGATCATAGTTTTTTAACAGTTAGGAATCAATATTTACTTGACACCTAAAAATGTATCAAGTATTACAGAATCCAAGTGATGATGAATTATAAATTACATTATTCCGTTCCAATTTATGAAGGTCCTTATATTATGCGGTATGTTTCAGTTTAATTCAATGAAAGGGGGGGCAATATGGACGTAAAGGAAATTAAAGAGAAAATCAAGGCCGCCAACATTGATTCTTTGCGGATTGATTTTCCGGATCTGCACGGGATCTGCCGCAGCAAACTTGTTCCAGCCCGTCGACTTGAGGAGGTTTTAGAGGAAGGTTGCAACCACGTTACAGCCACTTATGCGATTGACTTTGCGAATGATGTTGCCATGGGCACCGGCTTGGGGAGAAAAATCCAATGGAGGGATATGACCATAAAACCGGACCCGGCTACGTTTGCGGTCCTGCCTTATATGGAAGGTACCGCCCGATTTATCGGCAACGCCTACGGGCCTGACGGCAAACCGCTTCCCGTGGATCCCCGTTATGTATTGCAACGCATCATCAAGCGTTACCAGGATCTGAATTTGAACCCCATGGTAGCCTCCGAACTGGAATTTTTCATTTTCAACCGGGGCGGCGATGCAGATGGTGAGGCTTACAATGCCAGCCCCTCCTGTGTCTATCAGGTTAACCCGGTTATTGATCCCAAAGGCATGCTGCGATTGTTTCAAAATCTCTTCATCGAGCTCGGATTGGATATTATTTACCTCAACCATGAATTCTTTCCCGGTCAATTTGAGGTTAACTGGAAATATGATGATGCCCTCAGTATGGCGGATCAAACCTTCACATTTAAATACGTATGCAAGGAAGTGGCGGCCATGAACGACCTGCTGCTGACCTTTATGGGGCGCCCTAAATCCGATAATGGCGGGAGTGGCTACCACATTCACGCGTCGCTGTTTGATCCCAAATCCAACAAGAATTTGTTTGAGGATCCTGCCGGCGAAAATGGCGTCTCAGACAAACTGCGGTATTTTCTGGGTGGGCAGATGGCCCACGCCAAGGGTATGTCGGCAATTCTGGCACCGACGATCAATTCCTATCGGCGCTTTGTACTGGGGGCTTTTTGTCCGTTTTATTTAGCCTGGGGATGGGATAACCGCACGGTTTACTGCCGTGTGCCGGCTGAGCGTGGTTCGGCCACCCGTGTAGAAAACAGAGGCCCCTGTGCGTCGGCCAACCCCTACCTGGTTCTGGCGACCATATTGGCTGCCGGACTGGACGGCATCGAAAACAAAATTGAACCGGGCGAACCGGCCCCGGATGACATCTACGGATCCGAACCCGGAACGTTTGAGCCCGTGACATTCTGGCTGCAGGATGCCCTTAAAGATTTTAAGGCGGACAAAGTTCTGGGTAATGCCCTCGGACCCGAACTGGTTCAGGCATATTTGGCCCTCAAGGAGCATGAAATTGAACGCTTCCGGACCAGCGTTACCGACTGGGAATTTAATGAATACGCCTATCACCTGTAAATGCTTCGCATAGTTGATTGGTTGATTAGTTTATTGAGTTGAATAGTTGAAAGGAGTTAAATCCGTTTTTATTTAATCAACCAATCAACATAATCAACGAATCAACAAAACTACATAGGAGGTGCACCGTGTGCGGTATAGCCGGGCTAATAGCCAAAGATTCACCAACCCTGGGAAATGATTTGATCAACATGCTAAAAGAGCTCATTCACCGGGGCAGGGATGCCACCGGGTTAGCCCTTTATGAGAACCGGGACACCATTGATCTTCGGGTGTCGATGACCGCAGCAGAGTATCAAAAGGACCTTGAAGCAATCATCAAGGGGTACGGACAGATATCCAATACCCGCATTTATCAGGGACAGGGCATTTTTACCTTTTATGAAGCCTCGGTCGATATGGACCCTGCCAGGATATCTGATTTGAACTGGGCCATCGACAGCCATCCCAGTATATGTGTCCATTCCCTGGGTCAACACCTCAAGGTCTACAAGGACGAGGGGTCGGCCGAAGAGTTACAGAAGCGCCACAAAATCCCTCCGATCAAAGGCACACACGGTATCGGGCATGTTCGCCTGGCAACTGAAAGTGTGGAAAATATCAATTTTGCTCATCCCTTTATCTCCTATATCTACCCGGAGCTGGCCCTTGTGCACAACGGGCAGTTTACCAATTATTTCAACATGCGCCGCAAAATGGAAAACTGGGGGGTGCGTTTCAAAACCAACAATGACTCGGAAATGGCCGCCCACTTTCTGGCTTTTCAAATGAAGGAAAAAGGATTGGACCTGGAAGCCGCCCTTCACCTGGGCCTGGAAACATTTGACGGTGTTTTCACACTTCTGGTCAGCACCGCCAATCAAATCGGTGCGCTGCGGGATCGATTGGGGATCAAGCCTATGCTGTATTTTGAAAAAGAAGGTGCAACGGTGCTTTTCGGATCAGAACAAATTTGTTTAACCCCAATTGTCTCCGATGTCTATGCTAAGGAGATGGATCCAGGAGGAGTACAGGTATGGTCCGCTTAGATTTGACAGGCATGAACTCCCGGGAAGTCAATCACAAATTGAAAGAATTGATTAAAACCGAAGATGAGATCGAACTTGACAATCCCCATTCCATTCACAATTTCGCCACCGCCCTCATCGGTAAAGGCAAGATTACCCTCCATGGCAGCTCCGGTTTTTATACCGGAGGATTTCTGGAGGGACCCACCATAATTATTGAGGGCAATACGGGCTGGTATACCGGCGATAATATGACCTCCGGGGAGATTATTGTCCAAATGAACACCGGCAGCAATGTGGCGCCTTCCATGGTAGGCGGTACCATCGTGGTTAAAGGCAACAGCGGCAGTCGCGCCGGCTGGGGAATGAAAGGCGGTACGCTGATAGTTTGCGGCAATGTGGGTCGCTGGGCCGGGAAAATGACCCTGGGTGGACGAATCGTTGTCCTCGGAAATGTCGGCGAAGGCATTGGCGAATCCATGTATAACGGGCGCATCCATGTGCTGGATCCGGCCACGGAAGAAAAGCTCGGCGGTAATGTGAAACTGGTTCCAATTGACGACCGGGAAAAAACCGAGCTGGAGCCCCTCTTCAAGAAATACGGCATCGCGCACGGGGTCGATGATTTTAAAACCATCGTCCCCAAGGTATATGGACGCCACGAATACGTTCTTTTCAAACCAACCCACAAACAAAGGGCAAAGGGATAATGGCTAAAGAAGAAAAAAAATTACCTAAAGTCAAAGATGTCCAGCGAGGTGTCTGGTCTCCGGAGACCATTACGGAAATCAAATATAAGGCCCAGGCCGGCAAACACCGCATACGGGGTTGCGGCACACCGCGCAAACTGCCCCATTTTGACGATCTGACCTTTTTGCCGTCCCAGCTCACCCGCATGTCGATCGACACCTACCGTGAGGATTGCAAAACCCAGACGGTTTTAGGCGCCCGTTTTTCCAAAAAACCGCTGGTCATTGAAACACCAATTATGATTTCCGGTATGTCTTATGGTGCCCTGAGCAAAGAAGCCAAAACCGCCCTGGCCAAGGCCACAGATATTGTTGGAACCTCCATCAACAACGGGGAAGGCGGCCTGCTTCCCGAAGAAAGAGACAATTCCTACAAGCAGGTGGTCCAGATTCTACCCAGTCGCATCGGGTTTTCACTCCGCAATATCGAAGCTGCGGATGCCCTGGAAATCATCGTGGGCATCGGCGCCAAACCGGGCCTGTCCGGTCATCTGATGGCCAGCAAAATCACCAAGGAAATCGCCGAATTCAGGCAACTGCCCGAGGGCATCGATCTTCACAGCCATCCCCGCCACGGCGACATCTTCGGTGCCGACGATTTGTGCCTCAAAATGGAAGAATTGAGGGACGTGACCGACAATCAGATCCCCATATTTATAAAACTGGCCGCCGGTCGGGTCTGGGAAGATGTCAAAATCGCAGTTAAAGCCGGTGTAGACGGCATCGTGATTGACGGGGCCGAAGGCGGCACGGGAGCTGCACCGGTGGTGGCGTCAAACAACCTGGGCATCCCTACCCTGCCGGCCCTGGTGCAGGCCGTCCGTTCTCTGGAAGACATGGGTGTCAAAGACGAGATCAGCCTGATCGTCTCCGGTGGTATCAAAGACGGTGCCGATGTGGCCAAAGCGTTAGCCCTGGGCGCCGATGCGGTCGCCATCGGAACCGGTGCCATGATTGCCATGGGATGCGTGGTTTGCCTGCGGTGTCATGAGGGCAAGTGCGCCTTTGGCATCGGTACCCAGGACCCCGAGTTGCGCCGGAGACTGGATATCGATACGGCCGCGCAACAGGTGGCCAACTATATCCAGGCCATGACCAACGAGGCGGTCATTTTAGCCAAAGCCGCCGGCAAAACCAGGCTGACCAGTCTGGAGCGCGAAGATCTGAGGTCCCTGACCCTTGAAACCTGCGCCATGACCGGTATCCCGTTGATCGGGTCTAATTATACGTTTGGGAAAATGTTTGGTTTCTGCTAGCAGGTAAGGTTTTCGAAAAACGGATATTTTAGAAACGAATTAGGTTATCAACTATTCTGAAGACATAAAATAATGAGAATAGAGGAGCATCCGATACTTGGACAATTTGAAAAGGGTCCCAGGATTCAGTTCACTTTGGACGGCCGACCCATGGAAGGGTTTGAAGGCGAACCCATCGCCATCGCCCTGCGCAGCAACGGTCTGATGATCCATCGTTACACGGCCCGCCGCAACGAACCCCGGGGCATGTTCTGTGCCATCGGGCGTTGCACGGATTGCATCATGGTGGTTAACGGCCGGCCAAACATCCGCACCTGCGTGGAACCCCTCAAAGCCGGCATGGTCGTTGAAACTCAAAGAGGCAGAGGCCCGCAAAAATGAAGCCTCAAAAAGTGACTCTACGATATGACTGCAATGGAGTCAAGCATGCGCAGATATGAAATGATATGTGTGGGGGCCGGACCGGCCGGACTGGCCGCTGCCGTTGAAGCAGCCAGACACGGTGTACAGGTCATCGCGTTTGATGAGAATGAACGACCCGGCGGCCAGCTATTTAAACAGATCCACAGATTTTTCGGTTCCAGTGAGCACCGGGCCAAGGAGCGTGGATTTAGCATCGGCAACAGCTTTCTTGCTGAAGCCAAAGAACTCGGGGTTGAAGTTTCTTTAAATTCGGTCGTTCTCGGTATTTACGAAAATGGCGCCATCAACGTCATGGTCGGCGATCGCATTGAGCAGCTCAAGGCCCAGAAAACCCTGGTGGCAACCGGGGCTTCTGAAAATATGATCCCGTTTCCGGGCTGGACACTGCCCGGCGTCATCGGAGCGGGAGCTGCCCAAACCATGGCTAATATCCATGGCATCCGGCCGGGCAATGACATCCTGATGGTCGGTTCCGGAAATGTGGGTGTCATTGTCAGCTACCAGATGATGCAGGCCGGCAGTCGCGTGACAGCGGTGATCGACGCCGCACCCAAAATCGGAGGCTATGCGGTGCATGCCGCCAAAATTGCCAGGATGGGCGTGCCGTTCCTGATGTCCCACACCATCAAAGAAGCCCATGGCAAAGATAAGGTCGAAGGGGCCACCGTCATTAAGGTTGATGATTCCTGGCAACCAATCCCGGGAACCGAGAAAAGATTTGATGTCGACACCATCTGCATTGCGGTCGGCCTCAATCCTATGACCCAGCTTCTGCGGATGGCGGGCTGTAAAATGGCCTATGTACCGGCCCTGGGCGGTAGAATTCCCGCCCATGATGTGAACATGGAGACATCAATCAAAGGCATCTATGTCGCCGGCGACATATCCGGTATCGAAGAGGCCAGCACGGCAATTATCGAAGGCCGGATCGCCGGTCTCGCCATTGCTCACAGCCTGGGCTATCTCGATGAAAAGTCATTTCTTGAGCAACGCGCTCAACAATACAGTAGCATGCAGGGGCTGCGCAGCGGCAGCCACGGTGAAAGACGCGCCAGGTCCAAGGAATATTTAAACGCTATGATGAAAGGATAGTCGAATGCCCCATGATTCTTCCATAACGGGCTATCTTTCCGAAGAAGAGTTAAAAGACAGTCCGGGTATCCCGGCCGCGGCCCGGCGCCAAAAAGGCGCTGTCGCGTCCATTGAATGCCTGGAAGATATTCCCTGCAATCCCTGTGAAACAAACTGTAATTTCGATGCCATCATTGTGGGTGAAGACATTACCAATATCCCCCATCTGGATGGAGACAAATGCGTCGCCTGTCAAACCTGCGTCTATATATGTCCCGGCCAGGCCATTGTCATGATTGACGAAAGCCTCCCCGAAGGCAAAGCCAGCGTAATGATGCCCTACGAATACCGGCCCCTGCCGGAGAAGGGCGATGTCGTCACGGCCCTGGATCGGTCCGGACAGGAATTGGGAGATGCAAACGTTATCGCGGTTCGACAAACCAAAAAAATGGATCAAACCGCGACGGTAACAATAGAGGTCCCCAAAGATTGGTCCATGCGGGCCAGGGCAATTCGATTAAAAAGCTGATTGAATTTTTTGGATTTTCTATGAGACGATGAAAATTTTGTTTTTACATGGCTTCTAAAAGAGCCGAGGAGCTGGTTATTCCATTTTTCCAGCATTCCAATATTCCATTGGGGCGAAGCCCCTTAATTCTGAACAGGAGGTATAGACGATGGCTGAACAAGCGTTGGGCATGGTAGAAACAAGAGGTCTGGTAGGTGCGATTGAGGCTGCCGATGCAATGGTAAAGGCAGCTAAAGTGAAATTCGTCGGTCGGGAGTTTGTCGGCGGCGGCCTGGTAGCAGTATTTGTGCGCGGTGATGTCGGTGCGGTAAAAGCGGCCACGGATGCCGGAGGCGCAGCTGCGGAGCGGGTCGGTGAACTTGTTTCGGTGCACGTAATCCCCAGACCGCACAGTGACATTGAATTTACGATCCCTAAAACCGAGTAGTACGTTTATCGGCGATTCAGGGCGGCATTTGCCTGGCGTAAGGCCCGCACGGTATCCCAATGGAGTGCCCCGGTGGACCCATTAAAACATAGCGGACGGCTTGCGGACTGGGTGCGGCCGGACAAAGCGGATAGGACGGTTGAAGGTTATTCACGTAACTTAACCAAAATGTGAGACATCTTATTATGGCATTTAACACGCAAATAATATCCCACCCTGCCCCGGGAGTATTTGAATTCCTGAGGCAGCGTGTGGGGGCGACCGGAAAAAAGGTCTTTGCTGAGGCCGAGGTCCCATTTTCGGCTGTGGGGCTTGTGCAGGGCAAGGTCATCGATATGATCGCAGCCGCGGATGTGGCTGAAAAGGCGGGCAACGTCCGGGTCTTTGACTTAAAGGGAATTTGTCCACAACATATTACCATGATCGGCATATTTGGAGATATCGCTGATGTCGAAGCCAGTATTGCTGCCATTGAACGGGCTGAGCATCTCAAATGAATATTGCTGATCGAACTGATACCCCAATTGGGTTGAAAACCAATTGGGAGGCCGGAGGGCAACCAGCATGTTATTAGCCAAGGTGATCGGAAACGTATGGTCTACCAAAAAAAAGGATGCAATATCGGCCTTAAGGCTTCTGTTCATTCAGCCTTTGGGAAAAAGCCTGAAGCCGGACGGTAATGTCCTGGTCGCCGTAGACGAGGTTGGCGCGGGATTCGGAGAACTGGTGATTGTCACCCAGGGCGCCCCCGCCATGCAGGCCTTTAGCAAAACCGATTTAATACCCGTGGACGCAGTGGTGGTTGGCATTGTTGATAATCTCGAAATGGACGACGATGTCGCCGGAAAGAAAAAATGAGAACGGATATCGTTGATAAAGTGCGTTCAGCCGGCGTTGTCGGTGCCGGCGGCGCAGGCTTTCCGACCCATGTGAAACTGCAGTTCGATGTGGGCCGGGTTCTGGCAAATGGGGCTTCCTGCGAACCACTGCTCTCCAGCGACCCTTACCTTATGGAACATCAAACCGGTCCGGTGTTAGACGGTCTGCTGACGGCGATGGACTGCACCGGTTCCGAGAGGGGAACCATCTGCCTGAAATCAAAGCACGCCAAGGCCCTGGCCGCCCTGAGAGCTAAAATCGCCGCCAATGGATACGCCGGTCGTATCGATGTCTTCGAACTGGAAGACTTCTACCCGGCCGGTGACGAGTTTATTCTGGTCAACGAAGTTCTGGGAAAGATCGTGCCCGAAGGGGGCATTCCCCTGAATGTGCGGGCAGTCGTCAGCAATGTGGAATCGCTGTTAAATATTTCCCGGGCCATGGCAGGCACACCGGTTACCGATCGTTACCTGACGGTATGCGGCGAAGTCAACCAACCGGTTATCTGTAAAATTCCGATCGGCACGCCTGTCAGCGCCGCAATTGAGCTGGCCGGAGGTCCCAAAATCCCTGATTACGGCATTGTAATGGGCGGCCCCATGATGGGCAAAGTCCTTACGGACGGTTCTGAACCGATAACAAAAACCACCAGCGGTATAATCGTTTTGCCCCCGAACCACAACGTCATCCGCGATAAAAGCCGCAGCCTGGATCAGATGCGATTTATCGCCAAGTCAGCCTGCACCCAGTGCTCGCGGTGTACGGATCTTTGTCCGCGATATCTGATCGGACATGCCCTGGAGCCGCACAGAATCATGCGACACCTGGCCTATTCGCCGGGCATGCAGGGTGAAATCCTGGAAGATGCGCTGATTTGCTCGGAATGCGGGGTTTGTGAAAAATTTGCATGCCCCATGATGCTCTCCCCGCGGGAGATTAACACCGCCATCAAGCAGAAACTGCTGAAAGAAGGCACCAAAAGAGAACCCAAACGTGAAACATACCAGGTATCAATTTTTAACGATACGCGTAAAATACCGCTAATGAGGCTCATGCAAAGACTCGAGGTGGTTAATTACGATACCCATCCACCTTTTTGCGAAGATGACATTCAGGTAAGGCAGGTCACCATACCGTTGCAGCAGCATCTCGGTAAGCCGGCCGTACCTTGTGTCCGGATGGGTGATCAAGTCAAAAAAGGAGATCTGATAGGAGAGATCCCCGAAGGCGCCCTGGGCGCAAGGGTTCATGCCAGTATTGATGGTGTCGTAGAATCGGTAGCTGACCGTATTGTGATTAAGCAATGAAAGCATGCATTCGGTAGCTAATACGAATTTGACGTCGGTTAACGCCGTGTGCATCGTCTAAATTTAAAAATAGACAGAATGCATCAATTTTAGGCAATTTAGGCATTTTTTATTTTAGGCATTTTTCGGGTACGGATTAAAAGCCTTTAAAGGAAGTATTCAGGTTCATCCTGTTAGCCCAGTATAGGTAAGAAAAATGGAACTTAAAGCCATCGCCATGATCGAACTCAACAGCATCGCCAAAGGGGTGGAAACGGCCGATGCGATGTTAAAAACCTCCGATGTCGATCTTGTCATGGCACAACCGATTTGTGCCGGTAAATATATGGTACTGGTATCCGGTGATGTGGATTCGGTGGAGCGCGCTTCGGAAGTCGGCAAAGGGAATGCCGGGGAATTTCTGGTAGATGATTTTGTTATCCCCAACGTCCATCCTTCTGTATTTCCGGCGCTGACAGCCACTACCCGGATTCAGGACATCGATTCCCTTGCCGTCATCGAAACCTTCTCGGTGGCCTCTTCCATTCTGGCGGCCGATGCCGCTGTTAAGGCGGCCGATGTGGACATTATTGAAATACGGTGCGCAACGGGCCTGGGCGGTAAATCATTTCTTTACCTGACCGGTGATGTTTCATCGATAAATTCAGCGGTCGAGGCCGGAATTGATGTGTTGCGCGGTACCGGGCTGATATTGAGTCACGTGGTCATCCCCTCTCCCAGTCGGGACTTACGCAGGTGTATTTTATGACGACTGCCGGATTAGATTTACAAAAGCTCGTCAACCAACCGGAAAACTGGAATTTTTCCGGCGCGCGGCAATTATATGCCGGGGTTGATCTGGGGACTTATAAAGCCATAACGATAATAATAGATGAAACCGGTAAACCGCGTGCCGCCAGGATGCGCAGAGCTGAAGTGGTTCGCAGCGGTTTGATCGTGGATTATGCCGGTGCTCAGAATATTGTCCGCGAAATGATTCAAGAAATGAGGGATGCCAGCCGTCTCCCGATTGAAAAAGGAGCCACCTCGTATCCGCCGCAGACCGAATACGCCAACATAAATGCCACCCGCTACATACTGGAAGGGGTGGGGCTGGAAGTTTTAAATGTTTTAGACGAACCCACGGCTGCCAATCAGATTCTCAAACTGGAAAACGGTGCCATCGTGGATGTGGGTGGCGGAACAACAGGAATCGCGGTGATCAAAGACGGCAAGATCGTTTTTACGGACGATGAAGCTACCGGCGGTGTGCACCTGTCACTGGTGGTAGCCGGGAACTATAAAATCAGCTATGAGGAAGCCGAAGAAATAAAGACCGATCACCAAAAAAATCGTGAAATACTTCCGATCGTGCGGCCGGTAATCGAAAAGATTGCCAGTATCGTGGAAGCCTGCCTGCAGGAATTTGATGATCTAACCGCTGTCTGCCTGGTGGGCGGGACCTGTGAATTGGAGGGCTTTGCCGAGATTGTTCAAAACACTTTGAACATTAAGACCTTTCGGCCAAAATTTCCCCAGTTCACAACACCACTGGGTATCGCCCTTTCGTGTCTGGATGTGACGTAAAAAAAGGTTTCAGGTTTCGGGTGTCAGGTGTCAGGCATAAGAAGGTATCAGATTTCAGGAATAGGAAGTTTTCAGGTGTTCTGCCTGAGGCGGATCAGGTTTCGGGATGGACATAGGGGCATTAAAGAAGGATGCGGTTATACACTGCCTGAGGATGTTTACATCTTCGCCCTTCTCTTGAGTCAACTGACACCTGACACCTGACACCAACAAATCCTGATAGCAGCAGGATCTAAATTTAGTTCAGCTAAATGGAAACTGGCAACATTTGAAAATAAGGCGATTGGCAGTTATGAAGAAAGAGGCAATCAGCAAAATGGTGCGGGAAGTTCTGCAGGCAAAAGGACTGCTGATCCACCCGGCCGAAAAGCCGCTTTCAAACCGCATCCAACGGGTCCGGTCAACACCGGCAGTCTTGAATGTCTTTCATCCGGGAGTTCGCAAGTTGGAACAGGCCCTGGAACAAGTCCGGTTAATTGAAAACATTGCCGCCCGATCCAGCACATTTACGGTGAATTCTGCGCGCTCCTGGGTCTGCGGTGAGGATGTCAGAGAAAAAGCCGGCAGCCGGTGCATTCTCGATAGCGTTAAACCGGATGGGCTCGAAAAAGCCCTGCTCAAAGCGGATATCCTGGTTTTGCCGACGTTCTGCTTTAAGACAGCTGCCAAAGTGGCTCGCCTGATCGGCGATGACCAGGAAACCACCATCGTGCTTTCAGCATTGATCCAGGACAAACCGGTCCTGGCCACCAGCGATGGCTTCACCTTGCTGAATACCCTTTCCAACAAAGGGATACGCGATGAGATCAAACAGGTACTGGGCAAACTGGAAAGTTTCGGCATGGTTTTCTGCGAAACGGATCAACTGGCTGCGACCTTTCAAAAGATGATGACCGGCAGCAATAAGACATTGCCAGGCGAAACAAAAAAAGAGCCCGGAAATCAGACAACACCTGGTCGCAGGCTGATTACTGCCAAAGATATCCGGATGGCCGCCGATAATAATCAGGACGAAATTGCGCTGGCACCCGGTGGACTCATCACCCCTTTGGCCCGAGATCAGGCCAGGGAATATGGTATTCGAATTGTCCGGGAGGGACTAAAAAAAATACATCGAACTCGCCAAAGGCGAGCAAATTGATGATGGATAGTGAGATGGATCACTGACCAGCTAAGGAGATGAACGCATGGCCGAACTGAGAGCCTTCTGTCACATAGATCGGATGCAACCACAGTTTGCGTCCTTATTTTCAAGCTCCTGCCGGGGGTTTTTATCGGTGGAGGGTATGGCCTCCCTTTTTGTCGAGGTTTTGCCGGGTGTTGAAATTAATCGCCTGGCTGATATTTCCCTCAAGGTCACCAATGCAAAACCGGGAGAAATGATTGTGGAAAGACATTACGGCATGATGGAGATTCACTCCTTTGAACGGGAAGAGGTCTTGCATGCCGGGCAGATGATTCTGGAAGAACTTGGCCTTAAAGAAGAAGATCGCATCGCACCCAGCATCCTGTCGACCAGTATCATCAATAAAATAGACCCATACCAAGCGGTCATCATCAATCGCAACAGCAAAGGTATGCTGATATTGGGTGGCGACGACGTCTATTTGCTGGAGGTTACACCGGCGGCTTACTCTTCAATTGCCGCCAACGAAGCAGAAAAACACTGTGATGTCCGGCTGGTCGACATAAGGTTTTTTGGAGCTGCCGGGCGCATTTATTTGGCGGGAACCGAGTCTGAAGTCCAGGCGGCTGCCCAGAAAATCGTTACAACCCTGAATGAATTAAAAGGGCGCAAACCGTAAATGGATCATATCAAAAACACAAACTTGAGGATTAAACCATGCAGCAAGCATTAGGGCTTATTGAAACCAGGGGATTGGTGGGAGCGATCGAGGCGGCCGATGCAATGGTTAAAGCGGCTAGAGTCAAATTTCTGGGTCGCCAGAAAGTTAAAGGCGGCCTGGTGACCGTTATGGTTTCCGGTGATGTCGGAGCCGTCAAAGCCGCGGTGGATGCCGGTGCCGCAGCCTGTAAAAGAGTGGGCATTCTGGTATCATCCCATGTCATCCCCAGACCGCACGATGATATCGATGCGATGATACCGGCAGGTTTTGAGGGTGAAATGGAAACCCAAAAGAAGCAGTCGCAACCAAAGGCAACACCGAAGAAGAAATGATGAATTCGAAAAAAACCGAATTAATCATGTGTTTCGTATTTGGTAGAAAGCTATATTTTTAAACTTTTATAAGGACACCGATAACAAGTAGAATCCTTAGTTTTAGACCATTATTTTGGAGCAAGAAGATGGCACCTGTTTACCTATTCGCTGAACAAGTTCTTAGTATTGTGAGATCAGGCAGGAAGGAAATCGAAATCCCCGATGGAGCGCGTATTTCTTCGGCTGCTGCCGATCTGATCAAAGAACATCAAATTCAGATTAAAATCGTCGCACCCGGCCTGGTTGCTTCCGGCAACACATCTGTGCCTGGTGATAAAGGGACCGGGACGGCCGCTAAGGCCGATCCCAAAAGGCCGGCAGGGCTTCCAGCCGCAAAACCGAAACCGCAGCCTGAAACGTTCGCTGAAATCGCTGAGGAAGAAATTGAAGAAATCGTCAACCGGGTTGTCAAACGCTTCAAACAGCTAAAAGGTAATCAAACAAAGCAAACGCCGCCAGCAAAAACCGAGAAAGCCCCCCTGAAAGAAAATGCCTCAACAACCGACGATGACCTGGTTATCTGCCGCTGCGAGGAGATCACCCGGGGCGAAATAAAAGATGCCATCCGCAACGGCATTCAGACCTTAAACGGCATCAAACGCATAACAAGGGCCGGCATGGGTCTGTGCCAGGGGCAAACCTGCCAGCGTCTGGTGGCCCGGATACTAACGGAAGAGCTCGGCCTCGCCGCAGCAGATATCGACCCCACCACTGCCAGAGGGCCGGTGAGGCCGCTGCGGTTGGAGGTGTTTGCGAATAGTTAGCTATAAAAGGTGTCAGGTGTCAAATTGCCGATGACAGAGAACAGATGACAGAAAACTGATAACTCACTGAACGCTCAGAGCGTGGTTCCGACAAACAGCGCCGAATATTCTGATTTGCCATCTGTCTTCTGTCATCTGGCCTCTGTCATCTGGACATTGAAACCTGACACCTGAAACCATATACGATAATCGTGACCGGAAGCAGATAGCGAGAAAATTTTACCAATAACCTGTTGAGGTATTTTAATGTCCACCAAAGCAGACGTAGTCATCATCGGCGGCGGCGTCATGGGATCTGCCATCGCCTACAATCTGGCCAAAGAAGGATTAAAACCGGTCGTCATCGAAAAATCAGATATCGGCGGCGAGGCTTCCGGCAGCAATGGCGGCGGCGTGCGGCAGTCTGCCAGAAATTTAAAAGAAATGCCGCTGGCCATGGAAAGCATTCAGATATACGCCCAACTCAATGAAGAACTGGGGATGGACGTGGAATATGTGCGGGAGGGAAACCTCCGGCTCTGCACCTCCGAAGAAGAATTGGAGGCCATGCGCCAGGCCATCGTGAACCAAAAAGCAGTCGGGCTGGAACTGGAAATGCTGGACCGTAAACAGGTGCTGGAAATCAACCCCTATGTCGGCGAGAAAGTTATCGGCGCCAGCTACTGCCCCACCGACGGTCATGTCAATCCCTTCCTGGTTACCTATGGCTTTTTCAAAAAAGCCAAAAGCCTGGGGGCGCGTTTTTTTACCCACGAAGAAGCCAAAGAAATTCGGATGCAAAAAGGCCGGGTCACCGGGGTCGTGACCGACAAAAATTCATTTGAAACCGACCTGGTCGTTGATGCCGCTGGAATTGCCGGCCGCAAGGTGGCCAACATGGTGGGCTTGGACTTACCCCTGCGGCCGATCTTTTCAGAGGCCTTGATTACGGAAGCCTACCCGCCCCTGTTTAAACAGATGGTCGGACATGCCAAGGGACTGTTTTACGGCCGCCAAACAGCGCACGGTTCTTTTTTCTGGGGCGGATTCGTCGGTACTGAGCAATTTATCTACCGCGAAGGCAAGCCGCTTTTTCACTATATCGGCCCGGCGATTTCTCAGATGGTCATTGATTTCTTTCCGGTTCTTAAAGACATTAACGTGATTCGGATGTGGTCGGGCCTCATCGCCCAGATGTCGGATGCTATTCCGGTACTGGGTTTTACCGCGGAGGTTTCCGGCTTTGTCTTTGCCACCGGGTTTAGCGGGCATGGTTTCGGCCTTGCACCGGTGATCGGCCGTTTGATTTCCGAATTGATACTGGATTGTAAAACATCGATTCCGATAAATGCTTTTTGCTACGGTCGCTTTCACAAGGGTGCCGATCACGAATGTTCCTGCCAGGGAAATGCGGCCTGTACCACGGTAACCGCCGAATGTCCCAACAAGCGGGAATGGCTGAAGAGCATTTAGGCGTACCAGAACCGAACTGCTTCATCCGCGAAGACCGTGAGTCAATATTGATCGTGAGGTGTCAGGTTTCAGGTGTCAGGTTTCAGGATAGACATTAGAGCAATACAGATTTATGCAGATATCGAGAGTATGAAGATGTGCAGGTTTCCACTCTTCAGTTCAATCCCCTGACACCTGAAACCTGGCACCTGAAACCTACAAATGAACGGCGTCTATGGCTATGCGCTAAGAGTTACAAAATGATAATCGCTTCGGAACAGGATTGGGACTAGCAAAAATGATCGACCTCAGAGCTTTTGCATTCATTGATCAGCTGCAAAAACAGATGGTGGCGTATATCGGTTCGGCCTCGCGGGGCTATTACCCGGTTACGGGTCAGGCAGCTCTATTTCTGGAAATTGCGCCGGGAATGGAGATCAATACCATTACGGATGCGGTTATGAAAAAATCCAACGTTATACCCGGCGCGCTGGTGGTGGAAAGATCTTATGGCATGCTTGAGGTTCACGCCGATGATCCGGACGATGTCAAAGAAGCCGGTCAGGTGGTCCTGGATTATATAGGCTGTACGGAGGCTGATCGCCTTAAGCCAAAAATCTTATCAACCGAAATTGTCGAACGGCTGAATCCGTATATGAGTCAAATTGTGAATCGATTTCGGTCGGCCAGCATGTCTTTGAGCGACGAAACCCTTTACATCCTTGAGGTTGTTCCGGCCGGCTATGCCGGCTATGCGGCCAACGAGGCTGAAAAAGCCGCGGATATTACCATCAATCATGTCACTGTCTATGGCGCCAGCGGCAGAGTTTACCTTGCAGGCGCCACCTCGGATGTTCATGCCGCCAAGCAAGCCGCAGAAACTGCCTTGGCGGCTATAGACGGCAGAGAACATTGAGCCCAATTAAGTTATTCTCAACTTGGGGGTTATTGGTTAATTGTTATTTGTTGATTGTTTCAGGTGAGTTAAATTCATGAAGTCAGCCAAAAAAGATCTTTTTGATAAAATTATTCAGGTTTATCCCACGCTGTCTCCCAAAAAAAGACGGGTGGCTGATTTGATCATGAATGACTATAAAAATATCTTTCTGATGACGGCCAGAGAGATCGCTGAAAAATGTGATGTGAGTGAACCGACGATTATACGGTTTAGCGTTGACATGGGATTTTCCGGTTATGCCGAATTTCTCCAATACATGAAAGGCGTGCTCCACACTGAACTGACCAGCGCTGAGAGGCTCACCCAGACAAGTCGCAAACGCGATGGGGGCAACACGATTCAACGCTATTGTCAAAATGCCATCCATAATCTTCAAAACCTCATGTCTTCCGTTTCTGAGCCTGAATTTAAAAAAATCGCCCGCACGATTTACCAGTCCGACAGGGTTTTTGTGGTCGGGTACCGGGCGTCGGCCACCCTGGCCTACCATTTAGGCTATCTGTTAAAAAAAGTAAGGGAAAATGTCATCATTGATACGGATCTTTCCTGGGAATTAATGGATTCTCTCAATGAAGGTGGCAAAAACACGCTAATGGTGAGCATCGCCTTTCCAAGATATCCCCGCAGAACAATCGAGATTTTGAAATATGCCAAAAAGTGCAAGGTACAAACCATCGGACTCAGTGACACCCCCAAATCACCCATTATTACGCTCTCGGACCAGTATGTCATTATAGATATTGAAGGTGTCTCCTTTGTAGACCCTTTCGCCCACATCATCGCTTTTCTGGGTGCTCTGGTACATGAGGTTGCCTTCCTCGACAATAAAGCGGCAATGCGCTGTATTTCAAAATTTGACAGCGGCGTCAAAACGGCCAATGAGTTTTATACCGAAGATGAAATCGAGCAACGGCTGGCTTACAGGTTAGATCGGCCAAAGATCACTTCTCTGTGGCCGCAGAAGGAAGATAAATTATCGTAATCCCAACCCGGATAAACCGGAAAATGCTTAAAGTGAGCTAAAATAACAATTAATTTACTAAACCCCATGAGAACCTTACCATGAAGCTTGATGAAAAGGTCATTAACCAAATCGTCGAAACCGTTGTGCGCAAACTCGCCGACCAGGATTCTGAAAACAAGAAAACACCCGATATTTCTGAAACCGGAACGGATGTCACTGACGGTGTTTTCCGGGACATGACTGTCTGTATTCAGGCAGCTTTCAAGGCCCAGAAGGCACTGGTGGCTTTGCCTCTGGAAGTGCGCCGCAAACTGATAGCCGCCATACGGGATACCGGTTCGGCCAACGCCGGAGAGTATGGTTCAATGGAATTTGAGGAAACCGGCCTCGGCAAACTGGAAGATAACGTCAATAAAAATATCTCGGCCTGTCAGGTAATGGGCCTGGAAGACCTCGCCCCCGAAGTTTATGCCGGTGACAAGGGGGTCACTCTCATCGAAAGACTCCCGGTGGGGGTGATCGCCTCCGTCCATCCGGTTACCAACGCCGCTCCGAGCATCCTGTTTAATGCGATTATGATGCTTTCCGGGGGCAATGCCGTGGTCGTTAACCCTCACCCCAAAACCAAACAGGTGTCGGCCCGGGTAATCCGTGATTTAAATCAAGCTATCCTGGCGGCCGGGGGCCCGCCGAATTGCCTTTGCTGCCTGGAAGAACCCTCCGTCCCCTCAGCCCAGCAGCTCATGACCCATCCAGACATCGGCATGATTGCGGTCACCGGCGGACACGGGGTAGTCGATTTTGCAACCAAGACCGGTAAGCGCGTTATTGCCGGTGGTCCCGGAAATCCTCCCGTGGTGGTGGACGAAACCGCTGATCTGAAACGTGCCGCCCACTGCATTGTCCAGGGCGCCGGTTTTTCCAATTGCATTGCCTGTGCCAGCGAAAAAGAAATCTTCGTGGTTGAATCGGTGGCCGACCGGTTAAAAGAATATTTGAAAAAAGACGGTGCTTACGAGATCAGTGCCTCCCAGGGCGAGGAACTTCTTAAACACATTTTCAAGGAAGTCAAAGAACCGGGAAAACCCGGCGTCATCAATATGGAATACATCGGAAAGACACCTCAGTTCATTTTAAAATCCATCGGTGTGGAGGTGGGACCGGAAGTTCAGATCGTCATCCTGGAAACCGACAGTGGCCATCCCCTGGTCTGGACCGAGCAGATTATGCCGGTGTTGCCCTTGGTGCGCTGTCGCAATGTGGATCAGGCGATTGAATGGGCTCTGGCAGCAGAACAAAATTTCGGGCATACCATGGCGATTCACTCCAGCAATCTGACGAACATTCGAAAAATGGCCAGCAGGGCCAGCTGTGCTTCTTTTGTCAAAAACGGAGCCTGTGGTTTGGGCGGGGTCGGCATTACCGGCGAAGGTTATGTGTCCTTTCACATCGCCACCAATGGCGAAGGGCACACGCGGCCCAAAACATTTACCCGCATCAGACGCTGTGTCATGACCGACGATTTGAGATACCGGTACGGAGCCGATATATGAGAATTCAGCTTATTGAACATGACCCGGAAGATTTTTCCCGCACCAACATTTCCATATGGGCCGCCGATAAGGGATACCGGGTTAACCAGATCTATGTCTGCAACCATGAAAAACTGCCCCCGGTAGATTCTTTCGACTGGTTGATGGTCATGGGCGGGTCCCAACATGCCTGGGATGAAGGGGGAAACTCCTGGCTTCAAAAAGAGAAGGCCTTTCTGAACGACGTTCTGGCCGCAGGCAAAATCATTCTGGGTGTTTGTTTTGGCGCCCAGCTCCTGGCGCAGGCGCTGGGAGGAAAGTTGTTTCCCAATCCTCACCGGGAAATCGGCTGGCATGAGGTATCGCTGAACCGGGAAGGACAGGAATCCTTTCTTTTTAAAGATATTCCGCCCGCCTTTGTTACCTTCCACTGGCATAGCGACCATTTTTCCCTGCCACCGGGCTGCACCCGGCTGGCCTGCAGCCAAGCCACCGAAAACCAGGCTTTCGTGGCCAAAAACCGTCCGCTTGTGGGCCTTCAGTTTCATCCCGAGTATACCCGGCAGATGGTAACCTATTACGCCCGTGACCATAGCCAGGATTGGACATCTGATGACTATGTCAGCACAAAGGATGAGGTTTTGGCGCGGACCGAAGAAATCCCGGATACTTACCGGCTGATGGAAACCTTGCTGAATAATATGGCGCAGGAATTTACCGTGAACATCTGATTGGAGACCGGATGGATTTATTAAAACGTGAAAACTTCTCATCAGGTGCCCCCTTTGAAGACAAGGCCGGCTACAGCCGGGCAGTCAAAGTCGGCAACATGGTTTTTGTCGGCGGTACCACGACCACCAACTCCAAAGGAGAGGTTGAGGGGGCCGGGGATGCATATCTTCAAACCAAAATCATCCTCCAAAAAATTGAAGATGTTTTAAAGCGTGCCGGTGCCAAAATGTCCCATGTCGTCAGGGTTCGTTTTTATGTCACCGATATCAGCCGCGGGCCGGAGTACATCAGGGCCTATTCGGAATGGTTTAAAAATATCAAACCGGTCATTACCATGGCAGAAGTCAAGGCCCTTGCCCGTCCGGATCACCTTGTCGAAATAGAGGTGGATGCCGTAATTGGGTCATACCTGACTTCCCGGTTGACATAACTGCTCTTTATATATTAAAGCTGATTCAAAATACTGGGTTCAAATCAGCTATTAAATGCTTTTCGGCTGTTAGATTTCACCGCTAAAAATCAGTATTTCTATTAAAATCAGGAAAATGCCAAAATATTTGTGACGTTTTCCGATCACACGAGGGAGGTGATAATTTCAAGCGTACCCATGAGTTTAACACCATAAAACCCACTTACGGAGGAGGGAAATGAAAGTGAAAAGAGCAATTATATTGATTTCTATCATCCTGGTTGCAGTTTTTGTTACCACCCTGACCTTCGGCAGTCTGGACGCCCAGGCGGCCGATAAAGTGTATCGCCTTAAAATCCAGTCCGCCTATCCACGCGGTGACCTTTCCATGGAACTGCTGAAGGATTTCGCGGCAACGGCGGATAAAATGAGCAAGGGCCGCATCAAAATCCAGGTGTTCGCCGATCCGGAACTGGTTCCGGCCGAACAGCTGTTCGAGGCTACCCAGAAAGGGACCCTGGATATGCTGCACGCCGTCGCAGCCATGTGGGGCGGCATACTCCCGATTGGTGAAGTGGAGTTTGGGCTGCCCTATGCCTATAATCTCCCGGGGGAGCCGGATGTTTTCACTGCCGGTAATATGATCCGCGATCTTTTTTTTAAAACCGGTTATGTGGACTTGCTCCGCGAAGAATACGCCAAACAGGGTCTCTATTGGCTGGATGTACATTCCTATGGGCCGATTTTCACCATGTCGACCAAGAAAATCACGACCTGTGACGACCTGAAAGGGTTAAAAATCAGGGTTGAAGGATCCTGGGCCGATTATTACAATGCCCTGGGAGCCCATGGGACCTATATCAGCGGAATGGAAGCCTATATGGGACTGAAGCTGGGAACCATCGATGCCTCACAGTGGGATGTCAGTGCCGTCACCGGCTTGAACTGGCAGGAAGTTGCACCCTACCGGATCCTGGGCGGACAGAATGATGTGGTTGTCGGTCAGATCCTGTTTAACATGAAATCCTGGAACTCACTGCCGGATGACCTTAAGAAGGTGATGGCCGATGCGGCCGAGGACTACTTCAACAAACTCCTCAAGGTCTATGATGGCGAGCTGAAAAAAGTGGAAGCACTGGTGAATGAGGGTAAAGTCATCAACAGCCCCATCGATGATGCTTGCGATCGCCTGCACGAAGAGGCGGCCATGGCACTCTGGGATAAAATCGCTGAGAGAGATCCCGCCGCTGCCAAAGCCATCGGTATCATCAAAGACTGGAGAAAAACCCTTAAATAACGTCTGACCGTATCATTAAAAAATCACACTGATTTCTCCAAAAATATTAAACACAAAAAGCCGGGAAGGTGCCTGGTCACCTTCCCGGCGTTTTGACCCCGCTAAGCGGGATTTTGTCTGTTCGCTGTGACGTCGGGATGTTGTCCGAACTAATTTGGAATCCAAAAAAAGGGCGGCTGCTATGGTTCAAATCGTCGATAAATTTTTTGGCTGGGTTGATAAAGTGGTAGAAAGGTCCAGCCAGATTGTCTGCTATCTGGTCTTTGTGATCATGGCCATCACCGCCATCGATGTAACCGCCAGGTATGTCTTTAACCATCCGCTTCTGTGGGGATGGCTATTGAACAGGTTATTGTTCGGCGTTTTCATCCTCTTTGCCGGAGTCTATACACTGTCGCGTGGCGAGCACATCCGCATCGAAATCTTTTACGACTATTTTCCGCCCAGGCTTAAAAGGATTGCACGCTGGATCGCCATGGTCGCCTTTGTTACCTTTATGAGCGTTCTGGTATGGCAAACCGGATGGATGGGCTGGAATTCTTTTAAGATGAAAGAATTAGCTGCCGGAGCATTTCGAATTCCCCTGTATCCGTTTAAGTTGCTGATGCCTTTGGTGGCTTTTCTGTTTCTTTTAGAGGGCATCTCCTATTTTCTACGCGGTAAAGATTGACCAAAGAGGATAATTCACTATGAGTATAGGATTGTCGACAGTCCTTTTATTTGGCGGGCTTATTTTCCTTCTGGCGATGGGCGTGCCGGTTGTTTTTGCGCTGGGCGGCATCAGTGTGCTGATTACTTTTTTGCTGGATGGAACCAATGGCTTGTACATCATTGCCGCAACCACCTACCGCCAGATTACCGACCCGGGACTGATCACCATCCCCCTGTTTCTTCTGATGGGCAATTTTTTAATCCACTCGGGAATTTCCGATCGTTTGTTTAAAGCCCTCAACCTCTGGCTTTCGGGCATAAGGGGCGGCCTGGCCATTGTATCCGTCGGTGTCTGTGTTGCCCTGGCCATGTGTGGCGGATTCGGCCCCGGCATTCTCACCATGGGACTCATCGCGGTGCCCGCCATGCTCAAACATCACTACAATAAATCCCTCGCCCTGGGTTGCGTCATGGCCGGCGGGGTCCTGGGGGAGATCATCCCTCCCAGCATCATCATGATAATTTTTGCCTATATTTCGCGCATTTCCATTGGTAAGATCTTTTTCGGCGGGGCCATCCCCGGGTTTATCACCGCCAGCCTTTATATCGTTTACATAACGGTGAGGTGTTATCTCCAGCCGGACCTGGCTCCCCGAGCTGCCGAGGCGGTCACCTGGAAGGCTAGATTGGTGTCAATTAAAGATATCGTTCTTCCCGCCCTGCTGGTTGTTCTGGTATTGGGCTCAATCTTTTTAGGAATCGCCACGCCCACCGAGGCAGCCGGCGTGGGCGCTTCCGGTTCCTTTATCATCTGCATCCTCTATCGACGGTTAACCTGGAAGGTGATCACGGATTCCTGTATGGAAACCATGAAGATCAGCGGCATGGCGCTGTGGATTCTGGTAACGGCCACCCTTTTCGGCGTTGTGTATACCAGCGCGGGGGCCCAGGGGATGGTGATGGAACTGGTTGAAGGGCTGTCGGTAAACCGCTGGCTGATTCTGGCCGTCATGCAGGTTATTCTTCTCGTCTTCGGCATGTTCATGGACGACTATGCGGTATTGACGATTTGCGCGCCGATCTTTATCCCGGTTGCGGTAGTGCTGGGGTTCGATCCCACCTGGTTTGCCATTATATTTGTTCTCAACATGCAGGTGGCCTATCTGACACCACCCTTTGGCTGGGCGCTTATTTTAATGAAGGGTGTCGCTCCCCCGGAGGTTCATACCAAAGACATCTGGCGATCGATCCCCCCGTTCGTCGCCATTCAATTGATCGTTCTGTTATTGACAATGCTGTTTCCCCAGCTAGCCCTGTGGCTTCCCCAGAAGATGCTGTAGGACTGGTCTCCGGCAAGGAGATAAAATGCAAGAAATAAAAACTTCCGAAGTTAAGCGTGCGATTTGTTTTGGCTGCTGGCTGCAGGCCGGCGTACTGGCCACTGTTGAAGACGGCAAAGTTGTAAAACTTAGCGGCGAGCCGGGTCATCCGGTGAACCAGGGCTGGATTTGTGAGCGCTCCAAAGCATTTATCGAACACCTTTACCACGAAGACCGTCTCAACTACCCGCTCAAAAGAATCGGGGAAAGAGGCGCCGGCAAATGGCAGCGGGTCTCGTGGGATGATGCTCTGGATGAGGTCGCAGAAAAATTGGACAGCATTAAGACCCGCAGCGGAGCCGAGGCGGTGGCCTCCATCGGCGGCACCGGCCGGGGTTTTTCAGAGCTGTTTAAAGTCCGGTTTATGAATCTTTTCGGCAGCCCCAATCATGCCAATGCCGGCCAGTGGTGTTCGGTTGTCAGCCGTCAGATTCATGCCGCCATCTACGGCGCCGGGGCCAGCCGGGCGGTCAAACCACCCTGCAAATGCGCCGTCATATGGGGCGGCAATCCGGCTGAATCCTTTGCCTGTATTTTCCCGCAACACACCAACGCCAAGCGCAAGGGAACCAAATACATCGTTATCGATCCCAAATATTCTGAAACTGCCGGCCGGCTTGCAGACCACCACCTGAAGCTAAGGCCGGGTACGGACGCTGCCCTTGCCCTGGGCTGGTTGAATGTTATCATTGAAGAGAAACTTTACGACAGAGCGTTTGTCGAAAAGTGGTGCCATGGGTTTGATCAGCTCAAAGAACGGGTCAAACAATACCCGCCCGAACGGGTGGCTGAAATAACCCGGCTGCCCCAGGACCAGATCGTGCAAACGGCCCGACTGTACGCCACCAGCAAACCGGCCTCCATCATCTGGGGCGTCAAATCGGACATGCAGGGCCGCAACGTCACCGGCATCACCCAGGCCAAATGCATCCTCAGAGCGATCACCGGCAACCTCGACGTTATCGGGGGCGATATGCTTGCGGGCCCCTGTGAAAAGGCCAACTACGGCGTCATGCTGGAGCACATGGAGCAGCTGCCGGCCGAACAGAGAAAAAAACAGTTGGGGGCGGACCGACACAAGCTGTGGTGCTTTCCAGGATATGAGATGGTGGCCGAGGCGGCCAAACCCTACTGGTACGGCAAAGGATTGTCGGCCGGTTTTCTGCCCGGCTGCCACGAACCGGCGGTGTGGGACGCCATCCTCGACGGAAAACCGTATCAGGTCAGGGGCTTGATTTGCGGCGCCTGCAATCCGCTGGTGGCCTATCCCAACACCAAACGAATCTACAAAGCCTTGAAAAGCAGCAATCTTGAACTTTTCGCGGCGGCCGATCAGTGGATGACCCCATCGGCCATGCTGGCCGATTATGTCTTTCCAATAACCAACTGGCTGGAGCATCCCCAGCTGTATACCCAGACATTTCAAGGCAGCGGCAGTGCCGCCGCCCTGGGCCAAAGGGTCGTTGCGCCCCTGTATGAGCGCAGATCCGATTTCGAACTCTACCGTGGTCTGGGAATAAGATCTGGCCAGGCAAAATACTGGCGCGATACCCTGGAAAAAGAATGGGATTGGTGTTTGCAGCCGCTGCTCAAAGAGCTCAATCTGGAAACCTCACAAGATTTTGCCAAAACCCAGGGCTGGTGGTCGCCCCCGGCGGTTGAAAAAAGGTATGCGACCATCGATCCGCAAACCGGCAAGCCCCGGGGCTTTGCGACACCCACCGGAAAGGTCGAATTGTATTCCACCATCCTAGATAAACTGGGCTATGACCCCCTGCCTTCCTACGAAGAACCACCGGAAACACCGGTCAGTCAACCGGAACTGGCCAAAAAGTATCCCTTCATCCTGATCACCGGTGCCCGTTTCCGGCCCATGCACCATTCCGAGCACCGACAGATTCGCTCGCTTCGTAAACTTCATCCTCATCCCATCGCTGAAATCAACCCGGAAACCGCCCGGCAGCAGGGAATCGGAGAAGGCGACTGGGTCGTCATCGAAACCCCCAGAGGAAAAATAAAACAAAAGGCCAAACTGACCTCCAGGATTCCTCCCCGGATGGTGGAATCCCAGCACGGCTGGTGGTTTCCGGAAGAAATCGGGGAAGATCCGGTGTTGTTCGGCGTTTTCGAATCCAACGTCAACGTACTAACACCCGACAGCGAGCAGTTCTGCGACCCGGCCACCGGAGCGGTTACCTTCGGTCCTTTATTGTGCCGAATTTATCCTCTCAAAAAGTTTGTCTAGCTTCATCTTTCAGAATTTTAGCGAGACCTATTTTTCAGATTTCTTTTTGGCTTGCTCTGCCTCCTCCTCGGCCTGGATGGCCGCTAATGCTGCCCCCGCAGCGGCCTGGCGCTGAATATCGCTGACGGCCTTCGCAGCCTCCTGCTGGTTTTCACCCGGCTCCTGGGAGGTGGCCTCCGGCGGCATGTACACGGTCACATTACGATGCGCAAACTCGATGCCTTCCTCCCTGAAGGCTTCCTGCATAAGCCGGTAGACATCTCTGCGGATGACAAACTGATCGCCGGGCTTGGTTTTGTATTTGACCCGCATGATCATGGCCGAGTCATCCATCTCCCGCACGCCCTGGGACTTGATCGGCTCCAGCAGCTTGGGCCCCAGCTCGGGGTCATCCATGATGGGCTGGTAGACTTTTTTCTTGATAATTTTGCGAATTTTCTCCACGTCGGCGTCGTAGCGCACCCGGAAGTCAAGCTTCATGATGACGTAGTCGCGGCTGAGGTTGGTCACCGTCTTCATGTCACCGAACGGGATGAAATAGACCTGGCCCCGCGGGTTGCGCAGCCGGATGGAGCGCAGCGAAATGTGCTCCACGGATCCCTTGGTGCCGGAAACCTCCAGATAGTCGCCGACCCGAAAGGCATCGTCCATGAGAAAGAAGACCCCCGAGATAATGTCCTTGACCAGGGTCTGGGCGCCGAAGCCGATCGCCAGGCCGAAGACACCTGCACCGGCGATCAGCGGGCCGATGTTGACCCCCAGGGCCGCTAAAACAATCAGGCTGGCCATGACGATGATGACCACCAGCATGAACTTGCGCAGCAGCATCAGCAGGGTGGCGATGCGCGAGCCGCCGGCGCCGCCTTCTTCCATTTCTTCATCCTCTTTGCCTTCCGGCATCTCCGCGTGCATCCGGCGCATGATCGCAGCGTTGATCAGGCCCCAGGCAACGTAACAGATCAGCACGACGGCCAGGATCTTAATAATACTCCTGACCACCTCTTCCCCGATGGGGAAATCAACGTTCCAGATGTTCAGAATCCAGAAAAGCAGCAACACCGCCAGGGATAGACGCAGGGCAGTGCGCAACGGACCTTTCATACGGTCGAGGTCCAGGTGCTTGCCGGCGGCGGCCGATTTATCCATTGAGGTTTCGCCGGCGACCGGCTGGGCGGCTTCAGTCACAACATCATCTTCCGGCCCGTCGGATGTGGCTTCGACAAGCACGATCTGCTCCTTGGGCTGCGCCACGATGCCGAAGGCCGCCTCCAGCATCAGACGCAGGATCCAGTCCAGCATAAAATAAAGCGGCACCATCAGGAGGGTCAGGTTTCCCTGGTTCGAGGCCGTTCCCAAAATCCTAGCGCCGATCGCAGCAGCCAACAACAGCAGAACAGCAAAGATGGCAAAGTGATGCCACTTATGCGCCAGTCGATAGCGCAGGCTGGATTCCGGCAGACCCTGGCTGAAGGCGAAGGCTGCTTCCTTGCGTTTCTGCACAATCATCCAGATGATCATTCCGGCCGCGATCAAACTAAACAGCGTAACGAATTTGAGCTGCGTCAGCTCGGTGGCGCCCGCTAGGCCCATCACAGCTCTGGTCACATTGCCGAAGCAGAGAACAAAGATCAGCGCTATGCTCCAGTGGTGCAGATACAGCGCTGTTTCGTCGCTAAACGGCAAAAACCTCAGCGCGGGTGCACGCGGAGCCAGGAAAAACCGCAATACCAGGTAGGCACCCTGGAAGAATGCGATGCCTGCCAGGTAGGCGGCCAAAAGGACGCGCTGGCCGGGGGTGCGGTCCAGGAAAAAGAAAAAAAGGATCAGGGCCGCGACGATAAAGATGACGATGGCCGTAAAATCCAGCAGGGCGCGCGATGTCAGAGCGCCGATTTTTGCGATCCATCCGGAAGGATCGCTTGATACGATGCGCCGCCGCGCCGCCGCAGTGTAAAGCACAAACAGCCATTCGATCAGCAAAGCGCCGGCCAGCACGGCAGCAACACTGACAATGACCCGGGCCATACTTTTTGTCCCGCGGACTCCCCTGACTAGAAAGGCGTAGATGCCATCGAGTTGTTTCTGCGCATCGCCTCCGCCGGAGCGGATATACTCGATACGGGTTTGCAGCAAAGCCGTCAGGTTTTTTACCTTATCGATGAAGCCGGCGATGCCTTCCGGTTTGGCCTCGGCGGCCGTTTCCTTCTGTGCCTGCGTCTTTAGCTCATTGATTAGCAATCTTCGTACCTGCTCGTCACTGAGACCGGCCATGAAGTGGTCGATGTTTTCTGCACCCAAGTGCTCTGGCAGTGTGATATTTTCTTCTGTTTTTACAGGCGCATGTTTCTTGCCGGTTTTGAGCTTGAGGGGATTCTGGGCCCAGGCCGCTGAGGACAACAGCAAAAGAAGAAGCCCAATCCCAATACAGACTTTCAAAGCTTTGGAATGCATTTCTTATCTCCTTTCTTATATTTTGCAGACACGCAGGATTTTTTCCCGGCTCTGACCCTAACCCTGAAGAGTGTTTATCCGGCGCATTAAAAGCCCTGCGATCGGAAAAAAATTAATCTACCGAACATCTTTTTTATGCGTTTAATTGCAACACTCTTACAGATTTCTTAGAAATTTTACAAGAGATATGATTGAATCCATCGAGTTGGTCATACATTTCTATAGCGCAAGGAAAAACGCCTGTTTATGCCGACCGTTTATTGTGCCGAAGAAATTACAGATAGACTTTATGTAGGGTTTGGACGGACTGAAAATTTGTTAGATGTGCTGATGCAAGATGCAAATTATTGTGATGACGGGTACATAGCCGATATCTACAATTCGGCAAAATTGTGGATTTCGATGCGTAGTGCAAAACTTGGATATTGTATTTGATTAGGACTCAGCCAGATTCCGGCAAGGTAACCTTCAGGCGATTCTAACAGGTAAGACCGGTATGAAAAATCCATGAACCGGATTTGACGAGGCAGGGTACAAACTGGTTCTCAGAATATCGTACCATTGCTCGACCCTTCCTGTGGGAGCTTGGGGGTAAAAATGCCTCTGCTTACCAGACCATCAGGTTTTAAAACGGAAAGGAAACCTTTGATACACAAGAAGTACAACTGGAGAAAGGTTTACCTAAAAGATTTTCCAATAGCTTTTAGACAGGGAATTTTCCACAAAGTTGTTTCACCTCTTCTTTAATTTTCCGCTGTAACTCAAAATTATTTAGATCTCTAATAATTGAATGAATCCAAATCCCGATCTTTTTCATCTCAGCTTGTTTCATACCTCGGGTGGTAACAGCTGGGGTTCCGATCCTTACCCCGGATGGAAGGAAGGGTGCACTTGGATCAAAGGGAACCGTATTGCAGTTGGAAACAATTCCGGCATTTTCCAGTGCTATAGCAGCAGGCTTTCCCAAGCCGACACCAAAAGGCAGAAGATCGATTAGAATAAGGTGATTATCGGTTCCGCCTGTAACAAGCTTGATGCCCCCGTCCCTTATCACTCTTGCCAGGGTTTTTGCATTCTCAACAACATTTTTTGCATACTGCTTAAAATTTTTCGAAAGCGCTTCTTTTAGGGCAACAGCCTTTGCAGCTGTGACATGATCATGTGGCCCTCCCTGGTTTCCCGGAAAAACAGCCTGGTCAACTTTTTTAGCATGTTGCTCTTTACACAAAATTATTGCACCCCTCGGACCACGCAATGTTTTATGAGTAGTTGTCATAGCAACATCGCAAAATGGGAATGGACTTTGATGCACGCCCCCAATGATCAGACCTGAAATATGACTTATATCGGCGAAATGGATAGCTCTGACTTCTTCGGCAATGTTATGAAAAGCATCAAAATCGATTTTTCGTGGATAGGCTGTTAAGCCTGAAACTATCATTTTAGGTCTGATTTTCAGAGCCAGTCTCCGAACGCTGTCCATATCGATCCTTTGAGTCTTTTGATCTACTGAATAGTTGACAGCCCTGTAAATTTTTCCGGAAAAATTAACAGGGCTGCCATGCGTAAGGTGGCCGCCGCAAGTGAGATCGAATCCGAGAAATGTATCTCCCGGATCTAAAAAGGCCATGAAAACAGCTGCGTTTGCAGTGCTGCCGGAGTATGGTTGTACATTGGCATGTTCTGAATTAAAAAGTTTCTTGGCCCTTTCAATGGCTATGTTTTCAATGGAATCCACATGGTCGTTACCCTGATAATATCGTCTATTGGGATACCCTTCGCTATACTTGTTCGTTAAAATGGAACCGGTGGCTTCTAAAACCGCACGACTGATTAAGTTTTCACTGGGAATGAGATTGATGGTGTCTTGCTGCCGCAAAGTCTCTTTCTGAACCAACCGGAAAATGTCAGGATCTGTGTCCTTAAGCTCCGCTCGCATTTCTAAAGCTCCTTTATAAAAGGGAACAGACAGGCACAATTGGAAGATTATAATTGGGACTTTTGCGGCAAAGCATACACTTCGGGTTGATCGATGAGCAAGTAAAAACTGCCGAGGCCACCCAAATATTCCTCTTCAACCCCATAAAGGTAAGCGCTTGTTTCTCCCTGTTCGTGAAGCTGCTCGACCCTGGCTTTTGCTCTTGGGATAAGTTCTTTTAAGGGACCGAACTGAATTGAATCGGTCGGACAGGTTTTGGCACAGGCCGGGATTAAACCGTTTTTCAGGCGGTCATAGCAAAGAGTACATTTGCGGGCGATTCTGAGGTTCGGATCTCCCTCGATGACCCCAAAAGGACAAGCACCCGCGCACGCAAAGTACCCTTTGCACAATTCCGGCTGAATTACAACTGTATCAAACTCTGTTCGTATGATGGCGTCCTCCGGGCATGCATCAATACAGGGAGCCTGCGTGCAATGCTTGCAGGCATCGCTCATCATGAGCCACCGCGGTTCATGTCTTTCTTCATTAAACTGCTCGATGAATTTAACATGGCGCCAGTGGAAGCCGTCCAGGTTTAACGTGTTGTCATAACTGTATCCATACATTCGGCTCACGCCGCCACGCGTTGCCAACAAGCGATTCCACTGTTTGCAGGCTACCTCACAGGCTTTGCAGCCTATACAAACCGTGGTGTCAGTGAATAATCCCATACGTTCGGTCATCATGCTTTCTCCACATTGCATACAAAGGCTTTGGCTTCGTGAATACTGACATTCGGATCGCCGATCAGTGCAGTGAGGTGGTTGACGACATCACCGACGACAATACCCTGCCAGCCCCAGTGCCACGGCATGCCGACCTGATGTATCCTTCTGCCGTTTATCAAAAAGGGCCGCATACGGCTGGTTACGAGGGCCCTTGCCCGAATCCCGCCCCGAGGTGTTGTGACCCGCACCTGCTGATTGTTGTATATGCCTTTTTCCACGGCAAGCTCGGGACTTATCTCAATAAACAGCTCAGGCATTATCTCGGTGAGCCAGGAATTCCAGCGGCTCATGGCTCCGGCGAGAAAATGCTCCGTCAGCCGAAACGTTGTCATAACATAGGGAAAGCGCTCGTCGGCAACTTCTGCAAGACGGTTATCCTCATCCTTCCAATATTTCAAAACCGGATTGTTCTGCTGGTTATAGAGTATGTTTTCTACCGGAGATTCGACCGGTTCATAATGCGTCGGCAGCGGTCCATCCACTAATCCATTTGGCGCAAAAAGCCACCCGACGCCATCAGGCTTCATTATAAAGGGCTGGCGACCGGAAAGGCCTTCGAGTCCAATACCCTCTGGATCAGCCGACGCATCCGGCGGTTTATGAAGGGCGAAGTCCGGGGTATCGTAACCGGTCCATTTCTTGCCGTCCCACCAGATCCATTTTTTTCGCTCGCTCCACGGTCGTCCATTCAGGTCGGCGGAAGCGCGATTGTAAAGCACCCGTCGATTGGCTGGCCAGGCCCATCCCCAATTTAAATGAGCACCGATCACCCCCGGCGGATCGGGCTCCCTGCGCTTGGCCAGATTGCGATCAGGTGACGGGAAGACGCCGCAATAAATCCAGGATGCGCAGGTTGTTGATCCATCGTCCATTAATTCTGTAAATCCTGTAAGATGCTGATCTGGATTGTTGGTTTGAAATCCGTTTATTTCTTTGAGAACCTTTTCAACGTCAGGCTCCCCGGAGGTATTCTCTTGCAAAACTGGATCAAAGTCCCACACGAGATTCCGGATCCCTTGATCGCGTGGCTGGGAACTGTTGGTGTATAACTTTTTCAGACGTAATCCCAACTGATAAGTAAACCAGGCATCTGACCGGCAATCTTCCGGCGGTTCGGCTGCTTTAAAGTGCCACTGCAGCATCCGCTGGGTGTTTGTAAAGCTGCCCTCTGATTCAGCAACTTGCGCGGACGGAAAGAAGAATACCTCGGTCTGAATCTCTTCGGGTTTAATATCCTTGCTTACGATCTCAGGGGCTTTATTCCAAAAAGTTGCCGTTTCCGTGATGAAGTTGTCCTTTACCACCAGCCATTGGAGGTTTCTCAATCCCTTACGTTCCAGGCTTGCGTTAATCGAAGTGGCCGGGTTCTGACCGATACAGAGCATGCCCTTAACATGTCCCTTTGCCATGGCCACAAACATCGGCATATGCGAATGATCCCCGCTAATCTTTGGATGCCAGCTGTAGCCGAAATCGTTTTCCGCTGTGGCCGCCGCTCCGTACATGGACTTCAGATAAGATGTCAAAAACTTGGGCATATTCGCCCAGTATCCCGTAGCACTGGCCTCTGAGGCAAGATAAGCACGAAGAGAACTGTGGTCCTTGAGTACCGATGGTGCCGGCATATATCCATGGATACTGTGGTACAGTGTCGGAATGTCACTGGATCCCTGGATGGAGGCATGACCACGGAGCGCCACTATGCCTCCTCCGGGTCTTCCGATGTTGCCGAGCAGAAGCTGAAGAAGGGCGCAGCAACCAATGATTTGGGAGCCATTTGAGTGTTGGGTCAATCCAACGGCGTATGTCCAGGAAGTCGTGCGGTCGCGGCCCGAATTTTCCAAAACTGTATGGGCAATTTTGAGAAAAGTCTCTTTTGGACATCCGGTAACTTTTTCCACCATCTCGGGTGTGTAGCGGCTAAAGTGCCGCCTGACGAGTTGAACAACTGTGCGGGGATGCTGCAATTTCTCGTCTTTAAGCACCGGGGGCATCTTCAGGGAACAAATCAATTCCTCAAATGGTATATCCTCTATTGACCGTTTGCTTTTCCGGATTTTGCCTTGGCGCGCATATTGCCATGAAGTATTGTCATAACGAGTACGTGAACCGTTAAATGGCCATTTATCCTCTTGGTCTGAATACTGCATGAATCCGGAAAAAATGCCATCAAGATCCTCCGTATCACGAAAATCTTCGTTTACAATTGATGCGGCATTGGTATAGTTCAGCAGGTATTGCTGGAAAAAGGGATCCGTATTCCACCGTTGGTTATTTAATACATAGTTGATAATGCCTCCAAGAAATGCAATGTCCGAACCGGCTCGAATCGAAGCGTAAATGTCAGCCTTAGCGCTGGTGCGCGTAAAACGAGGGTCTACGTGGATGACTTTGGCACCTTGCAGCTTCGCCTTCATCGCCCAGCGAAAAGCTACTGGATGACACTCGGCCATGTTGGATCCCTGGATAACGATGCAATCAGAGTATTCCAAATTACGAGGATAAATCGTTGCAGCGCCTTGACCAAGCCTCGCCCCCAGACCGGGGACGCTTGAGCTGTGTCAGATGCGGGCCTGGTTCTCAATGGCCACCACTCCCAATCCTCTCATCAGCTTTTGCTGGAGGTGATTCCATTCATTGTCCAGGGTTGCGCCGCCAAGAGCAAAGATGGCTGTCGTATGATTAACCGGCGTGCCATCTTCCAAGCGCTCGACAAATGTCTCATCGCGGGCTTTTTTAACCAGTTCAGCTACGCGATTCATCGCCCAATAAAGGCTTACCTCTTCCCAATCCTTTGCGCCGGGGTTTCGATGCAGCACGCGGCTGATACGATTCCGGTTGTAATGCAGTTGCAAGATAGAAGCGCCTTTAGGGCATAGACAGCCTTCGCTGTGGGGACTTTGAGGGTCTCCCTCGATATTTACGATTCGACCATTGATCGTGTAGACAAGGATGGCACACCCTACTGAACAGTAAGGACATACGCCCGGCGTTGATTTGGCTTTATTTAGACGAAATTTTTCAGGTTTCATTGGCGCTCCGGTATGGTTGGGCATGAATTGTCAAAGACTGGATCTGTCAATAGAGAATTGCGAATGAAAATTTAATAGCCCTATTAAAATATTTAGGTAATCTGGAAATCGCCCGCCTGATGACAACAGAACAACCAAGGTTCAGGAAGAAAATGAAGGTAATCTATAAGATATGGGAGAAGAGTAGCTTTTTCAAAACCGCGTCAATTTCTTTTTCAATATGCGGGCCCAAAACATAGAATATATTATATATATGCCACGAAGTAGTATGTCAAGAAATTTTCTACATTGCTCAGAGTTTCATCTAATCTACAAAATTATAGAGCAAGGAATTCACATAATGATCCGACATTGTTCTGGTATCGCTTAATTCATTCTTCTATTGCAGCTCACGATTATTAAAGATTTCAATGACAAATATACAATAATTTTGACTATTAAAAAATGTTGGTTTCGTGGTTAAATCGATCGTGGTTAATTAATTAAAATTATATTGTATTTGTTCAGATAATCTATCATTTTTGGGCGCGAGTTTGCGGAATGGCTGTATAGCCGGAATCTACAATTAGGCAAAATGGAAACCACAATATCTTGCATGGCAAGCATATTAAAAAAGACTCTGAAACTTACCAATTGGCATTGTTAAGGAGCGCAGGGTCTTCGAATGTTGTGCTTAGGATAGTCATCGTTTAACACTTCAATCAGCCGCGGGTAATTTGAGTCGGCTTTAGAAGGTCTATGATGGCTGTTCTAATACGTTCAACATTCGGCAGTATGTGATCTTCCTTGCTTCGAGCATAGGGTATTGTCGTCTGGGTGCAGACGCGGGCATATTTGACCGGAATACCTGCCTCTAATACAGCTGCCGCCAGTTCACCTGAGAGACCAAAACCTTCATAATCTTCGTCTACCACAAGAAGGCGGCCTGTCTGAGCAACCAATTCACAGAGTGTCGTTTTGTCGAGCGGGGCGATAGTTCTAAGATCCAGCACCGCCGCTGAAATTTCCTCTTTTTCCAGAATCTCTGCTGCTTCCATGGAGCGGTGTACTCCAACGCCTACACTGACCACAATAACGTCGGTGCCTTCACGTCTAAGCTCCGCTTTGCCAATGGGGAGTGGTTCCCACTTACGGGGTACGGGCCCATGTGTCCCTTCGGCAGGGACGTCATATTCGATATTTCGGCGGCCTCCCGACCCCAGGAATTCCAGCCAGGATTCAGACAGTAATTTGTGTTCGAGAAAAATGACTGGTCCGTCATGTTGTAAAGCGGCCAACATCAAGCCACCCGCATCTGCAGGGGTGGATGGAACGATAACCGTTAGTCCCGGAATGTGCCCCAGCCATCCCCACAAGGATTGTTCGTGTTGTCCCCCATCACCGTAACCACCGCCGCAGGGTGCACGCACCACAACTGGTGCGGTCCATTTGCCTCCGGAGAACGCTTCCACTTTCGCAGCATGGTTGAGCAGAGCATCCATACACACGCCGAGGAAATCAACCATATATATTTCAACAACTGGACGTAACCCAGCCATGGCGGCAGCCACACCTGCCCCTAAAAAGGCGCTCTCGCTGATTGGGGTCCCCTTCACACGTTTGGGACCAAAACGCACAAGAAGGTCTCGTCGCAGCAAAGGAATATCTTCACCGAAAACAACAATGCGCGGATCATCAGCCATAGCTTGAGAAAGCGCGTCATCCACCGCCTGTGTGAAGAACATGTTTTTCATGACGCCACCATCTCCTCCATGGCCAATGCTATGATATTACCTGTTTCGCGCTCGGTGTCATCTTCGAGCGCCTGCAGACGATCACTGTCTGATTGCAAGGTACTGCGAGTTCGCTTTAGAGGGTCGCTATTTGGGTCTCTGCGTGGATCACGAAGTGTTGATAAGACAGCAGAGAGAACCGATTTCAGACCACCTGCGCGTTCACGCATTGGCGCGCCCGAGGTACGCAAGAAAGACTGCGTGAGCGGTATGGTGATCTTCGGCATTTCACGCAGAGGATTACGCACAGCTCTTATCAATTGGTAGCCTAAAAAGTGTCCCTCGAAATGTACACACCGCGCGCGCAAAAAAAACGGCCCCTCACCGGCCCGGGCGAGCGCGATCGCCTTGCGTGCGGCCTCCCAAACCTCGGTTACATCGCGTCCATCCAAGCAAACCCCTGGGACCCCCAACCACTCCGCTCGATCACTTAAATCCCCACCAGTGACTGTTTCTGATTGGGTAGTTATGGACCAGCGGTCGTCCTTGCATACGAACACTACGGGTAACCGCCAAACGGCGGCCAGATTTAAGGACTCCATCAGCATTCCTTGATTCATGGCGCCTTCGCCAAAGAAGGCAACCGCGACCGCCCCTGGATGCAAATACTGAACTGCCAGAGCAAAGCCAGCCGCTGTGGGTCCTTCTGCCCCGACGATACCCGAGGAGGCTGCCAGATGAGGTTTTGAGAACAAATGCATGTGTCCGCCCATGCCGCCGCACAACCCGTCCGGTTTGCCGAGCAGCTCTCGGAGAATGAGGGTCGGATCTACACCGCGCATAAGCAGAGCTGCGGTTCCACGATGATCAAGCGCCATGGCATCATGCGTGCCTAAATGTGATACGACACCAGCGATTATTGCTTCTTCACCGGTTCCAAGATGCATCTCACCTGAGATTAAGCCGTCTTTCCAGAGTTGGGTGACAGATTCTTCAAATAGACGACTTTTCAGCATGAGCGCATATAGCGACCACAAATCAATCGGCATTTGCACTCCTATACATTCTCGCGTTTGAAAGATTTTAGTAAAAGAATCGTGAAGGAGAATTAAATTTGTTAACATATAACAAATCAACAAAGAATACAAATTTTCGCCAGCATTGAAAATAACGAGCTCAAACACCAACCTGTTGTGGTCGGAGCTTTGCGTAAAAAGGATAGATTAATTGAGAATATTACCAGGTTGACCCTACTTCAGATATCATATTTATCAGAGCTTTATCGACCAAGCGATTTTTTCAAAATGTTGCAGGAATCAATGGTATTTGCATATGATATCGCGTCTTCTATCTGCGTATGATCTTAAGTTATATTAAAGATGAAGTGATTGCCTTGCCCCATTGATTTCAATAGTGGTTTTTGAATATGTGAATTTGTTAATTATCTTACCGTTTTCAAAATGAATTATATCGACACCTCTTCGTTTTTCAGGCTTTCCTTCGCTCCCGCTTTCAAACGAAGGCCATTCAAGCAACCAGCGGTAAAGAACCTTTTGCTCTTTCTCATCGATGAAGGTTTCTTCCTCCACAAACCGAAAATTCCCGTGGTTAGCAAACCATGGGGTCCATGCTTTCCGAAGAGCCTCCTTTCCCCTAACTTTTCCACCCGTCCAATTATCAAAAACGACCTCTTCATGAAAGAGGCTCATGACCCCTTCGAGATCATAATTGCTCCAGGCGAGATTCCATTTTTTTAAGGCCTTTTCGATTTCATTCCTTGAAAGTGACATGAGCTGATCCTTTCATACCTCTTGTTCTCATCAATGGGATGTTTGGTTTGGATGAACTGAGATTATCGCTAAAATCGCGAAAATTCATATATGTAAGTATTATCCAAATAAAAATAGGTGCCCCAACCTGATGTACGTTGGAGTAATCTGCACTTTCGAGATCCGAAAATATTTAGCCTTACCAGAAAATATTTTCAACTATTTGCGGTTGTCTCTTCATGGCTGCATACTCGATTTAAAGATACAACATTAATGCTAAACCTCATAGAGTTTCACATCGGAATGGGCTGCGTATCATCGCCCCCATTATTTCAGCCCGGCCTTTTTAAGGGCTGCAAGTTCACGCTGCATGTGGGTGGGATTCTTAAAAGGCTGAGTTTGTTTAAAAAACGCCAACGATAAGCTGGGATTAATCTTGAGCGCTTCTGCCACAAGATTGCGGGCCTCATCCTCCCTGCCAACAGCAACGTAAAGTCCAGCCAGTATGAACATTAGCGCTTTTGTCATCTAATTTTAAGGCCTTCCGCGCAAGTTCATGAGCTCGTCTGAAAGAATCAACTAGGGACTCACTCCAACCATACGCCGCATCTACGGTATAGGTGGCACCCAACCATACAATGGCACTTACATATCGGGGATCAAGTTCTATAGCCGCCTCAAAAAGCTCTCGAGCCCTGATGTTATCCGGCTTATTAAATTTATCAAGAAGGTAGTTTCCCTTGACCCCATAACACCACGCATCAAGGTTATCTGTGGATTTCGCAAACACGCGGGCCTGTTCTCCAGAGGTTAACTCCACCTGGAGCGAGACCACTATCTTTTTTGTGACCTCATCCTGTAGGTCAAAAAGCTCTCCCATTTTTCGGTCATACTTTTCAGACCAGAGGTGATGACCTGTGAGGGCATCAATTAATTGGGCCGTGACCCTCAGCCGGTCACCGGATTTCTGGACACTGCCCTCCAGCACATACCGAACCCCTAAATCCTCGGCTACATCCTGAACTTTTACGGCCCTGCCCCTGTAAGTAAAAGTTGAGTTGCGGGCGATGACGAATATGGCGGATCCCATTGACAAAGCGGTGATAATATTTTCGCTAATACCGTCCCCAATGTATTCTTGTGCAGGTTCGCTGCTCATGTTGGTGAATGGAAGAACTGCAATAGAAGGCTTCTCCGGCAGTGGAAATGCCATCTTCTCCACGTCGGCTTTGATTAAAGCGTCGGGCTCGGGGCTCGCAACGAGGATCACCTGATAAACATCCACCGGTTCCTCAATGTTTTTTACTCTTTTCTTGCCCACAAAATGATATTTCAGATCAATTTTTTTCTTAACCTGATCATAAACAATTCCCGAGATACAAATGCCGCCGGGCTCGGCCAAAGCCTCCAGGCGTGCTGCCACATTAATGCCGTCTCCGTAAATTTTCTTTCCCTCTTGTATTACATCACCGAGGTTGACACCAATGCGGTATTCCATCTTACGGTTATCAGAAATTTTGGCATTACGTTCAGCCAACTCCAACTGTATCTGCACTGAGCATTGAACAGCATCCACCACACTTTTAAATTCCGCAAGAAGGTTGTCACCCGGCGAATCAACCACTCGGCCCCTATAATGCGATATATGGCTGGCAATAACCTTTTGGTATTCTCTTAAGTTGCGAACAGTTGTCATATCCTCTTCTTCCATGAGACGGCTGTATCCGACAACGTCAGCAACTATCACAGCGGTGAGTTTACGTTTAAAATCTTTCTCTGCCAAAATGGCACCCCCTTTTTTTGGTTTCAAACATATCAATTCAATATGTGAAATATTGGAAGGAGCGCAAAAATCGGATGATTGATAGTATTCGATTCTGAAAATGGAGAACCGTTTCAGGCCAGTTGGAATAGGAAGCTCTAAATAATGTATATGGATTTATACTCAAACCGATGGGATTTAGTCAATCATAACTATGGCTTTATGTAAGTGGTGAGTCGAGTAGACCGAGGGAACTTCCCCCTCAGTCCCTCACGCAACCGGACATGAACCTCTCGATTCATCCGGCTCCTATCGACCAGCCGATTGTCGTACCAGTTGCCAGTGAGCGAACAGGTAAGACATCCGTTTCGCAATGCGCCCAAGCCAGTAAAAGGCTCTGCGTCTGCGACGGCGTAACTTTTTGTACTTCCGCATGGCCCATCGTTGCAATGTGCCGTTGAGTTGATTAAAAATTGGGTAAAGCGCCGACTTGTAATACTGCCCATAATAATTGATCCAACCGCGTATTATCGGATTAAACATGCAGGCCAGATCTTTTATAGACTTGTAGGTCATTCGGTGAATCCGCCAGCTTCTTATTGTTCTGCGCCTGGCGCCAGCTGCCTCATCGCTCACGGCTGGAAGAAAACCCACAAAGAATTTTCCATAACGATCTTTTGATCTCCGGGGACGAAAAGTATACCCCAGAAAATCGAATTTCTCGTTTAGATAGTTCCTTTTCCTGAATGAGTCCTTGCAGTAAACAATCTTGGTCTTTGCAGGATGAAGTTCCAGCCCACACTGCCTGAGGCGCTCCTCGATGACGGT
>Ga0075308_1000010_pt1 | contig 120094 bp, 114 predicted proteins | sample Joice_ThreeSqA_D_3_FD_120062 | JGI IMG/M metagenome (GOLD analysis project Ga0075308, IMG submission 120062) | Natural and restored wetland microbial communities from the San Francisco Bay, California, USA, that impact long-term carbon... | ecosystem: Environmental > Terrestrial > Soil >... | reverse complement strand
TATATGTTCTGAGAAAATCCCGGCAGCACGTTCCCGCTGGCTTTTCATCACGTCACAAAGGTAGAGCAACTCAACATTGTTATCTTTATTGGAAATAGGCGGGATATAGGCGTCAAGGCGGCGGCCCAGACCCGCAATAGCAATATTGATCCTGTCATTGGCACCAATGATCCGGCTGTAACTGCGGGCCGACATTCCACTTGCCAGGCCTCCCACTGATACTGCGGTTGTACCAGCAGCGATCTTCCTGATAAATTCTCTTCTGTTTGTACTCATTTCAATGTAGTTGATAGGATTACAAATTGGTTTAGTGTTGTAGTTCTTCTTACAAATATTGCGAAAAAATCCCTTTATTTTAGGATAAAACTGTATCCTCTTTCCCGCTTCCTTATTCCATCAATAGCTGGCGTCGGAATTTACTGACTGGTCGGATTATTATTGTTGTTCTCTAAAACTATTCTTTAGTTTTTAGTATAAATACTCCTCTATCTCACTGATTAATTGTCCAAGTTCCTCCAATTGCGTGTTGATAAGAGGAATAAGCTCCACAATGGTCCAATGCCAGTTTGCTGCGTTACTTTCAAGTTCCAAAGAGATGTTTTTATATTGATATAATTCTTCTTCCGTAATATAGGACCCGAACATTGGAGCCTGGATTTTCAAATACCTGGCCAGTGCATGATCATAGCTCAAATTTCTGTCCATTGGACTCATGAAATCTGAGTTCGCCGTAAATACCATTTGTACCTGGTTCAATTGATTATATATATCAATAATACCATTTCTGAGGATCCTGTCACGTATGATTCCAAGCTTGTTGCTCGATTTCATTTCTTCAAAAGTGGAATTGTTCACAGTCAGGAACAGGGGTGCCCAAACACCGTCTAAATAGGCCCTCAATGATCGATTGAAGCTTTCCTGGTTATCCTGCTTATGGAGTTCCTCAACAAGCGTTTCTATGATAGGTAATCCATTTTCCAACCTGATTTTTTGTTGATGTAGGTTCAGACTATCGGATTCCAGCTCTCTCATTATCTGGTTGAGGAAGTATTTCTCACTTTTATGGTCAAGATGTTTTTGATGCCAGCTATCCAGTTGAAGAGCCAGCAGAATCCCGATGACGACCAGGAGTATTTCTCCAGAAGCATAAATGATATACCTGCCATAGTCGTTTCCTGATAACAAATTGTGGCGGATATTTCTAAATAGTCGGATCATGTTGTGAATTCCTTTAACTTTCTATATTAAGCGTGGAGATAAATTCATCCATCATCTGCTTCAACTGCTTCTCTTCTCTTAATTCGTCTATGCGCCAGATATAGATGTATGATATGATACCTTCCAGGATTCTGTCGTCAAACAATCCTTTATAATCAGCTGTGAAATTGCTATCCTCAAATACATATTCCTCTCCCAGATACTGAACACGTTGATGCAGGCTGATATATTGATTTACAGCAGGAATGAACTTATTGATGATCAGATCCTGAATGATCTTATTCTCTTCTCTGGCGTCATTGCTGCGATCTTCATAATCCGTGATCAATGCCCTTAATTCTGCATTATGTACAGTGATTAAACTTCCTGACAGTTTGATCGAATTAAGTGCCCCCATAGAAGGATCGTAGGTCCAGGCCCACTGGATAAGGGCCAGGAGAGAATCTATTTCCCGATAATTCTCAATGGGATGGTCATACCCGTAGATTTCAAGTATCCGTTTAGCACTCTCCCGGGATTTTGAATGATAGAACATGGCTTCACTCAACCGCTCCTGGTTTGCTGTTATTTCGAGTTTCAGGTTTCCCAACAGCAACTGTTCGGTTTTTCTTGCATTACGATTCTCGTTCCAGTTATCGAGTGCAAAAGCTGCGAGTATACCAACAAGAACAGCCAGCGATTCGAATCCATATCGAAACCATTCTGCTTTTAAGTGTTTAAATATTTTCATATTAACGAATGATGTTTCAGATGTTATTCTTTGTTCTGTACCTGTTCGATGTGCTCGATTACTGCATTGATTTCGTGAATCAGATCTTCGTTTTCACGTTGATTGAACATAGCTGCATTCCTGATCCACTGGACATGGTTGATAAAGACCTGGTCGTCGAACAGCGCTTCATAATCGTTGGGCATGGCACTCTCCTGCCATTGGATGGGCTCGATTCGATCCAGTTGAATCTTATAGGTGATTTGCACATGGTCTTCCCTGAAGTATTGATTATCTTTTAGACTATGAGGATAATATTTATTATACAGTTGTAAAATGTGATTCCTCAGATCAACATCTGAGATTAATTCGACGCCCCTGGAATTCTGATTTGAAATGGCACCGGAACTGAACACCAGGGTTTCAAAATCATTCCACATATCGAAGTGTTTTTTCAGGGAATCATTGAAGGGCATCCTGTTCTTTAAATGGTCAACCAGAACTTCACAGGAGAAAATGATTGAATCATGCCATGCATTTACCTCATCAATAGATTCTATATCAGTATGTAAATCAGTTATAAATTGATTGAGGAGTTCCTGTTTCAGATCCTTGGACTTTCGTGTATCATTCCAGCTATCAAGAGCAAACGCAGCCAGGATCCCGACGATCACGGCCAGTGTTTCAAATCCATATCGAAACCATTCGGATTTTAAGTGTTCAAAAACTTTCATTTTGATGAGTTATCTGCTATCAAGCATGGAAATCAGTTTGGTTGACGAGGTCAGCCCATTTTCAAGGCTATTTATAGTGCTGCTTATATTGTTAAGGTTTATCTGTAGTGCTGTAATAAAATAATGATCCTCTTTCACTGAATCCCAATTGATCGGTGTTGTATATTCTCCAAAATTCCACTCTTTGAAATTGGACCTTATATAGGGTAGCAATATGGTATCGAATTCAAACTCGTCATCCTTATACTCCTCTTCCATTCGAAGAACGATCTGTTCATAATACTCAATAAGCATTGCACGAAACACTCTGTCTTCAATTGAGGTGAGCTTTGATTCTTTCAGAAGACTGAATCCGGATGATACAAAAGGCACCTGTCTCTTCAACATAACCCAGCCTAGATCCGATCTGATCTGATCATTCAGGGGCTGGTCATCCTGAATGGCCTTGATTACCCTGGTCTGGGCTTCAAGATCCTGGATTCGTAAGGTCAGTATGTTTGAGATTGAGCTTGTATCGCGTACCAGGTCTTCACGGATTTCATCCAGGATATTATCTAACTCTTTCTGTGTCTGTTTCTTTTCATTCCAGTTGTCAAGAGCAAACGCAGCCAGGATCCCGACGATCACTGCCAGGGTCTCAAATCCATATTGAAACCATTCGGTTTTTAGGTGTTTGAATATTCGCATAAGCTATCCTTGGAAAGTAATTTGTAACGGATCTTTCTAAAGAGTCGTATCATTGTTTCTTCCTTGTATCGAGTTCTTTCTGAGTTTCTTCGATTAATTGAGTTGATAAGCCCTTCAATTGCCTGAAATGTTCGAGAAATTCAATGTGCTTCAATCTATAGACAGCTATGGTATATTCCAGAGTTAGAAATTTCCTGGATGAAGGATCATTCAAGAAGTGCCACTCGGTTTCATTGACTGTAAAGCTGCTATCATAGAGGTCCCTGAAGGCAAGATTTATTCTTTGCATATTTCCAAGCACATTGCCAAGTTCTATCAAATGCCGTGAGGAGACTTCATTGAATTCACTGATATGTTTGGCCGCCATTTCGTTTTCCCTGTAGTAGTCTACAATCATGTCCTTTAATACCCTGTTGGAGAGTATGCTCAGATTGCCCGAATTAGTCAATTCCAGGTAGGTGGAATTCTGGGTGGTGAGATACTCGTTATTGAATCCTACATTTTTAAAGAAACTCCTCACTTCTTCAATGTTATTTTGCGTTTGATACATCTGACGAACAGCATCACGGTTATTTTCTACGAGCGATTCTGAATCTGCAATACGGCGGGAGTAATAGGCAGTATCATTGACCAGATCCGCTTCAATTCCTTCCAGGTATTCAATTTCAAGCAAATTTTGTTTTCGATGATCGTTCCAGTTATCAAGTGCAAAGGCAGCCAGGATCCCGACGATTACAGCGAGGGTTTCAAATCCATAGCGGAACCATTCGGTTCGCAGGTGCTGTAAAATTCTCATAAGCTAATAACACGTGATCTACTAAATTGTTTTCCCTGAATCTTTTAGATGTGTGCAGACGGGATTTTCACCCCTATCCTCACTTTCTGCATCTCTCCAACTTTTGTAGAATCTCTTTGGATTTTGCCTGAAGAGGAGTTAGTCGGCTTACACCTGGATCGCCGGACATACGTTCTAAAAAATTTTGGAGTATTAAGGTATCCTTGATTAACAATTCCAGTTGTCCAGCATGAATGCGCCGATGATACTGAAAGTAATAACAAATGCTTCAATCAGGTATTTAGTCCACTGCTTCTTCATAATTCTTCTTTACCGCCCTTTACAAGAAGCCAGATCGAGAAGGCCATCTCACCTAAGATACTTGGAATTGCTACCAGGGCTAAAAATACTGAACTATACGCCTCATAATCTGGAAGCAGGAAATGCGCACCTGTATCAACCATATACATGATGCCTGCAATGGTGAGGAACAATGCTATTATTCCAGGCTTTCCAATGATTCTTCCCAACAGGATAAGGTGAATTCCGAAGAAGAACAGCCCGATGAGCCATATGGTATTAAAAATGTCAACCTGACTGAGAATTTCCTGACTGGTGGATAATGCCAGTGCCAGAGGAAGTGCGGATATGGCAACCCCCATAATTGCAGCATGCATCACTCTGAATAATGTGCTGAGACCGGATAGTGTATGTTTTTTATATAATTCATACAGGGTCCAGGCAACAACTACGTCAAAAGCAGCAGTAACGATAAATGCCAGTATTCCAAATCTTACGATCAGATGATGCTGCTGGACGGTGACCAGGGGGTCATTGCGGAGTGATTCAAGCACAAAGAAATTTGCGAATATCGCAGCAAAGAATATGATGAGATAGCTAACACCTGCAGTAATTGATAGAGTTCTTGGTTTCATACTTCTGTTCTTTTTTGGTTTTTATTCAGATTTCTCTTAAAGCATAATATAACCTAACAATCAATTAATTATAATTGTTTGGTTTCAGGATTACCTAAATGATTGAAAATGCCGAGGAGAAGGAAGGTGCTTAATTTGCTTCTAGCTGTAGGCTATATCCAGAATTTCAAAGACAATATCTGCCCCGGTTCTTTTTAGGATCGCTTTGTCCCCAACTTTTTTATTAATCAATACTCTGGCCAGTGGAGAGGTAAAGGAGATTTTTCCTTTGGAAATATTTGCTTCATCAACTCCAACTATTTGCAGGGTTTGAATCTTATTGCCTGCTTCATTTTTTAGAGTTATCACCGCACCGAACCTGATTTCGTTTTGTGGTTGCTCTTTTAGATTGACTATTTTGGCTTTTGCAATTCTTTGATTCAATAGTTGCAATTTTGCATTGATAAAGTTCAGTGCAATACGTTTCTCATTTTCGTTGGAAATATCCAGGTTGTTTTTTTCATTTTCAAGCATCATTTTTTCTGCCAACAGCTCATTCATACCCACCTGGGTTACGTAGTTAGCTACTCCTTCCGGTAGATCTGCCCTTGGTGGTACGAATGGAATTTCTTCCTGATCGTCCTCTTTAACGAATCCTCTGCTCATGCCTGAATCATTTTATTGCAGATACCTGGATGTCTTGTCTTATTTAGTGCTCAATGAGTGATTAAATACCCCTGGGTATTTATTGATCCTAAATTATAAATTTGATGAACCTTAGTCAATAGATAGGACATCAAGGCAAAGGGTCCTGACCGATCTCATCTTCCAGTTTGTTTACAAGATCTACCATCTCTTCAATCACTAGATTTAGCAACCACTGTGAAGTCTTGCGGGCCATAATAATATCAATTAGATAGCCATTAAATCCTTCAAGATTTTTAAGTCCTGCAAGCATAGCATCCGTACCCGGGATTTGTATTTCTAACCCGCCATTGTACTCCCATGGCGTCAAATGGGCACCTATTTCCATTCTTACGGCCGGAGGAAGAATTTCTCCTGAAATCCTTCTGATACCCAGATTATAATTCATCCATTCCAGTTCTTCAAATTTGCGTGATGATTCCAACCTGGCATACAGCATTGACAGGCTGTACTTAAGATCAGGGTCTTTTAAAATTTCAATATTGCCGGTTGCGTACAATTCATCCCAGACATCTCTGATAAAGTTTAATTTATGATGCCACCCAATGTGTTCAATTGCTACAGCCAGCTCCTCGTTATTTATTCCTGAAATATCGGCTAATGCACGTAATATAAGTTCCCCATTTTTTTGTTGAAATTCACTGAATGAACTCTGGGAATTTGCTTCCTGAATATTATATTCAAGTTCCTTTTTTATACTTGAAAGATATTGATTCTCCAGGATTCTTTCTTTTCTTAAATCGTTCCAATTATCAATCTGAAGAGCCAGCAATATGCCAATGATAACCAGAACGATTTCTCCGGATGCATAGAGTATGTATTGGCCGTAATTACTTTCTGATAGAAGATTTTGCCTGATTTTTCTTAATAGACGGATCACTTGATAAAGGAATGAAAGGAATTCTAATACACTTTAAAACACTCATTGGCCTGAATTGTTTTCTCTGAATCAGTTAGATCGTCCTGACCAAACTCACCAACTTTCATCACATTCATCCCTCTTTCTAAATCTTAAGTATCATGAAATACAGAGTAAATCAAATGATATTCGTTAGTGTGAAATTAGCGAGTACTATTTCCTAAGTAAGAGTATTGTGGAATCAACTACTTCAACAGTACAATTCTGGTTGTTTGTATTTTCGAGTTTACTTCAACATTGACAAAATAGATACCATTTTTCATGGTGCTTAAGTCGATCATCTTAACACCTGAATAAACTGTATTCTCTTTTTCACTAAAGACTTCCTGCCCTAAGGTGTTGACAATAGTAATATTGCATGCGAGGCTATTTGAAAGAAAGTCGATATATATTTTTTTACTGGTTGGATTAGGGAATACTGAAAATGTTTGTGAATGATTAATAGACCCGGTTCCGGTAGTTGAAGGAACCCAGTCAATCGCAACAGCAGTAAAGTCTGCATCATCATCAGGCGATAAATGAGATTCAGATGCGTTTTTAATAAATGTGAACGATTTAGTCACATTGCTGGAGCCATGAGACCAGCATTCTTCAATAGTTACTTTGTAGTCACCATCAGGCAAAAGGATTCCGTCCAGGTCAGTTCCGTCCCAGGTGAACGATTTGGTTGAATAGGAAGTCAGAGTTGCACCGGTAGTTGCGTCCGTGATATTTTCATTGGAATTGGCCTTCCAGTTTGGTAAATGATCATCGGTACCATTACCCCAGTATCTGAATTTGGTTCTGATAAACTCGTCGGAGCTGTTTTGTAACCATACAGCCAGTACATGTTTTGTACCCCAGGTCCCGGTATGTTCAACCGGTGTATAGGAAAAAGTTAAAGTTCCCGGGGTTTGAGCATTAGAGAGATTAGACAATAACAAACCTGTTATAACCATTACAAAGGATATATATCTTTTCATTTCTTTTTTTTTTGATTTTCGTAATAGTAAACAAAGCCGGATATAGGGCGCTGGATTTTATGGTTTTTAACATTTGAGAGGCAGTTCCGCTCACTTTGCGAGTATAGAATAATCATTGAATATGAGCGCCTGGTGCGCTAAAGTGCTAACCAGTTACTGGAATGGTGATATTCTTCAATAGGTGTTACCTTTGATTCGAACTTAAAGGAGCTGACCAACATTGAAACCTCATGCTTAATGGTTTCGATGCTATTGGTGATTAAATCTCGTCTAAATCCTTTGGTCCCCAATTCTGCAACAAAATCGGCAGAAATTATTCTGCTGATTATTTTTCCCAGGTCAACGTTTTTTCGTTGAGGGAGATTCAGATCAATCTTGAAATTCAAAATAGATCTAAAATAGTCAGCTACATTTTTCGTCAGTTTGTATTTCATTAAGAACTCTGAGAGATTCCTGGTTTTCTGACTATTCATTAGTTTTACGACCATCTCGGATATTTGAGTGTAGAGCATTTCATTTGAACCTTCAAATATCTGAAATGGTCTGGAATCAACTATTGCTCTGGAACCAAGACTTTCAGCCTTATAGCCATTAGCTCCGCTTAGCTGTGCTACTGTTTGGGCCGATCCCTGCATTAAGTCGGTTATATATGCCTTCATACTGTTGGCTTCAATACCATCAGTGGCCAAATTGTTTTCAATACCACTATAAGTTGCACTTCTTGAACACATGGCTGAACAAACAGTAAAAGCACTTTGTACTTTTGATATCTGATATTTTACCTGATCCATAGCCATTAAGGGTTTCCCACCAATAATTCGTGTTGTGCAATGCTTAATTGCCTCATCGAGATTCCTGCGAATGAAACCCATACCCATCCCCGGGAAATGATAGCGACTTCTGTGCAATAAATCCATCATCATTTTCAGTCCCGTCGATTCAGGCTCCAGTTTAAATTGTTCGGGGACCTGGATGTCGATAATATTTTTCCCATAGGGAATGGGGTTTAAACCAATGTTGTTATAATACTCTTCAATTTTGATGCTCTGATTGGGTTGTTGAACATCACATATAAAGAAATCAATATCCCTTCCTAATTCACCTGATTTGAGTTTTTGCCTGGATGTAATTAACCAGTAATCTGCCAAACCAGTTAATCCTTGCCAGTGCTTGGTTCCTTTAATGTGATAATTTGAACCAATTTTAATATTGAACGTCCTCATATTTAGAGCGTCGCTGCCAAAGTCAGGTTCTGTAATCATCAGACCTCCCATATTTTGTTGGTACAGAAAGCGGCTAAATACATTTTCTTTCACTGAATCCTGCGCATATTTTGCCACTGGTTCCAGAAAAAGGGCAATGTTGATTCCCAGGATTAAGGATAGAGGAAGCGATTCATAGGATGCAGCTTCAAGGATCCCCAGGCACTCTTTTACTTCAGCTCCTCGTCCACCAAATTCTTTCGGTATACCTACAGACATGGGTCTGGTAGCCATAATCTCTTGTAATACCATAGGTGGGAAACCTCTTTTATGAATGAGTTTTTCAGTATAATATTTCTCGTTAAATACACTTTTTATTGTCTTTTTAAAAGAGTTTAGAAACTCTGAGAATGAGACTGGTTCTGCTATTTTAGTGGCATACATATCTTCGGGATAAACTTGATGACCTGGTACATTTGGCAGGCCAGCGGATTAATTAAAAACTTTGCTGTGTAAAGCGGATCATTCACAGAGGAAAAACACCTGCCTTGCTACTTTGTTTTGCCGGGCAGTGTTAAAAACGCCACTACCCGATCGTTTATCCCGGTTTGATTACCTGCAAGATGAACATAAAAGGCTGGTAATTTGGGGCGTAATACTTGGAGTGTGCTAAATAGACAATAGAAAATATAGTAACCGATATCCCCACCCCTCACCACATTAACCCCTGTAACCAAATCTTAAACATCATGAAATACGGAGTTAACAGAGTAACGCTTGTGGGAAATGTGGGTGAGGTACCCCGGGTAACTGAAAGGGAGGGAGAGGCTTTTGTAGCCAACTTCCCGCTGGCTACCAATGAGGTGTGGCGCGATAAAGAAGGAGAAGAGGTTCGCCGTACCGAATGGCACCGCATAGTGGTGTGGAACAAGGCTGCCGACATTGTAAAGCAGTACGTGAAAAAGGGAGATGCCCTTTATGTGGAGGGTAAGATATCCACAAATTCATGGGATGATAGTGACGGCAACAAGCACTATAGTACCGAAATTGTGTGTGACAACTTTCTATTTCTGTCACCCAAAAACAACGGTGAACCTTTAGAGGCGTAGGTCTTATTTTGCACCCAGCTTTTTCAGGAGGGATTCCATTTCCTGGTCATCCTTCATAGTGGCAAGGCTCAGGGGGGTATTGCCATCCGCGGCTCTGGCATTCACGTCAGCACCCTTTTCCTGCAAGAGATCGACCAGTTCATCTCCTGTCTGGGCATCTGCTGATGAAGAAATTGCAATGGAAGCTGCAAAGAATGTGGCAACGATAATCAGATTGATTGTTTTCATTTAGTAAAAGACGCACATTAGGGCAGTAAGTCAGTAAGCTGTACAGCAGATTGTTATTCCTGGTAAGAGAAGATCACGACTGCTCCTCTTTTTTGCTTCTCTGCCTTCTGGAGTAGAACATGGAAATAGCCAGTGAGATCATAGATATAAACATCAGGGCGACTATGCGGTATCCAAGGCTGATATTGCTCAGATCGACAAGAAAGAGGTAAAAGACGGTCAGTACCATGGTGATGATAGCCAGCCAGCGGTATTTCATGTTTTTGATTAGTATGCTCAGAATAAAAAATACTACTGCTGAAAGGGCCCAGGATAGCGTGATGAAATTCGCGGGTACGGCTTTGTGAAGACTGAATAGGACCATGATGGCACCGGTAAACAGGAAGATATTCCGGATCCACTCTGTACGGATTTCCAGTCTTTGTTTCTTCCAGTTCAGGATCCTTGCAGTTACCAGGGCAACGAGAGCGAATGAAAAGTTGATCGAGTTTAATGGATCTCCGATAATGATGTAGGTCAGCAATAATCCGATAAAGAGAATGGTATTCATGACCACGATGAACCTTGACCTGAACCATAATGCCATGGAGACAACCAGCAGGCTCTGGATGGAGAGCAGAAAGAAGGCCAGAGGGAAGTGATAGATCCCTGCAATGGTTATACTGATTGAAACAAAGCTGTAGAGCGCGTACATGGCTGCAATGGTCTTCCATTGTCCGCGTATCTGTAACCATATGGAAAAGAGAATGCAGAATGCAGCGACAAGGCCAAAATACACGTAATAATTCTCCGAAAAGAATGCAGGGGTAGAGATGGCTATCATAAATGAAAAACCAAGCCCGTTCAATACAATTGATGGTTGCAGCTGCTTCTGTATGGTCCGCTCAGATTTGGGAAGCAAAGCCAGGAAGGAATAAGCCATTGCTATTGTATAAAGATATATATATCCCATCTGATGTTCAGTCCTGATTTCGATCGCCTTGTTTAAAATTGGATTGCCCAGTATCCATATAAGGTAAAGGGTATAGGCAAGAAAGATGGAGATCATTAAGCCGCTCCACCACCCTTTTTGTAAAACAAAGATGATGGCGGTTGCTGTGATTCCCAGCATGATGGGAAGCATCACATGAGTGTATCCGCTGGTAACAGCAGTAATACACATCATGATCCAGGTCAGCACCGCCAGTACCTGGGAATTTTTTCTGTAGGCCAGGTAAATAAGTGCTATAAGAACAGCCAGGACCAGGGCATGGCCCAGAATCGGACTGGCAATGATCATGCTCTCCTTAAACAGGCAGACCCGCATCATCTGGATATAGAGCAGCAGGTGACCATTATAATTGAAAAGCATGGACATGTAATGGAGTGAGTTCCTGGTCAGGTAACCGGCCAGGTATACAAGTACTACCGCAGAAAATCCGAAGATAAGTGAGATGATTGTGTGGTTGTTGTTCTGAAATAACTGGGTAAGGAACAGGATGCCAAAAAGAAGGACAATATTACCCATCCATGCCATGCCATACTCCCCGATCCTCGATTCAATGGCTTCATGGTTGCTTCCCTGGGGAGCCACATGGATCTCCTGCTTGTCAATCTGCCGGTCCTGTTCAAATGTTATATCGCGATCTTTATAAGCAGAATTCTTTTCGAGCTTTGAGATCCTTTTTTCAAGTTCAGTAAGTCGCTGCCGCAGTTGCCCAATTTCTTCCGGTTCAGATTGACCTTGCGTTTTCATCTCAATGTTAGGTTTTCAGACTGGTTACCTGGCTAACTTTTAGTTTCTGTTTTTCAGATCGCTTAAAATTGAATTCCCCCATAATGATCGGTACTGCAACCTTCAGCATTAAAGTGTATATGAGGAAACCGGTAGAGAATATCCCTATGGTAATGAATATCTCTGATCTGGATGGAAAATACTCATAGATCTCGCCCAGAGTATCAGGTGTGAATCCCGGTATGATAAGCCCTATACCCTTTTCAATATATACCCCTGTATAGATCAGAACCGCACCAATGTTCAGGGTGATATAGTTCCTTCTTGTTTTAGGTATCAGGAAAAGAAAAAACGCTATGGTGTCGAATGCAATGGCCAGCCAGCCATAAGGCACTATCTTCCTGTGTTCCCCAATTCCAAAATAGAGGTAATCCGTAAAGACCTTGTGTTCTGTATTTGAATAGGCTTCTTTAAAGATTTCTGCTCCGGTCAGGAACAGGTTGAAAAACATGGTATACGCCATCAATTCGGCAAGTGTCCATATGGCCCCGTCTTCAATTTTTAATCTTGTAGTCCTCCTGAGGACCTGGAACAATATGATCATGATTGCAGGACCCGAACAAAATGCAGAAGCCAGGAACTTTGGCGCAAGGATCGCACTGTTCCAGAATGGCCTGGCAGCTATCCCGTTGTAAAGGAAAGCAGTGATCGTATGGATCGCAATACCGGCAGGGATGGATAGCAGGACCAGGGGGATCACATATTTTCTGCTGTAGTCTTTTATTTTGAAGGCCCTGAACAGAATATGTGAGACTATGACAAAATTCAATATCAGGTAAAATGATAAAGCGAGTGAATCCCAGGCCAGAATGGACTGTCCCAGGCGCAGTTTACCAATTAATGGGATCATATGCCACAGACGTTCAGGGCGCCCCATGTCTACAATAATGAAAAGGATACACATTACAATGGCACTGATCGCCAGCAGTTCTCCCAGAATGACGATCTCCTTGATCGGCTTCCAGTTGTATATATACGCAGGAACCACCAGCATGATAGCGGCCGCTGCAATACCTACCATAAATGTGAAATTACCGATATAGAATCCCCACGAAACCTCGTCCCGCATGGATGTCTTTATCAAACCGTAATGAGCCTGCCCGGTATAGGTAACAAATCCGATAACGATCAGTACCAGTAGCACAGAGATCCAGGCCCAATAGGCTTTTGATCCTTTGGTTATCAGTCTTATGCTGCCAACAATAAATTCCTTAAAAAGCATAGCCTTCCTCCATAATTAGGTGCCGTAGAAATAGTAAAATTTGGGCTGTGTATTCAGTTCTTCCTTAAATATAAAGACCCTCTTATTTTTCATAATCATACGAATTTCGCTTTGTTCATCCAGCAGATTCCCAAATTTTCTTGCTCCTACCGGGCAAATTTCAACACAGGCCGGGTATTTGCCGTTCCTTACTCGCTGGATACAAAATGTGCATTTCTCAACCACCCCCTTGAGGCGAGGCCTGTTCCCGAGATATTCCGTTTCAGTGTTGATCTCTTCAGCAGGTATCTGCGGAGTCGCCCAGTTAAAATGCCTGGCGCCATAGGGACAAGCGGCCATGCAGTTGCGGCACCCGATGCACCAGTTGTAATCTACAACCACAATTCCATCAGGTTCCTGCCATGTAGCCTCTACAGGGCATACTTTTACACAGGGTGCATTTCTGCATTGCTGGCATTGTACCGGCATATAGAAGTGACCCTCCTCCGGGACTGTTTCGGGATTATAATAGGGATCTGCATGTCGCAGGTCCACACCCCTGTCCTTGTCCATCTGAAGGACCTTGATCCATTGGATCTGAGGGTCCCTCGACTGGTTGTTCTCTTCCACACATGCATAGACACACCTGCGGCAACCAACACATCTGGAGAGATCGAGGCCATACCCGAAAACTACATTATCCATTGGTTTGGTGGCATTGACCTTGATGTCGGCATTATACTCTTTTTTGTAATCCCTTTCAAGACGTTCCAGCACAGCTTTCAATTCATCTTCATCCAGTTCCTTAAATTGTTGCTGGAAAAAGGCTTCCGTTTTGTCACTGGCACATGAAGAAAGGGCCGACAGGTTGGCAATGGAAGCTGTACCCACAGCCATCCATTTCATGAAATCACGCCGGTCAATACTTTTATGTGGATGTAGTATCTTTTTTTGATCTTTCATAAGTAGAGTCAATTTTAATCTGTTCGGGCCTTTCGGGAGGTGGCATTGGTTGAAGTGGTTTGAACTTCGGCGAATGGGGGTCATGACACTGGACACAGAGATAGTACTGCTTTTGCCCGTTCCATTCTCCGGTTCGTTTCCCGTGTATTCCAAGTTTCCAATCCCTGTATTTTGGACCATGGCACTGCCCGCAGAGCTTGTATGATTCATCAAATCCGAGTCTTTTCCCATCTGCCAGTACCAGCGAATCACGGTTGTATATATAATGACATGCCAGGCACCAGCGGTTCTCGGAATCATGATCAAAAACGATATCGTCATGCATTTCAACGAGTTTGCGTCTTTGTGGATTGGGTACTATTTCGCTGTGGCAGTCCATACACGGAAAATAATCTGACGAAAAGGATCCTACCGGAATTAATATGGTTGAATCCATGGCAGTCGCGGCATTCGTTGTTGAGGGAAATAATTGATCCTGATCTGCATCACTGCTGTTATTACATCCGGTAGATCCAATGAAAAGCAGACAGATCAGAATAATTTTTCTATATAGTGGATCGGGCATAGCACTTTATGTATTATATGATTCATAAAACAAGCGACCAATAATACTGAAAATATAATTTGATTGATATCTTTGTCAGCTGGAAGTGGTTAGTAATCAACTTATTTATATTAAAACCAAATAAATATATGGAGACTCAAAAGTGGGCCGGAGAGATTTTGAATGAAGAGAGCAACATGCCATTGTATACACTTGGTATTGCATCACAACTATCTGAAATACCTTCTCATTCTATCAGGCAATATATTGATGAGGGTTTGATCATACCGTTTAAACTTGAGTCGAAGCGGCATCTGTTTTCCCGGAATGATATCGAAAGGTTAAAACTGATCAGGAATATGATCAGGGACAGAGGGCTTAATTTTTCAGGGGTGCGTGCCCTGATGGCCATGATTCCCTGCTGGAGCATCCGGGGATGTTCAGAGAAGGTTAGAGGATCCTGCGGGGCATATACGGAGAATTTTCAACCCTGCTGGATGGCCTCTAATAAGGGTACGCTATGCAAAAATATACATTGCCGGGACTGTGAAGTATATCATACCCTGGATTTTGATACAGGAATAAAATCTGTTCTTAAAGCCCTGCTGTAGTCGAGGGTTCAGACCTGCTCACGGTACGATTCAAGGGGCGCACATGAACACACAAGATTACGGTCCCCATAGCCATCGTTGATCCGGCTTACCGGTGGCCAGAACTTGTGCTCCATGACCCAGGGCAGGGGGAAGGCAGCTTTCTCTCTCGGATAGCTTCGATCCCATTTTTCCTGAAGCAGCACCTCAGCAGGATGGGGAGCATTTCTAAGCACACTCTCTTCTGCTTTCACCTTCCCGCTGGCTATTTCCATGATGTCTTTATGAATATCGATCATAGCCTGGATAAAACGGTCCAGCTCGGCCTTGGATTCACTCTCTGTCGGTTCCATCATGAGCGTGCCATGAACCGGGAACGAAAGTGTTGGAGCGTGAAAGCCATAATCCATCAAGCGCTTTGCAATATCTGCTTCTGTTATATCGGCAATGGATTTGAACTTTCTGCAATCCAGGATCATCTCATGGGCCACATACCCTTCAGTCCCTGTATAGAGGATATCATAATAATCCTTTAACGCTGTTGCCACGTAATTGGCATTCAGGATAGCCAAACGGGTTGAATCAGTCAGGCCCTGCGGACCGAGCATTGTGATATATGCATGGGAAATGGCCAGTACCCCGGCGCTTCCATATGGTGCCGCAGAAACACTGCTGATCCCTTTGACACCGCCGGTCTCTACCAGCGGGTGTGTGGGAAGATATTCCACCAGGTGGTTGGCCACACCAATGGGTCCCACGCCGGGTCCTCCACCCCCATGTGGAATGGCAAAGGTCTTATGCAGGTTCAGGTGACATACATCTGCGCCAATATATGCCGGACTGGTTAATCCGACCTGGGCATTCATATTGGCTCCGTCCATATATACCTGGCCACCGCAATCATGTACAATCCCGATGATCTCCCGGATGTTGTCTTCAAAAACACCGTGGGTCGAAGGGTAGGTGATCATGATGGAGGAGAGGACCTCTTTATGGCTTTCGGCAAGTTCCCTCAAATGGGCCGTGTCTATATTACCGCGATCATCACACCTGACCACTTTAACCTCCAGTCCGGCCATAACTGCACTTGCCGGGTTGGTACCATGTGCCGATTCGGGTATCAGTACTACATTTCGTCCGGGATCTCCATGGTCCCTGTGGTATGCCTGGATCACCATCAATCCGGTATATTCACCTGCAGCCCCCGAGTTGGGCTGGAATGAAATGGTTTCAAAACCTGTGATCTCTTTCAGGGCCTGCTCCAGTTCATTGATCATCTGATGATACCCTTCGGTCTGGTTGATGGGGACAAATGGATGCAGGGAGGCAAATTCAGGCCAGCTAACTGGCATCAGCTGCGAAGCTGCATTCAGTTTCATCGTACAGGAACCCAGTGATATCATGGACTGGGTCAGGGAGATATCCTTGCGCTCCAGCATAGTGATATATCGCATCATTTCAGTTTCGGACCTGTACCTGTTAAAGGTTTCCTGCTGAAGAATTGGTGATTTCCTGGTGAAATCCTGATTAAAAGAGACAGCCGGTTCAAGGTTAGCCTGGAACTGGAGCCCTTTTTTTACAGCCACAGAAAAGACTTCCAGGATCTCGTTGAGCCGTTTCTCATTTGTGGTTTCATCGGTAGAGAACTGAACAGTCCCGTCACCGGGATAGTACATGTTAATTTGCCTTTCTTCAGCAATTTTTTTGATTTGATCTGCTTTTAATGCGCCTGGCAATTCCACCCTGAGTGTGTCAAAGAAATCCTTGTGAACCGGGGTGTAACCCAGGATCTTTAATTGTGAATTCAGGTAGGCAGCTCCGGCATGTATGTTTGATGCTATTCGTTTCAATCCCTCCGGACCGTGGTATGTTACATACATACCGGCTATACTTGCCAGAAGTGCCTGGGCTGTACAGATGTTTGATGTGGCGCGTTCCCGTTTGATGTGCTGTTCGCGTGTCTGCAAAGCCATACGGAGCGCTGGTTTCTCATTTACATCGATGGAGATTCCAATGATCCGACCCGGCATGTATCTTTTATAACACTCTTTCGTCGCAAAATATGCGGCATGGGGTCCTCCATAGAACATGGGGATACCGAATCGCTGCGTGGAGCCCACTACCACATCTGCATTCCATTCACCCGGGGGAGTAAGGAGGACCAGGCTCATGATATCTGAAGCAACTGCAACTGCAATATCCACTTCATGGGCCAATTGTGTGAATCTGGCATAGTCCCTGATTTCTCCATCGGCTGCTGGGTACTGGACAAGTGTACCAAAATATGAGGAATCAAGTGCGGTATTGTGATAGGTACCGGTTTCCAGTTCAATACCCAGCGGTTCAGCCCTGGTAGCCACGACAGCTTTGATCTGGGGAAATATATTTTCATCCACAAAGAATCTGTTCCTGCCCTCCCTGACAGCACTTCTTGAACGGGCGTTGAACAGCATGATCATTGCCTCAGCTGCTGCAGTAGCTTCATCCAGAAGCGATGCATTGGCGATCTCCATTCCCGTAAGTTCCATTACCATGGTCTGGTAATTCAGAAGAGCTTCCAGCCTGCCCTGGGAAATTTCAGCCTGGTAAGGAGTGTATGAGGTATACCAGTTTGGATTCTCCAGGATGTTGCGCTGGATGACCGGGGGGAGGATGGTATTGTAATATCCGATTCCCGTATAGGTCCGGAACATCTTGTTCTTACCAGCCATCTCTTTTAACATCTCAAGATAGGTCTGTTCATCCACTGCATCGGGCAGGTCCAGTGAGCTGTTCATCAAGATGGAGGACGGGATGGTTTTGACAACCAGCTCTTCGAGGGTTGCAACTCCTATGGTCTTTAACATTTGGTCTATCTCAGGCTGTTGTGAGCCAAGGTGTCGCCGACTAAACAGATCAGATTTCATAAAAATGTAATAAACATATATCAGTAAGATATTTTTTCCGAAGCGCAAATATAAAGAAACCTTCCCTTAATAGTACAGAGAGAATTCATGTTGTTAAGCCTTGATAAGAAATGGATTATCTGAAGCCTCTTCCCTTACAGTGGTAGGATCTCCGTGTCCGGGATATACAACTGTTTCGGGGGGAAGGGTCAATAATCTGTTCAGTATGGAACTTATCAGGGTATCATAATCACCGCCTGGCAGATCCGTACGACCGATACTCCTGTGGAAAAGAGCATCGCCAGTGATTACAAATCCACCTTCAGAGGAGTAAAATGAGAGACTGCCCGGTGAGTGGCCCGGCACCAGAATGGCCCTGAGTGAATATGCACCAATTTCGATTTGTTCACCATCCTCAATGGATTGTTCAATACCGGGAATGGGATCCACATGTAGGCTGAACATCTCTCCCATCAGTGGAGCATTGTTCAGAAGGCCTGACTCACTGGAATGAGCGCGCAGTGGACATTTATAGGTATTCTGTACATGCTGAACTCCCAGCACATGATCCACATGACAGTGTGTATTCACCTGGCCAATAATCTTATATTTCTTTTTGGTGATATGACGATCAAAGAAACTGGTCTCTTCCGGCGAATAGAATGCCGGATCAATTACCAGGCATTCTCCATCCTGGTTTATGACCAGGTAAGTGTTGACCTGGAAAGAGTTAAACACAAATGACTCAATAGTTAGCATACTAAAGGTTTTTACCTCTTAATAGTGGAACGAAAGAGAAGTGGCCATGTTCACTACGCTGAAAATGATCTTCAGATTCCCGCACCATCCTGATCATTTTCTGGCCATACCTGTCTCCCTCGGGAATGACAAGAATACCCCCAAGGGCCAGCTGGTTGAGCAGGAGTTCTGGTATCTTCACCGCTGCAGCGGTGACCAGGATTCTGTCGAAAGGCTGGTAAGCGGGCAATCCTTCATAACCATCCCCATAAAAATAGATGGGCTTGTAGTTCAATGGACCCAGATTTTTCTGCGCTTCGAGGAAGAGCTGCCGCTGCCTCTCTATGGTGTATACTCTTGCTCCAAGTTCCAGTAATACAGCTGTTTGATATCCGGAACCTGTCCCTACTTCCAGGATCTTATGATGTTTCTTTACTTCCAGCAACTCTGTTTGAAATGCAACGGTATAGGGTTGTGAAATGGTTTGACCGGCTGAGATGGGAAATGCTTTGTCATTGTAAGAGAAGTTGATAAAACTGCTATCCATAAAAAGATGCCGGGGAACCCGTCCCATGGCTTCCAATACCTCTTCGTTGTTGATCCCTTTGGATCTAATAGAGTCTATCAGCCTCTTTCTTAGCCCCTTATGTCTAAAACTGTCTGCTTGTTCCATGTGGATGGACAAATATAACGGATAATCTCAAACATAAATCGAGTTTTTTTGTCAGTTGATGCAATTATCGGCGGACAGATTCAGTTATAATAACCTAGGTCGACCACTTGAATGAAGAACCAGAATAAGCAGAGGATTCTGTACATTTTATTTGACTTCTTTGCCGCCATGGCGGCCTGGATTCTGTTTTTTATATTTCGTAAGATCCAGATTGAACCCCAGGTTTATGGAACGGAAGTCCCGCTTACATTTGGACCAAGATTCTGGGCAGGAACTATCAGTCTTCCTTTTGCCTGGATCCTCTTATATTACTTTACCGGTTTTTATAAAAATCTATTTCGCCGCTCCAGGCTGGATGATTTCATCCGGACACTCCTCAGTTCATTGCTGGGCGTGCTTATCATCTTCTTTTTGTTAATTCTGGATGATACCATTCTGGACTATACCAACTATTACAGCCTGTTTATTACCCTCTTCCTCCTGCACTTCACGTTTGTTTTGATCCCAAGGATGATTATAACAAGCCGGATGGTGGCCAGGGTTCATAACCGGGATATACGATTTAAAACAGTTTTCATAGGAAGTAACGAGAATGCGGTGGACTTCTATCAGGATATAATGGATCAAAAATGGTCCAATGGTTACGATATTCTCGGTTTTATCAATGTGCAGAAGAAAGAACATTATCAATTGCAGGACCACATGAAGCACCTTGGAGGACATGAAAATATGGAGTCTATCATCATGGATATGGGAGTGGAAGAGGTCATTATTGCCCTGGAGCCCATGGAGCATCATAAGATAGGGGACATAGTAAACAGGCTCTCATTGCTTGATGTCAAGATCAGTGCCATCCCGAGTATGACCGATATCCTTACAGGAAAAGTAAAAAGCACCATCATTTTTGGCACCCCGCTGCTTGAAGTGAATCAGGATGTAATGCCTGTCTGGCAACAGAATGTGAAACAGTTAGCTGATATTCTGATCTCAATCCTGTCACTGGTTATTCTGTCGCCTCTGATCATTTTCCTGGTGATAGGAGTGAAACTGTCCTCTTCAGGGCCCGTATTATACAAACAGGACAGGGTAGGCCGCTTTGGCCGTGATTTTAAGATCTTTAAATTCCGGTCTATGTATCACAACGCTGAAGAGAATGGCCCTGAACTCTCCTCAAAGCATGATCCCAGGGTGACCCGGTTTGGACAGATGATGAGGAAGCACAGGTTTGATGAAATCCCTAATTTCATTAATGTTTTAAAAGGCGAAATGTCGCTGGTCGGGCCAAGGCCGGAACGGGAATATTTTATCAAAAGAATCACCGAAATTGCCCCCCATTATGTTCACCTGCACAAAGTAAAACCGGGAATTACTTCCTGGGGCCAGGTGAAGTATGGTTATGCAGAGAATGTAGAAGAGATGATCAAGAGGCTCCGTTTTGACATCCTCTATATAGAAAATATGTCACTCTTTGTTGACGTGAAAATACTATTCTACACTGTCATAACCATTATAAGGGGAAGGGGGGTCTAGAAACTTAGTCAAGACCCCTTCCTTTCAACAAAGGTTCAATGGTGGGCTCCGCTCCACGGAAATTTATATACATCTCCATTTCATCCATTGATCCTCCCTTCTCCAGTATGTTCTGCCTGAAAGAAGTAGCGGTGGCCTGGTCAAAAAGGCTTGTCTCAACAAATGCGTTAAATGCGTCCTTATCCAGCACTTCCGACCACATGTAACTATAATAGCCGGCTGAATATCCACCTGAGAAAATGTGCTGAAAATAATTGGATTTGTAACGTGGAATGATCTCGTCAATCAATCCGATCCGGTCCATTGAAGCTTCCTCAAATGCATTTGGATCAATGCCGGATGCATCCGTCAGTGTATGATAGTCCATATCGAGGATCGATGCGGCTATATATTCAACTGTGGCGAATCCCTGGTTGAACTTGCCGGCTGCTTCCAGTTTTGCAAGCAGTTCCTCGGGAATTACTTCCCCGGTCCTGTAATGTTTTGCATAGGTCCTCAGTACATCAGGATGAGCCGCCCAATTCTCCATTATTTGAGATGGAAGTTCCACGAAATCAGTTGCAACCGCACTGCCGGATACAGTCAGATATTCACATTTGGTCAGCATGGAGTGGAGTGCATGCCCGAATTCATGAAATAATGTAAGGGTCTCATCGAAACTCAGAAGGGCGGGCCGGTCTCCCGTTGGCCTTGTAAAATTCATGACGATCAGATGTACCGGTGTTATTTTTTCCCCATCCTTGACATGGGCCCTTCTGATGCTGGTGCTCCATGCGCCACCTCTTTTGCCCGGTCTTGGGAAGAAGTCCATATATACGATCCCCAGATGCAATCCGTCCCTGTCTTTCACTTCATATGCCACCACCTCCTTGTTGTATACAGGCAGGTCATTGCGCGGCACAAAGGTCAGGCCATACAATTTATTCACCACGCTGAAAAGTCCTTCTTTAACAGCCTCCAGGCTGAAATAGTCCCTGAGCACCCCTTCATCCAGATCATATTTCTCCTGCCTTATCTTCTCAGCATAGTACCACCAGTCCCACGAGGCCAGTTTGAAATCACCACCTTCCAGATCGATCATCTCCTGCATCATAGCTGCCTCCTCTTTGGCTTTGTTCAGTGCAGGATCCCAGACCTGCATTAAAAGGTCATAAACATTATCTGCATTTTTGGCCATTCTTTCGTCTAGCACATAAGCAGCATGGGTCTCAAAACCCAAAAGGTTCGCGCGCTCAATTCTAAGCGCCAGTATCTGGGCAATCACATCATTGTTGTCGTATTCATTTCCGTTGTTACACCGCATAAACATGGCCCTGTAGAGCTCTTCTCTTATCTCCCTGTTTTCTGCGTACTGCAGGAAGGGTATCCAGCTGGGTTTTTGAAGAGTGAATACCCATTTGCCATCCAGACCTGCTTCCCTGGCAGCATCCGAGGCAGCAGAACGAACTGATTCAGGTAGCCCGGCCAGATCTGCTTCATCTTCGATGACCATTTGGTAATTGTTGGTCTCCTTAAGCAGGTTATCCCCAAACGCCATGGTCAGCATGGAGAGTTGTTTGTCAATTTCCTTGATCCTCTCTTTTGCTTCATCATCGAGATTGGCACCTCCTCTAACAAAATTGCGATAAGTCTTTTCCAGGACCATGGCTTGTTCCGTTGAAAGGTCCAGCGATTCCCTTTCTTCATAGATGGTTTTGACTTTTTCAAACAGACCGGGATTCAGGTTAATGCTGCTGTTGTGCGCTGTGAGCACCGGCTGGATCACCCTGGCAATGGAGTCAAGCTCATCATTGGTTTCAGCCGAGCGAAGCCTGAAAAATACACCGTTTACTTTATTCAGAAGCTCTCCGCTCTTATCAAGTGCTTCTATGGTATTTTTGAATGTAGCGGGATCATCGCTATTTACGATGGCATCGATCTCTTCCTGATGCTGTTTCATACCTTCTTCAAAAGCAGGTATATAGTGTTCGTTCTTGATCTTATCAAAGGGGGGTACCCCGAATGGTGTGGTGTATTCTGTAAGGAATGGATTCATCTCTTCTGTTTTTTCACTGGTACAACCGGCCAGGAGGACCGATGCAACTGCCAGAGCCGCTACTAGTTTTTTCACCTGACTATTTTTAAGGTTAATGAATAAGGGCGCAAGATAAGACTATTCAAGGGTTTAAAAAAGAAGGGCCGCTATGTCGAGTAGCAGCCCTCCGGCAGAAACCTAAAGATTTTGATAATGGTAAATAATTGCCTACAGCCGGTCAGGCACGATTATTAAATCTTGTCTGTTTCAACAAGCTTTCCGAGGATATCAGCGTAAGGTATCATCAGGTAATCCTTTCCGTCGAATTCCAGTTCTGTACCTGAAAAACTCTTATAAAAAACAACGTCGCCAACTGAGATCTCAGGATCTTCGATCCCGCTGATCGCCAGTACTTTCGCAAATTGATGTTTCTCATTAACGGTGTCAGGAATGATGATCCCTGAAGCTGTCTTCTCTTCTTTGGCTTCCATCTCCAGAAGCACATGTTGATTGATTGGCTGTAACTCTTTCATTTTACATTAATTTAGGTTTACTATAAGCGCCGAACTTATTTTATCTCAAGCAGTTGATTGATCCTGGCCCTGTCAAAACCCACAATCATCTGTCCGTTTATCTCTGTCTGGGGAACACCCTGTTGCCCGCTTTTCCTGAACATTGATTCTGCCGCTGAAGTGTCCGCTGCCACGTTGATCTCCCTGTACCTTACCTTTTGCTGGTCCAGGTAACTCTTTAATGTCGTGCACCAGCTGCAGGTAGGAGTGGTATATACAATTACCTGTTTAATCTTTCCCTGTCCGCCTCCTGGTTGGCTTCCAATTTCTCGTCCTGACAAGAGAGAACTGTATGCCGATTCGGTCTGGCACCCTTTAATGATGTTTACAACTTTACCGTTGTTAAAAACAACAAGGCTGGGAGCGGATGATACCTCCAGTTTCTGGTGGATATCCCGAACATTGCTTACATCTGCAGTTAGTAGATTTATGGACGTTTCCCCGTTAAAATTCTGAAGCCGCTCCAGTGCACAGTCACTCTGATCAGTTCCGCTTTTATAAAGCAGGAGGAAGGTCCTCTCTTTTGTGAACAGCTCTGTTTGCAACTCTTCGTATGAATGGATCGATTTCGTTTTCATCGATTTCCGTTTTATGATGAACGCACAAAGAAACTATGGAAACGTTAAGAATTCAGTAACTTTTGTCACATAAGGGTGAATAATCTATCCGTCCACGGGAGAGGCTGATCATTCCATTTTTCTCCATCTGTTTCAAAAGCCTGGAAATGACCTCTCTGGAGCTGTTCATGGCGAGTGCCACATCCTGATGCGATCCTTCAAAAATCTTGGAACCTAAAGAGCGATACCGATCGGTAAAGAATTTTTCCAGCCGTTTATCCATTTTCATGAAAGCGATACTATCCAGTGCATTGAGCAGCTCATCGAATCGCATCTGCATAGAGCGCATCACGTACTCTTTCCAGGTCTGGAAAATGGTCATCCAGCTATCCAGCAATTCCACGGGTATCAGGATGGTGGAAGTATCCTCTTCGGCAATGGCTTTCACCCTGCTGCGCGTCCGGTCCATGCAACATATAAGTGATACAGTACAGACTTCCCCTGGTCTTAAATAGTAGAGTAACAGTTCATTGCCAGCTTCATCGGTCCGACATACCTTGATCAGTCCGGAGATCACAATTGGGAATGATCTGATATATTGATCCTCACGGATCAGCTCCTCCTGAGCCTCAAATTCTTTGAATGTACCGGAGTCGCTGATGGCTTGCCTGAGTCCCGATTCAAAGAATGGAAAGAGTTTCCTGACAATCTCCTCTACCATTTTATCATTTTTTGCGAAGGTAGGAAGAATGCTTAAATATCCCTATTTATATGGTCTTCGCTTCCGGATAGCACCCGGATCTTTCAGGTCAGGTGCACCGCGCTTTCTAAGTATGCTTCTGCCATAAAGCATCACCAGGATCCCGGCAAAAAATGGGGAATAGATCAGCCATGCGGGCAGGCTATTAAAAATTATTCCTGCTCTGTATGCAATGTACAGGGCCAGGCCGGCAACAGCCAGGACCAATCCGAAGCGGTACCATTGCTTTCCCTTTTCCAATCCCCCCTGATTTGTTGCTTCCTCAAGTACCTTTTCATCCACCTGCCGGATCAGGCTGTTGATCTCTTTGGCTGATAAACCGGATCTGGATAGCTCATTCCGGATAGTGGAATAACTTGTCCCGGCCATTTTCTTTCTGACCAGCTCCTCTATTCTGCTTTCACCCGTCTTATTCACAACAATGTGCCTTTATCAATGCTTCCCTTCCTGCAGCTGCGTGATGATGCAAGGCATAGGCAAATAAAAATCAAGATCGTTAGAGCAGAATACTTCATTTCTGTTACTCCTCCGGTTCGCCTTTCAAATATTTATCCAGGAAAACAAGGATCTGCCCATACCCCTTGATCTGGTTCTCCTTTTTCACAAATCCGTGCCCTTCATCATCAAAGACCACATATTCGACAGGAATCCCATTCGCCTTCACGGCAGCAACGATCTCATCCGATTCCACTTTCAGCACGCGGGGATCGTTGACACCCTGAAGCACCATCAATGGCTTGGTGATCTGGTCCGCATGGAACAAAGGACTGATCTTGTACAACCTCACTGAGTCCTCAGTAAAAGGATCACCCATTTCGTCATATAGTGCCTTTCTGAAGGCTTCCCAGTAAGGGGGAGTGGATTTGAGGGTCCGGACCCAGTTGGATATTCCAAAAAGATCTACCCCAACTGCAAATTCTTCCGGTTGAAATGTCAGGGCTGCCAGGGTTATGTAACCTCCGTAGGAACCACCCATGATGCCCACCTTATCCATATCAATATATCCAAGTCCCGCCAGGAAATCCTTTGATTTAACACAATCCATCAGATCGTCTTCACCATGGCGCCGGTTATCCAGGTTATAAAATGTTTTACCATATCCGGAACTCCCCCTGTTGTTCACGGCAAGGACCGCATACCCATGGTTCACATAATATTGGGTAGTACTGCTGAATCCCAACCGGCTCTGTCCTCCGGGTCCCCCGTGAATCATAAGCAGGGCAGGGACTTTGTCCCTTACTGAGGCTTCTTGAGGCTTGTACAGGATCGCCGGGATCTCCAGTCCATCATACGAGGGATAGCGGATCACCTCTCCGGCAACCAGATCCGCTTCATTGATCTCCTTATTGAGGGAGTGTGTTAAACGGGTGAAATCTGCCTCTCCAAGCTGATGCATATAAAGATCCGTCGGCGAGGTAGAACTTCCTGCAGCCAGCCGGATTAGATTTTCCGAACGGGATATGGAGACATCTGAAATATCAATGTTGCCAAAATCGGGCATTTCCACCTCCGCACCGGTATCCGTATTAAATACTTTCACTACTGTTCTGGCATCATCGTTGATCCCGATCACCTGGTATTTCTCATTAAATGAAAAATAGGCATATAAGAGATCCCAGTCAGCCTCGTAAGCAACCTCTTTTTCTCCCGTCTCCAGGTTGTATGTGGAAAGATAGGTAAACTCTCTTCCCTCATTGGACAGATAATACAGATATTGATCGTCCAGGGAAAAGTCGGATGGAGCGAAAGTGGCGTCACCTTCGTGTTCCGATATGTGCTTGAGTTCACCTGTTGTCAGATCAAGCAGGTACATTTCATTGTTCGAGGTGGTCAGATCACGTGTCAGGGCGAGGTACCTGCCTGTACTCGAGATAACGGAGGGACTCAGATTTTCTGTGTTCTCATAGATCATAACTGACTGGAAATTCTCCAGGTCCATTTTATACATATCGAAAAAGCGCGGATCTCTTTTATTGGAGACCAGGTAGAGGTAATTGAAATCCCGGCTCCATCCCGAAAACTGGGAAGTGGTTCCTTCCCAGGGGGTCAGATCCGTGACCGTTCCATCCGGATCCTGCATGTAAATGTGATAGTTCTCGTTTCCACCCTGGTCAGCGGTATAGAGGAAGCGGTTATCCTCCGGAAAGTAAGATTCGGCAAAGAAGGACTCGTTTTCTGAAAAGGTGAGCTGCTCCTCACCTGTCCCGTCTACCTTCAGGGAAAAGACATTGTAGATCCCGGTCTGGTTGCTGGAAACAAGCAGCCTGGATTCATCAGCGGAGAAACTTCCTCCCCCTATGGAAAGGTTGTCGTAGAACTGTTCGATGGTGTAACGAGTGACCTCGACGGGTTGCCGGTTGCAGCATACCATCATGGCCGGTACGATAAGCCAGAGAAATTTTTTCATCTAATTAAGTTTTGATTGGTTGGATAAAGTTAGCACAGGGTTGAATGAAAGTCAATCCCTTTTTTAACTGGAAATTTTTTTTCGTTCCCCGGGTGACATAACTCGCTTTGATGGTCACTTTTGTTCAGCTTTCAGGTGACTTATTTTTTAAATGAACGATTAGAAATCGTCCATCTTGCAAATTGAACAAAAACCTCATATATCGGTTCTTATACAAACCAAAAACAATTACAATGTTAAAAGATTTCAAGAAGTTTATCAGCAAAGGTAATGTCGTGGAAATGGCAGTTGGTCTTATCATGGCAGTCTATTTTGGAGCCATCGTTAAATCACTTGTTGACCATGTTATCATGCCCCCCATCGGGATGTTACTCGGGAATGTCGATTTTTCAAACCTGAAGATTGTTTTGCAGGCGGCTACAATGAATGGTGATGTTGAAATACCAGAAGTAGCCCTTAGCTATGGATTGTTCCTGAATACAATCATCACTTTCATTATCGTGGCTTTTGCAATTTTCATGGTTGTGAAAGGCTATAACAAGATGAAAGAAACCATGGTAAAGAAAGAAGAAGAAACTCCTGCTGCTCCTCCAGCTCCTTCAAAAGAAGAAGTGTTGCTTGCTGAAATCCGGGACTTATTGAAGAAATAACCCGAACTAATATTGCACCCCGAGAAATTGAACCGGAATCGGGAATTAACAGCGAATCTCCAGTTCGCTGTTTTTTTTTGAATCGAGCCCTACTTTCCCAAGAACTTCCGCCCGGTCCCGCGAGTAGCCTCGCTGGCCTTAATGTTCCCCCCGCCCCAGGTGAGCCCTGATTTCTTCTCCCTTAATGCAAAAGATCCCTCAGCTCTTTTAATTTTACCTGCTTCCGCTCCTGTTCCGTTTCCGGACTGCGATTCACGATTCCTGCGTCTTCTCTTTTCATCCCGGTAGTCCAGGAAATTGAAGATAAAGAAGGCGACCAGGGTGGTCGCTATTAAAACAGCACACAGCAACCTGATACCTGGATTGTCTAACTGGTGCGTGATCCAGGCAAAAAGTATAACGATTACCGTAACAAGGACAAGGAATAGTTTTACAGCTGATCTCATCTCATTAAATTAATATAAAATTTCCTGATTGGTATGTGCCAGTTTTTGTATCGATTCCAAAAGCGAAGCCTCCGGCTCAATGGCATTATGGATCCCCCAGAACTCCGGATCAAACTCGAATGGTTCATCGGCAAGAACAATATTGCGACTGACACGATCGGCAGGATCAATTTTCAATCTCTTGTTGGGAATCACATCCGTGATGGCCATTTCAAAGGATATTTGATATCTTGAACTGAACCACTTTCTTTTCTTTCTGACTTTCATCTCCACTTCGGCCCTGACCTGGCTGATATAGTACCTGTTGTTGATCGATCTGTAATCCACGTGATATTTTGCAGAAACAGGATTTATATGGATTTTAGGCGATCCGCTTACCAGGAAGAGCCCTGGCTCCTTATGGATCAGAACCGGATTGAATTCAAAATCGGCCGCAACCAGGGCGAGACTCTCCTGGTCCAGATAGAGTTGCCCTTTAAAAAGCAAATCGGGGATCTCATTTTTCTGACTGAAACTGATCAAATAGACCAGGCGGTCGCCAAAGGTCATCATGTCCGTAAACTCAAGGTTATACCGGGTTTGAAAATCCTCTTTCAGAAAATCGGGCCTGTTTCTTATCACATCAAGGTTCAAAGAGGTGGTGATTCCTGACCTCAGTTTAATCAGGACTGTATCCTCTTCGGTGATATCTGAGATCTTCCTTCTCTTTTCAATACTGACATGGTCACCGGTTATCAGTGATGTGTAGGGCGATTTTGCCACATTCAGTACCGCTTCAGAGTATACCATGACATGGTCGTTTCGCTTGACGGATTCACGGTAAAATGCAGTCATTGTGGAATAATCATCAAGGTAGTTTTCCGGGATCCTGTCAATTGCCTCATGAAGCAGTTTTACAGGTTCACTATACCTGATGATCACTTCCTGCAGCGGGATCGTCTCTTTTTCCAGCTGGATATCCAGCTCCTCGCGGATGGGATAACTCACGGGGATTACCTGGCTTTTATACCCCATGTAAGATATCACCATCATGGGATCAGGAAGATCCAGGGGTAATTTAAACGAAAATTCACCCTGCTGGTTTGAAATGGATCCCAGGCTGGTTCCCAGCAGTGCTATAGTAGCATAGGGAAGCGGTTTCCCCGATCTTTGATCCATGACCCGTCCCATCAGCAATGCCCTGTCGATTGTAGTGCTGATGGGGGTGGGAGCAATACTGTTTTTCCTGTAAATGACGATATTCTTCTCAATGGTCCTGTAGTCAATCCACGGGTCCATGAGCAGGGAGTCAAGCGCTTTTCTCAGGAGCAGGTCGGTAACGCTGAAATGGACCTTTTGCTTCCCGTCAATGATGGCAGCATTGAAAGTGAAGTTATAGCCGGTCTGTAAAGTGATCTCATCCAGAATGTCATTGACAGTCTGGTTCCTGGATGAAACAGTAACATATACTGGGGGAAGAGATTCCTGGCATATTGAGGGCAGGGAGAGAAGGGAGTGCAGGATCAAAAGGAGAACTACCAGGCGAATACGTCCGGACATATTTCCTCTTGATCTGGTTCCCATGTGATTGCGTTATTTGGTCAATATATAGTCATTATCTTTTTGACTGACACTCAAATTGAAGGCTGTGCCTATGGTCTCTAAAATGGCATTGATGGATAGACCGCTATATGTGGTTGTGATCTTCAGATCCGAAATATCAACGTCTTCTGTCTGAATCTTCACATGATAGGACTCTTCCAGCTCAGTAAGAACATCAGTCAGTGCTGAATTTACAAATTTAAATTCTTTTGTTTTCCATGAAATATAATTGGGATCCTTCAATACCTGGCTGGAAAGTGTATTATTTGTGACAACACCAAATTGTTCCGGTTCCAGGTACAGGACCTGGTCAGATTGATCCAGCGACACTTTGACTTTCCCTGTTTTCACGTAGACTTCGGCATCGGATGAATGATGAAGCTGTTTCACATTAAATGAGGTTCCCAGCACGGTGACAACCATTCCTCCGGAATGAACCGAAAACGGGTTCCTTGGATCTTTCATCACTTCGAAGAAAGCCTCTCCCGAGAGCTCAACAGACCTTTGGTTTTTGAACGATTTGGAGTAGGTGATCTCTGCTCCTTCGTTGAGGAAGACACGGCTGCCATCGGGCAGTTCCATAGTTGACACTCCCTCATCAGCCAGGTAATGCGTTGTCTCTCCTCCTTTTTCCCTGATCACCCCAAAATAGAGTGCTGGTATCCCGATCGCCAGGATCAGCAGAACCGAGGCTGCAATTCTGAACACTGGTGTTAATATAAACCGGTCAGGCCTGACTGTCTGATCGTCCAGGAGTCCTTCCGATTCCAGTTTATCGTGAAGCTTTTTCCACGCTTCGCCGGAATCCCATTTATACCGCGTAGGGTTTTGATCAAAATATTTCCAGTGCTTTTCCATGTTTCTTAGTTCAGACATTTTTTTCTGGTTTTTCCCAGATTCATTCAAAAAGGCAATCTCCTCCTTCGTACTCATCTCACCGGCCAGATACCGGGCTAACTTCATATCTCTACTGTTGCTCATATTCTTCTATACTGTTTCTTAATGCTTTTAACGCTTTCCCCATATTTGCCTCCACCGTTTTTTCCGAAATGGATAGTTTCTGCGCGATCTCTCTGTATTTCAGTCCCTCCTGCCGGTTCATTTTGAAGATCTCCCTGGTTCTGACAGGCAGTGCTTCAAGTGTCCGGGAAATCAAACCTGAAACCTCATCCAGTTGAATTATCTCAAGAGGATCAGGATCATCCAGGCCTGGTTCCGGCCGGGAGAGGTCCTCCATGAAGTATTCCCTTCGCATTTTTCTCAGGTACATCATGGAGTTATTGTAAGCCGAACGATACAGGTAGCTCTGCAGACTTTGCCTGATTCGTAAGGATTCCCTGTTTTTCCATACATTATAGAACACATCCTGAACCACCTCCTCAGCTACCTCCTTCAATCCAAGAAGGTGTTCGGCATACCCGCACAATCCATTGTAGTAATGGTGAAAAAGAGCCTCGAAAGTTGAAATATCACCCTTCCGGATCTTTCTGAGCTGTTGCTGTTCTTTCAGGACCATATTAAAGTTTAAAAAGCACTGTCTGTTTGTGATGACCTGTACAGGGATGGTAAAGTTACACAATTCTTACAGACAGTGCTTTGAGCTATATAGATAGATGCTTCTTCACCATTATCCGTTCCGCCTCAGGAATTTTCTGTTCAGTCTCCGGATTGCGCTCTCAATAGACTGGTCAGGTTCAATGACATTATAACCTTCCCAATAGTCCTGGTCGAAAAATATATAGACCTCTTCATTCAGTATTTGATTGCTCCTGAACCGGTCCCTACCTGCAAACTTCTCGATTCCCTCGTTGGTACGATCCGTTATAGCCAGTTCAGACATGGTCGAATAGGTGGTATTGAAGAGTTTCTTCTTCCAGTCAACCTGGAATTTTACCTCGGCACGGGCATAACTGAAATACCACCTGTTATCTTCAATGGTATACTTGGCCCGATAGACTGCTTTTTCCGGTATAATGGTCATTCCCAATGGTTTCCTTTGAATGAAGAGCCTTGCTGCTTCATCCTCATTTTCTACGTTCAGCTCAAATTCAGCTTCGGAAATAGCCAGTTTATCCATATCAATATAGAGTTTTCCCCTGTAATAGGGATCTTCCACATTATCCTTCTGATTGAAGGAAACAACATAATGAAGCCTGTCGTCTATAGTGATCACGTCGGATAGTTTAAAGTCATAGACCTCCTGGTAGTCCTCGGAAAGAAGTATATATGGATTTTTTACCACATCCATCAGGATGGTGGTATTGGGCCCACCCTGTACTTTGAAAAGCACAGTATCCATTTTCTCTACGTCTGCACTTTTTCGTCCTTTAAACAGCTTCACCTGGTCCACTTGGTACTCATTGGAGTAACTGCCCTTGTAAATGTCAATAACGGCTTCAGAAATAGAGACATAGTTTCTTCCCCGTTCAATGGTTTCCCGGTAAAAGCCCCTCATCATCATTGGTGAATCGCTGTAATTATTCCTGATATTTGTAAGAACATCATTAATAAGTTCCGTGGCATCAGTTGGGCGAATGGTTACCTGTTTCAGCTGAATGGTTGTTGGCTCCAGTTCAACAGTGAAAGACCGGGTATCTTGAAAATTAGTCAGCGCTACCATTTTGTTCTGGTAGCCGATATAGGAGATCTTCAATTGTGAGACGTCAGCCTTGCGATCAATCTTAATAGTAAAGTCTCCATCAATGTTTGATACGGTTGCGATGTTACTTCCCATCGCTTCAACAGTGGCAAAAGGAAGTGTCTGGCTTGATTTAGAGTCAATTACCTTGCCATAATAAGACTTAAAGTTGATAGTGTCTTCCAACTCATCATTTCCCGGCAGAGCATATAATGTAGCTCCAAATAAGAATAGAACAGACATCAGCCATATGCTCCTGTTTCTTTCTGTAGTTTTCATTTCTATTTCGTTTTTAGTGTTGTGTTAAACCTTTTCTACCACTAAGATGCACACGGAGCAATTTACCCTATCCATATTGATAGAAAAATGCATTTCTGTGGCACAGAATCTGTCCATTAAACAGAAAAGAAGTGTTATGACCAGGAAAATCTTGCCCCTGTGGATCGTGTCGATGGTCCTGCTCTCCGGTTGCGGGGCCTCTGTAAGGTTATATTCAGATATGGACAGATCAGCTGCTTATGATCAATATTCTTCCTATAATTTTATCGATTTCAGTGAGGGGAATATAAAGATAATTAACGGTATGGAGTTGGAGCGCATCAGGGTTGCCTTTGCCAGGGAGATTGAGAAAAGGGGACTGACCTTTGTTGCCGAAAAGATCTTTAACCGGGATCCCATTGCTGCAATACCGGAAAGCTAACCTTCCTGATCAGAATCCTTTTTCCCTGTTCTGAAGTCCTGCCTGATGAACTCGATAAAATCGCGGTTTAACTTCCGGCTCTCCTCTTTGGGCATATGAATAAGACGCCGGAACAACCTGTTGTCAACCAGTTCAGTTAACAAAAAGAGTTCACAAAGGGTAATGTAGAGATCTTTCAGATCGAAGGTATAGAATGGTTTGATGGTAATGTAGTCGAGCGACCCTCCCCAGAATCCATTATCAATCAGATTGGCCGCCAAACCGGCAAGGAAAAGGTGGATAAACCCGTTGATCCAGAAACTGTTCCTTTTTCTATGAACATAAAATCTCCATAATTCGATGATAACCAGTCCAACAAGGCTGAACAGGATCATATTGAGCACGTGAGACCCTTTTTTCATATTAAGCAGGACCCACAGGTATGAACCCAGGGTGTTCTGGGTGGGTTCTATATAGAAAACGGGTTCGATCAGCGGAATTGAAATGGATTCCCATTGGAGAGAAAAAAGGTACGCCTTTATACCCTGGTCCAACGCAACAGCTACCAGCAGGAAGATCCAGTTGATCCCTTTTTTCACTCTTAAAGATTCCCCGAGGAAGGTGCCCAGCGCAGCCAGTGCAGACAGGAACAAAGCCGGGATAAGAAAAAACTTCCACAGGTAATCCGGATCGGTTACCCCGTTGCTCAGTGCATATATAACCATGACAATGAGCCAGATAGAAAAGAAAAGTGCAATATTCCTGAAATAGATGCGAGCCATTTTTAACCCGGTATTGAAGGCCGAAAGTAATGAAATTTGGATTAATAGAAATCTTTCCTTTATTTTGATCCCAATAATTAAAGAGTATGGCAACTATTCGCACAAACTGGTGGTGGCACTTCTATTTCCGAGAAACCGGAGTATAGAAAGAGCCTCATTGTGCAATACAATATTCAGGGCTCCCGCTTCGGTGGGAGCCTTTTTTTATCTATTAAGAACTGAAGAATGAAAAAAACAGGTGTTAGAGTAATCAAGCGAAAAGTCCTGGCAGATATCATTACCCCGGTAAGTATCTATCTGAAAGTAAGGGATATCTATCCAGATTCCCTTTTACTGGAGAGTTCTGACTATCACAGCAAGGAAAATTCTTATTCGTTTATCTGCATGGTTCCGGTTGCAGAGTTCAAGGTGCATCGCAATGAGATGTCGGTCTCTCTGCCGGGCCGGGAGACTAAAGTCGAGACTGTAAGCCAGGATAACGGTGTAGTTGAGAACCTCCGGGAGTTCCTGTCATCATTCAGTATTGAGCCGGGGGATGACGAATTGTTGATGGATGGAATATTCGGGTATACCACGTTCGATGCTGTAGAGTACTTTGAAGATATCCGTTTTCAGTCCCACCTTCCGGAGAAGGAGGATATTCCGGAGATCAGGTACAATTTTTTCAGATTTGTTCTGGCTGTGAACCATCTGACAAATGAATTGCTCCTGTTTGAACATATTGTCAATGGCGGTGAGAGTGAAATTGACAGGGTAACTTCCCTGCTGCACAACCGCAATATTGCCACCTACGATTTTGCCACAAGAGGAGAGGAATCATCCAATCTGACCGATGATGACTACAGGGCGATGGTTACCAGGGGTAAGGAGCACTGTTACAGGGGAGACGTTTTTCAGATTGTGCTCTCAAGGCAATTCATCCAGGAATTCACCGGTGACGAATTCAACGTTTACAGGGCCCTTCGTTCCATTAACCCGTCTCCCTATCTCTTCTATTTTGATTATGGCAGCTATAAGCTTTTCGGGTCCTCTCCTGAGGCACAGATTGTTGTGAAAGGAGGCAAGGCATTTATCAATCCCATTGCCGGTACCTTCAGGCGAACAGGCAACGACCGGGAGGACCAGGAACTTGCCAGGAAACTGACTGAAGATGTGAAAGAGAATGCTGAACATGTGATGCTGGTAGACCTGGCCCGAAATGATCTGAGCAGGACTACCCTGAATGTGACAGTGGAGGAGTACCGCGAAATACAATTTTATTCGCACGTGATCCATATGGTATCTAAAGTGTCGGGAAAATTACCGGCGGATGCAAACACGATCAGGATCCTTGCTGAATCGTTCCCTGCTGGAACCCTTTCAGGTGCACCCAAATATAAGGCCATGGAGTTGATTGACAACTATGAGGGCAAAAGGCGGGGATTTTACGGAGGAACCATTGGGTTCCTTCGCTTTAACGGAGATATCAATCATGCTATAATGATCCGGTCGTTTTTATCACGCGATCACCGGCTCTATTACCAGGCCGGGGCCGGCATTGTTTCTGAATCCACTGAAGAAGGTGAGCTTCAGGAGGTGAATAATAAGCTGGCAGCATTGAAGATGGCGATCGAAATGGCCGGGAATATGAACAAATTTAATTAGAAAGAGAATGAAGATTCTTGTGCTGGATAATTATGATTCTTTTACCTACAACCTGGTTCAGTATATTGAGCGGGTGTTGAAAAGCCCGGTCGATGTGAAACGGAACGACCAGTTTGAACTGGAAGAGATAGCTGCTTACGATAAGATATTGATCAGTCCCGGACCTGGTATACCGGAGGAGGCCGGCCTTTGCCTGGACCTGATCAAAGCTTATGGCTCCGTTAAGAGCATCCTTGGTGTTTGCCTGGGCCATCAGGCTATTGCAGAGGCTTACGGAGGTTCAATCACCAACCTCTCCAGGGTATACCATGGTGTAACCGGCCGGATGAAACAGCTGGTCGATAATGAATACCTGTTTGAGGGCGTCCCGCCGCAATTTGATGCCGGCCGCTATCATTCCTGGGTGGTGGAACACGATGGTCTGCCCGCGGAACTGGAGATCACTGTTGAAAATGACGAAGGTTATATAATGGCCGTCAGGCACCGGCAGTTTGATGTCAGGGGGGTTCAGTTCCATCCCGAATCAGTGCTTACCGAGTATGGCGGACGAATGATATTGAATTGGTTAAAAAATGATAGAATACTGACACGAACAAAGTAAGTTTATTATGAAAGAGACCTTACAATACCTGTTTGATCATAAAACACTGGGGAAGGATGATGCCAAATTGATCCTCAGGAATATGGCAGAGGGGAAATATAATGATTCAGAGATTGCTGCATTTATTTCTGTTTACCTGATGCGAAGCATTACACTGGAGGAGCTTGCCGGTTTTCGTGATGCCCTGCTGGAACTTTGCACCCCGGTTGACCTTTCAGAATTCAATACGATCGACGTATGTGGAACCGGGGGTGATGAGAAAAATACATTTAATATTTCAACCCTGACCTCCTTTGTAGTGGCCGGAGCTGGTGAAAAAGTAGCCAAGCATGGGAACTACAGTGTCTCATCAGCCTGCGGGTCTTCCAATGTGCTTGAGTATTTCGGATATAAGTTCAGCAGCGATCCGGACCGTCTGCGAAGGGAGATTGACCGTTATAATATCTGTTTTCTTCATGCTCCTCTTTTCAATCCGGCTATGAAGAATGTGGCACCCGTGCGCAGAAGCCTTAAAATAAAAACCTTCTTCAACATGCTGGGTCCCATGGTCAATCCATCCAGCCCGGGGAATCAACTGGTAGGGGTCTTCAGTCTCGATGTAGCCAGGCTCTATCATTACCTATACCAGCAATCGGATAAACAATTCTGCATTATTCACTCGCTTGATGGATATGATGAAATATCACTGACCGGGAGCTTCAGGGTCCTTACCCGGGAGACTGAAAGGACCTATGATCCAGGCGACCTGGGCTTCGGTGTTGTGAATCATTCTGATATATATGGCGGCGCGACCGTTGAGGAGGCTGCCTCCCTGTTCCTGAAGATCTTAAAGGGTGAGGGAAGTGGGGCGCAGAATGATGTTGTGGTTGCCAATGCAGCACTTGCCCTCTACTGTATGGACGAAGCATCCGGATTGGAACATTGCCTCTCGCGGGCCAGGGTCTCGCTCGAATCAGGGTCTGCATATTCAGCTTTTACTCAATTAACAGGGAGCAAATAGAATGAATATCCTTGATACTATTATTGAGCATAAGAGGGTGGAAGTCCAGATAAGAAAACAGAAGTGTTCGCTTTCCAATCTGCAAACATTCCACTTCTACGGTAGAAAAACCAACATTATACCCGGGCGGGGGTTCGAGGCAAAACCGGGTATCATTGCCGAATTCAAACGAAGATCCCCCTCTCGCGGCCCCATCAATATGGAGGCAGATCCAGTGAATGTGGCAGGGGGCTACAGGGCAGGGGGTGTTGCTGCCATGAGCATTCTTACCGACAGGGATTTTTTTGGGGGATCCTTCAGTGACCTGAGACTTGTAAGGGAGGCGTATCCCGACCTGGTTCTTCTGAGGAAAGATTTTATTATTGACAGGTACCAGTTACATGAGGCCAGTGCCTATGGAGCTGATATGGTATTGTTGATTGCGGCAATACTTGATCCCGGTGAGATAGAGGAGCTTTCTCTGGAAGCAGCATCACTGGGACTGAATATCCTGTTTGAGGTATACAGTGCTGAGGAACTGGAAAAGTGCCACCCGGATATAAAATATGTGGGTGTGAACAACCGCGATCTGAAAACATTTAAGGTGGATACAGGGAAGAGCCTGGATTTGATAAACAAGATGCCGGCCGGGGTTATCCCGGTCTCGGAAAGCGGACTCGGAGATCCTCATGAAATGAAGGTGTTGCATGATGCAGGTTACCGGTTGTTCCTCATGGGAGAGACTTTTATGAAGGAAGATGATCCCGGAGAGGCCTGTAAAAGATTTATTGCAAGATGGATAACAGGCGGCTAAAGATAAAAGTGTGTGGGATGAAGGATCCTGAAAACCTGGAGCAGTTATGTGACCTGGCGCCTGAGTTTGTGGGATTTATCTTTTACTCAAATTCGAAGCGTTTCGTGGGTGGAAATCCCGATCCGGCCCTCTTTCAAATCCCTGGCCCGGATATAAGGAAGGTGGGAGTATTTGTGAACCAGGAGATCTCGCAGGTAAAAAGAGCTGTAAATGCCTATGGGCTGGATGTTGTTCAGCTGCATGGCCTGGAACCGGTGGATTACTGCCAGGAGATAGCCGGAGAGGGAGCACAGGTGATCAAGGTGATGGGTCCCAACGAGCCGCCCGATGCTCTTGAAAGTTACAGTAGTGTGGCGGACTTTTTCCTGTTTGATTCAGCCGGAGAGGGATATGGAGGAACCGGTCGGAAATTTGACTGGGATCTGCTGCGACCATTGAACATTCAGATCCCCTACCTGCTGAGCGGCGGGATTGGTCCCGGTGATGCTGAAATCCTTAGAAGGACCCGTTACACGGGTATGACCGGCATCGACATTAACAGCAGGTTCGAATTATCGCCCGGTATTAAGGATATACAGAAATTGAGGAAATTCATCAATGAACTCAGAAAATAAGAGGTTATGGGATTTGAAGTAGATAGCGCTGGATTTTATGGCGAATATGGCGGGGCCTATATACCCGAAATGCTCTACCCTAACATCAGGGAACTTGAGGAGAACTACCTGAGAATAGTCCAATCGGAAGGATTCCAGATCAGGTTCAGGCAATTATTAAGGGACTATGCGGGCAGGCCCACCCCTTTGTTCAGGGCCGAACGTTTGTCAGAATATTTTGGCACGCAGATCTTTCTAAAAAGAGAGGACCTGAACCATACCGGGGCGCATAAGATAAACAACACCATCGGACAGATCCTGCTGGCGCGGTTGCTTCATAAACAACGCATAATTGCGGAAACAGGAGCAGGGCAGCATGGCGTTGCAACGGCTACTGTATGTGCGTTGACCGGTATGGAGTGTATTGTCTATATGGGGGCCCTTGATGTGAAGCGCCAGGCTCCCAATGTAAAAAAAATGAAGATGCTGGGAGCAAAGGTTATACCGGTTCACAGCGGGAACCAAACGCTGAAGGATGCTACCAATGAGGCCATACGGGACTGGATCAACCATCCTGTGGATACACATTACATCATTGGTTCAGTTGTTGGACCGCACCCATACCCCGATATGGTAACCCGTTTTCAATCGGTGATCTCAGAAGAAATCAGGGTCCAGTTACAGGAGAAGACCGGTCGTGACTTTCCGGATTACCTGGTGGCATGTGTGGGTGGAGGAAGTAATGCGGCCGGAGCTTATTATCACTACCTTGAAGATGAACGTGTACGGTTGATCTCGGTAGAAGCAGCGGGAATGGGGCTGGAGAGTGGCAGGTCTGCTGCTACCTCTTTACTCGGTTCCCCCGGTATTATTCATGGCAGCCGGACGCTGCTGATGCAGAATGAGGATGGCCAGATTGAAGAGCCCTACTCCATCTCCGCAGGGCTCGATTATCCCGGAGTGGGACCCCTGCACGCATGGCTGGCAAAATCGGGAAGGGTGTCCCTTTATGCTGTAACGGATGATGAAGCCCTGCAGGCTGCTTTTCTCTGTACAAGGAGAGAAGGCATCATACCGGCACTCGAAACCGCGCACGCGCTAGCCGCACTTGAAAAGATCGATGCCGGACCGGGGGACGTAGTGGTGGTAAACCTGTCCGGAAGGGGGGATAAGGATATGGAAACTTACATCCGGGAGTTAGAAATTTAAGCAATGATGATAAACAGGATTGATCAACTTTTCAGGGAAAAGGAGGGAGAGATTCTTTCCATCTATATGACGGCAGGTTATCCCGGTCTCGGTGATACAAAAAGAATATTGGAAGCGCTTCAGCTTTATGGTGCCGATATGGTTGAGGTCGGTATACCATTCTCCGACCCGCTGGCAGACGGTCCGGTCATACAGCAGAGCAGTCAGGTTGCCCTGCGCAACGGCATGAGCCTGGACCTGCTGTTTGGGCAGTTGAAAGATATCCGCGTCAGTGTTGATCTCCCCCTTGTTTTGATGGGTTATCTGAATCCCGTATTACACATGGGGATGGAAAGGTTTTTGAAAAGGTGCAGGGAGACCGGGATTGACGGGGTCATTATTCCGGATCTGCCACCGGCAGAGTACAAAAGCCGCTACCTGGAGCTGTTCAAAGAATATGGCATTTATCATTCACTGCTCGTGACCCCCCATACTGACCGTGAACGGATAAAAGAGATTGCTGCTGTTTCTGATGGATTTTTATATATGGTGGCAGAAGCTTCCACAACAGGGGCCAGGGATGCAGTAAGAGACCATCAGAAAGCGTACTTTCAAAGGTTGAAGGAGATGGACCTTCCGGTACCCGGACTGATCGGTTTTGGAATTTCCAGCCGGGAGACTTTTTTAACAGCCTGCAGTTATGCAAGGGGAGCCATCATAGGAAGCGCATTTATCAGGGCAATCGGTGAACATGGCGACCTGACCCTTGAGGAGAGGGTGGAAAATTTTGTAAGGGGGATCAGAGGGAAATGAAACAGTCTAATGCCTGAGCCAGATCGAAACTGACAATAGCACCCTCCATCCTGTCCAGTCACTGGTTAGGGTCTTTTCTCTGTCATATGGATCCAGCAGAGCATTACCGTTGTCAGCATCCTTCAGATTACCGGTCAGATCGACCTGGTACCCGGCTTCCAGTCCAATGGAGAATCCGCTGAAGTTAACATTGAGTTCTGTTGCAACTGAACCGTTGGGACTTAGTGAACGGTATCGGTTAAAGATACCATTTGAATAGTACAGAACATTATAATAAGATTCAATGGTAAGGTAGGTCAGGTTGGCACCCGCTCTTCCGCACAACAAGAGCTCAAGCCGGTCGCTTCCGGTGATCACATAGGAGATATAACCTTCAAACCTGTGCGATGTGGCATCCATTGTGGTAAATATGTTCCCTGTGTAATCAGCATAACTCGATTTGCCCCCCGTGGTTGAAAAACCATATCCTCCCCCGATTCTGATCTGTTCGTACAACGCTCTTACAAATGTTATGGAAAAGGTGGAAAACGGAGGAAATGAACTGGTAATCTTCCCCTCCACCGGATAGGTGCTCAGGATATACTTTTGCAGTTCTTTCATATCATCCATCCTGTAGGAGGCTGCCCCGAAGGAAAATTTTAGTCCGGTTTTCTGACCGAAAACACTTTCAGCGGAAAGCAGCACAGAGGCTGTAACGGCCAGGTATATAAAGAGTTTTCTCACTTGACACTCCCCAAATTAAAATCCACCGCAATTTTCAGGTTCTTGATCCGGGCCTCATAGCCAGTAATATCCGCCAGTGAGTTGCTGTTACTGGAATAGTAGTAGTCTATATAGAGGGTATCCACACCATTTACCGCTGACATCGAGTGAGTGATCCAGAACGATCCGTGGATGCTATCCGATTCAAATATCTGCGCACTGGCAATTTCAGCATATACATAATAGAGGTCGCCACCCTCTATTTCAACATTATAGATCACCTCCAGGCTGTCATTGACAGGAGGATTAACCAGGGTATCCAGGTTGGTGAATACCGATATGACCGGCGGATCACCAGGAACCGGTTCTACCTCGTATACCTTTGAATCGGAGTAGAAACAGGAAGGCAGCAACAGAATGAGAGTTGCCATCAGGATGGAGATTATCATTCTCATACGGATAGTAAAAATAGCAAAAAAGCAATTATTTACTTATTGCTTCATCAATAACCTGCTGGAGTACTGTTTCCATTTTCAATCCCATATTGGAAACCTGTTTCGGAATGATGCTCTCTCTGGACATTCCGGGGATGGAGTTCAGTTCAAGAAAATATAGCTGGTTACCTTTAATGATAAAATCAACCCTGATGATGCCCGAACAGTTGGTCAGGTTATATATGGTCATCGCTATGTCCTGGCATTTTTTTGTCATATCATCATCAATGCGTGCAGGTGTAATCTCTTCGGCCATGCCGACTGTATATTTGGATTCATAGTCGAAGAATTCATTTTTCGGAATGATTTCGGTAATCGGAAATATGGTAAAGCCCTCCTTTCCCTTCATAAGGCCGCATGTCACTTCTGTCCCTTTTATATATCGTTCGACTATCGCTTCGTTATCTTCCCGCAGTGCCTCGTCCAGGGCAGTTTGCAACTCTTCAAACCGGACCACCTTGGCTATTCCAAAACTTGATCCTCCACTGTTCGGTTTCACAAAACAGGGAAATCCAACTTTTTCAGCAACATCCTCCAGGTCTGTCTCCATATCTGTTCTCACCAGGCTCGCCTCCGGTGTTAGAATATCATGCTGTTTCAGGAAACTCTTGCAGGTATATTTATTAAAAGTCAGGGCCGAGGAGAGATGACTGGAACTGCTGTACGGCACCCCCAGCATATCGAAATATCCCTGGAGTTTTCCATCCTCACCCGGTGTGCCGTGGATGGTGTTCCAGATAAAATCGAAACTGATTTTCTCACCTTTGTTCAAAGCAGATAAGTTGTTCTTGTCCATCTGCACCTTCTTCTTACCAATATTTACGGTCCATGAGCCTTTCTTAATCTCAACCAGGTAACATTGATGACCAGCTGCCTGGAGCCATTGATACACCTGCTCGGCACTTTTCAGTGAGATCACATGTTCTGATGAATCTCCCCCGGTAAATATGGCAATATTCAGTTTTTTCATTTGCTGCTATAATCTCCTAACTTAAATTTAATATCTTTTATATGAATGTATGTACATATGGGGGATTCATTTTTGACGAATGGGACCATATATCCACGAATAGTGTGTTAAACCGGGTATTCTACTACTCTTCCCGGCGACCCTGAATATAGGTGCGCCATTTTTCCAACAACATTTCAAAGTAATCCGGGAGCGAAGACTCAAACAGCATCTCTTTACCGGTCGAAGGGTGTACAAACCCAAGCATCCTTGCATGGAGAGCCTGACCCGGCAGGAGGTCAAAGCAGTTCTCCACAAATTGCCTGTATTTTGTAAAGGTGGTCCCCCTCAGGATCCGGTCACCTCCATAATCGGGATCGTTGAACAGCGGGTGGCCAATATATTGAAAATGGACCCTGATCTGGTGGGTACGTCCTGTTTCCAGCCTGCAATCAACCAGATTCACATAGCCAAGACGCTCTTTCACAAGGTAATGGGTAATAGCCTCCTTACCCTGTTCACCATCTGGAAAAACATACATCTGTTTCCGGTCCTTTGGATTTCGCCCGATATTTCCGGTGATGGTCCCCTCTGGATCTTTCAAGTCACCCCATACCAGGGCGGTATAATTTCTTTTGGTTGTTTTATGAAAGAACTGACTGGCCAGTTTATTGAGGGCCCGTTCATTCTTGGCGACCACCAGTAATCCTGAGGTATTTTTGTCGATCCTGTGAACAAGTCCGGGCCTTTCTTCTCCCGAATGAAAGAGTGGATTCTCCTGAAGGTGAAACATCAATGCATTGACCAGCGTTCCGTAGTAATTACCAACACCAGGATGGACCACCATGCCGGCTTGCTTATTGACTACGATCACATCTTCATCCTCAAACATTATCTCCAAAGGGATCTCCTCGGGAATCAGTTCGATCTTCCTTGGTGGATGAGGCAGAACAATGGTGATGAGGTCTCCCGGTTTTACTTTGTAGTTGGGTTTTACAGGCGCGCCATTGGATCTTATATTGCCGGCATTTGCAGCGGATTGTATCCTGTTTCTGGAAGTACCTTCAAGTTTATTAAAAAGGAACTTATCAATTCTCAAAGGGGTTTGACCCGGGTCGGCGATGAACCTGAAATGCTCAAATAGATCATTGTTGTCTGCAGGTTCCAAATGGCTTTTTTAGTGATTGATCAATATCTTCGAAAAGTAAGGTTTGCCGCCGATCCTGGCCCTGATATAGTAAAGTCCGGGTGAAAATCCGGAAACATCAAGACTGTTGGAACGTAGCACAGAATGGAGCAGTTCCCGGCCGGAAGTGTCATACATATAAATGAATATATCCTCTCCGGCATATTCTGACGGAAACTCGAACCAGATACGTTCAGTTGCCGGGTTTGGATAGCATGTCAGGGGTGAGATCTCCGGAATTGATCTCAGTTGGGTTCCTGTATTGCTGTTATAAAAGTATGGCCTGAATAGTAACATTCCGGGCGCATCCGAATCCATCCATTCCCCAACATTATATAACATGACCGGTGTTCCGGGAACACTGTTCAGGTCAAGCCCCACATTCAGAATATACTCTTTATATTGCCTCCATCCGATATAAAAGGTGCCACTGACCGGCACCGGTTCTGTAAACTCGTATTTTACAAATCCAGTATAATCGGGAGTGTAGCGAGGTCTGTAGATAGTGTTGTCGTCCCAGATGACCGTACCGGGGATCCCGCCCGCATCGTTCCATACAATCAGGTTAAATGTATAATCCTTCAAGTTCAAAGAGTCATATACCTGGTTAAAATAGATATATACTCCCCCCAGCATATCCGGCTTATAGGACTGGTGCCGGATGGCCACCATACCATAAGCCGTTCCGTCACCCCTGAGTCCGTACCCCGCTTCCGCAGTTCCGTCATCATACGCATAATAATCGCGGAAGAACTGGTCATGGATCACTGTATCGTTGACCTTTGGATCAAACTCATCGGTACGAATTGACGCCTTCAGTCTGACAAGTGCGGAATCACCTCTCTGGTATTCCAGGTCATAGATCAAAGGGAATTCAACAAAAGATGTTTCAAAGGCAAGGATGTCAAGTGCAGTGGGTGTTCCTGCAGTCTCCGATTCACCATAATATGGTTCCTCTATGGTCAGGGAACGGGTTACATTGCGGCTGATGGAGTCATTATTTCTGTATCCGGCCGACACGGAAGATGCAAGTGCTGTGTTGGAAGCCTGTTCAAAATGAGACCAGGGAACGGCGGTAAGCTCTTTAAAGATTGAGGAGACCGGTGTATTGAAAGCCACATCCCTCAGGATGGTATCTGCATAGGTCCTGTTCCTGTCAAGGCGGATATAATCCAGATGCCAGTAATCCACATTACTTCTTTTATCGGGCATGTCATTGTTCTGTGGAAGACTCGCCATGTTCCTGAACCTGAACCTGAACCCGCTGGTCAGGTACCGGTCAGAAGTAACAGGAATCATCACATGTTTAAAGTCCTGCAGGCCGGTACCCGGGATCTTCCAGACATTGATCCACTGGCTGGAATCAGTTGCATAAAAATCGACCAGCAGGGAATCCTGTTCCTCCGGCACATTGCAAAGTCCTCCGGGCTGGTAAAGAAAACTGAGGTAAATGCTGTCCGAAGCCGGGTACTGGAGATTGATGGGTTGACTGGTAAGATGGTCGGCTTCAAAAGTATGAGGTGAAAGTGTCGCATCGGGATAGATGGAACCGCTGGCATCCAGTGCATCGAGTGTTGCAACCCCGTTGGACACCGGATCTACTGCAAAGTTATTGTTTACGAATGCAAATGCATCGCTCCAGATGCTTGAGTCAGGTGCATAGGTGTTGTTTGAAAAGTCATCGAACAGGGGAAGTTCCAGTATTGTGGCCTCAGCGGCTTTTCTGACACTCCTAACAGCATTGTAGTGTTGTGCGGCCAGGGGATTTTTATAGAGCGGAGTTATGACCTCCTGTGCCTGCAGTGTAAAGACTACGGGAAAACAGATCAGGAAGGAGGCTAACAGGCATTTGCTTCTATTCATTCATTCTGTCTCTGTCATCACCAGTAAGAGTCGAATCGGGTGAAGGCAGCAGCGTTGAGTCTAAAGTGAGCCAGATATCCACCTCCATTCCCATATTCAGTCTTTTAAACTCGTCGAAATCAGGATACTGCCTCCAGATAAACGCTTTGGTGCTGTCTTCTGCATCTTCCAGGCTCTCATCGTACGTTATGGCACCGAGATTTAAATAGTAATCAGCAATGATCTCTGTTGCCTCTCCGAGTCCAAGTCCCACAAGCTCTGGCACCCTGGTTGTTTTATTGCTCAATCCCATACCCAGTACCAGGTCTATAACCGCCCCCTTGGTGATAGGTGTTCCTTCATTAATAACGGTGTCATTGTGCATTTGTTGTAGCACATTGTTTTTGGCATAATCAGGCCTGTACTGTATGGAACCCTGGATCAACCCGGCATTCTGTAATGCAAGCCTGGCCTGGCGAAAGGAGAGGCCAATTAGCTGCGGCATGGATACCATCTCCGGGTTTACAGCATTCATAGTAAGAAAGATCTTCCTGTTTCGCTTTACCCTGGAACTGGGGTTTGGATTCTGTTTGATCACTGTCCCCCTTGGCATTTCTGTGGAGAATACAGAATCGACGATCTCAAATCTCAATCGCCTCGAGAAAGTTACATCATCCACTTCATCCACTGTGAGACCTGTTAAATCGGGGACGATAATGGTCTTACCATGATGCGTATATATTTTAAGCCATAGCAGGGCGCCAAGTAGCAAAATGATGGTGATGGCTGCGGCCAGTCCCAGATGTCTCAAAAATTTCTTTGTGAGTAAGAACTTGAAGAATTCCATATTTTGAACTTTGCGCAAAGGTAATGTTTATTCAGTTATTTCTATGTGACTTCAAACAGAAGGCTTTTAGAAAACTCCAACGCCAGGGCAAAAAAATAACCAACCGGGTATCGGCTGGTTATTCAGTAAAAAATCGTTAAGCAATGTATCTATGCTTTGTGCTTTGGTTCATCGGAGACACTTAATTTCTTACGTCCCTTTTTCCTTCTGCCTGCAATCACACCGCGTCCGCTGGCTGATGACATCCGCTCCCTGAATCCATGCTTATTTTTTCTTTTCCTGTTGGATGGCTGAAATGTACGCTTCATGAGAATATGTTTTGAGGGTGCAAAAGTAAGTCATTTTTTTAGATATACAATCATTTTTGAAGAAAAAAAGGGCTCTTCAAACCAGGTTGACAGGGGGAATTTTAAGACGGATTCGCTGAGCTGGGACAGCTCTTTGTCCAGGTCCCCTCCCTTCAGCGATATCAGGCCATTTGGCATGGAATGTTGATGTCCGGGGACTATTATTTTCCGGGTCCACCGATTGAGGAGAGGAAACGCGGTTACCGCCCTTGATACCACAAAATCAGCTTTCAGGTTAACATGCTCGATCCTTTCGTTCAACAGTGATACATTTTTAATTTGAAGGGTGTTGGTAATCTCACGTATCAGGTTTATTTTTTTACCGATCGAATCTATCAGGATAAATGTTGTATCCGGGAACAGGATGGCAAGCGGTAATCCCGGGAAGCCTCCTCCAGTGCCTGCATCGACCACCCTGGTGCCCGGATCAAACCGGAATTTCTTGGCAATGGAAAGTGAATGAAGGATGTGCCTCTCCTCCAGGTGGGCAATATCCTTCCTGGATATCACATTCACTCGCTGATTCAGGAGTGGGACAATTTCCTGCAGCATTTCGAATCTCGTGATTTGCCAGTTTGTAAGATCAGGGAAATATTTACTGATCAACTCCATATCGATTGTGGTGCCATTGATATTATGGCTTCTCCTGCGAACGGTTCAGAATGTTAAGGAGCAGTTCCCTGGCCCTGAAGAGTTGTGCCTTCACCGTGCCTATCGGAATATCCAGCTCCACAGCTATTTCATCATAGGAGTACTCTTTAAAATAGCGCAATTCAACCAGCTGCCTGTACCGTGGTTTCAGGCGCGACACGATCTTTCGCATATGTTTGATCTTCTGCATGTTAATCATATAAGTTTCCGGATCAGGGTCGTCGGACTGAATCAGGGTGGAAGGAGCAAGTGAATCCTCTCCGTCAATCGTCTGATCAAGAGAGACATGACTGGCCCTTTTCTTGCGGATAAAATCAATACAGTTGTTGGTCGCTATTTTAAATAACCAGGTAGAAAAAGCAAAATTCGGAGTATACTGATCGATGTTCTTAAATGCTTTGCCAAATGCTTCGATGGTCAGATCTTCTGCGTCAACCGGGCTGTTAACCATTTTCAACAGCATGAAATAGATGGCATCACGGTACCTGCCCAATAGTTCCCCGTAGGCCAGCTGGTCACCTTTCCTGGCTTTATTGACCAGCTCAATGTCTTGTTGGGCTTTAACGGAAAGATTGGTATTTACTGCCATGAATGGTACTTTTTTTGAAAACGGCCACTGAACCAGATAACACCGAGGATTAATGGTAATACGGGATCAAACAGCAGCGAAGGTAATAATAAATATTTTTCATCCAACCGGCGCATTCCCAATTTAAAGATGTACAGACGGATCAGTAACAGGAAGAGGAAAAGTGCGGCAACAGGGACCTTCCAGGGCGTGGAGACACAAATCCATATCGTTGATGAATAGAGGATTATACGGCTGATCCATTCATTGGCCAGCCTGATCCTGGACCAGGTCCGGTAATGCCCTCCGGCAGAAAGGTGTCTCTTTTTTTGTTTTACCCATCCTCGAAAACTTGTCTCAGGTATGGAGCGGGTATGGCTGTTAGGAGAGAACTCCACAGCGCAATTGCTCCCTGTTGCATTCTGGTTGACAAACAGATCATCATCTCCGGATACCAGGTGGTAGTGTCCGGCAAAGCCTTTGTTATCAAAAAAGAGGGATTTCTGATAGGCAAGGTTCCGGCCTACTCCCATATAGGGTTTCCCCTTGATAGCGTATGAGAGATACTGAATAGCTGTGAATGTGGTCTCGTAACGGATGAGTTTGTTAAGCAGGCCCTTTCGGCTTTCATACCCCCCATATCCCAACACGATTTTGATATCCCCGGTGAAATTTGACCCCATCAGTTTTAACCACTGATCACTAACCGGGTAGCAGTCGGCATCGGTTAGCAGAACCAGGTCGTATGCAGCTGATTTCAGACCCACTGTAACGGCCAGTTTTTTTCCCCTGCTCATTTTGTCATTTGCCGGGATGGAGGTATACCTGAGTTTTTTGTTTTGTGCCGCCATCTGCATAAGCAGTGGCTCGGTATCGTCGGTCGAACTGTCATTGACCACCACCACTTCAAACTCAGGATAATCCTGGGAAAGGATACCGGGCAGGAAACGTTCCAGGTTCTTTTCCTCATTTTTAGCACAGATCAACACTGTTATTCCCGGGAAAGCTGCTTTTTTCTGTTCTTTCTTATATCGTGGAAGTTTCAGAAATACAAAAAAATAAATCCCCATTTGAAACAGGAATGCAGTTAGAAATATAGCCAGTACAATTAATTGATGCGGTTGTACTCCTGCAATAAATTCTCTTATGTTCATGCAGGAGCAAATTTAGCTGGCAAATGGGGAAAAGAAAAAGCAGGTTTTCAACAATTGCTTATCTTTGGCTGATCTCAGGAATTTCCATGGATTTTAAAGTACTATACCGCGATAAAAAGAGTGATGCAAGGGCCGGAATGCTTACTACAGACCACTCCGAGATCCAGACGCCCGTTTTTATGCCGGTTGGAACTGCGGGCAGTGTGAAAGGAGTCCACCAGAGGGACCTGCGGGACGATATCAATTCTTCAATTATCCTGGGCAATACATACCATCTATACCTGCGACCAGGACTTGAAATTATGAAAGAGGCAGGAGGACTGCACAGTTTTATGAACTGGGACGGATCCATTCTTACCGATAGTGGCGGTTACCAGGTTTTTTCCCTGGCTGCCAACCGCAGCCTGAAACCTGAGGGAGCCTGGTTCAGTTCTCATATTGACGGATCCAAGCATGTTTTCACCCCGGAGAACATTGTGGATACCCAGCGGGTCATCGGAGCAGATATCATGATGGCCTTTGATGAGTGCACGCCGTGGCCCTGTGACCTGAAATATGCAAAGAACTCTATGCACCTGACCCACCAGTGGCTTGACAGGGGACTGAAACAATTCAGTTCAAGCGAGCCTGGCTACGGTTATAACCAGGCTTTTTTCCCCATTGTTCAGGGAAGTGTTTACGGGAAGTTAAGAAAGGAATCGGCTGAATACATTGCAGGAAAAGGAGCAGATGGGAACGCTATTGGAGGATTATCGGTCGGTGAGCCGGTAGAGGAGATGTATGCAATGCTGGAAGTGGTCAACAAGATTTTGCCTGAAGATAAACCAAGGTACCTGATGGGTGTTGGAACTCCTGTGAATATACTGGAGGCCATTTCCCTTGGAGTTGATATGTTCGATTGTGTAATGCCTACACGCAACGGGCGGAACGGTATGCTTTTTACCTCCGAAGGTATTATCAATATAAAGAACAGGAAATGGATGAGCGACTATTCTCCCATCGACACTTCTGCCAATAGCTTTGTCGATATGCAATATTCACGGGCTTATCTGCGTCATTTAATTGTATCCGGAGAGATGCTCGGTGCACAGATAGCCAGTCTGCATAACCTGGCATTCTATCTCTGGCTGGTCAGAAAAGCATTTGAAGAAATTAAAAGTGGCACATATACTGCATGGAAAGAAACAATGATACCAGCCTTAGGTACAAGATTATAAGGCTCTTCGGCCTAAAGATCCTGGACTACTATGTGATCCGTAAGTTTTTGAGCACATTCCTGCTGTCTATTGCTTTGATACTTGCCATTGTAGTGATCTTTGACCTTTCTGAAAAAATTGATGATTTTATTGAAAGCGGGGCCAAACTGAAAGCCATCCTGTTTGATTATTACCTCAATTTCCTTCCTTATTTCGCAGTACTTTTCAGCTCATTGTTTGCATTTATAGCTGTAATCTATTTTACCAGCAGGATGGCATATAATACGGAGATCATAGCCATCCTGAACAGTGGCATGAGTTTCAGGAGATTTCTCCTTCCATATCTTATTTCAGCCACCTTTATTGCAGCTGTCTCTTTTTATCTCAGCGACCAGGTGATTCCTGGTGCAAATAAGATAAAACTGGATTTTGAAGAACGGTATGTCAAAAAACGCCCCATCAATTTTAATACCAAGGATTTTCACAGGCAGATAGAACCAGGCATATATGTCTACCTGCATAGCTACAGCAATGTCTCCAAGGTTGGATATCAGTTCACCATCGAGAAATTTGAAGACGGGGAACTGGTCTCAAAGCTGGTTGCCGATCAGATCACCTGGGATACACTGGCGGACAAGTGGAAGGCCAGGCGATATTATATACGTACCATTGACGGTTTGCATGAAACCATCACGGAGGGAAAGGAGATCGACACCACGCTTGCCATGCATCCGGATGATTTCAAAATGAGATTAAATATCGTGGAAACGATGAGTCTCAAAGAGCTGGATGAATTTATTAAGGACCAGAGGATGAAGGGTGAGACAAATATTACCTCCTACCAGATTGAGCGGCAAAACCGAATTGCGTTCCCGTTTTCCATTTTCATTCTTTCACTGATCGGAGTGGCTGTCTCCTCGCGGAAAATGAGAGGTGGCATCGGATTGCAGATAGCCATTGGCGTGATCATTTGTTTTACCTATATTCTGTTTACGCAGTTTTCCAAACAGTTTGCCATTGGAGGAATGCTGCCTGTAATGGCGGCAGTATGGTTACCCAATGTATTTTTTCTGATCGTTGCACTCTTCCTGATGCGTCTGGCACCAAGATAGGTGATCCGGCCTGTATACTGGATTATATTATGAAACAGATTTTCCAAGAGCATTTTTTTTGTACAATTGTACCACTAATTAAAATCTAATCTAATGTCCTCAGATAAAAAGGTCCAGGAACTTAAGAAACGCCGGAAAGAGGTGCAGCAGGGAGGTGGTGAGCAAGCTATTATGAAGCAGGTTGCCATGGGGAAACTGACTGCCAGGGAACGTATTATCAAGTTACTGGATGAAGGATCCTTCAATGAATATGATATGTTTGTTGAGCATGAAGCGAGAGACTTTGGCATGGACCGGAAAAAACTTCATGGCGATGGTGTCATCACTGGAACCGGGACCATAGGAGGGAGGCCGGTCTGTATCTACGCACAGGATTTTACTGTGGCAGGAGGATCGCTTGGATTTATGCATGCCCGGAAAATTACCAAGATCATGGATCATTCACTGAAGATGCGTATGCCACTGATCGGTATCAATGATTCGGGTGGAGCCAGGATCCAGGAAGGGGTAAACTCACTGGCCGGTTACGGGGAGATTTTTTTCAGAAATACGCTGGCTTCGGGTGTTATTCCGCAGATTTCGGTAATTCTGGGGCCCTGCGCCGGAGGGGCGGTCTATTCACCTGCATTAACCGATTTTGTATTTGTTGTGGACAGCATATCCAAAATGTTTATCACCGGTCCCGAGGTGATTAAAACTGTACTGGGCGAGGATATCAGTATGGAGGAGCTTGGTGGCGCCCGTGTGCACAGTGAGATTACAGGGAATGCGCACTTCTTCTCAGAATCTGAGGATGATTGTTTTGATCAGATAAAGTCATTGCTCAGGTATCTGCCATGGTCAAATACTGATGTGCCGGCGAGGAAGGAGGTTAAAGAACCACTGGAGGAGTTTAATATTTCTGAGATCGTACCAGCAGATAAGAGGCAACCATATGATGTTAGAGATGTAATCAGGTCGATTACCGACGGGTCTGATTTCTTCGAGATCCAGCGTAGCTGGGCTGCCAATATAGTGATCGGTTTTGGAACAATGGGGGGACGGACAATTGGTTTTGTGGCCAATCAGCCACTTGTTCTTGCCGGTGTACTTGATGTGGATTCATCTGATAAGGCAGCCAGGTTTATCCGTTATTGCGATGCATTCAATATCCCAATCGTTACCTTTGTTGACCTGCCGGGATACCTGCCTGGTGTTGACCAGGAGCATGCCGGGGTGATCAGGCACGGGGCCAAGGTGTTGTATGCATACAGTGAAGCAACAGTTCCGAAAATTACGGTGATCCTGCGCAAAGCCTATGGTGGAGGATATATTGCCATGAGTTCCAGGCACCTAAGGGCCGATTTTGTATTTGCATGGCCCGATGCAGAGGTTGCAGTAATGGGACCAGAAGGTGCGGCTAATATTATTTTCAGAAAAGAGATTGCCAATGCGGAAGATCCTGACCAGATGAGGGCGCAAAAAGTCCTTGAGTATAAGGAGAAATTTGCCAATCCATACGTGGCGGCAGCAAAGGGATATATTGATTCAGTAATTGAACCAAGGGAGACAAGGAGATCATTGCTTCATGCCCTTGATGTTTCGGGCGGAAAGAGTGTTGGGATGCCGCTGAAGAAACATGGTATCCCGCCATTTTAAAGAAAATTCATGAGCGACGAGAACAAATCTGCAAAAAAGAGCTCTCCGGTTGAACCCGCGATGGAATCGCTGGAGATAGGTGGCGCTTTATATACAACCAGGCTTACTTCCAAGTTCAGGAACAGGCAGATCTGGCAGAAACCCGATGAGAATAGAATAGAAGCGGTCATTCCCGGTACCATTCAAAGGATCATGGCAAAAGAGGGTGATCAGGTGGTTGCAGGCACCCCGCTATTGATCCTCGAGGCAATGAAAATGAGGAATGAAGTGCGCTCTCCGGTTGATGGCGTGGTCAGAAAGATCAATGTTACCGAAGGGCAGATGGTCCCCAAATATCATCTGCTGATAGAGATGAATTAAGCCGGTCCTTTCCAGACCACCAGATCCTGAATTTCTGCAGGCAGAACTGGTATCCTTTCAAAAATACCATAGAGTGACGAGCCGCTGCCGCTTATGGATGCGTACAGTGCCCCGGTATCATAGAGAGTACGCTTCAACTCCTTCATTAAGGGGTATTTAACAAAAGTGTGTTCTTCAAAGTCATTCATTATCGATCCCTTCCATCTGTCCACCGGGGCTTCAATCAGTTGCCTGAGGTGCAATTCCGGAATGGCAGGGATGACATTTGAATAGGCTGAAGCAGTTGATATGTGAATGTCCGGAAAGAGTATGACCAGGAAGAAAGTACGCAATGATATGTTCACCCCGCTCAGCTGTTCGCCTGCACCCTCCATCATCATCGGAACATTGTGCAGAAAGTATGGGCAATCACTGCCCAGTTGAATGGCCAGTTTTTCCAGCTTTTCCGGTGTAACAGTGACTTTGGCAAGTCGATTGAGCCCCTTCAATATGCTGGCGGCATCGGATGAACCACCACCAAGGCCGGCACCCACCGGGATCTGTTTATGAAGATGAATGGTAACACCGGGGAGTTCGGTTTCTGAAGCCATTAATTTCCATGCTCTGATACAGAGGTCCCGCTCCGTTTCGGCGGCAAAGCTGATCCCGGACTTTGAGTACTGAACCGGAATATCTTCCACGGTTTGCTGATTAATCTCGATGATATCACATAAACCGGTGGGGTACATTACCGACCTGAGATTATGAAATCCGTCACCTCTTCGTTCCAGGATCTGCAGTCCCAGGTTGATCTTGGCTGGCGCAAAGTAAATCATACAGGATAAAGATATTTCATTTTTCAACATCTGTTAATGAAAACTTCGGGGAGTGTGTGCAAAAGTAAGCAACAGGTCCAAATGACCTGTTTGGGTGGTTTCTTACCTTTAGAGCCCAAATCCATATCTTATGGCAAAACAGCAGAACAGCAAACCAAGAACGAGTCCGGCCATAGCGCTTGATTATGGTAAGATTCCGCCTCAGGCACTGGATCTTGAAGAAGCTGTTCTTGGAGCCATTATGCTTGAAAAGGATGCCATTCTTTCAGTACTTGATATACTTGAACCACAAAGTTTTTACAAGGAGTCACATCAGCAGATCTTTGAAGTGGCGCAGTCCCTTTCGCAGGCTGAAAAACCCATTGACCTGCTGACTGTAACAGAGGAACTTCGAAAGACAGAAAAACTTGAATCGGTTGGAGGTGCTGTCTATATTTCTCAACTTACATCAAGGGTAGGATCTGCAGCGCACCTGGAGTACCACGCGCGTATTGTCGCACAGAAATATATTCAAAGGGAGTTGATCCGTGTATCCTCCGATATACAGGAGCGCGCGTTTGATGAAGGTACAGACGTAGATGATCTTCTGGATTATTCAGAAAGAGAGCTGCTGAACATTGCTGAAGGTCATATCAAAAAGGAGACAATAAAGCTGAACAACCTGATCAAAACTGCACTTGAACAGATCGAAGAGGCGGGGAAAAGGAAAGATAGCCTGAGCGGAGTGCCATCTGGATTTACCCGTCTTGACAGACTGACCTCCGGATGGCAGAAATCGGACCTTGTGATCCTGGCAGCCCGGCCTTCAATGGGGAAAACAGCATTTGTACTTTCAATGGCCAGGAACATGGCAGTGGATTACAGCCGGCCGGTAGCCTTTTTTTCCCTTGAGATGTCCTCTATCCAGCTGGTGAACCGGCTAATCATTGGTGAGACACAACTGGCCTCGGACAAGATCAGGACAGGCCGTCTTGAGAATTATGAATGGGAGCAGCTCGAATATAAGATCAAGGATCTCGAGAGGGCTCCGATCTATGTGGACGATACACCGGCAATATCCATTTTTGAATTCCGTGCAAAATGCAGAAGGTTGAAGCAGAAATATGATATTCAGGCAGTGGTTATAGACTACCTCCAACTGATGACCGGGTCGAAGGAATCGGGGAGCCGGGAGCAGGAGGTAAGTAATATCTCACGGTCATTAAAGAGCGTTGCCAAAGAGCTGGATATACCTGTAATCGCATTGTCGCAGCTGAACCGGAGTGTTGAAATGCGGTCCGGGAACAAACGTCCTCAACTCTCTGACCTGCGTGAGTCCGGGGCTATTGAGCAGGACGCCGACCTTGTTCTCTTTATCCACCGTCCGGAATATTATGGTATGGATGTGGATGAGGAGGGCAACTCATTGAAGGGAGTAGCAGAGATTATCGTGGCAAAGCACAGGAATGGACCCACCGGAGATATCCAACTGAAGTTTGTGAGGGAATTTGCCAAGTTCGTAGACATGGATGACACCCTTGCCATGGTTGACGACGATGAGAACGGATTTACAATCTCCTCCAAGATGAATATGGATGGTGGTGAAGGTGTGAGCAACTCCGATATTGATATGAATAATGATTTCGATAATCAGGCGCCCTTCTGATTTTTAAAAGGTGGAGGTCATCCATTCTTCAATCTCAATGTTTTCGTCAATATCAAATGGAGCAGTCATCCAGGACTCGATGACCAGATCAGGTTCGATCACACCGATCTTAAATGGAGCGGTCATCCAGCTTTCGACTTCTATGTTCTCGGCAGCTGCAAATGGCCTGATCATCCAACTTTCAGTGTGATAAACCTTTTCATACACCACTTCTGGCTGGTCCAGTGTGAAGGACATTTGTACCGATGGCCGAAAGTGTACCTGGTTTTCTTTCAGATCAGCCATACTCAACAGGGCATTGATATAATTCTCAACTCGGTTGCTATTATCAGCCTGACTTACTTTAATGTAATCGACATGCGCGGGTTGTCCCAACAGCGAGGCTCCCAGTGTAACGAGTGATGCTATGAAGATTATTTTTATTGCTTTCATGACTCTTGCTTTTTTTAGGTTTCAATGCTGAAAGCTATTTTACACAAGCCGTGCCAAACTTAGTAAATGGTTAAATGTAAGATAGATACATTCAGATTACATCAATGCTCTGAAAGATAAATAACGAACGGAAGTGCAACATTGGTGTACGTTTCCGTACACTGAGGACGCAGAAGCCTTGAACCCGGGTTAAATCCAGGTATGGGTCATCCACGGTTCGATGGCAACCTCTTTCTCGAAGTAATTACTTTCAAAAGGGGTGGTCATCCAAGATTCGACGGCAAGCTCTTTTTCGTAGTAATTACTCTCAAAAGGGGCAGTCATCCATGATTCGACAGCAAGCTCTTTTTCGTAGTAATTGCTTTCAAAGGGAGCTAACATCCAGGATTCAACCCGCAGATCCTCTTCATACACACTGCTTTCGAAAGGGGTGGTCATCCAGGGCTCAACTTCCAGGACGTTTTCCAGGGGCAGGAAATAATTTCTGGTAATCAACGGGACGTCAAAATGATCCCCTCCCATGGTCCTGGCAGGATACCTGTATACCCAATGTTCAATGCGGTTGTTATATGAGTTAATGTAGGCAGAATAGTCTGGCGTATTATGATTGTTACCGGTCAGCAGCTGTCCAAAACATAAGGTGGTCAGTGCAAACCCTGTTATACTGAGAAATATCTTTATCGTTTTCATCGCCTTGCATTTAATTGTTAATGTGATGATTGATGAAATCCAAGATGCATGCCAGATAACTTAACAAACAATATATTAGGTAATTACGCTTCATTTAAAGTTGTTAAAATTTGATAATTCTGACCGGAAGCGTAACATCCATGTTCGAAAACGTATACCTGTTCCTGTTTTGATTAACATTCCAGAGGAATTCTCCCTTTTTTATATCGACCGATGCATCTTTTCGTTCAATCATTTGTCCTTTTGATTGAGGAATGAGTAATAGGTTTAATTATTATTTGATGAAATGATGAAAAACAGATGGCTTATAGGAATTGTAATATTAACTGCAACGATTTCCGGATGTTCTTATTTCGGACCCTGTTTTGACGGCTCAGGCCCGGTGGTATCTGACTTCCGTGATTTAGAGAATTTTACCGGTGTCAGCAATACAGGTTCTTTTGATGTATACGTTACACGTGCTGATACTTTTGGTGTGGAAGTGGTTGCACAGGAGAACCTGATCCAGGTTATAGAAACATATGTTTCAGGAAATACTCTGATCGTGAAGACTCAGAATGGTACCTGTATAAGATCCAGCACACCCATCAGGGTAAATGTATCTTTGCCAGAGACAGAAATATTGAGGTTATCAGGTTCAGGAAGAGTATATGCAGATATTGCCTCGAGCACAGAGGTGGAAATATCCAATTCCGGGTCAGGTAATATGGAGATTGATTCTGTTATGGCTGATACATATTTGATTGGTAATTCCGGATCCGGGCATATCCGGATCACTGGTTCATATATCAATGAACTTGATGCTGTGCAATCCGGTTCAGGTGCCATCACGTGTGGCACCCTTTTGGGAACAACGCAAGTAAAGCTGAGACACAGCTCTTCGGGCGATATCAGTGCGGGGATAATAGATGGAGCGGACATAGATGTGGTTTTAAGTGGATCAGGAACGATAGAGCTTACGGGAGATGTTGAGACAGCTGAGTATTCACTTAACTCTTCAGGAAGGATTGATGCACTCGATCTGATGGGATCAGATGTACGCGCCACCAATACTGGTTCGGGTAAGATATATGTATGGGCCGCAGATCTCCTGGATGCAACGATCACTGGATCGGGGGATATAATATACAGAGGCAATCCGCTGATCACTACCAGGATCACCGGTACGGGAAATGTCAGATCCTACTAAGCACCTGAACCCTCAACAACCAGGACGATTTCTCCTTTGACGGTTCCTTTGCTGAAATAAAGGGCCAGTTCCTGGAGTGTACCCCTGACGGTCTCTTCGTGGACTTTTGTCAGTTCCCTGGAGACTGATCCTTTTCTTTCGGGCCCGAAATGTTCAGCCAGCTGGGTTAACGTTTTCACCAGCCTGTAAGGAGATTCATACAGCACCATGGTACGTGTTTCGTGTGAAAGTTCTGTCAGCCTTTTTTGCCTCCCCTTTTTCTGCGGCAGAAAACCTTCAAAAACAAACCTGTCACACGGAAGGCCGGAATTAACCAGCGCCGGGACAAATGCAGTTGGCCCGGGCAGGGACTCGACTTCGATGCCCTTTTCAATGCAGGCTCTCACCAGCAGGAAACCCGGGTCCGAAATGCCCGGAGTTCCGGCATCGGTGACAAGGGCAACGGTTGTGCCTCCCATGATTCTCTCAACAATGGATTCCAGGGTTTTGTGCTCATTAAACTTATGATGCGACTGCACCGGTTTGCTGATCTGAAATTGTTTGAGCAGGAATCCTGATTTTCTTGTATCCTCGGCGAGTACAATATCTACATTTTTCAATACTTCAATTGCCCTCAGGGTGATATCTCCCAGGTTTCCAATGGGGGTGGGGACCAGGTAAAGTTTAGACATCGGATTACCGGATATGCCTTCTTTTCACAAGCGTTTTGAGGATTTCCACACCTTCATGATCCATTGATTCTGCAAATTGTTCTTCCAGGATCCCGGTTGCATCCTGATAGTTTACCGCACTGTCAAGTTTGCCCAGAAGAAGGCTGAATTGATCAGAATCCCCTTCGAAAAGCTCCCTTATGATTAAAAAGCGGTCATTGATTCCGATATTGCGGCTAATATTATCAATGGGCTGCCCGATCAGTTTTTTGTCCATTTCAAGGTTGCGTTTCCCTGCCAGGTTTTCATTAATACTTGATTCCGCTGAAAATTTTTCGGCGAGGATCGTGGAATTTGCAGGTCCTGATTTTGCCTTTGGTTCGGGTTCAGGTTCATCTTTTTCAACCGGTTCCGGCTCCGTCCGGGGAATTGCAGCCGGTTCCTGTTCCGGTTGTGGAGCAGCGTTGGCTGCTGGCTGATCCTGATCTTTAATATGATTAATCAGTTCATGAAGACGATCCGCTTTGATCATGGTAAGAATCTCATATACATTCCTGAGTTTTGATAATGCCAGGTCGAGTTCAAGGGCTGATTCATCCTTAGAATTACCAAGGTTGGCCACCAGTTTTTCGATATCTTGTATATCTTTAGTCAAGATTTCAATGGTGTATTTTATCTCCATGATTTTCTGTGAATTTTATAAGGGGTCATGCAAAACTAACGATAATCTTCTGATAATCTTGTATCATGTTTCTTGAAAATACAGCTGGTAGCTCAAGCGGACAGGGATGGATCGAGGTTATAACCGGGTCTATGTTTTCAGGAAAAACAGAGGAGCTCATCCGCCGACTCCGAAGGGCCAGAATTGCCAGGCAGAAGGTGGAGATATTTAAACCGAGAATTGAGGTGAGGTATTCTGTGGAAGAGGTAGTTTCCCACGATGAAAATACCATACACAGCACACCGGTCGACTCATCAGCAAATATACTTCTTCTGGCAAGCGGGGTAGAGGTGGTGGGAATCGATGAGGCGCAATTCTTTGACATGGGGCTTATTGGTGTATGCAACCAGCTGGCAAACAGCGGTATACGCGTTATTGTTGCGGGATTGGATATGGATTATAAGGGAGTTCCCTTTGGCCCGATGCCCGGACTGTTGTCCATAGCGGAATATGTGACCAAAGTACACGCCATATGTGTCAGATGCGGATCGCTCGCAAACTATACCCACAGACTTTCGGAGGATGATCAGTTGATTGTCCTTGGTGAAACAGATATTTATGAACCTCTCTGCAGGGTTTGTTATACAAAGGAAAAAGCGGGAAGATAAAAATTCATGGTACCTGGATGGACACTGGAAAAGTTGGGATTACTGCTGCACGGGAGTGTCTATGGAAGGAGTGATCTGCCCTTTTCAACTCTATCCAATGACAGCCGGACGCTGGCATTCTCGGTGGATACGCTATTTGTGGCTCTTACAGGGGACCAGCATGACGGTCACAATTACATTGGCGAGTTGTATGGCCGCGGTGTACGTCTATTTCTTGTTTCCATTCTTCCGGACCTGAAAGCATATCCTGAAGCCGGATTCTGTCATATTGACGATACCCTGTTGGGGCTTCAACAGATGGCATCGGCCTGGCGCAACCAATTCCACGGTGAGGTATTGGCCATTACAGGCAGCAACGGGAAAACAATTGTGAAGGAGTGGATCCACCAGTGCCTGGGTGATGTTATCCGGATCCACAGGAGTCCGAAGAGTTACAACAGCCAGGTGGGTGTTCCATTGTCAGTCTGGGGGATTGAACCCGTACATGAGCTGGCCATCATTGAAGCGGGAATATCCAGACCGGGTGAAATGGAAAAATTACATGAAATTATCCATCCTGACTCCGGTATCTTCACCAACCTTGGGACTGCACATCAGGAGCATTTTAAAAGCATGGAGGAGAAACTCTCTGAAAAGCTTAAATTATTCAAGGGATGCAAAAAGGTGATTTGCAGAGCCGATACCACTGTTGGTAACAAACCGCTTCTCACGTACATGGGAAAACTCCAGTCTGAGATTATTGACTGGTCACTGGAGGGTAAGGCCAAATACTTTTACCAGGTAGTAAACAGGACACCTTCACAGACTTTAATTGAATCGAAGATCCGGGGCGGTATGGTGAAATTCATGCTGCCTTTTTCCGATGATGCTTCATTGGAAAACGCGCTGCATGTATTTACATACGCGGTTGAGAAAGGAATTCCCGTAGATTATGTAAAGGAGAGGATCGGATTGCTGGAACCGGTTTCCATGCGCCTTGAGATGCTTAAGGGGATTATGAACAGTACATTAATCAATGATACCTACAATTCCGATACAGGAGGGGTATCTGCAGCACTCGACCTGATGGGCCAGCAGGATACACGGTCGGGGAGGGTGGTGATCCTTTCGGATCTCCTTCAAAGTGGAATGGAGGCCCGGACCCTCTATTCCGAAATTGCATCCCTGCTCCGGAATAATCATATTGACCAGTTCATTGGAATTGGCCCGGCTCTTTCGGGACAGAGGGCACTGTTCCCGTCATCTTCCCTGTTCTACCAGGATACCGAGCAATTCATGAGGCAGATGGACAGGACACGTTTTAATGATCGGATTATATTGATCAAGGGATCCCGGAAATTTGGTTTTGAGAGAATTACCCGTGAGCTTCAGCTGAAGACTCACCGGACAATGCTTGAAACGGACCTTAATGCCATGGTCAGTAACCTGAATTATTTCAGATCTCTTCTGAACGATGGTGTGAAGATCATGGTCATGGTCAAGGCATTATCTTATGGAAGCGGGAACATTGAAATTGCCAGGTTACTGCAATATCATCAGGTGGATTACCTTGCAGTTGCGTTTATTGATGAGGGTGTAGAGTTGAGAAAAGCCGGGATCCACCTGCCGGTGATGGTGATGAACCCGGACCCTTCAGGATTTGAAGCCATGGTTGATTACAACCTGGAGCCGGAGATCTATAACATGAAAGGTTTGGAGGCTCTTCAAAAGATCTTGCGTCGAAGGGAGATGAAAGGTTTTCCTGTTCATGTAAAACTGGATACCGGGATGCATCGTCTGGGTTTTGGAGAACACAACCTCGAACAGCTTATACCCTGGCTGACGAAACCTGAGTTGAATGTGGCTTCTGTGTTCAGTCACCTGGCAGCCTCAGGTGAAAGTAAACATGACCGCTTTACAGGAGAACAGATCAAACAGTTCGATCAAATGAGTTCCCATCTTCTGGATGCATTGGGGATGCCACTCCTGAGGCATATTCTTAATTCTGCAGGTATCGAGAGATTTCCTGATGCCCAGTATGAGATGGTCAGGCTGGGGATCGGGCTGCATGGTATTGGCCAGGGGGCATCACTGAAGGAGGTCAGCTCGTTTAAATCCACTGTTTCACAAATTCGAACTGTAAACGCAGGGGATACTGTAGGCTATTCCCGTAGTGGAATGATGAGCCGGGAAAGCACAATCGCCACTATCCCTGTAGGATATGCAGATGGCTTTCGCAGGAGCCTGGGGAACGGTGCCGGGAAATTGATGGTAAATGGACAGGTTGCCCCAACCGTTGGAGAGATCTGTATGGATATGACCATGATTGATGTGACCGGGCTGGATGTTTCCGAAGGTGATACGGTGGAGTTGTTCGGCAAGCAACAGCCAGTGTCGGAACTGGCCAGGCAGGCCGGGACCAATGCTTATGAAATTCTGACCTCCATTCCTGAACGGGTGAAAAGAGTGTACATACAGGAATAATTATGAAGGTAAGGATCTCGGCAGTCATTATAACCTACAACGAGGAGCATAATATAGCGCGGTGCCTGGAATCATTAACGGATGTGGCTGATGAAATAGTGGTGGTGGACAGTTATTCGACCGACCGTACTGAGGAGATTTGCCGTTTGTACAACGCCCGTTTTATCAGGCACAGATTCACAGGCCATATCGAGCAAAAGAACTGGGCGGTCCTGCAGGCCAGCTCACCATATATCCTTTCGCTGGATGCGGATGAGGCGCTTTCGTTCCAGCTGAAGCTTTCGATCCAGGGAATAAAGGAGGATTGGACCCACGACGGTTACTATTTTAACAGGCTCACAAATTACTGTGGGAAATGGATCCGCCATACCAGCTGGTACCCGGCAAGGAAACTGAGGTTATGGGATTCAAGAATGGGAAACTGGGGAGGATTGAATCCCCACGACAAGTTCATGGTGTATAAAGGGGCAACCATCAGTTTCCTGAAAGGGGATATCCTGCATTATTCTTACTTTTCAATAAAGGAACACCATCGCCAGATCAATTCATTCTCCTCCATTCTGGCCCGCTCATATTATGAACAGGGAAGGAAGGTCACCTTTTTTACAATTGTCTTCCGTCCATTCTGGCGTTTCCTGAAAGATTACTTCTTTCGACTGGGATTCATGGATGGTTTTTATGGTTTAATAGTCAGTGTGAATTCAGCATATGAGGTGTTCCTGAAGTACAGCAAACTCTGGTATATCTATAAAAATGAAAAAGAGGTGCTGAATTAGGCTTTGGTGTCATGTTCCTCCATAAATTTTTCGTAGGAGTGTTTCCATCGTTTATGGGACCATAACCAATATGCTGGCTCCTCCCTGATCATTTTTTCAAGGATGCGGACATGACGCTCTGTAATTTCATATGGATCAAGTTCATTGGGCTCTTCACAAACCAATTCTGCTTCCACTTCGTACCGGCCCCGTTTCAACTTTCTGAATTTCAGGAAAACAACAGCGGCATCCAGTTTCCGGGCTAATTTTTCCGTGCCAAGGAACATGGGGGTATCCTGACCCATAAATTTCGTCCAGTAATGGATCTGATGATACAGGGGTCGCTGGTCACCCAGGAAAAGCGTCAGTACAGGGTTATTGTTTTTTTTATATTCAATCAGCTTTCGAGCTATTTTCTCCATAGGCACGGGTACTACCCCGTAGGCTTCCCTGTTCTTTTGTACCATGCTGTCAAAATACCTGTTTCTAAGCGGCTTGTAGATGGCAACTACAGGGGATTTGATTGCCAGTCCTAGAGATGAAAGGTATTCCCAGTTTCCATAGTGTCCCAGTACAGCCATTACCATCTTTCCTTTTCCGTATAAATCATCCAGCAGTTCACAGTTTTGATAGGTGATCCTGCTCAGGGCTTTCGATTCAGAATAGAACGGGAATACTGAAGACTCCAGCATCAGGTCGGAGAGGTGGTGGTAAAACTTTTTTGCTATACTCCTCAATTCACTTTTCCCGGAGTCCGTGAAGGACTTTCTCAGGTTTTCGTACACAACCTTCTTCCTGTAACCAGCAACATGATACATGAGAAAAAAGAGAATATCAGAGAGCAGGTAGAGGATGCGTTCCGGCAAAAGGTGAAGCAGCCAGACGAAGCTGTATGCAAAAATATAACCTATGAATCTCATCTTTTAGCCCAGCTCACTGATACGTTCAAGTTTGGGCAGGTCCAGGATCCTTATCTTCCGTCCATCAATGGAGATCACACCTTCCTGAGCAAAGGTTGATAATGTGCGGATGGCATTGGAGGTGGTCATATTGGAGAGATTCGCCACATCTTCCCTTGAGAGATATATCTTGATGGTTTTAGCGTCATCTTCATAACCATATGTATCCTTGAGAAAGATCAGTGATTCGGCAAGCCTCCCCCTGATATGCTTTTGTGTAAGTGTAACAGTACGGTCATGTGAAAATCCAAGTTCAGAAGCAAAGGATTGGATCACACTCATGCTTAAATCAGCGTTGCTGCGCATGACCCTGAATACACTCTCTTTGTCTACAATACAGGATACACAGTCTTCAATGGCAACAGCGGTGGCAGTATGGTTCTCTTCAGCAAAAAGAGCGCGGTACCCTATGAATCCGACTGGTTTGGCCATCCTGACAATTTGTTCTCTTCCTCCTACTCCCTCTTTAAATATTTTTACCTTTCCTTCGGCAAGTATCATCAGGCCCATCGGTTTGTCCCCCTCTTTAAAAATAATCTCACCCTTCTTGTAAAAGGCGCAGGTATAGTTTTGCTTCAGGAATTCTTTTTCTTTGGGAGTAAGTACTGTAAATACAGATTTTGGATTATCTATACAGTCATCTGCATTAAAGTTCCTTTCCTGCATCGTAATATTGTGCTTTGGTCCTAATGATGTTGAATAACAGACAAAATTAGAAAAAATTATCGATTTTGCGTCAATATTTGGCTACCAGTGGCAGCCTTCTTCCAACCCCGAAAGCTTTTGATGATATTCTGAGAATGGGTGGTGTCTGGTATCTTTTGTATTCATTTTGATTTACCATCCTTATGATCCTGTTAACCAGTTTGTCTTCATGTCCCATCTCAGTTATCTTTTCAACGGGAAGCTGCCTTTCAATGTAAGCTTCAAGGATCCTGTCAAGTTCATCATAAGGGGGCAGCGAATCGCTGTCCTTCTGGCCTGGCCTCAGTTCAGCTGAGGGAGGTTTTGAAATGATATTAGCTGGAATGATTTCCTTCTCCCGGTTCATGTATTCAGCCATCAGGTACACATCGGTCTTATATACATCACCCAGGACAGATAATCCGCCGCTCATATCTCCATAGAGCGTCCCGTATCCTACGGCGGTTTCACTTTTATTGCTCGTATTCAGAAGGATATTCCCCAGTTTGTTTGAAAGCGCCATCAGCAGTGTCCCCCTGATACGGGCCTGTAGGTTCTCCTCAGTGATATCTTCCGGCAGGTTTTCAAAAAGTGGATGAAGTGTCTCCTTAAACCGGCTAAAGAGCTTTTCAATGGGGAGAATATAATATCTCACCCCCAGATTATTAGCCAGTTGGACCGAATCATTCACGCTATGGTCAGAAGAGTACTGTGAGGGCATCAACAGGACCTGAATGTTTTCCGGACCTATTGCTCTTGCCGCCAGTGTCAGTGTAACTGCTGAATCGATTCCGCCTGACAGACCAAGCGTGGCTTTTTTAAAACCCAGTTTCGTGAAATAATCCCTGATGCCGCATACCAGTGCATTTACGATGGTTTCAATCCGGTCTGCTATCAGACCTTCGGAAACCGGAGGTTCAGAACCGGTCAGTTCATCCAGGTCGAAGAGCTGAACCTCCTCCCGGAACAGGGGCAGTTTACGGGCAACGCGACCCGATGGGTGGATGGCCATTGAACCGCCTTCAAAGATCAATTCAGTCTGGGCACCCACCTGGTTGCAGTATAGCAAAGGAATGCCATACCGTGCTGCCTTCCCCGTAAAAATAGATTGTTTGACTTCCATTTTCCTGTGGGCAAATGGAGATGCTGCAATATTGATGATCACATCCGGTCCATGCTTTTGCAACTCCTCCAGGGGGTTGGTAGTATAGAGCCTGCTGCGCGAAAAATCGTTGTCAAACGGTTGTTCATCCCAGAGATCCTCACAGATGGTCACTGCCAGTTTTCTGCCTTTGAACCGGATTATATTGAACTCCCGGTTGGGCTCGAAGTACCTGTACTCATCAAAAATATCGTAGGTGGGCAGCAATGTTTTGCGGATTATCTGCTGTACCTTGCCCCCGTACAGGAAGAATGCAGCATTATAGAGCAGTTTCCCGTCTGTTTCTGTATTGAAATCAGGCCCCCCCACCAGGACACCTGTGTCATTGTCCACTGCAATTGCCAGCTTTTCCACATACCGTCTGCTGGTTGTGACAAACTCTTTCCTCTCCAGCAGGTCGAGGGGAGGATATCCACAGATGGATAGTTCTGAGAATATCACCAGATCGGCACCTTCCGATACAGCATCAGCAACAGCACCGCTGATTTTGGTGAGATTTCCTTCAAAATCACCAATCAAATAATTCAACTGTGCCAGTGCAATCTTCATGGCAGAATATTAGATCAAAACAGAATCCCCAGGTGAACCGAGATCGCATTCAGTTTTACATTGGCTTTGTCGTTACTGGTAACATCTATAAGCCCGGAGGTCCAGCGAATGCCCCCGATAGCAGCTGTATTCCCTCCCAACTTGTATTCTACTCCAGCTCCCGCATGGTAACCCAGGCAGAACAGATTGATGTTTTCCCGGATGTCATTCTTATCCATGGAAGCGGCATCAGATGTACCTTTCGCATTAAGGTTGATTAAGGGATTGAATCCCAGTTCAAAGAAGAAAGTGGCATAGCCCAGCTCTTCAGTCTTCAGTTTAAGACCTATTGGGAAATCAATATACTGCAGATTCTGTTTGACATTCTGACCCGGTAGAACCTGCACCGGGTCTCCCTTTGAACTAAATTCTGTCGAATCGTTATATAACAGGTTCCCACCGAGGTTATTGATGGACACACCCAGCGCAAAAGCATAATTTTCAGCGAAAAAATAGTCCATCTGCAAACCGGCCTGCAGATGAAAGATCGACCCGTTTGGCACTGTGCTCTCATCATCAGAGCTAAACCAGGCGAATTGCGGATCCAGGTGAACACTGAATTTAATGGGTGTCTGAGACCGGGCAGGTAGCAAAGCTGCCAATATGATTAATATGGCTGGTATTCTTTTCATATTTTATATTTTTGTTATTCGTTTTTAAAACGCTCAAATTTAATGATTATGATGAGACCTGTTCAATGTACCTTACTTTTTCTGTTGGGTATCATGGTGATAGTGACCGGTTGCGAGCGAAACCCGCTTGATGTGGACATATCGGGAATAGATTCAAATATAAAACTGGAACGATTTGACAGGGACCTGTTTGAAATGGACCAGGATACAATGGATGTTGCCATAGGGGCATTATACCGGAAATATGGAGATTTCTTTGATGTTTTCAATGTGCACGTGATCAATATCGGACTGGCTTCATCGCGCAGATATCCTTCCTATCTTTCTATGTTTATCAATGATCCGACTAACAGGGAGGTATACGATTACACCGAGGGGGTATTCAACTCAACCACTGAAATTGAATCCGGTCTGACGAATGGTTTCAGACATTATCTCTACCATTATCCAGACTCCATATTGCCCCGGGTGGTAGGATATGTAAGCAGGTTCAACCAGGGATTATTTACAGTGGATCATTTTGTGGGTGTTGGGCTTGATCAGTACCTTGGAGGCGATTGCTCCTACTATCAGCAAATGGGGGTGCCCCGGTACCTTGCCTGGAAAAAAGAACCCAGCATGATACCTGTGGATGTCATGCTGGCGTGGGCTACACAACTTTATCCCTATAATGATTCGGTGGACAATGTGCTTTCGAGGATGATTTATCATGGCCAGCTGACCTGGTTTGTGGGGGCCATGTACCCTGACCTGGAAGAGCAGAAGATCATGGGCTTTACCGATGACCAGATGAAGTGGTGCAGGAACAATGAAGAGCAGATGTGGACCCACCTGGTTGAAGAGAAGTTACTTTTTTCTACCGATCCTATGAACATCAGAAAACTGGTGGAGGATGCTCCCTATACGGCATTTTACACCAATGAATCGCCAGGCAGGGCTGCAGTCTGGCAGGGGTGGCAGATCATTAATGCCTATGTGGAAAGGAATCCAAAGCTGACCGTAAACCAGGTTATGTCACAGCGCAATTTTCAGGAGCTGCTCAGACTGTCACGGTATAATCCGTAAATACCCACTCTTCGGAATGGGAATTCCAAATTAATTGATGATGACCCATAATAAGATTGCAACTGCTTTTACAGCTGCAATCTTAGTTCAAATAACAATGATTAAATCCTCACTTATAATTTGATACCCTGTCGTCATCGATGACACCGCTCCAGTTCAGCCCGTAGGCAAAATCATATACATTGCCTTCCGAATCGGTGTAACACTGCATATCACGGGGAACATCCTCAAATTGCTCTTCCACGGTCTTCATGTTGGCGGGCATCTGCATTGGCAGAAGTCCTGACGGTTCAGCATGGCCACTCACAATCTCCATGATTGCCTGGTCCTGTACCCCGAAACTGACAAGGATGGCGTTGGTTTCCGCCTCAAACTCGGAACAGACCATCGGGTTGGATACACTCACCACCACGATCACCGGTTTCTCACCCATCGCTTTTCTGGTGTCCAATACAAGGTCCAGGTCCGAAGTGTTGGATGCAGTGACCGTTTTGCCTTTGTAGCTTCGGTTAGTGAAATCCTCAAGCGGGTCCCCGCCTGCGATACTGACTGCGCGGGCATATTCAGCAGTGTAGGGTTTATATTGCAGCGTTATAGGTACATAACCGTTTCCGCCGGCTTCCACATCCTCCCTGCTGTAACCGCTTCCACCATCTGGTCCGTCGATAAAGACCAATGCACAATCCGCCTCTTCAGGATTCTCGGTTACATTCATATATTTCCGGATGATTTCCAGTTTCACCGGGTAGTCCCATCGCTCTTCTGTTCCGCCGAATCCGAACATGCCCCGCCTGGCGGGGAAGAATTTTTTCGGGATATATACGGTAGTATGCTCATCCAGCGGCAGTATGTTCCCTGCGTTCTTGAGCATCACGATGGATTTAAGCTGGGCCTCGAAACCGGCAGCCATAAAATCCGGTTCCCCGACCGTCTCCACTGTCTTTTCTACCTCCAGGTAGGGATTTTCAAAAAGGCCGGTCCGGAAGATATTCATAAGAAGGCGTACTGCAGTTTGTTCCATACGCTCCCGCATAAATTCCTCGCCATGCTCTTCAACCCCCATCTTGTATGCCGCTACCACAGGGCCCATATCATTGTTCCCGCCGAACTGGTCCACACCGGCCATGATCAGTTTATAGTGCTTTTGCTCAACAGTCAGATTCTCCACACCCCAGCAAGTCGTGGCAAATCCATCCACAGCAGTATAGTCATTGGTTACGCCCCAATCCGTGCAGACTACCCCTTCATAACCGTATGTACCCCTGAGAAGGTCGTTGATCATGAATCTGCTGTATGAGTTCCCAACATTTTCTCCGTTCACGGTATCCTGGTTGTATGAGATGGTGTAGTATGGCATTACAGCACTTGCAGACCCGGTGGGTCCGTTTAGCTTGAAACCTCCTTCAGTGAAAGGGATCAGGTGCTCCTTCAGGTTGTTCCCCGGATAGACGGCGTATTTCCCGTAGGAATAGTGGGCATCCCTGCCACCCTCTTCGGGTCCTCCGCTGGGCCAGTGCTTGACCATGGCATTTACGCTTTGGTAGCCCCAGCCTCCGGCTATTTCTGCTTCCCCTTCGGAGGTCTGGAATCCGTCCACATAGGCCCTTGCCATATCTGCATCAAGCTGGGGATCAACTCCAAACGTGCCGCTGAAACGGCCCCAGCGGGGTTCTGTTGCCAGGTCGATCTGGGGAGAAAGGGCAGTGGTTATTCCCAGGGCCCGGTACTCTTTCGAAGCGATATCCCCGAAATTCAACTCAAGGTCCGGGTCAAATGTGGCGGCCATACCCAGGGATGAGGGCCACATGGATATATCACCTCCGGCACCTTCATTGAACTCTGCATTGGCAGAACTCCTGTGGCGCGGGTCCGAGCTGTTGTTGGCAGGGATCCCCAAACCTATGCCTTCCACCAGGGCCTGTACATTGTTGCTCCATTTTGCAGCTACCTCCGGACTTTCCACCGAAGTTACCAGCACGTGCCTGAGGTTATCGTTGGTCAGGAAATCCCGCTGGTCATCCGAAAGGTCCCATGGATCCGCTCCGCTTTCCCCGTAGGGCTGGCCATTATAGTTACCACCCCTTCGGCCCGCGGCAGGAACAGCCTGATGTGCACTGTATAGCATCAGGCCGGCGATCTGTTCCACCGACATTAAAGAGGCCAGGCCCTCTGCCCGTTCCCTGACGGGTAATCTCCAGTCCTCGTAGTTGTCCAGTTCTCCGTTCTTGTTCAGATCTTTGAAGGCATAACCATTTTTTTCAATCAGAGCCACTCCTGAACCTGGAGCGTATCCAAGTGTTTGCCCTCCGTTGTTATGAACAAGAGTGAAACCATCGTGTTCTTCAATGGTATATTTGGGGCCACACCCGGAAAGGGTCAGAATGGCCATTCCTGAAAGAACAATCAGCAAATTCCTTATAGATTTCATAGTTGGGTTGTTTTGGTTTGAGGTGTTGGTTATCTGGATTTGACTTTTAAATAAATCATAAGTTTAACAATTATTAAAAAAAAAGCTGCCTTAAGAAGACAGCTTTCTTTTATAAAATATGAATTCCCGACCCTATTCAGGGCTGATTGCTTCAACGGGACAAACATCGGCGCATGCGCCGCAGTCAGTACATAGATCGGGATCAATTTTGTAAATATCTCCTTCACTGATAGCCTCAACCGGACATTCATCTATACAAGTGCCACATGCAGTACAATCATCTGAAATTACGTAAGCCATAACTATTTGTTTATAATTCTAATGGGGCAAATTTAGAATCTAATTTCCATTTCTCAATCCCTGTCAGGAATTTATTTTTTCAACAGCGGTTATTTTTAATAATTCAATGGCCAGATATGCCATGACGGAGATACCTGTTTTCATTGCCGATTCATTGACATTAAACAGGGGTGAATGCAGCAAATAAGGTTGTTCAGAACCGGGATCCCTGACTCCAAGCCGGTACATCATCCCGGGAATATCCTGTGTAAACCATGCAAAATCTTCGGCTGTCATCCTGATATCCATCGCCTCAACATTTTCTTCTTCCAGCAGTTTTGTAGCCAGTCTTATGGATTCCCTGGTAACCTGTTCATGGTTATACAGAACCGGATATCCGTTCCTGATCTCCACCTCAGCTGAGCCACCCATACTGGCTGAGATTTCCGAGGCTATCTTTTCAATGAGCTGGTGCGCCTCCCTTCTCCACTCCTCGTTCATAGTCCGGAAAGTACCCTCCAGGTACACATCATCGGGAATCACATTTACAGCTCCGTCGGCTACAACTTTCCCGAATGAGAGAACTGTGGGTATTTTAACGGGCGCCATCCTTGAGACCTCGTCCTGAAGGGTCAGAAGGATCCGGGATGCCATCAAAACCGGATCCTTTATATTGTGCCGCAAAGCGCCGTGTCCACCTTTACCTTTTACGGTTATGTAGATCTCATCGGAAGATGCCATGTATATGCCTGGTTTGAAACCTACGTGTCCCGCATTCATTTCGGGAAGTACGTGCTGGGCGATAATCATATGGGGTTCACGGCCCTTAAAAACTCCCTCCTCCAGCATCAGTTTTGCCCCTCCGGGTATCTTCTCTTCCCCCGGCTGAAAAAGGAAAAGTATTTCACCATTTATCTCATGTTTCAACTGATTCAGTAATCGGATGGCACCGAGCAGGGAAGCCATATGCATATCGTGTCCGCATGCATGCATCACACCGCTGTTCCTGGATGCGTATTCCAGACCGGTCTGTTCATTTATTGGAAGGGCATCCATATCTGAACGCAAAGCGATACGCCTGCCAGGAAGATCACCCACGATCCTTGCCACTATTCCTGTCTTCACATGAGGATAGGTATATTCGATGCCCCACCTGTCCAGTATACCCCTGATGACTTCAGAAGTCTTAAATTCCTGAAAAGAGAGTTCTGGATACTGGTGGAACTGACGCCTGTAAGACACTATTTCCTTTACCATTTGATCGGTCAGGATGCTGGCTATCTGTTTTTCAAGGTTCAAAGGACGATGGGATTAAAAGTCAAGACTGAGTGAGAGATAGAACATTCTGGGTTGTACCTCCAGATTCTCTATGCCCCAGGCCCAGTCCAGTCTAACAAAATAACCCAGCAGCTGCGCCCTTAAACCAAATCCATATCCTCCAACAATCGGGTCACGGTTAGCATCAAGGGTGATGGTCATAGGTCCGTTTTCTATAATCTCGGTATTCCAGGCATTATCATTTTTAAAAGGATGCAGCCCGGTCCATGCGGTCCCCACATCTGCAAAACCTACAACCTGGAAATTATTGAGAAAGCCGGAACCCAGCGGGTGACCGGCCAGGTAACGAAAGATAGGCCACCTGAGTTCCGTGTTGATAACCACAAAATTGCTTCCGTTCCTGATATTTTGCGAGAATCCGCGCAAATTCGTTGCAAGGGCCTGGTAGGCATAGTTCTGGGAATAATCAATTGCAACCGATCTGTTAAAGGTGGGGACCTTTGACTGGTTCAGGTTGATCCAGTTATCCACACTTCCTAAATAATAGATCAGCGGACTTCTTCCAAAGGAGGCGCTTCCGGCGATCCTGTTGGCCCATATCAGCGATCTGTGGATCCGCAGATAGTGCCTGAAATCTGCCCCGACTACAAACAGGTCAGATTTGGCTGCATTGATCTGACGATATGCCTCACCAAATACTTTCCAGCGCATTCCACTGTAAAGATTGGTCCCCAGCTTCCTGGTATTGTCAAAGATCAGTTCTCCCTTCAGACCGCCCCATACTTTCAATGTATTGGGTTTGTTCAGGTTTTCATTGCTTGTGGAGAGGTACACGGTGTTGTCGTGCCTGAAGGAAGCAGTACCTTTCACAGCAAGGGTCTGTCTTAAAGGGTATTTCAAAGAACCCAGCAGCTCATTTGTGAAGGTCCTGACCACTGTATAGTTTTCTACATCGAGGTAATTTTTAAATACCTGGCGGTGAAATATGATCTGCTTATCCAGCTGTTGTTTCAGGTTCTCAAAACTGAGAAGGTACTCGTTGCTGTCAAAATCGGTAGCGAACCGTACACCCCCGACCAGCCTGTAATCCTCGAAAAGGTCATTGGCCCCTACTTTGAAAAGGAGGTTCAGACCCGGATTAAAGTAGAAGGCACCACCCGTGAAGGTCTGATAGGAAGCATTCAGGAAACTAAAGTCGATTTGATTGACCAGTTTGTTGGGATAAAAGGCCGTGGTGTAATCGATATACATTAATTTTTTATTCTCCGCAGAGTCCAGTACCAGATTCAAATTCCTGTTACTTAGCTGATTGTTGTAATAGTTGAGTTTCTCCCGTTCGAAAATATAGTTGTTGATATCAATGGTAAATTCCTGGAGCTGAATGGTGTCACCCTCATGAACCAGCTGGTTATTGGCAATATCCTTCATGGAAATCACCTTCTTTTCCACATGGTGAATAGAGTCTTCAGTGGTCAGCCTGGCTATATGCCTGTTCCTGTATTCAGTAGGTTTCAGCTTATCCCCGTATTTCCGCTCAAATTCCATTGGGTATTCGTACATATTGAACCTGCCGTCACTGTAAACAATCTCAGCAATTTCCTGTGTTTCAGTATTAATATCCTGTGAGAGGATATTGCGTTTGTAGTTGGACAGTGGAAAACTATTGGCAAAATACCTGTAGTGAATGGTCGTGTCCACCAGGCTTATGGTGCTGTCATACCTGGCATAGTACCGGTTTATTATACCATTTTTATCACTCAGGTAAAAGAACTCATTGTTCCTGGGTGACAAAGGCTGGGAGTGATTGATATAGTTACCTTCAGAGATTCTTTGCAATACAGGGCTTCTGCCTGCATAATCATATACAAAAACTGCAAACGCGGTGGTGGTGTTGTTTTCCGGGTCGTTTTCCAGGTAAAGGGTGTCTCTGCGCCGGTTCGAAACAAAGGTGATGTTGTTCATGTTGTTCATGAACTTCGGATTGAAGTCGTCGGCAAGGTCGTTTGTAATTCGGTCGACGGTCGATGAAGCAATATCAAATACATATATATCAGTCTGGCCATCGACCACCGCAGAGAAAACCAGTTTCCTCGTATCGGGAGAGAAGCTCAGGTCCAGTATTTTTTCGAAGTTGAGCAGATTTCTGGTGGTTATCTCGTGGGTTTCAAGATTATATACATGGAATTTCGTTTCCCCCTTCTCTTCAGTCACAAATCCAAGAATTTGGGAGGAGGGGTGCCAGGCTATCACCGGGTAGGAATAATCGGTGATCTGGTCCAGTTTTTCGCCCCCTTTATAGATCCTTTTCTGTTTGTTGGTAGCATCATCATGTATCCAGATCTTATACTGTCCCTTCTCATTTGTTACGTAGGCCAACATGCTTCCATCAGGACTGATCTTGATATCCTGGTATACCCTCCTTTTTTTGGGTTTTTTAAGTACTTTACCCTGTTCGGGCAGTCCGGCACTCTCCTCGGTTGCGGTATATAAACCAAGGTAATAAGCGGTCCAGTCAAGGGAGAGCTCCTTGAGCTTGCTTCCCAGAACATAGTGGAAACCACTTTCTGCATTTTTATTGATCTTCGTTATATAGAGGATCTGAGGGATGATGGATGCTCCATACGTATCTGCAATATATTTCCAGAAGGAATGCCCTGCGTAACGCGCATCATCATCCTGCAGATTGACAAATTTGCGGTATTTACCGGAGACTATTCCATCTTTTACGCGGTTCTCCAGTTCGTAGTCCCAGGGGTTTGAAACAAAAGAGATCAATCCATCAAGGTACCATTCCGGAAGGTTAATCATGGTACTGCTGGTCAGGTTATCTTTGACCTCTTTCCCATACATCATTTCAGTCAGCAGGACCTGTGCAATGGCAGCCCTGATCTGTCGCTCGAAATGCATATGGTCGCCATCAAAATAGAGGAAGACTTTGTTTTGAATGATGTTGGTGGTTCCCCCGATGTTGTATTCTTCAGCCTCTGAAACCAGCCCGATATTGCTCTGTCTGAAGTCTGAAAGCTTGTTATAGACGAGGAAGATCATGCGTCGCTCGATTTCATAATCGAAAAAGCGCTCGATCAATGCAAGCTCCTTTTCTACGAAATCGGCTACATAAAGAGAGAGGTCGGTCCCGTTTTCGTATGAGTATACATCAAACCTGTCAAAACGATAGTACTTCCAGTACCGGTTGTTATACTGTACCCTGTTCTTTCCGAAGTTCATCTGCATCCCGTTGTAAAACTGGCCAGATAACCCGGTTGAACTGAGAATCAGCAATAACAGGAGCCCTATTCTTCCAATGCTTTTCATTTCCTGTTTTGGTGATTTAAAAGTAAACATTATTCGTTATATGGAAGTTCAAATCCCGGCCCGATAATTGCATTCTTAACTTTATTACAAAAATTGTGCAACTAATTATGCTTTATTTGTGTTAATTTTACATCTATTAAAATAGTTAGTTTTATTTATCAATTAAAATAGCAGGAATATGAAACGGATAATGATGTTATTCAGTTTAGCCGCTTTCATGGTACCCCTTATGTCTCAAACGGTGGAACCTAAAATATCATTTAATGAGACACTACATGATTTCGGGAAATTTAAGGAGGGGGATGGAAATGTGACTTATAAGTTTGAATTTATTAATACGGGAGGCAGCGACCTGATCATACAGAATGTTTCAGCGTCGTGTGGATGCACGGCACCCAGCTGGAGCCGTGAGCCGATAGCACCCGGGGCTAAAGGATTTGTGGCTGCAACCTATAATCCGGCTGGCAGACCCGGTTCCTTCCGTAAATATGTGACTGTCATTTCAAATTCCAATCCTGGTAGCGAAAGACTTACAATTACAGGAGAGGTGGAGCCGAAACCCAGGACCATTGAGGATGACTACCATTACGAAATGGGGCCCATGAGGCTGAAATCAAATCACCTGGCTTTTGGTAACCTAAAAAATACTGAAACAGCAGAGAAGCAACTGGAAGTTATCAACAACTCTGATGGAGATGTCCGGGTTGCTTTTCAACGGGTTCCTGAACATGTTACCATAAAAATGGAGCCGGCCCTCCTGAAGCCCAATCAAAAAGGTTTGATTGTTGCTACGTACAATGCACCAATGAGGAATGACTGGGGCTTCGTGATCGATCGTATGACACTAGATATCAACGGAACTGCGGACAGGGCCTATAGCCTGGTAGTCAGTGCCAATATTGAAGAGGATTTTTCTGCCCTCTCAGCTGCAGAACTGGCGAATGCCCCGGTGCTTAATGTGGATGATCCCGAATTCCAGTTTGGTAAGATTAACCAGGGAGAAAAAGTGGAGCATACCTATGTGTTGACCAACTCAGGAAAATCAGATCTGCGCATCAGGAAGGTGAGCGCATCGTGTGGCTGTACGGCGGTACAACCCGATAAAACGGTTGTCGCTCCCGGCGAATCAGTCAATATAAAAACTGTCTTTAACTCAGCCGGTAAGGTGGGTAACCAGAATAAAACTGTTACCATTATTACAAACGATCCCAAGAAAAGTAAAATGATCCTCTGGGTGAAAGGGGAGGTGATCAAAAGTTAGCAGTCCCTGGTTAGTATATCATAAAAAGGAGCCGGCCTCATTTGACCGGCTCCTTTTTTCTTCATGCACTGTAAGTTTATTCCCGTGGACTATAACAAGGATTCTATAGCGTTGCGCAGTTCGTCCCCATGCAGTTTCATACCTGCAATAATACCGTTTCGGTCAATTAAGACCGTATGGGGGATGGCTGGAACGCCGTATAACACGGCACCCTCCGAATTCCAGTATTTCAGGTCCGATATCTGGTGCCATGCAAGGTGATCATCAGCTATCGCCTTTACCCAGCTTGCAGAATCACGGTCAAGCGAAACGCCAATAATATCAAAACCTGAGTCATGGTAATCATTGTAAATCTCAACCAGTTCAGGATTAGCTTCACGGCAGGGGCTGCACCAGCTGGCCCAGAAGTCGATCATCAGCACATTTCCTTTTTGGACATCTGATATTTTCAGTATTTCACCTTCGGGGGTTTCCAGACCGAAATCCGTATAAGGCTTACCAACAGCCACAGCATTCATTCTATCCAGTTTGCCCTGCATGTATTTAAACTCTTCCATCTGCTTAAGCGGGGCGTCCAGCCTTGTAAGAGCAGTTTCCAGCTGATCGTTATCAAGGAGGTAGAAGGTGCCTCTCAGGACAAGTACAGACGCATAGGAGGAAGGATTCTCCTGGATATAGACAGAATCCATCCGGTCCCTTTGATCGTACAGATCGTAATATTCCTGTCGCAAATTCTCGTATTCCTCCTTATTCCCGGGATTTGCACCTTCCCTCAGAATAGTAAGCATTTCAATTATTTTATCATTGATGGGCCTGAACTTCTCATTGTATTCAGTCAGGTCATTCTGGGGTTTGCTGTTCGTGGTGATCTTATAATCTTCCAGTGACCCTGTAACATTGTAGTTACTGTTGTCAACCAGCATTTGAATGGTGCCCTCGGCATCCTCCATTGTGAGGTACATGGTGGTCACTCCCTCCACACCCCGGGAAAGGACGACCGGCGATCCTGAATCTGAAAAGGCCGAGTCATAGGTGAAATAATTTCTGTCCGCCCTGGCCAGCAGCCTGACCCACTTACCGGCGGAACCATCCAGATCCACCTTTATGTTATACACTTCACTATTCTTTTCGCATGCCTGCAGGGTAATAAAGACCAGCAGGATCCAAATGATGTTACGCATATCAAATCAAGTTTTATTTGAAGGGCAATGATACAATTAATAATTAACGATGGAAATAATCAGGATATTTTATTGCCGGATTTGTACTTATCAAGAATCGATTTGGCAGCCATAAAAGAGGTGACGGTTCCATCAGCGATTGCTTTTTCATAGGACTTTAGCTCCTTTTGCATAACCGGCTCATTAAATACCAGGTTATAGATGCCCTCCCTGAGGGTCTCATACAACCAGTATCTGGATTGTTCCAGCCTTCTCTCCTGCAGGTAACCATTCCCGGTAACCAATAAGTTGTAGCCCTGAATCATTTCCCAGATCTCACTGATACCTGTGCTATAAAGCGACGAACAGGTCTTTACAACGGGGCTCCATCCTGAGGATGAAGGGGGAAAGAGGTGGAGCGCGTTGGTAAACTCTGCCTGGGCCCGCCTGGTTCTTTGAACATTATTTCCATCGGCTTTATTAATGACGATGGCATCAGCCATCTCCATGATCCCTCTCTTTATCCCCTGCAGTTCATCTCCGGCTCCTGCCAGCATCAGGAGTAGAAAAAAATCGACCATGCCATGCACGGCAGTCTCAGATTGACCCACACCCACTGTCTCCACAAAGATGGTATCGAATCCTGCTGCCTCGCACAGGACAATAGACTCCCTTGTTTTCCTGGCTACTCCTCCAAGTGTACCTCCGGAGGGAGAGGGCCTGATAAATGCATTGTTGCTTCCGGCAATTTCCTCCATGCGGGTCTTGTCGCCCAGGATACTCCCCCTGGAGCGTTCACTGCTAGGGTCAATGGCAAGTACGGCCAGTCGGCCGCCATTTTCAAGAATATGCTTCCCCAGGGCTTCAATAAAAGTGCTTTTCCCCGCCCCGGGGACACCCGTAATACCCACACGGAACGCATTCCCTGTATAGGGGAGGCATGCAACAACAAGTTCCCTGGCAATATCTTGATGGCTCTCAAGAGCGCTTTCCACAAGAGTAATGGCCTGGCCCAGCATACTGACATTGCCGGAGCGGATTCCCTGCAGCAGTTCGTCAGCAGTGAATGGCTTTTTTCTTATCTTCTTCAACTGGCTGACTGCCTGCTGGTTGATCGATCCAGGCTGTTCCACTCCAGTAGAGATTGAGAGTGAAGTTTTCTTCTGTTTGGCCACCGACATGGATGTTTTAAAAGTTGGCTTTCAAAATGGCCTCTACCTGATCCTGGGTTTGAATACTTGTAGTGGCCTTTACAACAGATCCATTCTTAAAGTAGACAGTGAAAGGAAGTCCCATAAAACTGTTGCATTCCGGCAATCTTCTGATCACATGTGCGTCGGGATGATCAAAGGGCATGTCGTAAAACCCCACCTGCGGGTAGCTCTTTTTCAGGCTCTCCATGGCGCTGTAAACTGGCAGGCACATGGGCCCCATGCGTCCACAACAGATCATGACATTTTCATTCTCATCAATGACCTGTTGGAATTCTGCTTCAGAGTGTATATGCTTTAGCCTGGTGAGAAGTTCCATATATTGATAGTATTTGCGCCTGAATTCACAACCTAGGGATTGGAATACCTATGTTTAAAGTACTCATAAATAGCCATCTGCGCCCTGATTTCGGGTCCTTCCCTGATGATCCTCTGGTTTTTTAGATTCTCATCAACTTCACAGGCTTTTACATTGTCGGAGAGTTGAATCTTCAATACTTTATGCAGCTCCTTTTTCAGGTCCGGATCGTAGACCGGGAAGACACACTCTACCCGGCTTCTCAAATTCCGTTTCATCCAGTCGGCCGATCCAAGGAAGATCCTGTGATCGCCATCATTATTAAAAAAGAATATCCTTGCATGTTCCAGGTACCTGTCTACGAGCCGGATCACCCTGATGTTCTTGCTGTAGGACTGTCCGGTTTTCAATGTACATACACCCCTTATGATCAGGTCCACCTTCACACCAGCTTCACTTGCCCTGTAAAGACTGTCAACCATCTCCTGGTCCTGCAGCCCGTTCATCTTTAACAGGATATATCCTCGCTTTTTCTTCTTCACGAATTCGATCTCCCTGTTGATCATTTCGATAAAACCGCATACCATGTTAAATCCAGGGACCATAATATGTTTAAATTCCGGACGAACCTGCTGGTCCTCCAGGTGCCGGTATAGTTCTTTTACCTCTCTGACCACCTCAGGATTGGAGGTAAACAGGCCATGGTCACAATAGAGCCGGGCAGTTTTTTCATTGAAGTTGCCGGTCCCAAGATAAGCCTGGTCACCATATTTGGACCCTTTTTTCCGGATGACCATGGCTATTTTGGCATGCACCTTAAGTTTGGGTATACTGTAGATAATCCTGATCCCTGCTTTGGTCATTTCATAGGCCCACTTCAGGTTCGCCTCCTCATCAAATCTTGCTTTCAACTCTACAAATACAGTGACTTTTTTCCCATTCTCAGCAGCAGCAATCAGTGAATTCACAACCACCGAGTGATCAGATACCCTGTACTGTGTGGATTTGATCTCCAATACTGTTGGATCGGTAGAAGCCTCTCTGAGGAATCTCAGGTAGTGTTCGAATGGCTGATAGGGAACACTCAGCATATAATCTTTTTTGGCAATAAGGCTTGCAATGGGCCTTTTCTGGTTGGCAAGTGCAGGTATCGGAATAGGAGGCAGGCTCTGGATCTCAAATTTCGGATAGATTGGATTAGGGAAACTGAAAAAATCCCTGAAATTATGCCGGTCTCCACCCATTACAAGTAGATCCCTGGAAATGTCGAAGGAGGTGATCAGGTAATCCAGTAGTTTTTCAGGCATGGCCCGGTCGAACTGGAACCGGTTTGGTTTGCCTACCGATCGGGCGGAACGGATCCTGTCGATGGCATCTATCAGGTCTTCCCCTTCATAGTCGTCATATTCCATATCGGCGTCCCTGGTAAGCTTCAATGAGTAACTGTTTTCAACATTGTAACCCGGGAAAATCGCATCAATATGCTGCATAATCACATCCTCCAGGAACATAATATAATGCCTGCCATCTTTTTCAGGAAGTTCCAGGAACCTGGAGATATTATGGTCCGTTGGGATCTTTACCATTCCATATCGCTCCCTCTGTTTATTCTTGTTACTGTCTTTACTGACCATCTCAAGGGCCATGTAAGGTTGCCCGGTTTGCATAAATGGACGAACCTTTCTTTTTACAAGGAGAACCGGCTGAATGGATGTGATGATGGTGGAATAGAAGATTTCGCTCACAAAACTCTTTTGTTCTTCCGTTAACTCATCGTGTTCATTTACTACGATAATATTGTTTGCCCGGAGTTCGGGAAGTATTTCCTGCTCATAGATCAGGTGAAAGATCGATTGTTGATTGGTAACTATCTCATTGATCTCCCTGATGATATGGGCCGGATCAACTTCCCTGAAGTGTTGCTTGGGGAATTCAACCTCATGCCGGAGCATCTGTTTGTAATAACTGACCCTCACCTGGTAGAACTCTTCCGTATTGTTGGAGTAGATGGCCAGGAACTTGATCCGCTCATATAAAGGAAGGGTTTTATCCATCGCTTCCTGAAGGACCCTGAAGTTAAATGAGAGCCAACTAATGTCCCGGTTAGTGTATCGGTATTTTCCCATAAAGAAGAGATGAATATACAAATGTAACGATAGTTTGCAAATTGAACAGTATGATACTGTTGATACCTCCCTATTATCGTCTGAAATGTTATACAGAATGTTTGGGTTTTTCTTATTTTAGTAAAAAACATCCCAAAATGGACATTTTATCTAATCCTGCAGTGATCTGGTTCCTTATCGGACTGGGTCTCTTGATTCTTGAACTTGTGCTGCCCGGACTTGTCATTCTTTTTTTTGGTGTCGGGGCATGGGTGACTGCCCTGGTTTGCGCTTTCACTGATATTAACCTGAACTGGCAGATCCTGATCTTTCTTATAGCCTCCCTGCTGGGACTGGCTTTGCTCCGAAAATACCTGAAGAAACGTTTCTTCGGCAGAACCAGCAAAGAGATTGAGGATCAGCTTGAGGAGTTTATTGGTCATAAAGCCGAAGCCATGGATGATTTCCATGGCGGCAGCGGTAAAGTGGAGTTCAAGGGAACACAATGGTCAGCCCGGAGCACTGATGATGTGGCTAAGGGAGACTGGGTGATCATCCGGAGCAAGGATGGCCTTACCTTTAACGTTGAGAAAACCACCTGAGCCAAAACCCCTCCACCCTAACATTCTAATACCTAACATTCTAACATTCTAACATATTCATATGGAAATGAATTCACTAACGCTCGTATATGCCGGACTGATCCTTCTGGCGCTGATAATTCTATTATCCTCTATTAAAGTGGTCCCGCAGCGCAGGGCCTACATTGTTGAAAGACTGGGTAAATACAGGGGCACCCTTGTAGCGGGATTTAATATCATCGTGCCGTTTATTGACCGGATCAGGTACAGGCATACACTTAAGGAACAGGCCATTGATGTGGCCTCACAGATCTGCATCACCAGGGATAACATTTCGGTGGAGGTGGATGGGATCCTGTACCTGCAGGTAATTGATGCCATGAAAGCATCCTATGGCATTGATAATTACCAGTTTGCATCGATTCAGATTGCGCAGACCACCATGCGGAGTATTATCGGAAAATTGGAGCTGGATAAAACATTCGAGGAAAGGGAGACCATTAACAACAGCATTGTTGCTGCCGTGGATAAAGCCAGTGATCCCTGGGGGGTCAAGGTAACCCGTTATGAAGTGAAGAATATCATTCCTCCCCAGAGTATCAAGGACGCCATGGAGAAACAGATGCGTGCCGAACGTGAAAAACGGGCCGTGATTGCTGAATCCGAGGGAGAGAAACAGGCCAAGATCAATGTTGCTGAAGGATCAAAACAGCAGGCCATTAAAGAATCTGAGGGTGAGATGCAGAAGCGTATCAATGAAGCCACCGGTAGAGCTTCTGAGATCGAACAGGTAGCGGTGGCCACTGCAAATGGTATCAGGGCCATTGCAACCGCTATCAATGAAGAAGGAGGGAAAGATGCAGTAAATCTGAGGATCGCAGAACAATACCTGACAGAATTCGGGAGAATGGCCAAGGAATCAAACACCATGATCATGCCTACCAACCTGGCTGATATCTCAAGTATCATTGCAACGGCAACCAAGGTTTTTGATGCCACCAAAAAATCCTGATCGTTAAGATTTTTTGATAACCGGCGTTATTATTTTGATGACAGGTTTTATTATTATACATATAGTTATACTTTTGCCCCGGTAAATTGACAGAGGAGTTAAAGGTTAGTGAAGTATGAGCGGTCGGTTGATAAAAGTAGCTATATTATTTTGCATGGTGATGTTGCTGTCAGCAACTACCATGATTGTTTCCAGGGAAACAAAGCCACTGGAAACTATTACGGCTCAGATCATTATTCAGCCTGTGGCAGAGAGGGAGCCGGAGCCATTACCCCCTTTATTTACCGAATTTGTCCAGTTTATGGAACATGAACTGGATAGCAGTAAAACTGTCGGTGCAGCCTTTACCATTGTCCAGGGAGGGAGAGTCGTATATACCGGTACCTTTGGAGAGCGGGAGCGCGGGAGCGGAAAGAAGGTGGATGAACACACCCTTTTCAGGCTGGCCTCTGTATCTAAAGGGTTTGGCGGTGTACTGGCCAGCTTACTGGAACAGGAGGGGGTCTTTTCACTGAATGATAAGGTAGTGGATCTCTACCCGGGATTTGTACTGAAGGATTCGGCCAGCACCGCTGATCTTTCAATCAGGAACCTTTTAAGCCATACATCGGGATTGGTGCCTTATGCATTTGACAACCTGGTGGAGGCTGACCAGGAGTTAAGTACGATTATAGACCGGCTTGATGAAGTGGATATTTCAGCCCCTCCGGGTGAACTTTACGGCTACCAGAATGTGATGTTCAGCATGCTTGATCCCATTGCAGAGCGTACCACCGGTAAGCCCTACAGGGTTCTGCTTCAGGAGAAGATATTTAATCCGCTGGGAATGACCGATGCTTCAGCCGGACCGGTCGATCTGGAGAGGAATTCCAACCTTGCCTATCCGCATGTTAAGACCAGGAAGGGATATGTGGCACTCGACCCGCACGAAGGGTATTACAACGTAATGCCAGCTGCAGGAGTGAATGCGAGTATCTCTGATATGGGAAGATGGCTGCTGGCTCTTCTGGGTTATCAGCAGGAGTGGCTGCCGGATACTGTAATCAGTGCTATTACCACCCCCGTTGTATACACTCCCTTAAAGTGGCAATATACCCGCTACTGGGAACCCTTCCGGGATCGTTATTACAGCCTGGGCTGGAGGATCTATGAGTACAAAGGAAGAAAAATCATGTACCATGGGGGGTATATACGTGGTTACCGGGCCGAGATCGCATTCTGTCCTGCCGAGGACGTAGGTATCGCCTTCATGGAAAATTCACCCAATAACCTGGCATCAAGATTCGTCCCTACCTTTATGGACCTCATCCTGGAATAGTTATAATTCCGGTACTGTGAATACATTAATAGCGCGGATTTTTACTGAATCAGTTAAACTGTAATTCGTTTTGGTTGTTATAATCTCGTAAATTCGTACGATAATTTAAACCCAACCAGAATGAACTTTGACTTATTAGTAATTGGCAGCGGACCCGGAGGCTATGTTGCGGCCATCCGTGCTTCGCAGCTTGGATTGAAAACTGCTGTCGTGGAACGCGAATCCCTTGGAGGGATCTGCCTGAACTGGGGATGTATTCCCACCAAATCACTGTTGAAAAGCGCCCAGGTATATGAATACTTTCTTCATGCAGCGGATTATGGCATTGCACTGGACGGATCTGTAAAGCCAGATTTTGAAAAAGTCGTGGATCGCAGCCGCACAGTTGCCGATGGAATGAGTAAAGGGGTCCAGTTCCTTTTCAAGAAAAATAAGATCGAGGTGATCAATGGTACGGGCAAGTTGAAGTCTCCCGGTGTTGTTGAGGTAACCGGTGCAGATGGCAAGAAATCGGAGGTAAAGGCCAGTCATATCATTTTAGCCACCGGTGCCCGGTCCCGTGAACTTCCCAACCTGAAGCAGGATGGAAAAAAGATCATTGGGTACCGTGAGGCGATGACCCTTCCTTCTCTGCCAGCATCCATGGTGGTTGTCGGTTCAGGGGCCATCGGGAGCGAATTTGCTCATTTCTACAATACAATGGGTACGGATGTGACCCTGGTTGAGTTTCTTCCAAATGTTGTACCCCTGGAGGATGAGGAGGTCTCCAAACAACTTGAGCGCTCATTTAAGAAGTCCAAAATGAAAGTGATGACCTCATCGTCGGTTGAATCGGTCGATACATCGGGCAAGCTCTGTAAAGTGAAGATCAAAACCCCCAAAGAGATAATTGAAATTGAGGCTGAGATTGTTCTTTCAGCTGTCGGGATAACTCCAAATGTGGAGGGTATCGGCCTTGAAGCGCTGGGTATCGAAATGGAGGGGGGAAAGGTTAAGGTTGATGATTTCTACCGTACCAATGTAAATGGCGTGTATGCAATAGGCGATATTGTGGGAGGTCCGGCCCTTGCCCATGTGGCCTCTGCAGAAGGGATCACATGTGTCGAGAAGATAGCCGGGCACAATCCACTTCCGGTCGATTACAACAATGTGCCGGGGTGCACCTACACGAGTCCGGAAGTTGCTTCCGTGGGGATGACCGAGAAGGCTGCGCGGGATGCGGGTTTTGATCTTAAAGTGGGCAAATTCCCATTCACTGCTTCAGGGAAGGCAGCATCTGCAGGTGCAAAGGATGGGTTTGTGAAGCTAATATTTGATGCAAAATATGGCGAACTGCTGGGAGCGCACCTTATCGGTGCGAATGTAACGGAGATGATCGCCGAACTGGTGGTTGCACGTAAACTGGAGACCACCGGTGAGGAGATTATCAAAGCTGTACATCCTCATCCCACCATGTCGGAGGCAGTGATGGAAGCTGCGGCTGCAGCCTATGGCGAGGTGATACATATTTAACCTGCACCACTGCCTGAAAGATGGTTCGTGTTAAAAGTTAATAGTTAATAGACTGGTTCAGCCACCTTTCCCATGAACAATATGGATTTGCTGCTCTTTTCTGTGATGGCAAACAGAAAGGGACGGTCAAATGTGATCTCATTCACCGGACCTGCTGATCCTGGTGCCATTATTATCCCGGTAACAGCCGCAGCTTCGGTTCCCTTCTCGTTGACCTTGATATAGGTTTTGTGGATCACATCCGAAATCAGAAGTTCAACGGGGCTGATACCGGAGAAATCAGCCTGTTTGGTAAAGGCAATATCCAGTCCCATCTCCTTCAGGTCATCAGCCAGTGATCTTTCAAAATCAAACTCGAACCTGGGCATCCTTACAGTGAAATCTTCCGCTTCATTGAAGCTTTCAAGCCAGTTGTTCCAGATATCTCCATCCAGATCCCGAACCAGCTGGTTCACCGTTCCCTCTTTATTGGGTAGAAAGAGCAACATTTGGAATTTTCCATTCTTATATGGAAGCTCAACGGCATCGAAAGACCCGGTTTTTGCAACATTGAATGTGCTTCTCAGTTTCATCATGTCCACCTGCCTGAACAGACTTCCGTCTTCTTTATAAAAATTAGCCTGACGGGTGTCATCGGGGTCAAATTCAACCTCCCATACACAGTTAAAGTAGATGGCATTGATCAGTATCATCATCACATCAGGATCAATGGAATCAATTATTTCATTGATCTTTCCGTTGGTTTTATCGTTTACCCAGTCGTTAATGGTTTCTACTGCGCCGGCCTGTCCAAAATCCAATTCATTCACCCCGGCATCGAAATAGTGACTGTTCAGGGTAATAAATTCCGGTTCCACGGGGAACCCTTCGTCGTACCACATGGAATTGGCAATCTTCAGCAGGTTACCTTTGTTATGGGTCAACAGTACATGGATCAGTTCCTTTGTGATCTCGTTAACCTCTACACGGCTGAGCCCGTCGTAATTCAATACCTCTTCAAAAGCATCCCTGGTCGTGCTCTCTGCTCCATAATACGCCATACCCAGTGCGATGCTGACAGAGGCAGGTGATATCATCACATTGGGCTTCTTCCCGGCTGCAAATACCTGCTTCAATAGTCTCAGGCCGAATTCATTATTGGTCTCGATCACCCTGGCTGACTTCAGGTTGTAGTCAAATTCCGGGGTGATGAGTTCATGTTGGCAACCGGTTCCCAGAACAGTGAGGGTCAGGGTTGATATGAGCAGGTATCTGCTAATATTCATTTTATAAATGGATTGGGGTTATTAATAATACGGATTACCGGCATAGATATTGCGACATTTTAATCTGGTTTAAATTATATCTAATTCATGACAAAAATGCATCAAATCTGTCTCAGGTTGCGTACGCAACCACCAAACCCTCTTTTGCATCATAGGATTGTTACCCGGGATGTGATATCCTGCCAATTTGCATAAATTTGTCAAGGAGGAAAACTGGATTGGCAGAAACGCTGGATATATTATTAAAGGAGTGCAAACGAGGTAAGTCCGGGAGCCATGAAAAGCTGTACCGGAAGTTTGCATCAGCCATGTATGGTTTATGCCTGCAGTATGCCAATAACGAGGAGGATGCCCGGGACATTTTGCAGGAGGGGTTCATTAAAGTATTTACAAAACTGGACCAGGTGAAAAATCCGGCAGCGCTGCCGGGTTGGATTCGCAGGGTGATGATTAATACTGCACTGGAGAGGTACCGGAGCCAGGTTATTCTTCAACGGGTCGACGAGGTGAAGGCGGATATTGATGAGTTTGCAGGAAACGATGCACTGGATCATATAACCTGTGAGGAGCTGGTGGGATTGATCCGGACACTGACACCGAAATACCGGATGGTGTTTAACCTTTATGCTATTGAAGGTTACTCGCATCAGGAGATCAGTCAGGAACTTGGTATCTCTGTGGGGACTTCCAAGTCTAATCTCTCAAGAGCCAGGGCTATTTTGCAGGATAAGATTAAAGTTATTTATGGATCAGCGATTGTAAGATGAGCGATCAGACAGATATGAAAGGAGGATTTCTAAAGGATAAACTTGGTAATTACCAGGTTGATCCACCCGATGAGGTGTGGAATGAAATCTCCGAAAGGATTGGTGGAGGAAGGAACAGAAGAAGGGTGATCCTCCTCTTTCTGGCATCAGCTGCCTCCATAGCGCTGGCTATTTCGCTTGGCATCCACTTTTTAGGACCTGATATGCCCCGTCAAAACACTTTGTCGGAAGAAACTGAGCAATCTGTAAATGATCAGCCTGAAGTTTCTGCAGTTGCTCCATCAGAGGACAGGAACAAAATGAGGCAGGCGGAAGTTGAAATAAAACCGGAGGAAGAAGAAAAAACTCAAGAGAAGAAGATTACTGCAATTATACTACCTGAAGCTCTGGCAGAGAGCCAGGAACTGAATGCCCAGGAACTGAATGCCCGGGAACTGACTCCCCGGGAACTGACTCCCCAGGATCTGGCACCTCAGGATCTGGAATCGACCATTGATCCCTCTGCCTTCAACAAACCTGAGGAGGAGGTGGTTCAGGAATCGGATTCGATCATAAAACTGCTGCCCGATGTTCCTGGTGAAGATGATGCTATTGCGGCCAATATCCTGGATGAGAGTACAAAGAGGGAGCCCAGATGGATGCTGGGAGCCGCCCTCTCACCCCTTTATAGTTATCGGGATGCCGAGGCTGGTGCCATCCCGGACAATCAGACAGAATCTGGACTGCTCTCATATTCAACCGGCATTCATCTTAGTTACAGGAGAAATTCGAGACTGGCTTTTGAGACGGGAATTTATTTTAATAAGACCGGCATTGCCATTGGAGCCCCGGGGATCCATGTCTTTAGTCAGGATTTTAGCAACATGGTATTTGGGACCGGGTCGGAAAGGACGAAGATAAGAACAATAAGTAATTCAGTGGGAAATATCGTAGCCTATTCCGGCGACATATATATGAACGGTTACAAGATCAGTGGTGAAAATGGAGCTCAGGCAGATGCCAGTGCAGCTTTGAATGAAGTCTCTACCTCTGAATCCGGGATTCACCAGCACCTGGATTTCCTGGAGTTACCCTTTAACCTGCGCTATTCAATTATCGACAGAACATTTGAGTTGCAGCTGGTGGGCGGTATGAGTACCAATTTCCTGGTGAATAATTATGTAACCATGGAATCTTCATCGGGCCAGGAAGAGATTGGTTATCTATCCAATGTTAAAACAGTAAATTATTCCGGGAACGCAGGACTTGGCATGATCTATCATATGGGAGGGAAGCTCAGTCTCTTGCTTGAACCCAGATTCCGGTATTTTATCAATTCTGTAAATGATTCAACCCTTCCATCCACGCGACCATATTCACTGGGATTTTATACTGGCTTAAGTTACACCTTTTAGAACCTTTCAGTCCATTCTTTAGTATAATGAAAACAAATCAGTAATTTTGCAAATTGCTGCCGATTCGGATATTCATTTATATAGATTGAGAGCATGGTTAGGGAAGCGAAAGGAAGGAGAGCAAAACAGTACCTGTTTTTGATATCATTCTCCATTACGGGTGTACTGGCAATTGTACTGGCAACAACGGGGTATTCCGAGACCGGATCAGGTCCTGTTGTACCTGAAGATAAAGAATCATTTACAGTGTATGGTGTTGAGATCCCCGAACAGATCACATTTGCAGGTGAACCGGTTCCACTCGACCTGTTTGACGTCAGAGAAGCCATGGACAGGGAGTTATTGTCCAATACCTATTTTCACTCCCAGACCATCAGGTTGATCAAGTTGGCCAATCGCTATTTTCCGCAAATCGAAACCGTACTTAAAAAAAACCAGGTTCCCGATGATTTCAAATACCTGGCAGTAGCAGAAAGTGGCCTGACACAGGCTGTATCTCCGGCTGATGCCGTAGGATTCTGGCAGCTGTTAAAAGGGACAGCGCTGGATTATGGACTGGAGGTTCGTGCCGATGTGGATGAACGGTATGATGTGGTGAAGTCCACGGAGGTTGCCTGTAAATACCTGATTGAATCTTATGAGAGATATGGAAACTGGACAATGACTGCTGCTTCGTACAATGCTGGCAGGAAAGGGGTGGACCGGCAGATCGAGCGCCAGAAAAAGGAGAACTATTATGATCTTCTTTTGAATGAAGAGACAGCCAGGTACCTTTACAGGGTACTGGCATTTAAACTCATATTTGAAGATCCGGCAGCATACGGATTTACCCTTTCTGACAAGGATTTTTACCCCGAGATACCTGTTTATACTGTGGAGGTGGACAGTTCGATCACTGATTTCGCTGATTTTGCAAGCCTGTATGGTACCAATTACAAGATCTTAAAGTTTCTGAACCCGTGGTTAAGGGAGACCAAATTGTCCAACCCTTCCCTTAAGAAGTACGAGATTCTTATTCCTTCGCGGGGATATCGTCGCGAGGATGCGTGGGAACCTCAATAAAGATTGGCAATTAGAACAGCGTGGTTAGAGAAGGCCAGAAAATAGAGGTGTTGGGTGCGAGGGTTCACAACCTGAAAAATATAGATGTCTCCATCCCCAGGAACAGTTTAACGGTTATTACCGGATTAAGCGGCAGCGGGAAATCTTCCCTGGCATTCGATACTATTTATGCCGAAGGCCAGCGAAGATATATTGAAACACTCAGCGCCTATGCCAGGCAGTTCCTGGGAAATATGGAACGACCTGATGTGGATAAGATTACCGGATTGAGCCCGGTTATCTCGATCGAACAGAAGACCACCAACAAAAATCCCCGGTCAACGGTAGGTACGGTCACCGAGATCTATGATTTTCTCAGGCTTCTTTTTGCCAGGGCATCTGATGCATACTCCTATGTAACCGGTGAAAAGATGGTGAAGTACACCGAGGATCAGATCCTGGAAATCATTCTGGATGCCTACGCCGGGAAGAAGATTAGTGTGCTGGCTCCCCTGGTTCGGGGGCGTAAGGGACACTACAGGGAGTTGTTCGAACAGATCAGGCATAACGGCTATATATATACCCGGATCGATGGAGAGATGGAGGAGGTAGTACCGGGTATGCGTATTGACCGTTATAAAAACCATGATATTGAAGTGGTTGTTGACCGGCTCTCGGTTGGGGAGAAAGACAGGGACAGACTAAAGAAGTCACTTTCTGCCGCATTTAAGCAGGGTAAAGGGATCATCATGATCCTGGAGAAGGATGGCACTGAACCCCGTTTCTTTTCCAGCCAGTTAATGTGCCCCACCTCCGGGATCTCCTACAATGAACCGGCTCCGCACAGCTTCTCTTTTAATTCGCCACAGGGAGCATGTCCCCACTGTAATGGTCTGGGTACGATCAATGATGTGGATATCAGTAAAATTATTCCTGACGACAGCAAAAATATTCGGGAAGGGGCGATCCTACCGCTTGGGAAACAAAGAAATGCGCTTATTTTCTGGCAGTTGGAAGCCATTGCCAGGAGATATGGGTTTACAATGGATACTCCTGTAAAAGAGATCCCGGAACAGGCAATGCGTTGTATCCTTTTTGGTTCGGAGGAACCGTTAAAACTGCAAAACACGCCACTTGGAGCGGATTCAAATTATTTTCTGAGTTTTGAAGGCATTGTCAATCACATACACCACAGTGCGGGAGAAGGCAATGGAGATAATGGCAAACAAAATCCCAGACAATTTATTAAGAAAGTCACCTGTCCGCATTGCAAAGGCAATCGCCTGAAGCCAGAGATGCTCTATTTCCGGATCAATGGTGAGAATATAGCCGGATTGTCTGCCATGGATATAGGCGAACTGGCGGAATGGTTCAGCCATATTGAAGAACACCTTACGGAAAGGCAGAACATTATTGCCAGAGATATTCTAAAAGAGATTCGCAGCAGGCTCGGATTTATGATGGATGTGGGACTCAATTATCTCTCCCTTCAAAGGAGCTCCCGTTCATTGTCAGGAGGTGAAAGCCAGAGGATCCGACTGGCAACACAGATCGGTTCCAGGCTGGTCAATGTACTCTATATTCTGGATGAACCCAGTATTGGCTTACATCAACGGGACAACAGAAAGCTCATTGCGTCATTGCAAAATCTGCGTGACCAGGGGAATTCCGTGATTGTAGTGGAACATGATAAGGAGATGATCCTCTCTGCGGACCATATAGTTGACCTGGGTCCGGGTGCAGGCCAGCTGGGAGGAGAGCTGGTTGCAAGTGGTACGCCTTCAGAGATAATAAATGGCAGAACCCTGACAGCCCAATACCTGAACCTGAAAAAAGAGATTGTTGTTCCCAAAGAGAGAAGACCCGGGAATGGCAAGAAACTCATTCTGCACGGAGCATCAGGCAACAATCTTAAAAGCGTGGATGTTGCCTTTCCGCTGGGAACGTTCATATGTGTCACAGGAGTCAGTGGCAGCGGCAAATCGACACTCATTAATGAAACACTGCAACCCATCATCAGTCAAAAGCTCTACAGATCAAATAAGGAGCCTTTGCCCTATGAATCATTCGAGGGACTTGAACTGATCGATAAGGTGATAGAGGTGGATCAGTCGCCCCTTGGACGTACGCCGCGATCAAATCCTGTGACCTATACAGGCGTTTTCAACGACATCAGGAAGCTGTTTGAGCTGACACCTGATGCCAGGATACGTGGATATAAGGCCAGCAGGTTCTCGTTCAATGTGAAGGGAGGACGTTGTGAAACCTGCGGCGGAGCCGGTGTTCAAACTATTGAGATGAATTTTCTCCCGGATGTATACGTTCAGTGTAAATCCTGTAACGGGAGGCGTTATAACCGTGAAACGCTGGAAGTAAGATACAAGGATAAGAACATCAATGATGTTCTGAAGATGACCATAAACCAAGCGGTAGAATTCTTCTCGAGTATCCCGGCCATCCAGAGAAAACTGGGAACACTACAGGAGGTTGGACTTGGATATATCCGGTTGGGACAGCCATCAACCACCCTTTCAGGAGGAGAATCACAAAGAGTGAAACTATCGGCAGAGCTTGCCAAAAAAGATACCGGGCAAACACTTTATATCCTTGACGAACCTACAACGGGGCTTCATTTTGAGGATGTTCGTGTTCTGCTGGATGTTATAACCAGGCTGGTAAGCAGGGGCAACAGTGTGATCATGATCGAGCACAATATGGATGTCATTAAGGTTGCAGATTACATTATAGACATGGGACGGGAAGGGGGTAACCTGGGTGGTACCATTCTGGCAGCCGGAACCCCTGAAGAGGTAGCTATGGTAAAGGAGAGCTATACCGGCAATTTTCTTAAGGAAGAACTGTCATTGAGATAATTTTAATAAATTGTCAGCCAATTAAATATGAGAAAATGATTGTAAATGAAGATAAGATAAAGAAGGCTTTTAAGCATAAAACCTGGAATGAGATACAGAGTTCCGATTCATGGCAGATATTTAAGATCATGGCAGAATTTGTTGAGGGATTCGAAAAAATGGCTTCAATAGGTCCATGCGTATCCGTGTTTGGCTCGGCCAGGACAGTACCTGAAAGCAGGTATTATAAACTTGCTGAAGAGATTGCTTATAAACTTACACTGAGCGGATACGGAGTGATCACGGGGGGAGGCCCGGGCATCATGGAGGCTGCCAATAAAGGAGCCCGGAGGGGAGATGGCCATAGTGTCGGATTAAACATCCAACTTCCTTTCGAGCAGTCAGCCAATCCGTATATTGATGCGGATAAGCTGATCACTTTTAAACATTTCTTTGTAAGGAAGGTGATGTTTCAGAAATACGCTCAGGGATTTATTGTATTGCCCGGAGGTTTTGGAACTTTCGATGAATTCTTCGAGTCAGCCACCCTGATCCAGACCGGGAAGATTGGGAAATTCCCCATTGTACTTGTAGGTTCCGATTTCTGGAAGGGGATGCTGGAATGGATCGAAAAAGTGGTTCAGGAAGAGCAGAGGAATATCAGTCCCGAGGATGTCAGCCTTTTTACGGTAGTTGACACCGCAGATGAGGCGGTGGAGGTAATCAATAAATTTTATTCAAAATATCTGTTGAGTCCTAATTTCTAGCGAGAAGAGCTGTTGCAGTGTTAGTAATTCCGCCAATTGTTTGAGAAATTATTTTGTACATTGTATCGTAAATCAACCCTTTTCATGATGAAATACATTGCCCATTGTCTAACCGTTTTCATTCTTTTTCTGGCATTTTCGCTTAACGGACAGGATGTGGAGATATCCATGGATCATCCTGATAGGGTGAATGCAGGAGAGGATTTCACTGTTACAGTGACCATCAAAAAGGGCTCACTTACAGACTATTCACGTTTCTCACAGGATTTACCACCCGGACTGACAGCCACCAATTTAAGTTCTCCAAATGCGGATTTTAGCTTTGATGAGCAGCGGGTTAGGATCATCTGGCTGAAATTGCCGGAAACTCCTGAAGTTTCGGTTTCCTATTCAATTTCAGTAGATGCCAGGCTTAAGGGATCATTCAGGCTTGGAGGAGTATTTGCCTACGTGATCAATAATGACCGTAAATTTCTGAACTTTAATAACGACAGGACCATTACCATTGTCCCCAGCAGGACGATCGATCCATCTTTAATTGTTAATATCGGAGATTTCAAGCCAGGGGCAACCCCGGCTCCCGTGACTACTACTTCTACTACTACTACTACCTCTACCAGTACTACTAGTACTGCCACTACTGCCCCAAGCAGGACAAACGGAACTTTGCTGGCTGTTCGTCAAAAGCCGGTGCTGGAGAGTACAGGTGCGTATCTTGTTCATCTGCTGATTAATAAACCCACAGGCAGCAAGTATGCCAAGATTGAGGAGACCCTGCCCGCCGGGTACACAGTTGAGGAGGTAGATTCAGGTGATGGAATTGTCTCCCAGGCTGCCTCCTCAGTAAAATTTATCTGGATGACGCTGCCTCTAACATCAGAATTTGAAGTTGTGTACAGACTTGTGCCTATTCAGAATGAAACCCAGGGCAATATGCAGATAAAAGGGCAGCTCACCTATACTGCCGGAAATGAGAACAAAGTTGCGGATGTGGTTGAGATGGATGTCCCACTCGGGAGCCTTACCCTTGCTCAAAAAAGAAACCTGCTGGAAAATGGAACGATCCCCATTGTTACCGGTAATCCTGTTGTTTCCAGGAGAGAAACCAGGCCAAATACCACATCCCCGAACACAGGCAGTGCTTTCAGCAGGTTCATAGTCAATACCAGGGTGCTCGATCAGGGTAACGGTACTTATTACCGGGTACAACTTTCTGCAAACCTCAACGCATTTGATGCTACTACTTTCTACAGGGAGGCCGGGGTGGACAAAGAGGTGCAGGTGGAGCAGAACGATGGCTTCTATAAATATACCGTAGGACCTTTTCAATCATATGAGGAGGCGCTTTCATACAGGGAGAGAGTTGAAAGGTTACCGGAAATTGAGGGTTCATTCGTGGTAGGATACCGTAATGGTAACCGCATAACCTCGGGAGCGCTCAGGTAATTGATCGCAGTAACCAAAATACTCCGTTGCTTCATTCACGAACATACCGATTTCTGCTCCTGTTCCTCGCCCTGGTGCCCGTGCTGGTGGACGGACAGGAAATAAATTATGATTCGCTGCTTCAGCGGATCGACACAGTTGAGAATCCGGTCTATAAACCTGTGATCTCCTTCTCATATGGAATACTCAACTTCAGGGGAGATGTCCAAAACAGTTTGATCAGCCCCGTAATCGGTAACAATGCCCTTTCAGTTGGTATCTCCACATTTGTTGACCGTAAGCACTATTTTATTGCCAATTTCAACTACCTGACGGGGAACATGAGTGGCAATTCATACTCTCAAATTGATATTTCACAGAACCTGAATTTCAGGTCTTCGTTGATTATGGCCGGGGCCAATGTTGAATACAGGTTTGGCAACTTTATTGATAAAGATGCATTAATCCGTCCATTCCTTTCGATCGGTGCCGGAGTTCTGCATTTCAGTGCGAAAGGTGACCTGGTCGATTCCGAAGGCCGCACCTATTATTACTGGACGGATGGATCCATCAGGGCCGCACCGGAATCGATACCTGGCAATCCTGCAATATTGTATCGTGACTTCGACTATGAAACAGACCTGCGGTTGCATGAAAAGGAGGAGTTTGGATTGGGGGACTACAGTCAGACAGCATTTGTTGTACCGGTGGGTGCAGGTGCACATTTCCGGGTCAGTAACCGTACGTTTTTTAGCCTGGGGGTCTCCTATAACTATGCCATTTCCGATATGTTGGATAATGTTGCCTATGAAGGAACAAGCAGGAAGGGCAATAAAGGGAACGATAGCTTTATCTATTCATATCTCTCTCTGCACTTCGATCTTTTCTCTGATCCAACCACAAGAACAGTCGAATTACTATACGCTGATGTAGAATTTGATCCGCTTCTGTATGATGATGAAGACGGAGACTTTGTGCTGGATATTTCTGACCGTTGTCCCGGGACCCCTTACGGGATAGAGGTTGACTCAACCGGCTGCCCGCTGGATGGTGATATGGATGGAATTGCCGATTACCTTGACCGGGAACCTGATACTAGACATGGTGCCTGGGTTGATGATCAGGGTGTAACGGTCACTGAAGATGAGTTCCTTACTACGGTGCAGCAACGTGACAATGCCATGCCACGTGATGAGGTCGGAGAGTATGACTCCATTATAAGCGGGCAGTACCAACTCGACCAGGATGTTGAGATTCCTGAGAATTTCCAGTCGCTTGATACCGATGGGGATGGAACACTTTCTTTCGATGAGTTGCTGTTAATTATCGATCTCTATTTTGATTATCAGCTTGACCTTGATGAGGTGAGGCAGCTCAATGACTTCTTCTTTTCGCAGTAATTATTACACTATTTAATTTTCTGGAGACGGTCCATTTGACGCTGGGTGTCTTTTCGCTTAATCGTTTCGCGCTTGTCATACTCCCTTTTACCCCTGGCCAGTCCGATTTCCAGTTTGGCATATCCATTTTTTGAAATAAAAACCCCCAGGGTGGTAATGGTAAGACCACTCTCCCTGGTTTTACGCTGCAGTTTCTTAAGCTCGTGACGGGTCATCAACAATTTCCTGTCACGACCCGGCAGATGTTTGTTGAAACTTCCCCATGCATAATCGGCGATCTGCATTCCCCTGACATAGAGTTCATTGTTTTCAAACAGACAATAGGAATCCACCAGGCTCACCTTCCCCATACGGATCGACTTGATCTCTGTACCCTGCAGTTGAATTCCTGCAATGTACTTCTCGAGGATCTCATAGTTATGATAGGCCTTCTTATTGCGGATGTTGATCTTATTTCCCATTTCGCAGGTGGTCCCCAAAGGTATAAAAAAGGTATATTTGATTTTACATGATAGTTAAATGATTAATCTAATAACAATCCTGGGACATACGGCAGCCGGGAAGACTGCTTTCGCTGCTCATCTTGCGCATTCCGTTGGCGGGGAGATCATCAGTGCTGATTCAAGACAGGTTTACCGAAGAATGAATATCGGAACCGGCAAAGATTATAACGACTACCTGATTAAAGATCAACGGATTCCTGTCCACTTGGTCGATATTCTTGAAGCAGGTGAGGAATACAACGTGTTCCTGTTTAAACACGATTTTCTAAATGTTTACGGAGATATCTCCGAAAGGGCGGCTGTGCCCGTGCTTTGCGGCGGAACAGGCATGTATATAGAATCGGTGCTAAGAAATTACCGCCTTATCGATGTTCCCCCCGACAGTGGACTAAGGGAGGAACTTGAGAAAAAAAGTATGGATGAACTCATCGGGATCCTGAAGTTATATGTTCCGCTGCACAACTGCAGTGATATAGTAAATCGCAAACGTTTGATACGTGCTATTGAGATAGCCATGCACCAGTCGGGCAGGCCAGATCCTTCAGAGGATGTGAAGAGTCTGTGTCCCCTTGTACTGGGAATCAGGTTCGAAAGGTCATTACGGAGGGAACGTATTACAGTACGGCTCAGTGCGAGAATGAAGGAGGGGATGGTGGAGGAGGTTGAAGGGCTTTTGAAGAGTGGGATCCCGGCCCAGAAACTTGATTATTATGGACTGGAATACCGCTATGTCTGTAAATATCTCCTGAACGAGCTCACATATGACGAGATGTTCAGTCAGCTGAATTCCGCGATCCATCAATTTGCTAAAAGGCAGATGACCTACTTCAGGGGGATGGAACGCAGGGGCATAGTCATTCACTGGCTGGAAGGTACACTTTCCATGGATGAGAAACTGGAACAGGCTGTGGCACTGTTTAATGGATTCTGAATTCCCAGGGAATATCCATTATAAACCAGATCATTACCAGGGCGATCACTAAGTTCAGTACAGTTACTGCATAGTTATAGGGAACGCGCCAGGTGACAATTCTACGGCGAATCATGATCCCGATATTGGGAATGAAAAATGCGAATATACTGAAAATGGTCAGCGTGTTGAGGACTTTATCTTCGTCCACTTCCTCAACCGGCTCTGAGCTGGCTGAAAAAAAGAGGATCAGGTATGCCATCAGGAGAAAGCATGCCAGGTAGATCAGATAGCTGGCTTTAATGAGGATGGTTGAAACGGGGCGTTTCCGGTGTATCCTGAAAGGTTTAAGAATGATAATGGCGATGATGTAGATGAGCAGAAATGCTGCAATAAATATAAAATGTAAAAGGAAATTCATTTTCATTAAGGCTGCGGTAGCGATCCGATCCTACTGTTCAGAACCCTGAATAGCTGCCTTTATTTTTTCTTCTATCTCTTCCGATAATTCAGGATTGTCCCTCAGAAGGTTCTTGACGGCATCCCTGCCCTGGCCCAGCCTTGTTTCCCCGTAACTAAACCAGGAACCGCTCTTTTTCAGGATATCCAGGTCCACTCCCATATCAATCAGTTCGCCAGTTCTGGAAATACCCTGCCCATAGAGAATGTCGAATTCCGCTTTACGGAAAGGAGGGGCCAATTTATTTTTAACCACTTTCACCCTGGTCCGGTTACCCTGAACATCCTCTCCCTCTTTTATTTGTCCTATGCGCCTGATATCGATCCGTACGGATGCATAGAACTTCAGGGCATTCCCACCTGTGGTTGTTTCAGGATTCCCAAACATTACACCAATCTTTTCGCGGAGCTGATTAATGAAGAAACAGGTGGTATTTGTGCGGTTAATATTGGCAGTTAGTTTTCTGAGAGCCTGCGACATGAGCCTCGCCTGAAGACCCATTTTTGAATCACCCATCTCTCCTTCAATTTCTGCCTTGGGAGTTAAAGCAGCAACTGAATCGATTACAACAATATCAATGGCTCCGGAGCGGATCAGATGATCGGTAATTTCCAATGCCTGCTCACCATTATCCGGTTGGGATATATAGAGGTTCTCTATATCCACACCCAGTTTTTTTGCATAAAACCGGTCAAAGGCATGTTCTGCATCGATGAAAGCTGCAATTCCTCCGCTTTTCTGCGCTTCAGCAATAGCGTGGATAGCCAGGGTTGTTTTACCTGATGACTCGGGTCCGTAAATCTCTATTACCCGTCCCCGCGGATATCCTCCCACACCCAGTGCGAGATCCAGACCAATGGATCCTGACGGTATCACCTGAACATTCTCAATTGCATTATCGCCCAGTTTCATAATGGTTCCCTTGCCATATCCCTTTTCGATCTTATCCAGGGTAAGCTGAAGTGCTTTTAGTTTCTCCTGGTTGTTGTCTTTACCATTCCCGTTGTTCATATGCTTTTACTGGTTAATGTGATAATTCATCAAAAATCTGTTTGCTGTGCTCACTGGTTTTTACTTTCTCGATAATCTTTTCAACATACCCCTCTTCATTGATGATGAATGTTTTCCGGATAATTCCCATGTAAGTCTTTCCATAATTCTTCTTTTCTCCCCAGGCCCCGTAATCCTGAAGCACCTTTTTATCCGGATCGGATATCAACCTGAACGGAAGTTGATATTTGCTTTTAAAGTTCTGGTGCGATTTTTCACTGTCGGCACTGACCCCAATGACCGCAAATCCCTGCTTAATGAACTGAGCATAATTGTCTCTAAGATCACATGCCTCAGCAGTGCACCCGGGTGTATTGTCCCTGGGATAAAAATAGAGCACAACCTTCTTCCCCCTGAATTCTTCCAGGGTGATCGTCTCCCCATTCTCATCCAACGCACTGATGGCGGGCGCCAGGTCTCCTTTTTTCAGTTCCGGCATCACAAAGTTAAACTATAAAGGTACAAAGATTGACTTAAACGGGGCACCAATAAGGCCGAGTCTTTATTAACAATCCCGGCTTCACAGTTACAACGGATTATTGCTATTTTTGATCCGCACAGATTGACCGTTATTATGATTGGACGTATACCCAGAACCATTCTACAGGCATTCGCAGTATTGCTGTGGGTGGGAGTTGTGAACCTGCATGGACAACAACAGCCAGGTGAGATGAAACAGATGAATGAATCTGCCCTGGCAAGTTTTGAGAGAGGGGAGTACCAAACTGCACTTGCAGGATTCAGGACCTTGCTGAAAAGCGAAGGGAACAATGTGATATACAAATATTACACAGGCAGGTGCCTGGTAGAGTCAAATAGAGGATTGGATGAGGCCATTGAATTGCTCTATGGATCCTCAAGAGCCAACGGGCCCCTGGATGCAGTCTTCTACCTGGGGAAAGCATACATGCGCAACTATAATTTTCAAGAGGCTATCAGCTATTTTGAGAAGTATGAAATGAATGCCAGCAGGCAGGAGAAGAAGTTGCTTGGAGTCAGGGAGCTTGTCGAGACATGCAGGAGTGCAGAAGAGATCACATCGGAATATAATCCTTATGAAGTGATGAATGTGACTTTTATGGACCTTTCCGATTCCCTCCAGTTTTCTCAGGTGAAGATGAAGGGGGGAGACCTGACAATTAAGCCTGATGCGTATTTTCAAATTGATGAGGATCGCACCGGGTTGTCCAGTTTGATGTTCAGACCAAAGGAAACTATAAGGGGGGATTATCTTTACTATTCCGGGTATGGAAAAAACGGAAAGGATGGGGCGCAGATATTCAGGATCAGGAAAGGGCCCGGGATTTACTGGAGTGACCCGGAGGAGGTATCATCGCTGAACAGTCCGGGTAATGAAATATTTCCATATTTTGATCCCATCGAAAATGATATCTATTTCGCATCAGACGGAAGATCGGGAATGGGTGGTTATGACCTGTACAAGTCGCATTATGATTCGGATCGTGATCAGTGGACAGATCCCATTAACCTTGGATTCCCTGTTAATTCAGTGATGGATGAATACCTACTTCTGCCTGGATCTGACCTCGGTCTGGTACTCTTCTTTACCAACAGGTACAGAACCGATTCTACTGTGGCAGTCTACAGGTTGCACCTGGTTGAACCAAAGAAAAAGACAGCGAACAGTGATCCCGTTAAACTTCGGGCAATAGCGCAACTGGGAGGTGTTACCGATGAGATATTTGCCGGACCAGTTGCTGTGCAGAAGGCACCGCAGAATCAGGTTCAAATGAATAGCATGAGTTCTGAGAAGCCTGATGAAATCAAGGTTTCAACGTATCAGCGGACACTTTCGGAAGCATTAAGTCATCAGGTTATATCTGATTCATTAAAGGATCTGGCGGCAGGAGCCAGGATAAAGGTTAGGGAGTCAGACGATCCAAATGACAGATGGGTCTGGCAGCAACAGATCATGGTATGGGAGAAGAGGGCCAGGGATGAGGAGGCGATGGCGGATCAGCTCTATGCGAAAATGGAAAAAGAACGCACAGAGAATTCCACCGGGCCCTCTGTAAATCCTCCGGAAGCAATTGAAGTCGACAGGGTAATAGATGATCTTACGGTTTACAGGTATAAACCCCCGGGAACGGATACGAATGAAGCGTCGGTGACCCCAACTTCAGTCACGGACAAAGTTCCGGTTTTATCCGCTGCCGACAGGTTTGATATACTGAGCAACACGCCCTACAGTGAATTCAATCCAATTCCCATGGATATCGTCCTGCCTTCAGGGATATATTACCGGATACAACTTGGAGCATATGGTAATGTGGTAGATCCTGAGATCTTCGGAGGAATAACCCCTGTCACCGGTGAACATGTAAAGGAGCTGGGACTGATAAAATATTATGTTGGAAAATTTACCAAGTATGATGAGGCTTCCACGGCCCTGCCAAGGATTCATACCCTGGGATTTGAAGATGCATTTATTGTAGCCTGGTATAACGGGAATCCCGTTCCTACCAATAAGGCAAAACAGTTGGAATGACGCTTATTTGAATAAGAATTTTTTTATATTTGATGAGCGTGATACTAATATACCATGGACAGTAATTTTACGAGCAGACCACAGAAGTTAGGATCAGAAGGAGTTGATAACCAGAACCAGGCAAGACTGGTTCTCCATAATGATGATTTCAATTCCTTTGACTATGTGATGGAGACGCTTGTAGAAATTTGTGATCACTCCATGACGCAGGCTGAACAATGCGCCACTATCACCCATTTTAAAGGCAAATGCGAAGTCAAGTCAGGCTCCCTGAATGAAATGAGGGAGCTTCGTTACAAGCTTATTTCACGGGGTTTGAATGCCTCCGTGGATAATTGACCCTGTTATGACAGTAGTCATCATTTTGATCATCCTGGGGATTCTGCTATTTGTGATTGAGTTCCTTTTAGTACCCGGAGTGACTGTTGCTGGAATCGGTGGTCTGGTACTGACCGTTTTTGGAGTATATAAAGCCTTTAATGATTTTGGCTCCACCACAGGCATCTGGGTTCTCATAGGGACCCTTATGGCCAGTGTATTTGTGATAGCCATGTCACTCAGGGCCCGTACCTGGAAGCGCCTGATGCTGAATACAGATATTAGTGGAACGGTAGACACTGCACCCACAGAGGATCAAATTAAAGCTGGCGATAGTGGCACAACACTGACCCGTCTGAACCCTATGGGAAAGATCCTCGTAAATGATCAGGTCAGAGAAGCCAAATCCACAGAAGGATTATTAAACCAGCATACCAAAATAGAAGTGGTCTCGGTTGAAGGGACCAGGATAAATGTTAAACCAGTTAAAGAAAAATAGATATGGAATTTGATTTCACATGGATCATTATTGTTGTGGCCAGTATCATTGGCCTCTGGATTATCTTGTATTTTATTCCCGTTGGACTGTGGTTCACCGCACTGCTGTCCGGAGTACGTATTTCATTGTTACAGCTGATCCTCATGAGGTGGAGAAAGGTGCCACCGACTGTGATTGTCAGATCAATGATAGAGGCTCACAAAGCAGGACTCGCTACCATTAAACGTGATGAGCTGGAGGCACATTACCTGGCAGGCGGACATGTGGAACAGGTGATCCATGCACTGGTCTCAGCCAGCAAAGCCAACATTGAACTCACTTTCCAGATGGCAACAGCCATTGACCTGGCCGGCCGTGCAGTCCTCGATGCTGTCCAGATGTCCGTGAATCCAAGAGTGATTGACACACCTCCGGTAACTGCTGTTGCCAAAGATGGGATCCAGTTGATCGCCAAGGCCAGGGTAACTGTCCGGGCCAACATTAAACAGCTGGTAGGGGGTGCCGGTGAAGAGACTGTGCTTGCAAGGGTTGGAGAGGGTATTGTCTCTTCTATTGGTTCTTCCAAATCTCACAAACAGGTGCTTGAGAATCCCGATTCCATTTCAAGGATAGTGCTTGAAAAAGGTCTGGATGCCGGTACAGCGTTTGAAATTCTCTCCATTGATGTGGCTGATATTGATATCGGGAAGAATATCGGTGCAGTGCTGCAGATGGATCAGGCCAATGCTGATAAGAATATTGCCCAGGCAAAAGCGGAAGAGCGGAGAGCCATGGCAGTGGCTACAGAACAGGAGATGAAAGCCAAGGCCCAGGAGGCCAGGGCAAAGGTGATTGAGGCGGAAGTACAGATCCCGCTGGCGATGGCTGAAGCATTCAGAACAGGTAACCTGGGTATCATGGACTATTATAAGTTCAAGAACATAGAAGCAGATACTTCCATGAGGGATTCCATATCCAAAGGGACACAACGGCCCGGAAGAAAATCGGGGATCAAGGATTCGGATAAATAATCCGTCTCTCAACCAATATTTGTTGATAACCGGCGAAAAAGTGCAGGAACTGCCTGCCATAAGCTGCTCACCTGATATTAACAAATTGTTAAGTTCTCCTGTGAATGAAATGTGAACAGAGAAATCGCCAGATTTTCTTGACTTGCTTTTATTGATGGTCTATTTTTGATGATACCGAGTAAGAGATAACGGGCCGCTCGAGGGATCGTCCGGTATAGTGAGCCAATCCTACGGGATCTGGTTAGCGAGCCGGCCGGAAAAGGGATTCCCCCCGATCCGGAGATTCATCAAGAGCCAGGCATATGTATGGAAACAGTGTTTCCTGACATATTTAACCTAAGGTCTCCATTTGGTAGATCTTTCCAAGGTTGATCCGAAAAGGCTGAAGAGCCAAAACGAATCCCCCGGGGTTCCACTAAGCTTTTTCACTCTGGCCTCAGGCAGATCGCAAGACCTGGTTGAGGCAGGGGCCTTCAGGAGCCGGTCCCGGAAATCTGCTGTTTGCAGCAGGTGAAAGGACGGTAGCAGGTCAATGTTCTATGGAACATCGACTGAGAACCCGGGTTCGCCGGTCTTAAATCCCTTCGGGGTGATCGGTTGGGCCGGCCATAATAACTGTAGCTCGGCACTGATTGGTGGCTATGGGTACTTGTCAGTGAAATGGGAGCAAACCCAAAAGTTTGCTCCCATTTTGTTTTTTCCCACAGCCATGAAGTAGGATGGGGATCAGCTCCTGGAATTGCCGATCGCTTTTTTGATCACCTGTATAATAATCCCCAGGATAATACCGAAAATGCAGGCTGCAAATGCATACATTACCAGTTGCTCAGAAATCCCTATAAATATGGCTGGAATAATAACTCCGATCATGCAAAAGAGGATGGAGAGCCATACGCTGAGGCGGTTTAATTTAGGGTAGATCCACAATGCTAAGACCAGGAGTCCAAGGGACATGGTAAGCGAAACAAAGAAAAAAGTGGCATCCACTATATCACGAAGTATAAGCGCCATGGAGACGCCCAGTATCATGAGGGCCACCAGGCAGTAACGCATGGTCCTTTTAAGGTTTGCTGCCTTTGTTAAACCTGTTTTCTCAAGGAAATCCTGGGTTACGGACGCTGAAGCTGTAAACATGTACGTGTCGGCCGAGGAGGAGACGGATGAGTAGATAATGACAACTGATAAACCAGCAAGTCCCACCGGCAACAGCCTGCTGAAACCAACGATCAGTGATGTATCCGGAGCAATGTCCGGAATATCGATACGGATAACCAGACCGATCAGTAAGAGGATAAACCCAACAGCAATATAGAATAGCGAAGAGAGAAAGATACTTCGCCTGAAATGTTTCTTGTCCTTGATGGCATATACCCGTTGCCAGAGCTCAGGGGAGGCCATGGGGATAAAGAAACCTGCGAGGAAGAAGCTGATAATCTGAGTTGCGGGGATACCGAACAGGTCCATAAATGCCAGCTTGGGCTTGCTGCCTGTGGTTGTTAGCAGGTACATCATCAGTACAAACAGGAGGAATATCCCGAAGGTCTGCACGACATCGGTCTTCACAACAGCATCAAAACCACCCGCTATCAGATAAGCCAGGATGATGCCGCCAACTATGATAACAGAAACATCGTAACTGATTGGTGTATATTCGGATACCAGTTTGGCTCCGGCCGTAAAGTTGAGTACCACCCAGCCAAACATAATGATGATGGTTGCAATTGTTGCCAGGTAACCGGCAGTCTTCCCTTTCAGGAAAAAGAAAAAGTCCGGCATGGTGTAGAATTTCTCTTTATCAGCCAGTTTCTTCACCTTCAACCCGAAGAAATAGAAGACGAAAAGTCCGAATACGGAGCCCACGAAGTACCATAAAGCGCCCATTCCGTACATGTAAACCAGTGCTGTATAGGTGAGCAATATAGCAGCCCCGATACGGCTGGAGAAGATGGTGGTGGTAGCCTGAAATGAAGTGAGCTTCCTTCCGGAAATCAGGAACTCCTCCTTTTCCTGGTTTCTCCCGGTGAGGGCTCCAACAACAAGGATCACCAGAAAATAGGCAGCGATAATCAGATAGTCAGTCACGGTCAGGTTGACTGACTGAGCCAGATTGGATGATTGGATTAGCATAGGGTAGTTTTTGGTATATAACTATATAAATATATTAAAATTTAAATACCGTTTAATCGCAGGTGATTTTTGCAAACCATTCTCTATTCTTTCTATTTCAACCGTTGACCCCCTTTCTGAGACTGTTTGACCCATCGCAGCAGGCTTTTTTTCTGGCGGAATCCAGGATCTATCAGTCAATGACGCACAAAAGCCCCTCAAATAGCGGGATATAGCATGTCAATGGATATCATCAGATTAGAACGGGTTCATTATCCCCGGGATGCAGGCTGTTGATTGATATTATTAGAAAAACAGTATGCTTTCTGCTTTCTTCCTTCTGAAATTCTAAATGTTAACCTAAATCTGAGTCTATGAAAAGATTTGTAAGCTTTCTGCTATTTATAGCGTTGAGCACTCTGACCCTGTTTGGACAGGGCCGGGCGATCACCGGAACGGTGGTCAGCGCTGAAGACGGGGAACCATTGCCGGGTGTCTCAGTCGCTGTAAAAGGAACCTCTGTAGGAACCATTACAGGCGTCAATGGCCATTTTGAAATTAATGTACCCCAGGACGGTGAAATACTCGTATTCAGTTTCGTAGGACTGACTACACAGGAGGTGGAGATCGGTTCCAATACGGTTGTTGATGTGACGATGGAACAGAATCTTCTGGAACTGGATGAGGTAGTGGTCACTGCTTTGGGTATATCCAGGGAGAAGAAGGCCCTGGGATATTCCGTATCCCAGATCAATGCCGAGGATATTGAACAGAATCCTGAGAGTGATATCGGGAGGGTGCTCAGTGGCAAGGCAGCAGGTGTGCGTGTAACTGCCACAAGTGGAGTATCCGGAACAGGTACCAATATTACCATCCGGGGATACTCCTCCATTAAGGGAAACAATCAGCCCCTGTTTATTGTGGATGGTGTCCGGTTTTCCGGAAGTACCAATTCCGGAACCAATGAAGAACAGGGATTCCTGGAAGGGAACCAGGCCACCTCGAGCCGGTTCCTGGACATTGATCCCAACAGCGTGGAGAGCATCTCTGTGCTGAAGGGATTAAGTGCAACGACCATTTATGGTTCTGAAGGACGAAACGGTGTGATCATCATTACAACTAAAAATGGAGCCGGTGTACAGGGCCCCGCGGAGATCACTGTCAACCAGTCTCTGTTCTTCAATCATGTGAACCTCCCTGAGTTCCAGAATTCATATGGAAATGGATTCCAGCAACAGGACGGTTTCTTCTTCAGCAACTGGGGTGCTGCCTTTACAGATCCACCTACGCTTGTAGCCCATCCCTACTCCCAATTTGCTGATCCCAACCTGATTGCCGCATTCCCGGAGTACCAGGGAGGAGTTCAGTACGAACTGAAACCATACGAAAATGTAACCAAATTCTTCCAGACCGGTGTTGCTTCCAATACCTCGGTCAGTATGAGGGGAGGAAACGAAAATTCCAGTTTCAGTGCCAATATCAGTTACCTGAACGACAAAGGGTTCTTGCCAGGGAACGTGCTGGACAAGTTCAACGCCGGGATCGGAGGAAAAACCCAGATCTCAAAGAAGCTCAGTTTTAGCGGGACCATGAATTTTGTAAAGACCGATATGGAAACCCCTCCCATCAGCTATGGAGACGGAAGCGGAATTGGTGGGGGAAGCGGAATTTCCGTGTTTGCCGATGTGCTGTATACACCCAGATCTGTAGATCTGATGGGCCTTCCCTTTGAGAGCCCGATTGACCATCGAAGTGTATACTATCGTGTAGCAAATGACATTCAGAATCCGCGCTGGACCACCAAGTATGCCAGGCAGATCGACAATGTAAACCGTGTTTACGGATCAGGAAACCTTTCCTACAATATCCTGAAAAAACTGAATCTGACCTACCGTTATGGTATCGATCATTATGCTGAACAACAGGAGTACCAGTTAGATAAGGGTTCGGTGCAAAATGACAATTACCTGAATGGGCTGTACCGTACCCGTAACATCATGAGCACGACATGGGATCAATCCGTACTTCTTAACATGCAGCAGGATATAGGAGTGAAGATCACTCTGGACCTTTTGCTTGGCGGTTCTTCAGTACGTGATATATACTCCACCGATGGAATGGAGAGTACCAACCAGCTGGTTTTCGGGCTGATGAACCATAGTAACTTCAGTGATCACAGCACCTACAACAGTTTTAACCTTTATTCGCTTCAATCTCATTCTGAAGCAAATACACTGGGTGCCTTTGGACAGTTGACAGCCAGTTACAGCAATTACCTTTTTCTAAACCTCTCGGCAAGGAACGACTGGTTCTCCTCACTTCAGCAGGAAAACAGGAGTCAGTTCTATCCCAGCGTTTCGTTGTCCTATATTCCATCACAGATGTTTACCGGATTGAAAAGTGCCGGATTCGACCTTCTGAAATTCAGGGTCGGTTATGGAACATCGGCAGGTTTCCCTCCGCTTTACGTGACAACGAGTGTGCTCTCTACCAATGCGCGGGGTTTTGTTACCCAGGATGGAACCGTGGTTCCTACCAATGGTGTTTCCTATTTCCTGGGAAATCCCGACCTCCAGCCTGAACTTCATGCGGAAGCGGAAGCGGGTATAGAATTCGCCATGTTTGAAAATCGCTTTGGAGCGGATATCACTGTTTACTCCAAGCGGACAACCAACCTGATCACGGAGGCGTCTCTCGATCCGGCTACCGGTTATAGAACGACTTATGTGAATATCGGACAAATGACCAACAGGGGTCTGGAAATGGAGTTGTATGTTACGCCCGTCCGGACTACACATCTGAGCTGGACCATCAGGGGGATCTTTACCAAGTACGAGAGTATCGTCGATGAACTGGGTGCAGGTCTTGAAAGAGTCTTGATCAATGGATTTACCGACCTTGGGAACTATGCCATTGCAGGCCAGCCATACGGCGTTATGTACGGATATAAGATCGCCAGGGATGATGATGGAAATTTCCTTATTGACGGGAATGGAAATTTCCTGCAGTCCGATGACCCGGCCATTATTGGTAATCCGCATCCCGATTTTGAAACGAGCATTATTAACCGTCTGCGGTATAAGGGGTTCTCCTTCAATATGCAATGGGATTACCGCCAGGGAGGTGATATCTATTCAGAAACAGTCAATACCCTTATCGGAAGGGGTATCACAAAGGACACTGATTTTGACCGTAGTCAGACCTTTGTCATGCCTGGTGTACTTGCGGATGGTTCTCCCAATAATATACAGACCACTGCCACCAATGCTTATTTCAACAACTTTGGTTCACAGGCACCCGCTGAGGTCAATGTGATCGATGGTACAACCATTAGATTGAGGGAGATTTCACTCACCTATTCTCTGCCCAGAGAGTGGATGGCCAAAACTCCATTTGGAAGCATTGATATTTCGATTACGGGGCAGAATCTGTGGTTCAACGCGATCAATTTCCCCAAATATGTGAATTTCGATACAGATATGCTGAGCCTTGGGGTGGGTAACGGACTTGGATTTGACTTTATTACAGGTCCCAGTTCAACCCGGTACGGAGCCAGTATCAAAGTGACATTCTAGATTAACAAAATAATGAGAATCATGAAAAAGACAATCATATTATTATCAGTCACACTTCTTCTGGGATTACTTACCGGTGCATGCGACTTTTTCAATATGGACCTTACCGAGGATCCCGATGCAGTGGTGCTGGCCGATGCCAATCCTGACTATGCGCTTAATGCCATGCAGGTAGATTTTAAGAACTTCCTGAACGATGATGATCCTGCTAACTGGAACGGGGTCAATAAATTTGGGATGGAAGTAACGCGCATGATGAATCCCTGGGGAGGTACTTATGAAAATGCATACAACCCAACTAATTTTGATGATGTCTGGCGGTATGCTTATGAAGGCCTGCTAATGGATGCTCATACTTTTTTACCCATATATGAGGAGAATCAGTGGTGGATCCATGCCGGTATCACGAAGATCCTTCAGGCTTATGTCCTTGTCACACTGGTAGATTTCTTCGGGGATGTGCCCTGGACGGAATCATTTGATGATACCAATTTTAATCCGGTTGCCGATGATGATGCAACCATATATGATGTGGCCATCGCGAAACTGGATGAGGCGATAACGGACCTTGCAAAAGAGTCGCTGGCCACTCCATCGAATGATCTGTTCTATGATGGCGATCCGGATAAATGGGTTACACTTGCCAAATCACTAAAACTGAAAATATATCTCAATCTGAGACTGGTGGATGCTGCAAGAGCCACATCCGAAATCAACAGCCTGATCGCCGATGGGGACCTGATTAGTGCGCCTGAACAGAACTGGATATTTTATTACAGCAAGGTAACCGACAATCCGGACAGCCGCCATCCTTACTTCATCTATAATTACCTGAACGGTGGAAACGACTATATGGCCAACTACTTCATGTGGACACTGTATGATGAGAAACCCTTAAGGGATCCCAGGATGCGTTACTATTTCTACAGGCAAACTCTGGAATCCTCTGAGAATTACCAGGAACTGCCATGTTACGGGACTGACAGGCCTGCTCACTATCCGGTGGACATACCCTACTGTACCCTGGAAGACGGCTACTGGGGGCGGGATCATCTCGATGATGACGGGATCCCTCCGGATACCAGGGCAAGGACACTGTGGGGTGTATATCCCGCCGGGGGTGAATTTGACATGGACCAGGGAGTTCCTGCATCCGCCACATCAGGTTTGCAGGGAGCAGGTGCAGAAATGATCATGATTGATTGTTATATAAAGTTCATGCTTGCAGAGTCGGTCCTTACTCTTGGCACCACCGGTGATCCCAGGCAACTGCTGCTTGATGCGGTGGAGTCTTCCATTGCTCACGTAATGGCCTTTGGTGCGGAACTGACAGCCCCACCCTATATTCCCTCACAACAGGATATCGATGACTACCTGGCAGAGGTGGGTACACTTTACGATGCTGCTGCGACAGATAATGAGCGGCTCGAAGTGATTGTAAAAGAGTACTATATTGCGTTGTTTGGGAATGGTGTGGAGGTTTATGACCTGGTAAAAAGGACCGCAATGCCTTCAAACCTGCAGCCTGCCCTGCTGGCTGATCCCGGGAATTTCCCGCGGACATTCAACTATCCTGCTATCTGTGTGAACCTGAATTCAGCCATCGCACAGAAACCGCATACAGTGCAGGTCTTCTGGGATACCAATCCGGCTGGAATCATTAAATAACTTAAACAGAGACAGATCATGAAACTATACAGATATATTACAATAATGATCATTGCGGTAATAGCCTGGTCCTGTGAGACCCCCATGCTTATCGATCCGGCTGAGGTGCCAAATGGGATCTATGTGACCTTTGTCCCCGGGAACACCAATATCAATTCGGAGGATGTAGAAGGGACACCCATTACAGGGACATTTGATGCCCCATCCGATAATGTGGCCAGTCATGCCATCAATGTCAAGAGAATCTATAACAATGGGGATGATGAATCAGAGTATGTCTTACTTGAGACCATTACGACCTTTCCGTATGATTTTTCCGTGGATGGGAACGAACTGGCTGCGCTGTTCGGAGTGCCGGTGGATGAAACCTTTGCTAATTTCTACCAGTTCAATTGCATAGCAACCGGTAAAAATGGTGATGTAGCTACCTATGATAACCTGCACAACGACCTGATCGCCAGTCCCGAACAGCTTCAGGGATTCAGGTTCAGGGGCGCCGTGGTATGTCCTTCCGATCCCAATGTGATCGTGGGAACATACAGTTCGATTGCCAGTGGACAGTTCCCGGATTTTGGAGATTATACTGATATCACCTATACCATAGAGATCAGCGCCACCGAGGATGAGGGTTTCTATGATATTTCTGACTGTTCCTTTGGAACATTTACAACACTTTATGGAGGCGCAGGCTGGTGGGCAGGTGATGGTGTCCCGGGAACCATCCAGGATGTTTGTGGAAACTTCTTTATTACAAATACCCTGGATGTATGGGGAGATACAATGTATGGTGATTTTACATTCAATATGGATGGAACCATCACTGTTGTTGGTGGAAGTTCATATGGGGAGACCTGGACAGCAGTACTGACAAAGCAGTAGGGAATATTTATAATCATAAGAAAAGGGGCTGTATCAAATGGTACAGCCTCTTTCTGATTACTGAATAATGATCTCCATACCGGTGCCTCCCGGCATATAACCATCTCCAAAAGAGGCTTTCAACACAGCGATCGAACTGTCACCGGTACAATGAGTAGGACAGATCTGCCTGACACCCATTTCCTTTAAGTCCGTAGCAATTTGCTCTGTTACCTGAGAGGATTTATCCAGCAGGTGTAATCCGCCAAAAACGGTATGTATCTGGATATCCAGTTCGTTTTCTGCCTTTGCCAACATTTCTAAAATTCCCGGATGCCCGCAGCCAGTAATAAGGACCCCGCCGTTTTCCGTTTTTACTACAAGTCCCTGTTCCCTGAAGGCTTCAAACTCCTCTCCAGTGGAATAAAAGGCACCATACAGGTGGATTGGTTTGTTAACAGAAGTACTGTTGGGAGGAAGTCCACGGCTTGCCTTAAGCTGATCATAGTAGGATGCAGGCAAATAACACTTGATCGATGGATTGATCCCGGTAACCCCGGGGATACCTGCTGTATGGTCCCCGTGCAAGTGGGATATAAACAGCGTTGGGATCACCTCTGCCTTCACACCCATCACTTCTACATTTTTTTTGTAGAGGTCCTCTTTTGCACCAGTATCAAATAGTAACTGGTCTCCCTGATACTCCACCAGGCATGCGAAGCCCCAGTCGGTTTCAAGACTGGGATCGGCTTGATAGTTATCATAGATAATGGTTATGTGCAGAACATTGTCCTGCAAACCGTTACTGTAAGCTGCCGGTTCTTTCGAATTACTGGTGACCAGCCCGAGGACAAGAAGAAGGCCGGTCAACCCAAATGGTTTTTTCATTCGTTTCATTTTATATTTCCTGTTTGTAATGAAGAGCGCTGAATACCTGATTCTTGTAGTTTCTTCCAATTCTCAGTTTGGCATTTTCCAGTTCAACTGTGGTTGCGTTAAATGCCCTTATTCTGGGAATGGAGATAATATAGGATTTATGGATCCTGATAAACTTCTCTGCCGGCAATTTGTTCTCAATGCTCTGTAAACTGCTCTTAACAACAACCCGGCGGTTATCTGTATGGATCCTGATATATTCATTCAATCCTTCGATGAAATGGATCTCTTTTAAATAAATCTTAATTACCTTCTTATTCTCCTTGACATAGATAAACTGATCATTGGTTCCACCGTTATTACCCTCAAGTTCAACGGTCTCAGAATGTCCGGATTGGAAAAATTTATTGACTGATTTAAAAAACCGTTCGAACGTAATAGGTTTCATCAGGTAGTCGATCACGTCCAGCTCAAAACCCTCCAGCGCATACTGACTGTATGCGGTCGTAATGATCACTTTCGGAGGTTTTTTCAGGGTCTTAAGGAAATCGATGCCGGTCATTTGCGGCATTTTGATGTCCAGGAACATCAGGTCGATGGAGTGGTTACGCAAAACATCCATAGCCTTCATGGCATTGTCGCACTCATTGACGACCTCAAAATTTTCAAGTTTCTGGATATGCCCGCGAATTAATTCTCTGGCCAGGGGCTCATCATCTACTATCAAACATCTTGTTTTCATGCATTACAAAATTTAGTTGTAGGGAACCGGTTATTTGGTTTTTTGCAACTATGTTAGGATTCATATAAAACACGAAAACAGTCTTACGAACAAGAGGTTAACATAACAAATTTACACTCTTTTCTTAAAATATTTCAGTCATTTACATTAAAACCATAGTAAACGGCTGATAATTGTCTGTTAACAGCGTTGGATAGGTGTATTTAGCTGATGTTGTTCAGAAAGAGGTCCCTGGTTGATATTGGATGGCAGTTCACGGGATGAAAGCTATTTTTAGTATATGTACAATCTGTTGCTCAGTCAGAAGTTGATCATCAGGGTACTCAGGCACCTTGTACTTTTCATAACCATGGTCCTTCTTTTCTCCTGGGTAGCCCGTTCACGGGCAGAAGGAGATGGTGGTTTCTGGCATTACTTTGCTATGGTATTTTCCAATGCGATCTTCTTTTTTGGGTATGCATATATGACGGTTTACCTGCTAATCCCTCACCTGTTACTCAAAAAGCATGTACTTACCTTTGTTGTGGCTTTCGTAACAACCGGGTTGGTTCTGTCCCTCATGAAATTTCTGACGTCCGATTATATTTTCTACCAGGCTATCGCACCTGAAAGCGCTCATACCGGCAATATCTTCTCATTGCAGGCACTCCTTGTGAATACAAAAGACATGACATTTATTGTTGCTGTTTTTGCGTTGATGAAGTTTGCGAGAGACCACTACAGGCTAGAACTGCACAACAGGGAACTGCAGCGAAAGGAGTTGGAGGCAGAATTGAAGTTGATTGAACATCATATGGACCCACATGTGATCTTTAATAATTTTAATAACCTTTATTCCATTTCGATTTACCGGCCGGAGATCCTCAAACCAACTGTGAAAAAGTTAAAAGCCATTCTCCATTATCTGTTCAATGAAAGTAAAAGTGATAAAGTATTGCTTGAAAAGGAGGTGGAGATGATAAAAAACTATATCGGACTTGAGACACTGAGGTTTGGTGACCGCCTGAATATTGATTTTGAACAGGAGGGGCAGATGAGTGGATTGAAGATCGCTCCTCTTGTTCTCTATTCATTTGTGGAAAGTTGTTTTGTTCACGGAGCCGGGGAGAATCCAACCAAATCCTGGATCAGGATATCACTTATGGTCCAGGACTCCCGGCTTCGCTTTTTTGCGGCTCATTCACTCTCCGGATCACGCGATTATTTGCTGGGGGGAGATGCGGGCAGCAACGACAATAGTATCAGGAGGCTTGGACTGGAGTATCCCAATTGCCACAGGCTGGCCATCAGGGAAAAAGAAAATAAGAATGAAGTGGAATTGCATATAAGCCTTTAAGATGAGATCGGACCTACTGTCGAAACTGGATCAGCGCAGGAGTCTAAGGCATCTGTTATTCTGGTTTACATGGGTGATTGGTTTTACATTTATCAAGAGTTTCGGTGAATCAATGGACATCTATCTCGGATGGTTTTCGTACTATCTGATCACTCTTCCAATCTTTGTTGCACATACCTACCTAGTAGCCTACATGCTTGTCCCATTGTTCCTGAACAAGCGCCTGTTTCCACTTTTCGTTCTGTCTTTTGTCACACTTTTTTACGGATTCTCTGTTCTGGAACTTATTGTGAGCAACGAATTTATCTATAAATGGTATCAAACAGGAACTGAAATTGTCAAAGACTATCTGGCACCGGTCAATGTCATCATGAGTGGCCTTGGAAACCTCTATATTGTGCTTGTATTCCTGGCAGCCAGGACAATAAGGGAGTGGTACCATGCCGATAACAGGAGTAAAGAACTGCAGCATATTGAGTTACAGCAGCAAATGGAAAATGCCATTACCAAGGTTCAACCACACATGTTACTTTACGCTATCGATCACATTGATCGTATGGTGGATAAATCCTCACCGGATGTCACAAAAGCAATTGCATTGACCTCCGAGCTCCTGAATGAGGTGATGGTCTATCATGAAGAGAAAAATAAGCTGTTCTCAGGCGAGATCGACCTGGTCAGAAAGCTGGTAGCGCTGGTTTCCCTGATAACAGAGAAAAAACCGGACGTGGAGTTTTTTGTTTCAGGTGACCCGGGTCAGATTAAAATGCCCCCGATGATCCTTTTTACACTGGTGGATTTGATATTCAGGAAGTTCGAAGAGGGAACCTCACTTCCGGAGCTGAATATAGAAGCCTCAGGCTATTCCAATATGATCACAGTTCAGGTATTAAATGGTGGTACCAAAAAACAGGATGAGATCATGCAGGATTGCCTGCAGGCGATGCATCAGATCGAGGTATTTTATAGGGGCCAGGTTTCCATGAAATATGAGTCTCACAATTATGGATGCTCTGTTATAGTTGCAAACAAAGACTCAATGCCTGAAAATACCATTGACCCCCGGTCAGATGCGGTTGACACCTCCGAACAGGTCATAAACTGAATAAGTTTTTTTCTGCCCCGGGTGACCATTACATTTGATTTGACTCTTTGCACATCAATTGACAACTTGCCGTCCGCAGTCTTACTTTAAGGTTTTAGGTTTAATAAGTAACTTCAAGACGGCAAGTTTTTTTATTCCGGCTGTCGATCCTCCAGTGCCCTTCACGTTATTTTATCCATTTTAAAATGGTGCAGAAATGTACCCTGTCGCACAAATTTGTTCAAATTCGGACAATTTTAACACTATGTAAAAACATGTAAAATCACATAATATGCAGTATAACAACTTATAAAAAAGTTTGGCATGATAAGTGGTTATATTGTTAATGATTTGTGCAGGGACGTACAACTAGAGGAAGTACTATGGTAGTAGATCAATTTTTGATTTCCAGGAATCATCGTCAACATGAGGATGCTCAAAATGACCTCGGTTTATTCAAGAACCTGTTGCAACCTCATTTTCTGTTCAACTCCCTGAATAATCTTTATGCACTTTCATTAAGCAGGTCGGAAGAGACACCGGAAGCAATAGCCGGACTTTCGAATTTACTAGAGCGTGTAGTTACATATTCCCGCAAAGAGACCATCCTCCTCTCTGAAGAGATTGCACTTATTCAGGAATACATTGCCCTGGAGAAGATCTGGCTGGGTGAATGCTCCTTTCTGCTGGATTTCCAGGTAAAAGGAGATACTGAAGGAGTCTCCATTCCACCCTTAACCATTTATACGCTGGTTGAAAATGCCTTTAAACACGGTATCCGGAAAAGCTGTAACAATGGTTGGGTCACTATTCATCTTGTTGTAAAGGATGATAAAATCCTGCTGAAGGTAAGAAATGGCGTGCAATCGGGAGAAGACCATAACCTGGTTCAGACGATGGCAACAACCGGTCTCGGGATAGAGGCGGTCAGAAAAATGCTGGAATTTTCATACCATAAACATTATCACCTGGATGCCCGTCCGATTGGCAATGTGTACGCAGTTGACCTGATCATAGGCAGGTGGGCCGCTTAAAGCACATCAGAGTCATTTACACCTTATTTCCTGTATTATATATCCCCCACCCGGTAGTTGCCTGAACTTAATTGCTTCTCCTTTTTATTCATGGTAAATTTCCTTAAAACATCAATAAGTGATTGCTATGAAGAAGGTTAGTTTGTTTAGCAGGTTGACGACCATTGTCGTTGCACTCTGTGTTTTTACCAGCTTTGCTTTTGCGGACGGTGAGACCACAGAGGTTTATCTGACAGGCACCTCCAATTCGCTTGCCGGCGATTTTGTGGTGCAGACTACAAGTGACATGTTTCATTATATGGGTCGGGAATATGAAGTATTCAGGGTCTATTACGACGACCCGTCAATGAACATGAAAATTGCAGTTAATAATGAGGGAAAATGTACCTCATTTGTTGCTTTTAACGGTGAATTTATGTTTTTCTATAACTGCAATCAGCATGGTTTTGGCGTAAGAAAAGTAATGTTTTCAAATCCCTGGGCAAAGGATCAGTTCGATCCTCAGCAGTTTCATGACCAGACAGTTCTTATGAAGAATAAGAAGGTGGAAAAGAAACAGGCTGTGGGATTGATTGCAGCCTATGTCCCCCAGTTAAAAGGGTAACCACTTTAACTAACCAGAAGTTTTTAGCAAATCCAATCACCTATTGAAGGGGCCGGCAGATACTACCGGCCTTTTTATGTTGTGCAACATACAGGCGTTCAGCGAATTAACATCGATTTAACATCATCCATTTTCGAACAAATGTGTCCATTTCCGGGCATATTTAACAATTTTATGAAATACAAGAATATCGGTATAAATAATAGATAATCAATGATATAGCAATGTTGGCACGGTGATTGGAACATTCATTATATCAATAAAAGTATTAACAAATACAAAAAACCTGAATACGATGAAATCAAAATTTAATTACCTCAAAAAATTTGCAGCTGCAGCTGTTGCCCTCTTATTTGTAACCAGTGCACTTTTTGCCGATGGTGAAACGTCTGAAGTTTACCTGACGGGATCAACCAATACAGCCGCTGGTGATTTTGTTGTAACTGGAACAGATGCTGTCTACCAATACCAGGGACAGGAGTTTACAGTATACAATGTCTATTACGACAATCCATCCCACAACATGAAAATTGCTGTTGCCAATAATGGTAATTGCAATTCATTTATTGCTTATACTGATGGATACTGGTTTATGTACAGTTGCACCAAAGAGGGTTTCGGTGTCCGTAAATCCATGTTTAACAGTCCAGCCGTCAGGGACGGATTTAATGCCAGGGAGTATATGAACCAGAGTGTTCTGGTAAAAACCCGTAAAATAGAGCAGGAGCAAGCTGTTGGCTTGATCGCCGCATACCTCCCCAAACTGCAAGGTTAACTCATATATAAAAGGGATCCAGGATCCTCCGTACATTATCATCAAACGTCCGCTTCGGCGGACGTTTTTTTATTTCAGGACATACAATCAATGCACAACTCGTATATGTTTTTTCTCCACTGAAATTAGTTTCTTGAAACTAATTTCAGGTGGCTACAAACACATATACATCGCAGGCAAAAACATAAAAGTAGAATATCCAGACAATAAAAAAAGGATCCCTGTGCAGGATAAGGGAAAGGGTTGTACAAGTGGGACTTATTTTATACTTTTGACCTGCTTTAAGCCAGACCCGGAGAGGTGGGAGAGTGGCTTAATCCACCAGTTTGCTAAACTGACGTACTCGATTAGGGTACCGGGGGTTCGAATCCCCCCCTCTCCGCAAAGCAACAAACCCCAAGCGAAAGCTGGGGTTTTGTCGTATATATGGCCGCGTTGAAAGCTTGCTTTTAACGTGGCCGGGTAAACGGCACACGGGGATAGGCGAAGCGTATACCCGGGGTTTGTTGCTTTGCAGGTCCCGCTAAAGGGATCACGAGCGAAAGCGAGTAATCCCCCCCTCTCCGCAAAGCAACAAACCCCAAGCGAAAGCTGGGGTTTTGTCGTTTATATGGCCGCGTTGAAAG
>Ga0075308_1000009_pt1 | contig 126740 bp, 105 predicted proteins | sample Joice_ThreeSqA_D_3_FD_120062 | JGI IMG/M metagenome (GOLD analysis project Ga0075308, IMG submission 120062) | Natural and restored wetland microbial communities from the San Francisco Bay, California, USA, that impact long-term carbon... | ecosystem: Environmental > Terrestrial > Soil >... | reverse complement strand
TAGTAGCGGGGGTAGGACTTGAACCTACGACCTTTGGGTTATGAGCCCAACGAGCTACCAACTGCTCCACCCCGCAATATATTTTTGGTATTTTCTATCAATTTAGAACGCTGCTTAATCTTTAAGCGGATGCAAATATAACGGATTTTGGATGATTCTCAAAATTACGCCGGCTCTTCCTGGAAATACCGCGCCCTGAACCTCAGCGCCACGCCCACCAGCAGGATCAGCACCGGGACTTCCACAAGTGGACCGATTACGGCGGCAAAGGCCTCCCCTGATGCGATACCAAAAACAGCCACCGCCACCGCAATGGCCAGCTCGAAGTTATTGCTGGCAGCGGTAAAGGAGAGGGTGGTGGTTTTGGGATAGTCTGCGCCCATTGCTTTTCCAATAAAAAAGGAGACCAGGAACATCACCACGAAATAGATGACCAGGGGGATGGCGATCCGTACCACATCCAGGGGGATCTCAACAATGGTTTCACCCTTGAGTGAGAACATCACAAAGATGGTGAAGAGAAGTGCCACCAGAGTAAGGGGACTGATTCTCGGGATAAAGCGATGGTGATACCACTGTTTTGCTTCGACCCGGTCCCGGAATTTCACACGGATCAGGATATACCGGGTCAGGAAACCGGCCAGGAAAGGGACGCCCAGGTAAATAAAAACACTTTTTGCGATCTGACCCATGGTCACATCTACCTGAAAAGTCTCGAGACCGAACCATCGGGGCATCACGGTAATGAAGACATAGGCATAGACCGAAAAGAAGAGCACCTGGAAAATGGAATTAAAAGCCACCAGTCCCGCGGCATATTCCGGGTCCCCTTCCGCCAGGTCGTTCCATACAATAACCATGGCAATACAACGTGCCAGCCCGATCAGGATCAGCCCGGCCATATAGTGGGGGTAACCTTTAAGGAAGACAATGGCCAGGATGAACATCAGGACCGGGCCAATGATCCAGTTCTGGATCAGGGACAGGATCAGGATCTTCCTGTTCCGGAATACATCACCCAGCTCCTCGTACCGCACTTTGGCCAGGGGAGGGTACATCATTACGATTAATCCGATGGCAATGGGTATGTTGGTGGTCCCCCTGCTCATCCCGTTCCAGAAATCAGCAATGGCGGGGAAGAAATGGCCTGCCATAACACCAATCGCCATGGCAGCAAAGATCCAGAGGGTCAGGTAACGGTCTAGAAAAGAGAGCCTTTTTTTGGATGTGTTCATGGGGTTAGGTTTTCTGATGGACTAGTTGGAAAGCGCATTCATGACCTGGCGGTAATTGGGATCATCCGGATAATCTTTAACCAGTTTTTCTGCATATTTCAGTGCCTCATCCTGCAGGCCGTTCTCCATCGATATGGTGACCAGGCTATAGAGTATGTTCCGGTCGAAGGGGTGTTTTTGCAGTGCCCCCTTCAATATTTTAAGAGCCTCCATGGGTTGTTGCTGCGAATTGAGACCGATGGCATAGACATAACTGTACTGTGGATCATCCGGATCCAGTGTGGCGGCTTTTTGCAGGTAGGCTATCGCCTGCTGGTGCTCACCCTGTCTCACCTTCAGGAGCCCGAGGGCATAGTGGATGGCCGCCAGGTTGGGATATTTTTCCAGCGCACTTTGAAGAACCTTCTCCCCTTCGTCGTCGCGGTTCATCCTGCGGTAGAGGTCGGCCAGGTTGATATAGGGACCCACCAGTCCGGGCTCGATCTCAATGGCCTCTTTGTAGGACGCCTCAGCTTTATCATAGTCGCCCGTGTTGAGATAGATGTTCCCGAAATTAAGAAAGGTCGAAGGATGGTCGGCATTGATCATCAGCGAGGCATTGTACTCCTCGAGAGCGGTATTCAACCGGCCGGTGACACCTGCAGGGACCATATCTTTAGGGACCGCCGTCATTGCATTGGCGGCCATCAGTCGAACCAGCTTCACCGTGTCAGTCAGTCTGGGTGCTGCCAGGGCCGTGATCAATTCAGGATTGGTATATTCAACCACGGTTAGTGTGGCAGAACGGATCAGCGGATCGGGATCGACGATTGTTTTGTTCAACAGTTCAGTGGTTGAGGAGGAAGTGTAACCTTCCAGTAACGCAATTGCTGTGGCCCTGACCATAGGTGCAGTATTCTGATCACCTCCAAGCCTGATAAGCTCGCTCTGAGCCTCAGGATAACGCTGCCTGCCGGCCCAGAAGGTCTCCCCGTAATGAGGCCTGTTCAGCAAATCCTCGCCATACCACTGTCTTAAATAGTCGGTAGCCCACTGGATACTTTTGTCCTGGTGGCATTGGTTACAGGCATTTGGAGTCCCCAGTTTTTCGGATAGATCAGGACGCGGGATACGGATACTGTGATCGCGGCGCGGATCAATTACCATATAGGTACGTTCATGCATATGGCACTCCACACAGCTGGCTCCCTCTTTTGCGGGATCGTGATGGTGGTGCTTTCTCTCTCCATACTCATCTGCCCTGTGACAACGGTAGCAGAGGGCGTTCCCGTTCACAAATACTTTGCCGCTGTGGGGCTCATGGCAATCCTTACAAACCACACCCGCCTGGTACATCTTGGTCTGCAGAAAGGAACCATACACATAGACCTCATCCTCGATCTGTCCGTCCGCGAAATAAAGGTTCTCGTCCAGCAGCGAAGGCCAGTGGGTATCCAGAAGAGACCCGCCATGGTAGTAGTCCTCCGTAGCCACAGCTCTCCGGGAATGACACCTGGAGCACATCTGGACCAGCTGGTCCGATTGCCGGGGAACCGAACGCCGGGCGGTGACAGAATCGGGCTGGAATACCCAGGTGGCATTGTCTGTATCCTTCAGGAGCAGTACGAGTCCCATGTTGGAGGAAACATCGGGACTGCTTCCCGTCTCCACCTTTCTGGCCCAGTCGATATGCTCCGATCCGGGACCATGACACGCTTCGCACGATACATCGATTTCGGACCATGTCGTGTGATATGCTTTTTCAGCATAGGAGTAGTTCTTTCTCAGGTTGGTGGAGTGGCACTCGGCACACATGTAGTTCCAGTTCTGGGTTATCCGTGTCCAGTACAATACATCTTCGGGAGGGATCCGCTCATCCTGGTAGATGTGAAACCACCTCTGGCCGCCCTGGCTGGCCGGACGAGTATCCCAGCAGATGGGGAGGCACTGGTACCTTCCCCCGGGGAATTCAATCAGGTATTGTTGCAGGGGTCTGACACCAAACACATAGGAGATCTTATAGTCGGTCATCTCCCCATTGGGCCCTTCAGTATTTACCATATAATCGCCATCTGACATAAAGAACCTGGAGGTGACACCGAAATGGGTGTAGGTCACATCATTGAAATCCCCCAGTACACTCTCCGAAGTGGCACTGTCCATGGCCATATCGTGATCCGATCCCAGATAGAGATTATACTCTGTTTCATGGCACTCTTTGCAGCTCTCGCGTCCCACATAAGTAGCCTTCTGATCCTCAGTTAAAGCTTGATCCTCAGCACTTCCGGTTTGATCCGAACGGTTACAGTCAAGAACCAGGATCAGGGAAAGGATCAATATGAAAACAACTCCGGTCTGGCTCGGGGAAAAAGCCCTCTTCATGTCTAATCAGGTCAAAATGATGTAATTTCAAATGTATATAAATTAGGGAAATCGACTTCAGGAGCAGTTCTATTCAAAAAGAATCTATATAATTTTAAGGGTTATCCACTGTCGATGAAAAGAAGGAGTTTTATTGGAAAGGCTGCCATCGGACTTGTAACCTTTACCGGGGCTGTAGCAGCTGTCAGTTATTTAAGGCAATTCTTTCCCCGGCTGGCCGGCGAAAAACACCGTATCTTTCTGGGCGATCCGCGGAGGTTCCCTGTTGGTACCTTTACATTGCTTGAAGAGCATAATCTGTATGTGTACAGGGACCATGAGGGGATCATGGCAGTTTCGGCCATCTGTACCCACCTGGGATGTATACTGGAAAAGACCATAGACGGGTTTGAATGCCCGTGTCATGGTTCCTGCTATAATGAAAACGGAGAGGTGCTGTCGGGGCCGGCACCACGCAACCTGACCTGGTACAGTATATACAGGGGTGCTGATGGTAACATTATGATCAATCCCGGGAAGAGTGTTCCATCCGATGAAAAATTCTTAACCTCCTGACCGGCAACATGAAAAACACGCACACACCGGCAGGTATCATCAACCGAAACTTTTTTTTGCATATTCATGCCGGCCGGGTGCATCTACACTCCATGAAACCAACCTATACCTTCGGACTGGGTATTATTCTGGGATTTCTTTTTCTGATCATGTTGTTTACCGGGGTTATCCTGATGGTCTATTATACACCTTCGGTGGAGAATGCCTATATGTCGGTAAAGGATATTGTCTATGTTGTACCCGGGGGCCGGATCATCCGGAACATGCACAGGTGGGCATCACAGGGTATGGTCATTGTGGCTTTTTTGCATCTTGTACGGGTCTTTTACACTGGTTCCTATCTGGGCAACCGCTCGCTGAACTGGGTCATCGGGGTGGTGCTGCTCATCATCATTCTGCTCAGTAATTTCAGCGGATACCTGTTGCCCTGGGACCAGCTGGCCTACTGGGCTGTAACCATTGGTTCCAATATTGCGGCGTCGGCCAGGGAACTTACCGATCTGCTGGGTATTACCAATATGTTTGACCCAGGAGGATTCCTGAAAAAACTCCTGATAGGGGGAGAGGCTGTGGGACAACCTGCCCTTTCACGGTTTTTTGCCCTGCATGTCATTTTTCTGCCTCTGTCCATACTGATACTTCTGGGAATTCATCTCTGGAGGATCCGGAAAGACGGCGGACTGAGCAGGCCGTTAAAATACAAAGACGACAAGGGAAGTACAAACAAATGGCAGGCATGGCCCGTTCTGATGTGGACAGAACTGGGATTGCTGTTGATGGTTGTAGTTATAGTACTGTTGATAGCCCTGGTGGCCGATGCCCCGTTGCTGGAGAAGGCCAATCCCTATTTTCCTGAAAATCCTGCCAAAGCCCCCTGGTATTTCCTGGGTATCCAGGAACTGGTCTCCTATTCTGCATTTGCAGGGGGCATGGTGATCCCGGTACTTTACCTGGTATTCCTTTTTTCCATCCCTTACCGTGACAGGGAGGATGTGTATGTGGGGCAATGGTTTTCAGGGAAGAACGGGATACAGACTGTAGGGCGTTCGGCACTTTTTGCCTCTCTGCTGATTATTTTACAGTTGTTTGTGATGATCAGGTTTGGCTGGCTCCGTGACTGGTTTCCGGGAATATCACAATGGTTCGTGATGCTGGTCAATCCGGCTACAATATCAGGGGGATTGTTCATTTTGATGGCAGAAATGATCAGGCGGAAGAGGCACTCATCCAGGATGGCGGCACTGGCACTGTTTACGAGCACTTTTGTTGCCCTGGTCATTTTCACAGTGGTTGGGATCTGGTTCAGGGGTCCCAACTGGGAGTTTTTCTGGTCTGTAAACCAGTGGCCGGTTATATAAATGGTGATAATGGACGAACAGAGATACAGACAGAGGGTACAGTGGCTTGTCTTCATCGGGGCAGGGTTACTGCTACTGTTGCTGTTCGGTGCCTGGATCAGCGAAGGGATGAACAGGGAGTGGCGAAAGGTTCAGAAGGAGTATGCGAACCTCCTTAAAGAGAAAGGAGAGTCAGGGAATGATCTGGTTGAACGGGGAATTTTCCAGGTCAATCTGCCTGGATTTAATCGCTCCGATCGCTGCATCTCCTGCCATCTTGGGATAGAAGATCCGGGAATGCAACAGGCACCTCAACCTCATATGAGCCATCCCGGCCATTATCTGGAGGATCACCCCCTCCAACAGTATGGCTGCACCATCTGTCACGGCGGACAACCAGGGGCACTCACGAAGAAGGATGCATTCGGACAGCTCCCCGAAACGCACTGGCCCTATCCGCTCCTTGAACAACCCTATCTCCAGTCGTCCTGCGGAAAGTGTCATCTTGCCATTTTCACCAACCGGCCATCGGTCGATCCTGAAGACAACATGTCCGGAACTGTGGGTGGGATGGATGTCTTTCTGAAAGGAAAGAGGATCTTCTCTACCGAAGGGTGTCTGGGATGTCATCAGGCCAGGGGAGTGGGAGGGATCCTTGGACCTGACCTTACCGAGCAGGGAGAGAAAACCAGGCACGAATACAGCTTTCAGAATATCAGTGGAGAGCAGACCATCTCCAATTGGCTGAAGGAACATTTCAGGGACCCTGAAATGGTTTCACCCGGTTCCCAGATGCTCAGGATCAACCTGGAGGAGGAGGATCTGGTAGCCCTTGCCACATTTGTCATGGGCCTGGCAAAGCCGGATATACCATTTGAGTATTTTTCCATGACCACACTGAATGAATTCAAGGGAAACAGGGAACCCCTGGAGGGTGGAGCAGGCTTTTCATACCTCTGCTCAGCCTGTCACGGCAAAAGTGGTGAAGGAAAAAATTACAATGATTTTAAAACGGGGGTCCCCGCCATAGGGAATCCTGATTTTCTAAGGGTAGTCTCACCTGAATACATCCGCTTCACCATTGAAAAAGGTCGAAGTCAGCGACAAATGGGAAGCTGGTCCAGGGACATATCCGGACTTAACCCGCCTGAGCTGGATGCCATTACAAATTATCTTTATCAGAAGAACGGGACCTCAGGCCGAACAGGCCTTTACAGGCTAAAGGGTAATAGAAACAGGGGAGAGGAATTGTATGATGAATTCTGCAAGGCCTGTCACGGGAGTGAAGGAAAAGGTGATGTAGCGGTAGCCCTGAATCAGGAAGGGTTTCTGCAAAGAGCAGATAATCAATATATTATGGCGATTATACTCAGGGGGCGGCGGAATGAAGGCATGCCCGGCTGGTCCCAGCTCGATGATGAAAAACTGGTTGATATCATGACCTATATTGCATCCTGGAGAACAGGTTCTGTTTTTGAACGTACACCGGAGTTACCTGAAGCCGACCTGGAGCAGGGTGCACTTCAATATCATTTCCTCTGCTCCCGGTGCCATGGAGAATTTGGGGAGGGTGAAACCGGACCGGCTATTATAAACAGGGATTTTCTTGAATCGGCCGATAACAGGATGCTATATGAGACTATCGCTTTGGGTCGTCCGCATACAGCCATGTTTGGCTGGTCGACCGATCTCTACAACCAGGAGAAACTGGATCTGCAGGATATCAGTAATATCATCGGTCATATGAGAAAATCGGTGACGAATGAATTGACCTATATTTACCAGGGCACCAATCCGGGACAGGTTGATGAAGGAGCTCTGCTATTTGAAAAATACTGTTCAGAATGTCACGGAAAATCCGGGGAGGGAGTGAAGGCTCCGGCCCTGAACAATCAGGAGTTCCTCAGTGCAGCATCCAATGGATATCTGCTGGCAACCATTACCGTTGGAAGATCCGGAACTAACATGCCTCCATGGGGTTACGGGGATCAGGAACATCCATTGCTTACCGGCAAACAGCGTCAGGATCTGGTCGCTTATATTCGTTCCTTCCAGCGCATTCATATTAAATTTTAGTCACTATCCCCGGGAGGAGGAAACCTTTTATGAAATTTCACGTATTTTGAAGTAACCTTATTAGACCGGGCCGGCTTATGATCTATAAAGTATTTGTCCTGTATTCTTATCCCAACGACAAAATTTTTGTTGGATATACAAATAGTCTGACAGATTATATGATTACCATGAATGTCATGGAATCTGACAATCCGCTGTACGAATTCAGACCATGGACCCTGGTACATATGGAACTGTTTACATCTGAAGATGAGGCAATGGTCAGAGAAGGATTTCTGAAAAGGGAAATTGGCCAGGAATATATCCGAAGAGAAATTCTCCCCATGTTTGATTTCCGGTAAAGGTGCTATCTTTGTGGCATGTCAATAAAAATGCCACAAAGGCTTTTTCATAAGCTGACCAACAAGTACCGCATGGTCCTCCTCAATGAGGATACATTTGAGGAGGTGGGCAATATGCGATTGACCAGGCTAAATCTGATCGCCCTTGTGGGTATCGTATTGATTCTACTGGTTACCATTACCTATATCCTGATTGCCTTTACCAATATTCGTGAACTGATTCCCGGATATCCTGATGCAGCTATGCGTCAGGAAATTCGTACCAATGCGATGAAAATCGATTCCCTGGAATACGAGCAGACTGTCAGGGACCAGTATTTTGAGAACCTGAACCGGATTATTTCCGGTGAGGCCCCTGAGATGTATATAAACGATACCTCAGGTATGGTTGATGCTCAAAATATTAATTTTATACGCTCCACCAACGATTCTATACTCAGGCAACAGGTTGAAGCAGAGGAACAGTTCAGGCTGAGCGTGCTGGATAATGAACAGGGAAGCAGAACGCTGAATGAATTGCAATTTTTCACACCCGTTAAAGGGATCATCACCGGAGAATTCAGTCCGGCCGATGGCCATTTCGGGGTCGACCTGGTAGCCGGGCCAAATGAGGTTGTAAAGGCCGTGTTGGACGGGACCGTTACCATGTCTACATGGACCCTTGAAACAGGTTATGTTATACAGATCCAGCATGACTACGAATTAATATCTGTATATAAACATAATGCTACCCTGTTTAAATCAGTTGGAGAAAAAGTGGCTGCAGGAGATGCCATTGCCATAGTGGGTAATTCGGGAGAACTAACAACCGGTCCACATCTTCATTTTGAGTTGTGGCACGATCGCGTACCCCTGAATCCGGCTGATTATATCGTTTTCTAATCCATGCAAAAAAAAATTGCCATACTTGGATCCACCGGATCCATAGGTACACAGGCACTGGAGGTCATATCCGCGCACCCCGAGAAATTTGAAGTAGAAATCTTGACCGCCCAGAATAATTATGATCTGCTCATCCAGCAGAGCATACGGCACAAGCCAAATATGGTGGTTATAGGGAACGAGCAACATTATCAAAAGGTAAAATCAGCCCTGGCGGGCTATCCCATCAAAATTTATTGCGGTGCAGATGCCATTGCCCAGGTGACAGCATTCGATTCGGTCGATATGGTCCTGACCGCAATGGTTGGATTCAGCGGATTAAAACCGACTATTGAAGCGATCCGTGCAGGCAAGAGTATCGCCCTGGCCAATAAAGAGACCCTGGTCGTTGCGGGAGAGCTTATTATGGAAGAGGCCAGGAACAGAAAGGTGAATATCATTCCTGTTGATTCTGAACATTCAGCCATTTACCAGTGTCTGGCTGGAGAAACGGGGCAGTCCATAGAGAAGATCATCCTTACCGCTTCGGGCGGACCTTTCAGGGATTGGAGGATCGAGGAACTGGAAGCTGTGTCACCGGACCAGGCTCTTCGTCATCCCATCTGGTGCATGGGACCCAAAATCACCATCGATTCGGCTACTCTGATGAACAAAGGGCTTGAAGTGATCGAGGCCAGGTGGCTGTTTGGCGTGGATCCAGGGGATATTGAAGTGGTGGTGCACCCTCAATCTGTTATTCACTCCATGGTCCGGTTCATAGATGGCTCCATAAAAGCTCAGATGGGATTGCCCGATATGAGGCTCCCGATCCAGTATGCATTCAGTTTTCCCAGCAGGGTGGAATCAGATTTTGAACGATTTGACTTCCTGAAGTATCCTGCACTTACATTTGAAAAGCCAAATACGAAAATTTTTCGTAATCTTGCACTCTCCTATGAAGCGCTGAAAAGGGGAGGGAACTGGCCCTGCATATTGAACGCAGCCAATGAAGTAGCGGTGGAGGCGTTCCTGACGGAGAAAATAGGATTCCTGCAAATTCCGGATGTAATAGAAACCACCCTTGGCAGGTCGACTTACATCAAGGCTCCAGAATTGGAGGATTATTTTAATTCTGACCTGCAGGCAAGACGGGTCGCTCAAGAACAAATCTGAATACGAATGGATGTATTAATGAAAATAGCCCAACTTCTGGTCAGTCTGTCGATCCTGATCATATTGCACGAACTGGGCCACTTTACCCTGGCAAGGATTTTTAAGGTCAGGGTTGAAAAATTTTATCTCTTTTTTGATGCAGGATTCTCCCTGTTCAGGAAAAAATTCGGTGATACAGAATATGGAATAGGCTGGCTTCCCCTGGGAGGGTATGTCAAGATCAGTGGAATGATCGACGAATCCCTGGACCGGGAACAGATGAAACAACCGCCAAAACCCTATGAGTTCAGGTCCAAGAAGGCCTGGCAGCGGCTCCTGATTATGCTGGGAGGAGTGATGGTGAATTTCCTGCTGGCCCTTTTGATCTATATCCTGGTATTTTTTAAGTGGGGAGAGGAGTATGTGCCGGTGGACCGACTGACCTACGGCTACAGTTTCTCTGACGAATTTAAGCAGCTTGGGTTGGAGGATGGCGACAAGATCGTGGCGCTGGATGGAAACAAGGTGACCAGATGGCGGTCCATCCATCACGATATTGTCGTGAACGAGACAAAAAACATTGAGATTAACCGCAATGGTGTGATCATGGACCTGAAGGTGCCTGAAGGGATGACCTCAAAGTTGCTAAAACTGGAATGGCCGTTGGAACCCAGGGTTCCATGCGTGGTGGAAGGAGTACCTGAAGGAGGGAACATGGCCAAGGCCGGGATCGAACCAAATGACCGAATTATAGGAGTTAACGGTGAATCCGTCGCTTTTTATGATCAGTTTAAAGATAAAACCAGGAATAAGGTCAATACCACGTTCGAACTGACCATTCTTCGTGGAGCAGATACAATCAGGACTGCTGCTTCTACGGATGAGAACGGCCTGTTTGGTTTTTCAAGAAAGATGTGGTTTGATATTTTTGAACCCGTCATTGTCAGGTATTCAATATGGCAGTCTGTACCTGCAGGGATCAACCATGGATTTGAGATCACGGAGAGTTACCTGAAACAGTTGAAAATGCTATTTAAGCCTGAAACTAAGGCTTATGAAGAACTTGGAGGGTTCATTAAAATTGGAAGTATATTTCCATCTACCTGGGACTGGGAACGCTTCTGGAACATGACCGCATTTCTATCTATTATTCTGGCCATAATGAACGTTTTGCCTATACCTGCGCTTGACGGGGGACATGTGATGTTCCTGTTATTCGAGATGATTACAGGAAGGAAGCCCGGTGATAAATTTCTGGAGTATGCACAAATTGTGGGTATGGTATTACTTCTAAGTCTGCTACTTTATGCAAATCTGAACGATATCATTGGATTATTTAAGAAATAGAACAATTATATTACTATTTTTGTAGTTCAACTTATAAAATATTTAAGATAGATGGAAGCTTTTATAACCCTTGCAATAGGTGTATGGCAAATCGTAGTGATCGTATTGCTTGTTCTACTGCTGTTTGGCGGGCGTAAAATTCCTGAGCTGATGCGCGGTGTGGGACAGGGAATGCAGGAATTCAAAAAAGCCACTGCTGAAAATGCTGATGATGAAGTAATAGTGGACGATACTAAAGATGAGGACACTAAGAAAATCAAAGATGGTAAGAAGTAGTACCCCGTTAAAAGATAAGGCCTGTCTGCTAAAACGGACAGGCTTTTTTGTCTTCTCTTTTCTATTACTGATGGTGGTGTCCTGCAACACGGCCAACCAGCAAGGTGGGGTTGGGGGGAAGATTATGCCAAACATCACAGGAGGTACTGGTGAAGTACTGGTTGTGATGGATCAGGTCAACTGGGATAATTCGACTGGTGAGCTATTAAAAGATATTCTGAAGGAGGAGTACGTTGGTCTGCCCCAGTCGGAACCACTCTTTGATGTGATCCAGGTGACCGCTGCCGCATTTGACGGTGTTTATAAATATCATCGTTCCATTATCTTAACCACTGTGGATTCCGGGTTGGAGCCGAATGTAAGATACCGTCAAAATATTTGGGCCAAACCACAGATAATGGTTCAAATTGAAGCTCCCACATCTACTGCATTAAGAGAGTTGATCAGTGAAAATGAGGAGCAGATAAAGAGTTTCCTGATTCAATATGACAGGAACCGGTTGATGAATGTTTACAAGGAATCGAAGGATCCGGCCATCCAGAAGGAGATTGCAGAGCATCACCAGGTGCGGCTGGCCATTCCAAGAGGTTACAATATGGATTTCAGCACAGATGAGTTTACCTCTGTGTCTATCGAGTCACCTGACCTGTCACAGGTGATTCTGGTCTATGAATACCCGGCCAGTGGTCCGGAAGATCTGAACACCGCCAAAATCATTGAAGAGCGGAACATCTTTACCAAGAAATATACGAAGGGGCCAACTGAAGATTCATATATGACAATCTCAAAGATGTTTAAGCCCATCGCATACGATTTGAAGAATAACAATATGGATGTTGTTGAACTGAGAGGATTGTGGGAGCTTGAAAATGGTTTTATGGGGGGACCCTTTATCAGTCATTCCGTATATGATGCCAAACGTGGCCGTATTGTCACGGTCGATGGGTATGTTTATCATCCCAACCAGAAGAAGCGTGTTATGATGAGGCAACTGGAGGCAATCATCTATTCAATGGAGATTATCTGACAGGTCTTAGACGGTTCTCAAACCTGTACGCACACGGATTCCTGTATATATATCTGATGGAAAGCCGGATAGGGATGTTGATACCTGATCCTATCCGGTATAAAACAGGTTGGGTTTCTCGAATTCAAAAAGTGTAGGATAGTCCTCATCAAACTTCTTGAGGATCCCTGTCATGATAACCTCCCTCATAAACTTCGATTTATTTCTGATCTTATACTTCTCACAATAGAGGTTAATAGCTTCCTGTTCGCGCTGGTTAAATAGAATGGAGGTTCTATGGGTCCTCCTGAGTTTCTCGTTATTCTTTTGATCCACCTTTTATCGACGAATTTGTTTGGCTAAAAATAGCCAATGCAGGTGTTAATACACGTTACCAGGCCCATTTACAATTAACAACTTCCTAACATAACGATATGGCCGAAAATATATGTGGGTAAAAAACACCATATAAATAATGCAAAGCATTAGATAATAGGAAATAAGAATAAGAAATGCCTAAGAAAGTGTATGTAAAGGCTGTCTGACCCCCATTATTCAATGGTGAACTTCTCTGCCTGACAACCCTGCCCCGTATCAGCTTTCATGAAATAGAGCCCGGGTTTCAGGGAGGAGATATCCAGCCATGTTTGATCTCCCCCTGGAACAGAACCATTCAGGACTTTTCGCCCGGAAATATCAAGGATAGTGTATTGAAAGCGTGATCCTGAAACGGGTTCGATAATAATACTGGTACTGGCGGGATTGGGATAAATACGGAAAAGTGATAACCGGGTTGCGTCTTCCACACCAGCAGTGGAGCCCGGGTGCAAATTCAGCCTGAAGAGCGTACGTTTGCTATACCAGGCATTGAATACCAGGTAATCACCAACCTGAGCAAATCCACCAGGATCGGAGGATTGGTTGCTACTGGCCCATATATCGGCTGTCATCTTTGTCCCCTGTTCTGTACCATCGGTCTGCCAGAGTTCCGCTCCGTGAATAAAATCATTAGCTTGAAAAAATAGCAAGTCCTCTGTGGCGAAAAACTGGGCGGGATTAGAGTGATAGGGTACATCACCAGGTTCTTCACTAATATTTTTCAACATAACAGTGCCGGCTTCGGTTCCATCAGATACCCATAACTCTGTGCCATGCTCACCATCAGTGGCACTGAAATAGAGTTTACCCTTATAGGCAATCAACTGATCAGGAAATGAACTATTATTCGGCCCCGGATTAATATCCTTCACCAGTCTAACCGTTCCTGACTGGGGACTGTATGACCAGAGTTCTGCTCCATGATCCGGTTCAAAGGCCCTGAAAAAGATCAGGGAGTCCATTTTTGTCAGGTGATAGATATTCGATCCCCCTTCACCGGGATTGATATCATAGACCATGGTGATATCGGATATTTGTCCGGCACTTTCAGACAATTCATTTCCGTAATTTTCAAAATCGGAGACGAAGTAGAGGTGATCATCGGTGACCATTAACTCCCGGACCAGTTTTCCTCCCAGTTGAAGGATCGAACCATTTAATCCCTGGGTCTCGTAAAGTGACGGGCCATTGCCGTCACAATCTTCTGCCAGGAAAACAAGGGTGCCGTTGAAATCGTTCAGTTCGTGCGGGTAGGATATCATATCATCGCAGATATCGGCAACCAGGTGGGTATGTTCCGTGGTTCCATCGGAGACCCATAATTCTGTGTAGACATCCGGTCTGTAAGTTCTGAAGTACAAAAGCCCCCCTGAAGCTGTTAACATATGGTATTGTTCCAATCCGTCGGGATCCATATCAAATACCCAATGGGTACCTTCCTCTGTTCCATCAGTTAAGTAGAGTTGCTCTGTCGCTTCATTATTGGCAGCCATGAAAAACAGGGAGTCGCCGACACTGGTTAGTTCTCCAGGGTAAGCGGAACCTCCCGAATTGATATTTACAACCCTGTAGGTGCCCGCTTCATTACCATTGGTTCTCCATAACTCCTGGTCATAATCGCCATCATGACTGACGAAATAGTAGATACTATCCATCATTGCTGAATTTTTGTATGCGTTTGAGACAGTCAGATCACTCTGTATGATCTCCGGAACCTGGCAGTAAACGGAACCACTCACACAGACCAATACCAAAAAACAAATTGTGATTTTCTTCATTGGGGCTTGTTTTTAATCAGAAAATGAGATACTTAAATCGCTAAATGATAAGTTACAAGCTTTTTCAGAAAATGTCAATTTAATCTGCCAGTATACGCCTGATCTCAGATGGACTGATCAGACCCAGAAGGAAAGCGCTGCCCAGACAGGCTGACAATAGCAACAGGAACCCTGTGATCCAGCCTGGCACCTGAATTGTCAGAAAGGCTGCAAACAGGTTGATCACCAGGAATCCGGCCAGTTTGATCAGAATGTCCCTGTTGGCCGGTATTTTTAACAATCGAATGGAAAGGACCGACTGGGCAATGGCATAGAATCCCTGGGATATTAGACTTGCAATGGCCGCACCGAGTGCCCCGTGGCGTGGTATCAGAATCAGGTTGATACCGATGTTGATGACCACGGTGACGGAAGCAAGGATATTAAGCTGTCGAAGATTGTGGTTAGCCGTGAGCAATGTACCGTACAGGTAACTTAATGAGACAAAAAGGTACCCGATCATCAGTAAACCGAATATTTTAGGACTGTCAGGAGAAGATGAATGGTAGAGCAGGTCAATGATCTCAGATTTATAAAAATTAGTTGCAATTGCAACGGTCAGTCCGGTTACCATCAAAAGAGGTAGGGCTGTGCGGATCAGGTCATTCACATCCTGTTTCAGATGGATCATTCTTGAGAACATGGGCAGCAGCAACATTGCAAATAACAACGAGAACTGAGTGGCAGCCTCAAAGATCCTGAAAGACTGGGCATAAATTCCGGCTTGTTCCAGCCCGTTTCCCATCATTCGTTCCAGCATGACCGAATCAACCCTGTTAAACAGGGCCATCAACAGGATCAGCAAAGCAAACGGATAACTTTTCCGAAGGATCTTCAGAGAGGCAGATAAACTGATAAGCCTGATAAATGATCCTGATCTGTATCGGACGATGGCTGCACTAGTAATTAACGTCAAGGTATATGAGGCTGTTTGAGCATATACAAACCATTCTATTTGAAATGGTTTACTGGTGAGACTTCCCCAGAGAAGCAATCCTGTAAAAAGGATCATGAGGCTTCGGTCCATGACTGAAAGCAGGCTGTCGGTCCGGTAAAGCTGCAACCCGCTGATATTGGTTCTGAAATATAGAATAAAAGAGGCCAGGAACTGATTCAACACCAGGATCCAGAGCAATTTAAATTGTTCATGGGAATATCCCAGGATCTTGCCGGAAACAACTACCACACCTGCATAAACAATGGATAACATGAGTTTCAGCGGGATGATGGCTGCAAGGTGTCCCGTTAGCAGGCTATGGTCCCTGGCAATGGCCCTGTTGTTATAATTATTGATCCCTATATCCAGCAACATGTTGAGGATAAAGGCAAAGTTGAAGAGAGAAAAGTAAAACCCATAGACCTCTTCACCCACCTGGTTCTGAACACCTACCTCTATGCCAAAGAACCAGACTGGCTTTATCAGCAGGTTCAGGAAGATCAGGAGGGACAGGTTTGTGATGAAATGTTTTTTCAAACTCGGTCTGGTAAAATATTTTTTTAATTAATACAAATGTAATAAGTTCGCTCCATAATCATTGACGGGCATTTTGAACCAGTTGACACGGAGATGGACTATTGCTGTAAATACCAGGTTACTGATTCCTGGAAAACTGGATGGTATAGGCTGGTTTACCTATGAAACGCTGAAAAGGATCACTGCCACTCATCCTGAAGTGGATTTTATTTTTTTATTTGATCGAAATTACGACAGCGAAGTAGTTTTTGGGGACAATGTGACCCCGGTAGTCCTGGGGCCACCAACTCGTCACCCGGTTCTATGGTATGTGTGGTTCCAGTGGCGAATAAAGAAATTCCTCAAAAGGGAATCCCCGGATCTTTTTCTCAGTACCGACGGATTTATTCCTCTCAGCGGCAAAACACCATCACTGTCGGTAATCCATGATATAAATTTCGAACACAGGCCGGGCGATCTGCCATGGCTGGTGAGGAAATATTACAGGTACTTTTTCCCAAGATTTGCACACAGGGCTGCCAGGATCGTCACGGTATCCGAATATTCGCGCAGGGATATTATCAATCAGTATGATGTTGCAGAGGAGAAGGTCGATCTGGCCTACAACGGGGTGAGTGAAATGTTCCATCCTCTGACTGAGGAGGAGGCTATAAAGGTACGGAAGGAGTATACCGGAGGAGCACCCTATTTTGTTTTTGTGGGGAATATCCATCCCAGGAAAAACATCACCAACCTGCTGAAGGCTTTTCAACTGTTTAAAGAAGAGAACAAGGGCAACTACAAATTGGTACTTGTGGGCGAGAAATCCTTCCTGACCGGACCAATGGAGGAACAGCTCGAGAATATGAACAACAAACAAGATGTCATTTTCACCGGGCGACTTTCACCGGATCAGTTGAATAATGTGGTGGGAGCAGCCCGGGCCATGACTTTTGTCCCCTATTTTGAAGGATTTGGGATTCCTGTCGTGGAAGCCATGAAATGTGATATACCTGTCATCACCACCAATGTGACCAGTCTGCCCGAAATAGCCGGCGAAGCAGCCCTGTTTGTTTCACCGGACAGTCCGGGCAATATAAGGGATGGGATGATCCGGATCGTACGTGAGGAGGAGCTGCGCAATGAGTTGATCAGGCGGGGAAGGGAAAGGTGCGGGTTATTCAACTGGGACCGGACCTCTGAAAACCTTTGGAATTCCATGCAAAAAGTTCTGGAGGATCATGCTTAAACCGTTTTACCTGGATGGAGAGGTGGAAGCCGGTTGTGATGAAGCGGGCAGGGGATGTATTGCCGGACCGCTTTTCGCCGCTGCAGTGGTTCTTTCCCCACGCTTCCGTAATCCGGTGCTGAATGATAGCAAGAAGCTCTCACCAAAAAAGAGACAGCAGCTGAGAACTGTTATCGAGAATGAGGCGATTGCCTGGGGTGTTGGTGTGGTAGATGAAAGGGAGATCGACCAGATCAACATCCTCAATGCCTCCTTCCTGGCTATGCACAGGGCCCTGGATAACATGGAGGTTATTCCAACGCATCTGCTGATCGACGGGAACCGTTTTAAGCCCTACCGGAAAATCCCCCATAACTGCATTGTAAAAGGGGACGGGATTTATGCTTCCATCGCTGCTGCATCCATCCTGGCAAAAACACATCGTGATGAATATATGGATTCAGTTTGCATGGAATATCCCCTCTATGGATGGAACAAAAACAGGGGATATCCCACCAGGGAGCACAGAAAAGCCCTGCTTGAGCATGGTGTTACGCCATATCACCGCAGATCTTTCAGACTGTTGGATGACCAGTTGCGTTTCGACTTCTCTTAAATACTTTGGACCGGTTACAAAACACAGGATTGCTTGGTAAATTCAGGAAGAATTTTACAATATTTGCATATCATTCCGCCAAATTGTTAAATCAAATTACATAAATGAAACTGATTATGAGAAAGTATTTTCTTTTGATGACCGCCCTGGTAATGATGTTCCAGGCAAAGCTGCAGGCTGACGAGGGCATGTGGCTCCTGAGCCTGATTGGCCAGGTAAATATGGATGAGATGACCGAGATGGGTCTTCAGCTGACAGCGGACCAGATTTACAGTGTTAACCACGCCAGCCTGAAAGATGCGGTTGGTGCACTGGATCATGGATCCTGTACAGCTGAGCTTGTTTCACCCGATGGCCTGTTACTCACAAATCACCATTGCGGATATGGCGAGATCCAGGATCACAGTTCACTGGAACATGATTATCTGAGAGATGGTTTCTGGGCGATGTCCAGGGACGAAGAACTTCCAAACGAAGGCAAGACCATTACATTCCTGGTAAGGATGGAAGAGGTGACCGACAGGATCGTTCCGGAACTGAATGAGGAGATGGGGATGCAGGAAAGCGCTTCCAAGGTTCGCAGTATTTCCAGGGACATCACCTCTGAAGCAACAGAGGGCACCCTTTACGAAGCATCTGTCAGAAGCATGTTTAACGGAAACAGGTATTTCCTGTTTGTCACTGAAACATACCGGGACGTTCGCCTGGTGGGTGCACCACCCGAATCTATAGGGAAATTTGGTTACGATACCGATAACTGGATGTGGCCCCGCCATACCGGTGATTTTTCCATATTCAGGGTTTATACTGGCCCCGATGGCGAACCGGCCGATTACAGTCCCGATAATATTCCCCTGAAGCCCAAATATTACCTTCCAATTTCCATGAAAGGATATAAAAAGGGAGATTTCACCATGGTAATGGGATTCCCAGGGAGTACCTCCCGCTATATGACTTCCTGGGAAATCCAGGAATCACTGGAGATCGAACACCCCATTCGTGTAGAGGTAAGGGGAATCAAGCAGGAACTGATGATGCAGGACATGCAAAATGATGAAAAGGTGAGGATTCAGTATTCATCCAAGTATTCACGTTCATCCAACTACTGGAAAAACTCCATTGGCATGATGGAGGCCCTGAAAAAACTAAAAGTTACCGAGACAAAGCAGCAAGAGGAAGCGGATTTCGAAGCATGGGTGAACCAGGATGCGCAGCTTAAAGCGATGTATGGGAATGCCCTGAACGATATAAAATCAGCAATTGAGGGCCGGAAAGATCTGGAAACTGCATCAAACTACATTATTGAGGCCTACTTCCTGGGAATGGAGACTGTGATGTTTGGCCGCAACCTGCGGGAACTGGAGGCGGCACTGGCCGATCCGGAGCCGGATCAGGAACAGATTGCTCAGATCACTGCTGCCTTAAAGGAGAATGCTGATGGATTCTTCAAAAATTACAATCCGCCAACCGATAAAAAGGTCATGACCGCCATGACCAATGTGCTGATTGATAAGGTAGACGATCAGTACCTGCCTGCGTCCATGCTGGAGGTTAAGACAAAGTATAAAGGTGATGCTGCCAGATATGTTGAGAATTATTTCAAAAAATCAATACTTACCGACCAGTCCAGGTACAACGCATTTATGGATAATCCCTCTCTGAAAGTATTAAGGAAAGATCCCGGTTACCAGGCAGTCCAGGGAACACAGAAACTATATGAGATTGGAGGAATGATGGCCCAGTATGAAGAGAGTTACAGCAGAGGGACCAGGCTTTACCTGAAGGGACTGATCGAAATGCATCCGGACAAGGATTTCTATTCCGATGCCAACTCTACCATGCGGATGAATTACGGTGTGGTAGGGGACTATCATCCACGGGATGCTGTTCTTTATGAAGATTATACCACCCTTAAGGGGGTAATGGAGAAGGAGGATCCGAATAACTTCGAGTTTATTGTGCCGGACAGGCTCAAAGAGCTCTATAAAGCTAAAGATTACGGGCAGTACGGGGAAGATGGAATCATGCATGTCTGTTTTACCTCAAATAACGATATCACCGGGGGTAACTCCGGAAGCCCCGTCATGAATGCCAATGGCGAATTGCTCGGCCTCGCTTTCGATGGTAACTGGGAGGCCATGAGTGGTGATGTGGCCTTTGTGCCCGACTTACAAAAATGTATTGTCGTGGATATCAGGTATGTCCTGTTTGTTATAGATAAATATGCAGGAGCAGGACAACTTGTGAAAGAAATGACACTGGTACAATAATGCAACCATGGCACCCGGACAGATAGTCATTTATACGGATGGAGCTGCCCGGGGAAATCCTGGTCCGGGAGGGCTGGGGGTTGTGATGAAATTTGGGAAACACCGCAGGGAGCTCTCTGAAGGTTACAGGTTAACTACCAATAACCGGATGGAGCTTCTTGCTGTTATAAGGGGACTGGAAGCCCTGAAACGTTATGATTTAACAGTAAAGATCTATACAGACTCACGTTATGTGTCTGATGCGATAAACAAAGGATGGATTTTCAACTGGGAGACAAAACGTTTTAAGAACAAGAAGAATGTGGATCTCTGGCAGCTTTTCCTGAAATTGTACCGTAAGTACAGGGTGCAGTTTATATGGGTAAAAGGACATGCCAGTATACCTGAAAATGAAAGATGCGATCAACTTGCCGTGGAGGCCAGTTACGGAACCTCGCTCCAGGAAGATACCGGGTATGTGGAAAACCAAGATGAAACTCTAATATAGTTTTTCTTACATTTCACTATCAAACAGGATCCAACATGTTAAGTAAGTCTATCCTGTCATACCAGGGGCCCCTCTCATTCAGCACTATTGATTGGCTGTTGTCTGAATTTAAGATGGTGGCACAGGATCATGATATCTCCTTCAAGACTTATAAAAAGATGATCTCTGTTTTGATTGAAGCGCTGGAAAACATTTCCAAATACAGCGCCCAGGTTCATTGTAACGGTAAGCCTTCCATGGGATTCTGCCCTTCCCTGAGAATAAGCCGCAGTGAATCAGAAATAGAGATGGAGACAAAGAATCCTGTGAAAAAGGGTGATGAACAGAATATCCGAAGCAGGATCGACAACATAAATAAACAGGATAGCGAGGAATTGAAAGAGCTCTACAAGTCCACAATTACTGATGGACAATTTTCTTCCAGGGGAGGTGCAGGTCTCGGTTTTATCGAGATAGCTAAAACCACTGGCAGCAAACTGGAGTATAATTTTGAAAACCTGTCAAAAGAGTATTCAATATACACCTTCAGGGTATCAATGAACATATAGGATTGCTGTCCTATTTCGTACAGTCCGGTTTCATTTCCGAACACTTTTTATCGGTCGTCCCCTTGAACAGATCTCATAACTATTTTATCATAAACATCTTAAACATTGTGGCACGAAAACTGTCATTACTCTCAACAACTGAGTGTTATGTGGAGGAATTTCTTTTCAGTTGCCTTTAGAAATATCAGCAAAAACAAGGTCTTTACATTGATAAATGTATCGGGACTGGCCATTGGACTGGCCAGTTCGATCCTGATCATGTTATTTATCTTCAAGGAGTTGAGTTATGACCGCTTCAATGTAAACAAGCAAAGGATCTACAGACTTTATATTGATGGAGTGATGGGCGAACAATCCTTCCGTGGGCCATGGACCTCAATGATAATGGCCCCCACATTTGCCGAAGAGATCCCCGAAATCGAAAATTATGTCAGGTTCGATGTGTATATACAGAACCTGATCTGGTACCAGGATGAGCGCCATGTAGAGGATCATTTTCTCTTTGCCGATTCTACCATTTTTGATATTTTCAGCATCAACCTGGTTGAAGGTGATCCACGTACAGCACTGTCGAGACCCAATTCCATTCTGATCACCGAGGAGAAGGCCAGGCTCTATTTCGGTGACCAGGACCCATTGGGACTTCCCCTTCATGTGAACCGCGACAGTAATTACTACTATGTGACGGGCGTTATTGAAGCCCTTCCGGAGAATTCACATTTTTTTGCTGATTTTATTGCATCCATGGGGACCCTTGACTGGGAGAGTAATGTAACCTGGTTCCAAAACTCTGTATTCAGTTATGTGCTGTTAAAACCAGGAGCCGATCCTGAAGTGGTCGAAAAGAAAATGGCTGAAGTGCTGGCGGTACATATCACCGGCGAACTGGAATCCATTCTGGGTGTAAGTCCTGAGGAGTGGGCCAGTGGAGGGAACCGTTATGGTATCTACCTGCAACCCCTGCTGGATATTCATCTGCAGTCTGATATTGAAACGGGAATGGATAGTTGTTTTCGTCCGGTTCATAACAAGATATATCTATACATATTTGGAATGGTAGCGATTTTTATTCTGGTCATTGCTTCCATTAATTTTATGAATCTATCCACAGCCCGTGCCGCCACTAGAGCCAGGGAGATAGGGATCAGAAAGGCAGCCGGCTCCAACAGGTCGTTGCTGGTCCGGCAGTTTCTTGCTGAATCGGTCATTCAGAGTATTATGGCGCTGGGTTTCGCGCTGATCCTTGTGGAACTTTCACTTCCATGGTTTAATCATGTAATGGATCTCAACCTGCGTATGGAGCCTGTACAATACGGGTACCTGCTCCCTGCGGTATTGATGCTGGCATTGATCGTTGGATTTCTGAGCGGGATCTATCCGGCTTTTTTTCTTTCCAGCTTCAGTCCGGTCGACGGGATCAGGGGTGGTTTTAAAGGGAAAAAGCAGGCCGGTTTATTCCGGAATGCGATGGTGATTGTCCAGTTTACCATATCCGTAGCCATCATTGTAGGAACAGTGATTGTTTCCAGCCAGCTACACTTCCTGTTGAATAAGGACCTGGGGTTTGATGCCAAGCATCTGGTGGTTCTTAAAAGGACACATCCATTGAACAACAGTATCCAGACCTTTTGCCGTGAGATTGAGAAAATACCAGGGGTAATTTCAGCGAGCAACTCTACAACTTTCCTGGGATACAATAACAGTATGGAAACCTACCAGATCAAGGGAAGGGATGCTGCCAGCAATTATCTGTTTGAAACCAACTATGTGGATGAAAATTTCATGAATACCTATAATTTTCACCTGGTCAATGAGAAGAGCAGGTTCTTTGATCCCTCATATTCAAATGAAAGCTCGGCTATCCTGATCAATGAAGCTGCAGCAACCGAGTATGGAATTACCGATCCCTTTAACACCATCATCCTGGAACCTACGCTTGAAGGGGATACGAATCATCTCAGAATTATTGGAATTGTTGAGGACTTTCATCACAGTTCATTGAAGGATCCCGTCGGTCCTTATATGATCAGGTATAAGGATGAGAACCTGGACTGGGCTGGCTATATAACGGTACGGCTGGGAGTGGCCGGGAAAGGGATTCCCATCACCATCAGCAAGATTAAGGACGTCTGGATGGAGATGACCGGTGATGCCCCTTTCCAGTTCTTTTTCCTGAAGGATGAACTGGATAACTATTACAAAGAGGAACGACGCACCGGGCGGATTTCTCTGTTGTTTGCTGTTATCTCCACCTTTATTGCCTGTTTAGGCCTCTTTGGACTTACCCTTCACCATACTCATCGCAGGACACGTGAAATTGGCATCAGAAAAGCCATGGGAGCCTCCATAGGAGATGTGATCAGAGTCGTTTCCCGTGAAATTATACTGCTAATGAGTATTTCCGTTCTGCTGGCCTGGATAGCGGCCTACTTCTTTATGCAGAACTGGCTGCATGGATTTCCCTTTAACATTGGATTCAAACCCTGGATTTACCTGGTATCAGCTATTTCGGCCATGTTTATTGCACTATTATCGGTTACGCTGCTGGCTTACCGGTCAGCCAGACGTAATCCTGCAAGGACATTGCATTATGAATAACCCTGTTTCTTCAATTTTTCAAGGTCTTCAGGAGTATCCACACCCAGTGACGGAAAGCTGGTGACCGCCGTCTTGATGGTGAACCCGTGGTCCATCCATCGCAGCTGTTCAAGCGATTCAGCCATCTCCAGGTCCGAGGGGGTAAGCTGGACCACCCGGTCCAGAACCTCGCGCCTGAAGGCATAGAGCCCGATATGTTTATAGAATATTATATTTTCAACTTCCCCGGCAGTTTCACTGTTTCTAATAAAAGGGATGGGGGCCCTGGAAAAGTAAAGTGCCCTGAATGATTGGTCCACAACCACTTTCACAACATTTGGATTGTGAATATCATCGCTCTTATCTATCTGGCAGATCAAGGTGGCAATAGTGGTTCCGGGCGAAAGGAAACAATCCATAAGAGGCTGCAACTGTTCCTGCCGGATCAGGGGTTCATCACCCTGGATATTGACCACGTAACTGAAGTTTAGTCCGGTCTGTTTTTCATATAATCCGGCCGCTTCGGCACAGCGATCGGTCCCACTTTTGTGTAAGGAAGATGTCATTTGTACCTTACCGCCAAACCCTACTACTGCATCATGGATGCGTTGGTCGTCGGTGGCTACCAGAAGGTGTTCGAACAGGGAGGAGGCGCGTTCATATACCCACTGGATCATCGGTTTGCCCCCCAGCAATACCAGGGGTTTACCGGGAAACCTTGTAGAGGCATATCTTGCAGGGATAATACCCAGGAATTCTGTCACCTTTTTATTTCAAAATTAGGAAACTATGGGAATAAACCTTTTTGAATCCGTCTAAAATTGTAATTTTGTCAGACTTTCAGGTTATTTTGTCAGAAGGAACATGGAGATTCAACAGATAAAACTACGTTTTTCGATTATTGGTACCTATCCGGGCCTTGAAAGAGCCATTGATATTGCGAGGCAGGTGGCTCCCACCGACCTGAGTGTATTGATCACCGGAGAGAGTGGTACAGGAAAAGAGGTGTTCCCGCAGATTATTCATGCGCTTGGTGGCAGGAAACATGGCCCCTACATTGCTGTGAATTGTGGAGCGATCCCGGATGGCACCATCGATTCGGAATTGTTTGGACATGAAAAGGGCTCTTTTACCGGGGCGCACGATTCCAGGAAAGGGTATTTTGAAGTTTCAGACGGGGGGACCGTTTTTCTGGACGAGGTGGCAGAATTGCCTCTTTCCACTCAGGTTCGTCTCTTAAGGGTGCTGGAGACAGGAGAGTATATCAGGGTAGGCTCCTCCAAGGTGTTAAAGACAGATGTAAGGGTAGTGGCTGCAACGAACCTGGATATATCCCTGGCCATCCGAAATGGTAAATTCAGGGAAGATCTCTATTATCGTTTAAATACTGTCCCGATCCCGGTACCCTCCCTGAAAGAGCGTGGGGATGATATCCTTTTATTGTTCAGGAAGTTTGCTTCAGATTTCTCAGAGAAATACCGTATGCCATCCATTAAACTAAATGAGGAGGCAAGACAGGTATTGTTAAACTATGAATGGCCGGGCAATGTGAGACAGTTAAAGAATGTGACCGAGCAACTCTCCATTATTGAGCAGGACAGGGAAATTACTGCAGCCATATTGATGCACTACCTGCCCGAATATCATAAAACACGTTTGCCTGCGTTGATAAACAGAGGGGAGCATGTGAGGGAGGATACGTTCAATTCAGAAAGAGAGATCCTCTATAAAGTGCTCTTCGATATGAGGAGTGATATGAACGACCTGAAGAAACTGGTTGCTCAGATAATAGAGAAGGGTGATGTCAGTTCGGAAATTGAACAGGATAATCAAGGGATCATTAAAAAGCTGTACACCAACGGGGACGACCTGATGGATGAAGCAGAAAGTCTGATCACACGTAAGGCATCGGCGAAAAAAGAGAGGGATGATGAGCATATTATGGATACGGAGGAGATCCTCGAAGAATCTCTTTCTCTGGAGGATAAAGAGATTGAACTGATTATCAAGGCGCTTGAAAAGCACAATGGAAAACGCAAGTATGCGGCTCAGGACCTGGGGATATCCGAAAGGACACTGTACAGGAAGATCAAAGAGTACAATATCGAATAGTAGATGGGAAAGACCGCACAATATACCCGGATAACTGCAGTGCTGGCCATTTTTCTGGCAGCACTGGCAGGTTGTAAGGTATCCTACTCATTCAGTGGAGTGAATATCTCCCCGGAGGTGCAGACCTATTCTGTCGAATATTTTCCGAACCGGGCAGCCGTTGTTCAGGCGCAGCTGAGCCAGGAATTTACCAATACGCTAATGGACAAGATCCAGAATAACACAAACCTTGATCTTGCCAGTGATGGCGGGGATGTAAGTTTTTCGGGAGAAATAACCGGGTATGAGACCAGGCCTACTGCCATTACAGGTAATGAAACAGCGGCCCGTAACAGGCTTACCATAACAGTACGTGTAAAATATACCAATGTGGTGGAACCTGAACTTGATTACGACCAAAGTTTCTCCCGTTACGAGGATTATGATGCATCTCAGAACCTCTCGGATGTGGAGAATGAACTGATCGGTCTTATCGTGGAGAACCTGGTGGAAGATATTTTCAATAAAGCATTTATTTCCTGGTAACCGGCATTTTATGGACACTTCAGATATCATACGCCTGCTTCATGCCAGCCACTTTTCACCGGCGGACCTGGAAGAAGTGCATAAGATTTGCAGGAATAACCCTGAGTTTACAGCTGCTCATCTGTTAAAGGTGCGTATAATGGAGGCGCTGGGCTATGATAAGCAGAAACAACTGAAAATCGCAGCAGTATATTCCATGGATCGCGCAAAACTCTTCCAGCTGGTTACCGGTGTGGTGCAACCAACGGTAAAAGTAGCTGAACCGGAAAAAGATGCAGTTGATCCAACCTCAGAAATTATTCAGTTTTCAGATGAACCACATCTTAACGCTGATATTATTATTGATCAACACGCGCCGTATGCGAGCCAGTCACCAGACGCAGAACTGCTCGAACTTGAAGAGGAGCCGTCGGGAGAACTCATGGAAATAGTTGATGATGATGTTGATGTTCCTGCTGATGAACCGGCCCACGTGGATTTGGATGAAGCGTCTTTCGAGCCTGATGATACGCATGACACAAAAGAGGAAGACGCAGAAGAGGATGATGATGCCGAAGAGGATAATGATGCCGAATTACTCCTACGGGACCTGGAAAAGGATGAGACAGAAATGGAAGAACCTGCACAATCAGATGTTCAGGTCCCGAGCATTGACCGGGTGGACAGAGACAACGATGAATACAACAATAAAAATCATCTTATCACCAGATTTATAAAGGAAGATCCGGGACCCATACGAGCGGACAGGGAAACCAGCCTGAAGGGAGATGTTTCCCTGGACTCTATCAGGGAGCACGATGGTTTTATTACGGATACACTTGCCAGGATATATGTGAAGCAGGGACTCCTTGCCAAAGCCATATACGCCTACGAGAGGTTAAGTTTGAAATATCCGGAAAAAAGTGCTTACTTTGCAGCTCAAATTGACAAAATTAAGAATATAAACCATTCATAAAGAGGCACTAATATGTTTGTTATATTTACGGTACTGATTGTTGTTACCTGCATCTTTACCATTTTGATCGTACTTGTACAAAATTCAAAAGGTGGCGGCCTGGCTTCTAATTTTTCGTCATCCAACCAGTATATGGGTGTTCGAAAAACTGCCGATTTTCTTGAAAAAGCTACCTGGATTTTGGGATCTGCGCTGATCCTGTTAAGTCTTCTGGCCGGGATAACTGTTCCCAAAGTGGGAGCGTCTGACAATTCAAGGCTTCAGGGTCAGTTTGACCAGTCCATCATGGACCAGCCTTCACAAACCATTGATCTTCCTGAATCATTTGGAAGTGAACCTGCCGAAAGTGACACACAATAACAGACAGGGATCTGTTTGCAGTATTGAAAGTGTCAGTATGTCATATTACTGACACTTTTTTTTTGTTTATTCCCTTTGGCACAGAATATGATAAAGAGATAACGATTTTGATAATGTCGAACTTATAAATGCAAAAAAGAAATGGCAGAACTTAAAGGTAAAATCCTTGCAGGTAAAGTCCTTGTGAGTCCTTCAGAGGCCGAGGAAAAAACCGCCAGTGGTATCATCATACCCGAGACAGCTAAGGAGAAACCACAACACGGTAAGGTGGTAATGGTAGGAGGCGATAAAAAAGATGAACCCATGGAGATAAAAGTGGGAGATCATGTTCTTTATGGCAAATTTGCCGGTCAGGAATTAACCATTAATGAGCAAGAATATCTGCTCATTTCACAAAATGATGTTTTATTCATCACCAAGTAAGTAACCAAAAAAAGAATAAAAATGGCAAAAGAGATTAAATTTAACATTGATGCCCGCGATCGGTTGAAAAGTGGTATTGATCAACTGGCTAATGCCGTCAAAGTAACACTTGGGCCCAAGGGCCGTAATGTAATTATTGAGAAGAAATTTGGTGCGCCTCAGGTCACCAAGGATGGTGTAACTGTGGCAAAGGAGGTGGATCTTGAGGATCCCTTTGAGAATGTAGGTGCACAGATGGTTAAAGAGGTAGCCTCCAAGACCAATGATGATGCTGGCGATGGAACTACTACTGCCACTGTTCTGGCCCAGTCCATTGTTACAGTTGGTCTGAAAAATGTAACTGCAGGTGCCAATCCGATGGATCTGAAAAGGGGAATCGACAAGGCGGTAAAAGAGGTGGTAAAGAGCCTTCAAAGCCAGTCACAGGGAGTAGGCGATGACAACCAGAAAATACAGCAGGTCGCATCCATTTCAGCTAATAATGAAGAATCCATTGGAGCCATGATTTCAGAAGCCATGTCCAAGGTGAAGAAAGAAGGTGTCATCACCATCGAGGAATCAAAGACTTCCGATACTTACGTGGATGTGGTGGAAGGTATGCAATTCGATCGTGGTTATATCTCTCCCTATTTTGTGACAGATACTGAAAAAATGGAAGTTGTTCTTGAGAATCCTTTTGTATTGATTCACGACAAGAAGATCTCCACCATGAAAGATATACTTCCGGTCCTGGAAGCTACCGCTCAGAACGGACGCCCCCTCCTGATTATTTCCGAGGATGTGGACGGGGAAGCCATCGCTACACTGATAGTGAATAAACTGCGCGGTTCACTTAAGATTGCAGCGGTTAAGGCCCCGGGTTTTGGTGACAGGAGAAAGGAAATGCTGGAAGATATAGCCATCCTGACAGGCGGAACGGTTATTTCTGAAGAAAAAGGATTGAAACTGGAAAACACTGATCTGGAAATGCTGGGTCAGGCTGAGAAGATCTCCATCGACAAAGAGAATACTACCATTGTAAATGGAGCCGGTGACAAAAAAATGATCGATGCCAGGGTGGGACAGATCAAAAAACAGATCGAAAATACCACTTCAGATTACGACAGGGAGAAGCTGCAGGAACGTCTTGCCAAGCTGGCAGGAGGAGTTGCTGTAATTTATGTGGGAGCTGCTTCTGAAGTTGAGATGAAGACTAAGAAGGACCTGTTTGACGATGCACTTAGTGCTACCCGCGCAGCCGTGGAAGAGGGAATCATCCCGGGCGGTGGTGTTGCCTACCTTCGTTCAGTTGAGAAACTTGAGAAATTCAAGGGTGCAAACGAAGACGAGAACACAGGTATTGCCATTGTGAAAAGGGCACTGGAAGAGCCACTTCGCCAGATCGTTGAGAATGCAGGGTTGGAAGGTTCAGTAGTTGTGAATAAGATCAGGGAAGGTAAAGGTGATTTTGGATACAATGCGCACACCGAGAAGTTTGAGAACTTGTTTGAAGCAGGTGTAATCGATCCAACGAAAGTTGCCCGTATTGCACTGGAGAATGCAGCCTCAATTGCAGGTATGTTCCTGACTACTGAGATTGCAATCGTGGAGATTCCCGCGAAAGAACCCCCGATGCCAGCTGGTGGACCAGGTGGCGGAATGGGCATGATGTAAAATTTTACTTACATCCATATACTTCAAGAGGTTGGTTCTACGGGATCAACCTCTTTTTTAATTTCTGATTAAAGGAAGCAACTGATTTTTGACAACTCCCGGCCTATTTCCTGTACCCCTGAAAGAATCTTACTGGTTTGTGTAGCTGAAGGTTTTTTACGTCCCTGTACATATTGAGAAAGGAGCGTTTCATTCATACCAATCCTTTGTGCAAGGAATTTTGCATTAATCACCCGATAGAACTGAAAGAACTGTTTAAGATCTATTTCAAATTCAACATTCTCTTTTATAATATATGTATCCTGATCTGAGAGAAACAGGTTTACTGCTTCAACCGCATGATATTGAAGTTCCATAAAAGATTTTTCAGTTGTGAAAACTGGATACTTTTCACAATATGCTGAGAATCCCGAAGTGGTTTTCTCTACGACCAACCTGATTTTTATATTTGTTTTCTTCATTTCAGTCCGGCTTCTTTCAATATACGATCTTGCATTCCCTTCCCAACCTCCTGGCTCCCATGGTTTGGAAATATTATTATATTACTTCGACCTGGATGACCAGGCTTTAAATGAGAACCCTTTTGGGAGATCTTAAACCAACCATTTTTTCTTAGAATCTTCAATAGTTCAGAACACTTCACCGCTTGTGGGTGCTGATGCAAAGGTAAATAATAATTTACCTCAATGAAATGGTTAAACAAATTGGGACATACCCCGAAATCTGTCATAAGCTTATTGGAATGGCCGGACCCATATGCCCGATTTGCAGAAAATTTTAGAACAGGGTATGCCTGTTTCAGAATTTTGGTATGATGCTATCATTTGAACGCTCCAAATGATGCTATCATAGTGCATTTTCCGAAACATACAGGATCACCATCCAACACTCAAATCCTGAGAAAGTATTCCCAACTTTAATTGATAATCACCTGCATAAAACCTAAACCTCGTGCCCAGCCTGCAAATCAGAGAATTCCCGTTTATATATTGGGGTATGTCCAATTAAACAAATACAATTCTTCAATCCAAGTGTTTAATAATCAATCATGAATTATATCAGTTCACCGGGCAGCTTTTTAGTAACCTTTTTTCATTTTTAGTTATCCTGAAGAGATATTCACCCCTGGTTTATTTATCCCGGAGATTCCATATATTTGTGCACGAAAAAAAACGGGACGTTCCCTTATGGATCACCTTCGGAATTTTTGCATCATTGCCCATATCGACCACGGGAAGAGTACCCTGGCTGACAGGCTGCTTTTGAAAACGGGAACCCTTGATGAGAGGGACTTCCATGATCAGGTACTTGACAATATGGAACTGGAACGTGAAAGGGGCATCACCATCAAGAGCCATGCCATCCAGATGGAGTATGAGTACAAGGGGAAACACTACCAGCTGAACCTGATCGATACTCCCGGACATGTGGATTTTTCATATGAGGTTAGCCGTTCGATTGCAGCATGTGAAGGGGCATTACTGATCGTGGATGCCACACAGGGGATACAGGCTCAGACCATTTCCGTTCTCTATCAAGCCATTGATCATGATCTGGAGATCATTCCGGTACTCAACAAGATGGATATGGACAGTGCCATGCCCGATGATGTTAAGGACCAGATAGAGGATCTGGTCGGTTGTGACCGTGATGATATTATAGAAGCCAGCGGGAAAACCGGGTTCGGAGTGGAGGCCATCCTGGCGGCCATCATAGAGCGGATACCAGCTCCGAAGGGAGACCCCGATGCACCACTGCAAGCCCTTATATTTGATTCAATATTCAACTCGTACCGCGGGATCTTTGCCTACTTCCGGATCATGAACGGAACCATCCGTACGGGTGAAATGGTGAAATTTGTGGCCACCGGTAAGGAGTACGATGCGGATGAGATAGGGGTGTTGAAACTTGGCCCCGAACCCAGGAATAAGCTTTCTGCAGGGGACGTGGGTTACATCATTTCAGGAATCAAGACCTCCAGGGAGGTGAAGGTAGGAGATACCATTACCCATGTGGAAAATCCAAGCAAAGTAGCCATTTCCGGATTCGAAGATGTGAAACCCATGGTGTTTGCAGGGATCTACCCGGTGGATGCTGATGACTACGAAGACCTCAGGGCTTCTATTGAAAAACTTCAGCTCAATGATGCATCTCTCACTTTTATCCCTGAATCTTCGGCTGCCCTTGGTTTTGGGTTCAGGTGTGGATTTCTGGGCCTTTTACATATGGAGATTGTGCAGGAAAGGCTCGACCGGGAGTTCAATATGGACGTGATCACTACCGTACCCAATGTCTCATTCAATGTAATTACCACCAAAGGGGACCTGGTTGAGGTGCATAATCCCTCGGGGCTCCCTGCAATAACATCCATTGACCATATTGAGGAACCATATATTACAGCACAGGTAATTTCCCAGGCTGAATATGTGGGCCCGATCATGAATCTATGCCTGGATAAACGTGGTACCCTGAAGAACCAGGTCTACCTGACCAGTAACCGGGTTGAAATCACCTTTGAAATGCCACTGGCCGAAATAGTATTTGATTTTTATGATAAATTGAAAAGTATATCCAAAGGATATGCTTCCTTCGATTATCATCCCCATGATTACAGGAAGGCCGACCTGGTTAAGCTGGATATACTGCTTAATGGTGAGCCAGTTGATGCGCTCTCCACACTGATCCACCGCGACAATGCATATGACTTTGGAAGAAGGATCTGCGTTAAACTAAAAGAGCTGATCCCCCGCCAGCAATATGAAGTTGCCATCCAGGCAGCCATTGGTGCCAAAGTGATTGCAAGGGAAACCGTGAAACCAGTACGAAAAGATGTTACTGCCAAATGTTACGGGGGAGATATTACAAGGAAGAGAAAACTGCTGGAGAAACAGAAGAAAGGTAAGAAAAGGATGCGCCAGGTTGGGAATGTTGAGATACCTCAATCAGCTTTCCTTGCGGTTCTCAAACTTGATTAAAATCCATCATTTACTTTCCTTCGTCCACGACCAGCTTGTAACCTTTCCCATGTACATTGATGATCTGCACTCCCGGATCCGATTTCAGGTATTTTCTGAGTTTGGTTATATAAACATCCATGCTTCTGGCATTGAAGTAGTTATCGTCAATCCAGATAGCCTTTAAGGCAAAATTACGTTCCAGGACCTGGTTCATATTATTGCAGAGCAGCTTCAGCAATTCGGACTCCTTTGTGGTTAGTTTTTGTTCTTCTTTATTCCCCTTGAGCATCTGTTTATTTACATCGAAAGTAAAAGAACCTATCTCCCAGCTCTCTTTATCAGCCCCCCTGCTACCCTTGGTTCGCCTGAGAATAGCTTCAATTCTGAACAGCAGCTCCTCCATACTGAAGGGTTTGGTAATATAATCGTCGGCTCCCAGCGAAAAGCCTTCCAGCACATCTTCCTTCATCGATTTTGCAGTCAGAAAGATGATGGGGATGGTGCTGTTAAGGATCCTGATTTCAGAAGCCAGGGTAAAACCATCTTTAATGGGCATCATGATGTCAAGGAGGCAGAGGTCATAATGGAATTGCTCAAAATGCCTGAAGGCTTTTTCCCCGTTGGTTACCCAATCCGCCTCATAATTCTTGGCCTGCAGGTATTCCTGAAGCAACGAACCCAAATTCTCGTCATCTTCCGCCAGAAGTATACGGTTTTTAATCTCATTCATAGTTCATCTGGCAATTTTATACCAGTAAAGGTAAGTGAATATCGAATCTGGAGCCTTTATTCGGCTCACTTTTTATTTTAATTATACCTCCGTGCTCCTCCACAATCAGTTTCACATAACTGAGTCCCAGGCCGAATCCTTTCACATTGTGGACGTTTCCCGTCGGGACCCTGTAGAATTTATCAAATATACGTTTTTGGTCATCTTTGCTGATACCCATTCCATTGTCAGCCACTGAGACAACAATAAATTCACCTTCATTGTGTGTGGAGATTTTTATCTCCGGGTTCCGGGTGGTATATTTCATTGCATTTTCCATCAGGTTGGAAATCACATTGGTGAGGTGTATGACATCACCTGAAACCATCGCCAGGTCGGCTTCTGGAAGAAATTCAAGTTTACCGCCCCTTTTGTCCATCTGTAACAGGAAATTCTGGGCCACTGTATCAATAATATCGTGAAGATTTACCGGTTCATGCTTCAGTTTCAATTCCCCGTGATCAAATATGGCCATCTGAAGTACGCGTTCTACCTGGTAGCCAAGCTGTTTACTCTCCGTCTGTATAATCCTGGAAATATGGCCCAGATTTTTCTGTTCATCCGGAATCGACCTGTCGTTGAGCATCTGTGATGCCAGGCTGATCGTAGAGATGGGGGTTTTAAGTTCATGAGTCATGTTATTAACAAAATCGTTCTTCATTTCAGACAAGCGTTTCTGTTTAAACATGATATAGAGTGTCAGGCTGAACATGATAATAATGAAGATGGTAATCATCAGGGAGGATCCCCCCATGATTCCCATGGATTTGCGCAGCAGGAGTCTCTCTTCAGGGAAATAGACACTTATATAGATGGAACGGTTAAATACACTGTTCGGAAACAGGGACCTCCTGAAATACCGGCTCTGTTCATATTCATTAAAATTTCCTGAACTGTAAATAGGCGGGTGCCCCATCTCATAGACTGCGTATTCGAAAGGTATACCCACTCCGCGTGAGGTCAGTTTATCAGAAAGGGATGCTTCAATCTGGGAGGCTGATATATTTTCCAGGGCCTCACCCTCCTCCATCAGCATCTGTTTGACGATATGATCTACAAAATATTCCTGCCGTGCTATCTGTGTTCTGAGTTCTCTCCTTACCAGGTCCGGATGCATGGCAGTAATAAGGATGGTGTCCTTCATATCCAGATCCTCACCCAGCACCACGAGCAGGGAATCATTGATCATCTCCACCTTCAGGTTTTTCAATGAGGGGTCAGGGGCTATGTAGCTGTAAGCGCCTCTTCCTGCATCCGGATCATTACCCGGCTCCTCATTTCCGGCGGAAATCTCCACACTGTCTTCAGTCCGGTCATAGGCACTGCGGTTATCGATATGAAAATTCCAGACTGCCTGGCTCTGGTACTGAACGATCGGGGGCCGGATCTCATCCAGGATACTGATAACTGTTTCATTCTGGACCAGTTCATTTGATATATCAGAAAGTACATCATTTACCACCAGGCCAAGCTGGTGTTCCTCTGACTCCAGTGAACGCCTGATCCAGTAAACCTGAACCAGGATCATTGCCACCATTGCCAGGGCAAGAAATACAGATACTATCCAGAGGAAAGTCCGACTCATGATCCAAAGATAGTCTACCTCAATGGTTCATTCAGAGTGTTTTAACATTCTTTAACTTCCTTTAAGCCTATCTAACCAAATTCTGAAATAGTTTTGTAGAAGAGTTAGCAACCGAACATGAAAAAGAGACTTTACTTTTCCTTATTATCCTTTGTGATGGCAGTTATTCTTTCGGCCGGACTGATGGCACAGGAGAAAACTGAGGTAACGATCCAGGTAAAAAAGGATGGGAAAGTCATTCAGGATACCACTTACCAGTTCAATGATGCCGAGGATGCCAACCAGGTAATGAAAATGTTGGGGGCAATGCTCGGAGATGAGGAACATTTGGGACACGGTGACTATAATTACACCGCTACCATGTCGGAGGATATTCAGCCCGGGAAGATGGTGTTTATCTCCAAAGATGGTGATAAAACCGTAGTTAAGGAGATTGCTGGAGATTCACTTGTGTGGGTATCAGAGGGAGAATCAGATGATGACCATGTGAAGGTGTTGAAATATAGGATCGAGGGGGATGATGAATCGGAGGGTGATCATGTAATTATTATGAAAAGCGAAGATGTTGATAGCGGTGATGCAGACATAGAAAAGGAGGTCACCGTGGTGGTTTCGGGTGATGAAGATGGAGAATGGAAGGTAATAAAAAGTGGTGATGATGATAAGCCAGGGAATGTGGAGGTTCAGGTGAAGGTTATTAAAAAGACAAAAAAGGAAGAAGAAAAATAATACTACAAGTAGTTTACGATGCTTTAGCAGGCAAATTGGTTTAGTTTTAGGGTTTATTGGTTCAAAGCTGCCCGTCCTCCCGGCGGGCGGCTTTTTTGATGGTATACGGGGAATGAATATCTTGCATAAAAAGACCCCGTTGCCAAATAAAGATTACTACAGTGCACTTGGATTATCTCCAGGTGCCGGAGAGAAGCAGATCAAAAGTGCCTACCGGAAACTCGCATTCAAGTATCATCCGGACCGGAACCACTCTGCCGGTGCCTCCAAAAAATTCCAGGAGATTACGGAAGCTTACAATTTTTTAATTGAACATCCCGCCCAACCTGAAGATCTTGCCTCCAGTTATGACGAGCAGGTCGCCAGAGAGGTGCTGAGAAGGGAGCGGGAAAGGATGCAGCAGCGGGCCAGGGCACAGCGGGAAAAGAAGAGGCAGCAGGACCAGTATTTTGAAAAGCCCGAATGGCATGACCCCATCCTGCTGCTCAGGTATCTTGCCAATGGAATTGCCCTGCTCCTGTCACTGGCAGCCATCGGGTTACCCCTGCTTATGGCTTTTATTGGAGACCCGGCAAGTCTTGCAGGGACTTCCGTATTTGTTGTGATGGGTGTGATAGCCCTGGTGTATATCTACCAGAAGAGAAAAACATGGTTCCGGCTGGGCAGGTTCAATACCTCATTGAAAGGTATAGTTGATTTTTTCAGGCAGATACCGGGTAAACCGTCTGACGAAAGGTGCTGCTATTGCCACGGTATCATGGCTGATGGCAAACCCTACAAAATTGAGGTCCTGAAGACGATCGATATCCAGATCCATTCCTACGGGGCATTGATCCATGATGCAGGTTACAAAAATAAGATAAAGAGGGTGGTGGTCCCGCGCAGTGCCAGGGCTGTCCATTATCACAGGCTTGTATCGCTTGTCAAAGTGAGCATCTGTTTTGGATTCCTGGTTTTCTTCCCTGTGGAGAGTATCATATGGAGATTTATTGCAGGTCTGCTGTTGGGGGGAACCGTCTCCACCATTGTGCTGAGGCTGGCAAAGGTGCGTTCAAAGGTCAGCTACCTCCTTACACCATCGCTTATTCTCAAAACAGCAATCTGGATTTCTGCTCTCAGTCTGATCAGTACTGCAGGTCCGGGTTTAAATATCCAGACCTCAAGCTGGATCTACCTGGTTCTGGCAGGATTACTTTTTTTTCTTGATATGGTATTTGATCTGGCACTTGGTTTCTTTCCCTTCTACAATAAGATGTTTAAACCGTTGATACCGCAGGGGACCATTCTGGATTCCATCTATCAGGAGGGTTATCAGAACTACCAGGAACTTCCTGTTTACTCAGTTCTGTTTCCACTGATAAAGTGGTTGTTCTGACTACCAGAGTAGCAGTCTCTCCCTGTTTTTGATCCGTGTTAGGTCCGAGGGTACACACATCCTGACTGGTTTCAGGGCTCCAACAGCGTGAATAAAATCATTGATTTTGGATGTATTGATCTCCCCCTGGATATGGATCAGGTAATCGATATTCTTTAATTCATCCAGATAATGCCCGTTTTCGGTCCGGTTCCTGATGATCCTGAAGGTAATTAATGCATTCACATCGTGGTAGGAGAAAAGTGAAAAAACCTGCTCCATGTTCAACCTGGGATGAAACAACTGAAGATCCTCCTGCCTCTCAAAATTCATATCTAAAGAATGATTGATCATCCAGCATAATTTGTAGTCAGGTTCATCAGAGACTACTCCAAGCAGGCAAAAGTCCTCATCAATAGCCAGATCCAGTTTATGTTTTTTCATCCAGTTGGTATTGGTCTATATGTTTTTCATGGCTGCTCTGGCTGCACGTTGTTCCGCCTCTTTTTTGGAATCGCCTCTTCCAATGCCTCTTTCCTCCTCATTCACCAGTATGAAAGATACAAAAGTTGGTACTTTATTGCCTGGCAAGTGCTCTTCTTTACTTACGAATTTTATATCCACCCTGTTTTTCTGTGACCACTCAATGATCCTGCTTTTATAATCAGGATCCTTCTGAACAAGTTGTCCAAGGTCGATATACCTCTTCAGTATTTTTCTTTCAAAGAACTTTTTGGTAGGTCTGTAGCCCCGGTCCAGGTAAATGGCTCCAATAAGCGCCTCAAGTGCATTTCCGTATATATGTTTTGGTTTGCTGCTATTGGAATCTCCTGAATTGATGAATACCGGGAGTTCAATTTTGGTTGCCAGGAGATCCAGGTTCTTACGCTTAACGATACGGGACCGCAGCTTGGTCATAAAACCTTCGTCAGCATCAGGAAAACGAAGAAACAGGAGGTCGGCAACTATGGTGTCCAGCACTGCGTCGCCCAGATATTCCAGGCGTTCATTATTCAGGTGGTCACCGGATGGGTTCTTTTGAAGTGCAGATTTGGGGATAAATGCCAGTCGGTATAAAGATAATTTGCGGGGTAAAAATCCCAGCATACGAACCAGATCCCAATAGAATCTCTGGTTCTTCAATGCATTAACCCTTAAATTTTCTGAAAATAGCGGAGGTATTGTGTCCTCCAAAACCAAAGGTATTGCTCATACCCACATTTACAACCCTCTCCTGTGCCTTATTGACTGTCAGGTTCAGTCTGGGATCAATCTCAGGATCCAGTGTCTCCAGGTTGATAGTAGGTGGTATGATACTATGAATAATGGATTTGATAACTGCGATGGACTCGACAGCACCGGCTGCTCCCAGCAGGTGCCCGGTCATCGATTTTGTGGAACTGATATTCAGCTTATAGGCATGTTCACCGAATACACGCTCAATAGCCCTGATTTCAGAAATGTCACCCAGCGGGGTGGCAGTTCCATGAACATTCACATAATCGACCTCTTCCGGCTGGATACCGGCATCCCGCAATGCATTGGTCATGACCAGCCTGGCGCCCTCTCCTTCGGGATGCGGAGCAGTCAGGTGGAAAGCATCGGCAGAGAGTCCCCCGCCAATGATCTCGGCATAGATCTTAGCGCCCCGTTTCTTTGCGTGTTCAAACTCCTCGACAATCAACCCGGCACCGCCCTCTCCAATGACGAAACCGTCCCGGGTGGCATCAAACGGACGGGATGCTGTTTTATAATTCTCATTATTGGTGGAGAGGGCCTGCATGGAATTAAAACCTCCTACACCCGCTTCCACAACAGTTGCTTCGGAACCCCCTGTAATAAAAAGGTCCGCCATATCCAGGCGGATCAGGTTATAAGCATCAATAATGGCATTGGTTGAGGAGGCACATGCAGATACCGTGGCATAGTTGGGACCTCTGAACCCATATTTGATAGAGAGGTGACCCGCCGCAATATCAGAGATCATTTTAGGGATAAAGAATGGGCTGAACCTGGGGGTCCGACCACCTTCCAGGTAGCCCTCGATCTCTTTAGTGAATGTATCCAGGCCACCGATGCCGGAAGCCCAGATAACACCTGCCCTGTTCTTATCATGATCTGCATCATTCAGGCCGGAGTCCTGAAAGGCCTCTTCGGCTGCAATAAGCGCATACTGGGCATAGGGGTCCAGTTTACGTGCCTCTTTCCGGTCAAAATAATCAAGTGGATCATAATTTTTTACTTCACAGGCGAATTTTGTTTTGAACTTTTCGGTATTGAAATGGGTGATCATGTCCGATCCACTGACTCCATTAACAAGTGCGTTCCAGAAATCTTCCAGGTTATTACCTATGGGAGTGATGGCTCCCAATCCTGTCACAACAACTCGTCTCATACCAATCAGTTTTTGAACCAAAACCGGCCCTATTCGGCGTTCTCTTCAATATATTTAATAGCGTCTCCAACAGTGGAAATGCTTTCAGCCTGATCATCGGGAATTCCCATATTGAATTCTTTTTCGAATTCCATGATCAGCTCAACCGTGTCAAGCGAATCAGCACCGAGGTCGTTGGTGAAACTGGCTTCCGGAGTTACTTCATTTTCATCAACACCTAATTTGTCCACGATGATTGCTTTTACTCTTGATGCAATGTCAGACATGACTATAAATTTTAATTAATAATATTGGTTATTTTTAACGCTGCAAAGAAATGCAAAATTCGACTATTTTCAAAAAAAAATGAAGAACATAGCCATATTTGCCTCCGGGTCAGGGACAAACGCTGAGAATTTCATCCGTTTTTTTCGAACGAACCCGTCCGGAAGGGTCAGGGTTGTTCTCACAAACCGGGCTGATGCGGGGGTAATTTTAAAGGCTCAATCTCTTGAAGTTGAATCGATTGTATTTACCAGGGAACAGTTTTACCATTCAGAATACGTGGTTCAGCTGCTTATCGAACGGGATATTGATTTCATTGTCCTGGCTGGTTTTCTCTGGCTTGTACCCGATTCATTGCTAAAATCCTTTGAAAATAAGATCGTTAACATACATCCTGCACTGCTTCCCAGGTTCGGTGGGAAAGGTATGTATGGAAACCGCGTACACAGCGAGGTTATCAAATCAGGTGAAACGGAATCGGGTATTACCATACACTATCTTAACCAGGCATATGATGAAGGAGCTGTCATCTTCCAGGCCAGGTGTAAAGTGGACAGGCGAGAATCTCCAGAGACGCTGGCAGAGAAGGTTCACAAGCTGGAATATGAACATTTTCCCGTCGTGGTTGAAAAGCTTCTAAAGGAGCTTTAACATGGCAATGGTCAATGCACGGGTAAGAGCGTATGCCTGACGGTTTTCTTCATGTATCGGCTCAACCGGAGGAGCCTCCACCTTCAATGGATCGATCGCATAACCATTCTTGTAGAACCTGAAGTCGAGATGTGGACCTGTAGCCAGGCCTGTGCTCCCCACATACCCAATCAAATCGCCCTGTCTAACATAGACACCCTTCCTGATGCCTTTAGCGAAACCATTCAGGTGCATATAGGTGGTGGAATAGACGCTGTTGTGTTTAATGCTCACATAGTTGCCACCGCCCCCTTGCTGATAGCCTACCATCGTGACGACTCCATCACCTACTGTATGCACAGGAGTGCCCCGGGGAGCTGCATAATCGACCCCGTGGTGGGGTCGCCTGATCTTCAGTATGGGATGATACCTGGAGTTGGTAAACCTGCCACTGATCCTGGAAAACCTCAGCGGCGCTTTCAGGAACGCTTTCCGGAGACTGTTGCCCTCTTCATCGAAAAAGCTCCTGACGCTGTCCTGGACAAAAGGAATGGCCCAGAAATCAGTACCACTATGATAGAACCACGCCCCGAGAATATTATTGATGCCTATGGAGACTGAATCAACGTATGATTCCTCATAGATCACCTTGTACCGGTCGCCCTGCTGCAGGCCGAAAAAATCGATGGACCACGCGTAAATTTCGCTTAATTCAACAGCAAGCATGGGGTTTAACTCAGCGTCCATCATCGATTCCCAAAGTGATGTTTCGATGGTTCCGGTGGCGGACTGGAGCCTGGTGGCGACCGGTTTACTTCCGTTCCTGGCCCATATGCTATCGGTTTCAATTCCAATGATCACAAAGTGGAGCGGATCCTTTTCGTATACAAAAAAGGATCTGGCCGGGTTGTCTGTTTCTGAAAGGCTGTCAGCCTGTGTATAAAACTGGTAATGATTGCCAGGATTTATTTTTCGCTCATCGATCAGCGAATCGGGCAACAGGGAGATCTTATAGATCTCCTGCATGGTCACTCCGTAGGGCAGCAGCAGATCGGAGAGTGTCTGGTTACGGCGTACTTCTCCGGATGCGATGTCATACTGATCAACCTGGACTCCATAAATATCCTTTACAGGGACGGTATCCGGTGCGATAGAATCAACCGGCATGTATTCAGTTTCCACCGCTGGGGTACTGCTGCAACTATGATACAGAGCGGCAACCATTATCATTAAGGTCAGAACCGATTGCCTGATCATATGGATACTCCAGGTCCCTTTCATACTACGATATTGATAATTTTGCAGGGAACATGGATAAATCGTTTGGGCTCTTCACCGTTGGTCCATTTCCGGGCCGTTTCATGAGCCAGAACCCGTTCCTTGATCTCTTCATCGTTTAAATGAAGGGCAAGCCTGATCTTAAACCTGAGCTTGCCATTGATCATAACAGGATATTCATGGGATTTTTCCTGGAGGAACGATTCATCATAACCGGGCCATTGGGATTCGGCAATGGATCCTTTTTTGCCCAGGATACTCCATATCTCTTCCGCCACATGAGGAGCAAACGGGCTCAGCACTCCTATAAAATCTTCTGCGGTTTTGCGGGTTACCCTGCCTTTTTTGACGGCAATATTGGTAAAGATCATCATCTGTGCGATGGCTGTGTTGAAGTGCAGAGCTTCCACATCGCCTCCCACCTTTTTAATGGTGGCATGCAATGACTTTAATATTTCCTGGTCCTCGCTCTCATTGTGGTAATGGTCCGGATCGGCAAAGAATTTATAGACCCGGCTCAGGAAATTATAGACTCCCTTTACTCCATTTTCAACCCATGGTTTAACTGCATCGAGCGGTCCCAGGAACATTTCGTAAAGACGCAGTGAGTCGGCTCCGTAACCGGATACAACATCGTCCGGATTGACCACATTTTTCAGAGATTTAGACATTTTAGCCACTATCTGTTTCAAGGGTTCACCGGTTTCGGAATGGAAATACTGGTCACCCCTCTCCTCCACAAGGTCACTGGGTACTTTGGCACCGGCACCTGTTTCATAGGCGAAGGCAAGGATCATTCCCTGGTTGAACAACCTGGCATAGGGTTCATCGGTCGATACGATCCCCAGATCGAAAAGTACCTTATGCCAGAACCGGCTGTAGAGCAGGTGAAGTACCGCATGTTCGGCACCCCCCACGTAGAGATCCACCGGCATCCAGTATTTCTCCTTTACCCTTGAAAAGGGCTCCTTCTCATTGTCAGGATCGATGTACCGCAGGTAGTACCAGCACGATCCGGCCCATTGTGGCATGGTATTGGTTTCACGCCTTCCCCTGCGGCCATCGGGGCCGGTAACATGGAGCCATTCTGTGGAATTGGCCAGGGGTGATTCACCATTGCTTCCCGGCTCATACTTCTCCAGTTCGGGAAGGTGAAGCGGCAGCTCTGAATCCTCCAGTAATGTGATTTCTCCATCTTCCCAGTGGATCACCGGGAAAGGTTCCCCCCAGTAGCGCTGACGGCTGAAGAGCCAGTCCCTGATCTTATAATTAATGGCTTCGTTACCCAGGTTATTCCGGCGAAGCCAATCGATGGTCCGGGCGATCCCGTCGACTTTTGAGAGTCCGTTGATATCCAGCCCGGTCTCCTCCGAAGCCGAATTGATATAACGACCATCTCCTGTCCAGCAGGCTTTCCCATTTAATACCTGCTCCCGTACCTCCTGGTCATCACTGTCCGGTTCAAGGATGCAGGGTATGGGGAGTGAAAAGGCGGTGGCAAATTCAAAATCCCGCGTATCGTGACACGGAACGGCCATAATGGCGCCGGTTCCATATCCCATCAACACATAATCGGCTACCCAAATGGGGATCTTCAGATTGTTCACAGGATTCACAGCGTAACTGCCTGTAAAAACGCCACTCTTTTCATGGGACAGGTCCGAACGGTCCAGTTCTGATTTCAACCCAGCCTGGGACACATATGCAGCCACCCTGGTTGTCTGGTCCTTTGAGGTAAGTTCTTTTAAAAGTGGGTGCTCTGGAGCAACCACCATGTATGTAGCGCCAAAGAGGGTATCCGGACGTGTAGTGAATACGCGAAGGGTCTCTCCGGTTCCCCCCACCCGGAAATCTACTTCAGCTCCTGTTGAACGCCCGATCCAGTTTCTCTGCATATCCTTGATACCATCCGGCCAGTCTATCTCTTCAAGTCCCGCCAGTAATCTTTCCGCATATAAAGGAATACGTAACAACCACTGTTTCAGATCTTTTCTCTCAACAGGGTTCCCGCACTTTTCATGTGTACCGTCATTGAGCACCTCTTCGTTTGCACAGACTATCTTGCAGGTGGGACACCACCATACCCGGGCATCATCATAGTATGCCAGTCGTTTCCCTGCAATAAATTCATTGACTGCCTGATCCCCTGCGGCCTTGATCTCTTCGGGTACCTCCAGTTCTTCAATGGGGCGCCCTTTTTGCTCTGTCTCATCGAACCAGGTATTATACAACCGGATAAAGATCCACTGGGTCCATTTAAAATAACCAGGATCGGTGGTATTGATCTCGCGGTCCCAGTCATATCCCAATCCCAGCGATTTGATCTGTCGTCTGAAATTATCACAATTGTTCTGTGTGGTAACAGATGGATGGGTCCCTGTTTCGATGGCATATTGTTCTGCAGGCAGTCCGAATGCATCCCACCCCATAGGGTGGAGCACATTAAAACCATTCATCTTTTTATACCGGGCAACGATATCAGTAGCTGTATATCCCTCCGGATGGCCTACATGCAACCCTGATCCAGAAGGGTAGGGAAACATATCAAGAACATAAAACTTGGGTTTTGAATAGTCATCCTCGGTTTTGAATGTTTTATGTTCCTCCCAGTAATCCTGCCAACGCTTCTCAATTTCCGCAAACTTGTAATCCATACTTTACACTTCTGATTCAGGGTGCGAAATTAGCCTATTTTTGGCGTTTTTTTATAAAAAAGAGTTGTGATAAAGGGGTTTTTTTATGAAAGTGAAGCGAATCAAAATCTAATCCGATAATATTGGCCATTCAACACCGGGAAAACTATTCAAGGTCTGAGCTACTGCTCAGGACCTTTTTTGGCCGGCTTTGCATTTACATGCTTCATGGGTTCATTCTCATGTTTGTAACCCTGTCGAGTGCTATTCTTCAATTTGTGTTTTTCTGGGTCATATTCTTAACGGGGCACTCTCCTTTGTTCCCGGGGACAGTTTTGAAGCTGAGCCGATCGATCTGGACTGGGCGAGGGTGAGGAGTCAGCTTAAGTAAAAAATATTAACTTTGCGCTCCATAATGGCCTCATAGTTTAACAGGATAGAACGTGGGATTCCGGTTCCCATGGTGGGGGTTCGAGTCCTCCTGAGGTCACCTACGGGGACGGATGCAATTCATTGCATTCGTCCTCTTATTGTTTGGACTTATTCGGAAAAAACAGCTTTCCCGGAGGCTACATGACTCCACTTTAAAAAGGCCACAAAAACCACACCGCCTACTATATTTCCGAGGGTGGTCCATATTTGAACTGTAAGATAGTCACCCCAGCTTATTTGATCTCCCGTCAGACAGGCAGTAAACATTTCAATGGAACCCACAATAGCATGGTGCAGTCCCCCGATCCCGATCACCGTGGTTACCAGAACCACCAGGGTGATCCTGCTGATGGTTTCCTGGGCCGAAGTGTTCAGCCAGGAAAGTAATCCCATTAGCCAGCCTGCCAGGACCCCGCTCCCGATGATAATCGTCCATGGATGATTGGTGAGTTTCAATGCCAGCTGCTCAAAGGAAGAAGGATCAAGGATTCCCATCCTGACCGGGACAATGGACATGATGATCCCAAACAGTGTTCCACCGAGGATGTTCCCGGAATAGACCACTCCCCAGAGGGCCATCAGACTCCTCACCGAGGCATTCCTGTTCAATACCGGGATCACAGCCAGGGTGGTATGTTCTGTAAACAGCTCTGATTTTCCAATAATGACGAAAATAAAACCCAGCGGGTAAGATAGTGCCAGCAGGATATGCAATACCGAAGGGTGCACATAGCCAAAAAAGAGGCTGTAGATCGCTGCCATCAGAAACACTGAGAACCCTACCTCAAGTCCTGCCGAGATGGAAGAGAGGAAAAGATTCAGATGAGAACGATCATGTTCCCTCATAGCCGTTTCGATCTGCTCATTCAGGATCTCTTCCACATTTTTGGGCCTGTTCAATGCATCTCTCAGACGGATCGCTCGCTTTGACATATAAAGAGTTTTATGTATAACCACGAGGGACCCTATATGTTTGAAGGAGGGATGGACAGATCAATTTCAACCGAACGATCTGTACAATCATACCGATGTTAATATTTATTATAAGAGTCAGCTGTTATTTTGCATAATTTCAGTTCAAATTGTTAAATACCAAATATGTAACCCTTAAATGGCTGCTGAGTTTCTGTCACCTGTTGGGACATCGTACCAGATTGACCGCCTGATTTCGGAGGCGAACAATGAAATAGTTTTTTGTGCTCCGGTATTGAAATTGCATGAGAGTATTATCCTGCGTTTCCAGCAGGCCGATCAGCGTAATGTAAGGATTACCCTGATATTTGGAAAGGAGAGGAACCAGACCCGGGGGCAAAAATGGTTCAAGGATCTCAAGAACCTGAGGATCCTCTATCACGACAAGATCAACACCTTTCTGTTCAGAAATGAAAAAGAACTGGTTCTCACCTCCATGGGCCTCGCAGATCTGAGTGGGAGTCAATATAGGGATATGGGATTGCTTGTTTCCAAGTTGAGGGACAGGAAGGCGTATGAGGATGGTATTTATGAACAGGAACTGCTAATTGAGCAGGCTGAAGAGGTGTTTGCAGGCACCAATTACAAGAAAGTTGAAATTATCACAAAGCCGGAAGAGATCATCAGGGACATGCCCTACCTGAGTTATTTCGGAATTGAAGAAAGGCTCCTGGTCAACGGCAAGGTGAAGGCTCCCAGTGGGAAGTTCTATATTCCGGAGATGGAGTTCTACAATGACGGAACTATCAAACTGCAGGGATTCAAAAAAACCCATCAGCGGCATGGGGAGTGGATCTTCTATAACTATGAAGGTTTTGTCAGGGAAGTTGTAATCTATGAAAATGGGAGCTACGTGGACAAGATCTACTGTGATTATGAGAATCCAACAAAACAGATCTCCAAGTATTACCTGTTGTTTGGCATTGGAAACTCGGTAAAAAAGCTGTACGATGAAAATATCAGTGAACTCTATTTCAACAGCAACATTGAGAAATATACAGGGTCTGACAAAACCAGGCTCTTCTACCACGTCGAACGCTTCTTAAAGAAACGTTCCATTTTTGATGAGCCACATACCTTCCAGGATATGGTGGACCAGGTTTACAGGGCCCTCTACGGATAACCCAAGATTTTTTTCTTTTAACTGCGCCATATATAGTCTCGCAGCTAAAAGCCTGCGCCTTATATACTCTCACCGCTTAAAATTGCTTCGCAACCGAGCCTGCGAGCTCGACGAAGTCAATTTGTAGGCATGCTCGAGCACATAAGGCGCAGATAGCAGAGAAAAAAAGAGGGTAACCCATGGGGCACCCTCTGTATATCGGATTCTGTTGATTTTACCTTCGTCTTCCCTGTTCCCTGTACTCCTTACGAGCCGAGTAGTTGATAATCAGTGCCCTGGCACGTCTTAGAGCTTTCTTTACATCATCTACCTTACCCATGGAGATATTCTCATCAATCCGCAGTGACATGGTCATCTTATTCTTGTCAGCTTCAGGAAGTTTTTCCCTTTCAAACAGAACAAAATCCTGGATCGACTCATAGGGGACACCCTCTTCACTTACCAGCTTGTCGTTCAACTGGATCAGAGGTTCGGTTCCGTACATCGCGACAAGCTGAGAAACAGGACGGCCGATGTAGATGTAACTGACAAGTGATTTCTTCTCCAGTTTCTTCACCTCAGTTGCCTCTGGGACCTTCACTCTTACCTGGACCTCTGTTTCCCTCATTTGAGTTGCCACCATGAAAAAGAACAAAAGCATGAAAACAATGTCAGGCAGGGACGAGGTGTTAATCGCCTGAAGGCCCTTCCCCGTTTTAGTTCTGAATTTAGCCATCAGTTACGTCCTCCTATGTCTTTAGGTTCTGTTTCGGAGATATTCATCTTATAAATTTGCCGGATCCCATCCTGGATCTCCTGCTGCACGGGATCTGCGGTATTTAAATCTTCATAATCCTTATCGAAATACTGTCTGCAGAAGTCGTTTCTCAACTCGTTTACAGCTGCCACCAATTCATTCTGTACCTGGAGGTATTTCCCGTAAGTGGTGGAACGGTCGTTCTGTAGCGATATCACTCCTTTTGAGACCTCGCCCCTCCACATGCCATCGGCAGGAAGCAGGGATGAACTGCCCGGAGGAAACTGGACTTCTGTTTCTTCCATAACCGGCAGATCGATACTGTGGTTGGGATTGGTAAAGAACTCTATGGTCTTATCTTTCAGGGCCAGCCTGTCCATTACTTCACCTCCCACCATCAGCAGGTCACTTCGGTTGAGTAACACTACCAGAACATTGCGTTTGTTCACCTGAACTTGTTGATCCATCTGATCCGGATCTGGTTCCGGAGGCAGTAGCCTGGTGATCCCGGTATCAATATCCATAGTGGTGGTAACCAGGAAGAATATCAAAAGGAGAAAGGCTATATCCGCCAGTGATCCTCCATTTACTTCCGGTGTTGATCTTGCCATCGGTTTTTGTTTTTCTGTTAATTCTTACTTGAATGCCCTTGAAATAATTGAATATAGAATGGATGCCAAAGCCAGTCCAAAGAGCATGTAGGTTATAAAAAGGACCGTATCGATCAGTTTAAGTGTTACCGGATCCGTGTTTCCCGTGCCGGTATAACCGGTGATCGCAATAGGTGTGTCTTTCGATAACAGGTATGAAATCACCACAATCACTACGGCACCGGCAAGAACAAGCCCTAACCTGATCAGTCCCTTTGGATTAGATAATACATGAAGAAGTGGGAACACTAAAGATGCAAGCATCGTGAGGATTACCAGGATATATGCCCATACAAGTGCAATGTCAGTCCTGAAATAAACCAGGTATTCCCAGCCTGTGGTTACATCCGCGACGCTGGGCAGGGGTTCATTGGCTGCTTCGACCATTGCTGCATGACGCTCCTCTTCAGCCCGCTGAACCTCAGCCCTGTTTTCTGCAATAGCTGCAGAGTCCGTCAGGGTTGTATCTATAACGGGTAGTGGGGCAGCAGGTGTCAGATCTGCTGGCATCAGTGCGTTATCCACCTTTAGCTCAAGCGCATCATAATCCAGCGTCTTGGGCCCAATGTAGTAGAATCCCATCACCAGTATGGAGATTCCTGCGACCACCCAAAGTATGATTCTTGTTATATTGGAAAAAGCCATAGCTTCCTATTTTTTAAGATTATGTTTTACCAGCATGTCTACAAGTGAAATAGAGGCATCTTCCATTTTATTGACAATTCCGTCAATCTGAGATACCAGGTAATTGTAGAAGATCTGCAGGATAATAGCCACCATCAAACCGGTAACAGTAGTAATAAGGGCGATCTTGATACCACCGGCAACAATGGTTGGAGAAATGTCTCCCTGTTCCTGGATTTTATCAAATGCATCGATCATACCGATAACTGTACCCATGAAACCAAGCATAGGTGCAATAGCAATAAACAGCGAGATCCATGAGAGGTTCTTCTCCAGGAGACCCATCTGCACACTACCGTAGGAGACTACTGATTTTTCAACAACATCGATTCCTTCCTCAACCCGGTCCAGGCCCTGGTAAAAAATACTGGCCACAGGTCCGCGGGTGTTGCGGCATAAATCTTTGGCGGCTTCAACTCCGCCATCCTTCAATGCCTCTTCCACAGCACCAAGGAGCTTTTCTGTATTGGTCGTTGCCAGGTTCAGATAAATAACCCTTTCAAATGCCAGGGCAAGACCAACAATCAATGTGAGAAGAATAGCGCCCATAAATCCGGCACCACCTTCAATGAATTTGGTCTTCAGGGTGGTATGCAATACGGCAATCCCACCTTCATCCTCAGCTGCTGTAGTTGCAGCGGCTGCTGGCTGAGTCCCAACCTCTTCTGTTGCAGGGGTTTGCGTCGGCTCATCCTGCGCAAAGATAGATGCTCCCATAAAAAGCATCCCGAATACGGCTATCAATGCAAATAATTTTTTCATGGTGTTGTTTGTTTGTTTTACTTTATTATTTAATGTGAATATCTCCTTAATTAGATCAATGATTTATACAATTTAGCGTAAATATACGATTTGTAAAAGAAATGCGGAGAGAGGGGGATTACTCGAAACGTAAGTTTCTCGTGAGCTCGCCTTCCAGGCTCGGTTATTCAGAACCTCTGGTTCTTCATGAGCTCGCCTTCCAGGCTCGGTTATTCAGAACCTCTGGTTCTTCATGAGCTCGCCTTCCTGGCTCGGTTATTCAGAACCTCTGGTTCTTCATGAGCTCGCCTTCCAGGCTCGGTTATTCAGAACCTCTGGTTCTTCATGAGCTCGCCTTCCAGGCTCGGTTATTCAGAACCTCTGGTTCTTCATGAGCTCGCCTTCCAGGCTCGGTTCGAACCCCAAAATCCAACTCCACTGCCGCAAATATGTTCTTCATATGTAAAGAACTTTGCGGAGAGAGAGGGATTCGAACCCTCGGTACCCTTTAGGGGTACACACGCTTTCCAGGCGTGCCAGTTCAACCGCTCCTGCACCTCTCCGTTATGCCTGTAAAGACCAACAGGGCCACTCAAACCCGCTTATCTTCAGAATTTTGTAAGAACCACTCCCGTATGTCTTTACATCCTTTCACCGGGGAGAAATTTGCGGCGAAAAATACAAAAAAATATTAATACTAACACTCAAGGAAGTGTGATTTCTCCTTTGAGCGATTTATTTAAACGCATTTTAACCTCTTCATCATTTATATTTTGAGCCAGCAGTACCATCAGTTTGGTTGTAGCTGCTTCTGTAGTAATATCGTAACCGCTTATCACTCCGACATTTAGAAGATGCCTGCTGGTTTCATACCGCCCCATCTCCACACTACCCATACTGCACTGTGTGACATCCAGAATAATCACGCCATTATCTACTGCTTTTTTTATTCTATCCAGAAACCAGGAACCAGTCGGACCGTTTCCGGCTCCGTATGTTTCCAGGATCAATCCCTTGAGCCCTGTATAGCCCAGGACAGCATCCATATACTCAGGTGTAAGTCCTGGAAACAATTTTAGGATGGCAATATGATTGTTTAATTTTTTGTGAACGACGAACTCCCTGAATTTACCGGGATACATGACGGATTCCCTGCTGTATACCAGATGCACGCCGGCTTTCGCCAGGTAGGGATAATTGGCAGACTGAAAAGCGTTGAATTGCTCCACGTTGACTTTGCTTGTCCGGTTTCCCCTTGAGAGCTTATTTTCAAAATAGATGCAAACTTCGGGAACTACCGGCTGACCATACTCTCTGGCAGCAGCTATTACGATGGAGGTGATCAGATTCTCCTTTCCATCAGTCCTTAACTCCCCGATAGGCAACTGGGCCCCTGTAAAAATAACTGGTTTAGCCAGATTCTCCAGCATAAAACTGAGTGCAGAAGCTGAGTATGCCATGGTATCTGTTCCATGCAATATCACAAAACCATCAAACTCATGGTAGTTCTTCTCGATGATCTCAGCCATATTTATCCAGGTATCCGGTTCAATATCGGAGGAATCGATGGGGGGATTAAAATTGTAAGATTCGATACGGTAGCCCAGGGATTTGATTTCGGGGATTAACTTCATGATCTTTTTGAAATCAAAAGGCTTCAGTGTTCCTTTGGCCGAATCTTTGATCATCCCGATAGTGCCACCGGAATAAATAATGAGTATGGAGGGTTTGTCAGATTTCATGATGCGGTTTTAACCGAAACAACTGCTCCGCGTTTGAGGTGGTAATCCTGGCGATCTCACCGGTGGTCAAGTTATAAATTTCAGAAATCTTTGCAGCAATTTCTGTGAGGTAACTGCTCTCATTTCTCTTTCCCCTGTATGGAACAGGTGCCAGAAAAGGGGAGTCTGTTTCAAGGAGGAGATTGCTTAGCGGGATTATCCTGGCAACCTCATCCAGTTTTGAGTTTTTAAATGTAACGATGCCATTGATCCCGATCATAAAATTGTAGGAGAGTGCACGCTCCAGTTCACCGGGCCCGCCTGTAAAGCTATGAAAAACACCTCTTAGTTTCGAACCTCCGGCTCTGTCAAGTACCCTGAAAATTTCAGAAAAAGAGTCCCTGGCATGGATAACAATTGGAAGATCAAGCTCCATGGCCCATCTGATCTGGGTGGAAAAGGCCTCTTCCTGCTCTTTCAGAAAGGTCCTGTCCCGGTACAGGTCAATCCCTGTTTCACCAATGGCCACAATATCAGGTCGTTCCAGAACTGCTTCGATGTTCCGGAGCTCCTCCAAATAATTTTCCCTGACCGAGCCGGGGTGCAGCCCGGTCATCGGAAAGCAATGAGCCGGGAAACGTTCAGACAGGGAAAACAATGAGGCCATGGAGCTGCTGTCAATATTGGGCAATAACATCCGGGTGACACCAACATCAACAGCTCTTTGAACCACCTGATCCCTGTCCGTATCGAACGCATCCAGGAATAGGTGTGTATGTGAGTCGGTGAACATTTTTTGCGGCTACAAACATACAATATAGCAGCCACATGACAATAATATAATCAATGGTGTTTTTATGAAAGGCTCCAGGATAAGGACCCCGGTGTGTATTCCCTTCTGATAATGCCTTAATGCCGCCGGAAAGAGAGCAAATTATACGATGCCCTGGGCCATCATGGCTTCAGCTACCTTAACAAAGCCACCGATATTGGCCCCGTTCATATAATTTATAAAACCATCCGGTTCAGTTCCGTAGTCCACACAGGTCTGGTGGATATTCTTCATAATAGTATGCAGGCGACTGTCCACCTCTTCCCTTGACCAGGGAAGCCTCATACTGTTCTGGGTCATTTCAAGACCGGATACTGCCACACCTCCGGCATTGGCAGCTTTACCAGGCCCATACAGGATCTTTTTCTCGAGGTATACCTCAATGGCCTCGGGTGTTGAGGGCATATTGGCCCCTTCACTCACTACCTGGCACCCATTTTTCACAAGGGTTTCAGCATCATTTTTATCGATCTCATTTTCGGTAGCGGATGGAAACGCCACGTCGCATTTCACATGCCAGGGTCTCTTCCCTTCAAAATATTCACACCTGAAATGTTCGGCATACTCACTGATCCTGCCCCTGCGAATATTCTTCAGCTCCATGATCCATGCCAGCTTGTCGGCATCAATACCATCCGGGTCATATACAGATCCTGAGGAATCGGACATTGTTACAGCTTTACCCCCGAGCTGGGTCAGCTTTTGAACGGTGAACTGGGCCACATTTCCCGAACCTGAAACAACGGCGATCTTTCCCTTCAGGGAATCACCTTTGGTAGCCAGCATCTCCTGGGCAAAGTAGACCGAACCGTATCCGGTAGCTTCGGGCCTGATCAGGCTGCCACCCCACTGAAGCCCTTTCCCTGTAAGCACACCTGTAAATTCATTCTTAATACGTTTATATTGTCCGAACAGAAATCCAATTTCACGTCCACCTACTCCGATGTCACCCGCCGGCACATCCGTATCCGGCCCGATATGCCTGTTCAGCTCTGTCATGAAACTCTGACAAAAACTCATCACTTCATTGTCTGATTTTCCTTTGGGGTCAAAATCGGAACCACCTTTCCCGCCACCCATGGGCAGTGTGGTCAGACTATTCTTTAATACCTGTTCAAAGGCAAGAAACTTGAGTATTCCGAGATTTACTGTAGGGTGGAACCGTAGACCTCCCTTGTATGGCCCTATGGCCGAGTTCATTTCAATCCGGAAGCCTCTGTTTATTTCCACATCACCTTTGTCATTGATCCAGGGGACCCTGAACATGATGACCCTTTCGGGTTCAGCCATTCTTTCAAGGATCTTTGCATGTTTGTATCTTGGATGCTCTTCGATATACGGGATCAGTGATTCTGCTACTTCCTGGACAGCCTGATGGAACTCTGGCTCAGAAGGATTTTTGGCCTTGATCCTGGCCATGAATTGTTCAACTTTTGGATCCATGTCAGTTTTTTAATGGTTCAACATGGGCAAATCTAAAATTAATTCACTCAGTTAAACATGCCCTTTATCATACGGGGCATATGTCATTAAACATTGTCAGAGAGCATGGATCAGTCATACCCTTTGTCAGGAGAGATTGATCAATGTCTGGTATTGATTGCCAGGTTCAACTAAGACCCAACGCTTCAACTCCATTTGTGTGAGCAGGGAGAGCACCACCTGTATGGGAATGCCTGAATGGAGACTCAGATCTCCGGGATCCAATCCGTTATGGGAGCGTAACAGTTCAAGCAATTGCTTCTCCTGGGTTGTAAACACGGGTTTTTCTGATAGTCTTTGGGGAACCTGTACCATATCGTCGTTCCAGTTTAACTGGTCGATAATGTCTTTTGCCGATTCCACCATGGCTGCTGCATTACTCCTGATCAACCTGTTGCACCCTTCTGATCGTTCGTCAGTGACTCGCCCGGGAACTGCCAGGACCTCCCGTTGATAGGAGGACGCCATATCGGCGGTTATAAGTGCTCCTCCCTTACGTGCAGATTCAACCACCAGTGTTGCATCTGCCAATCCGGCAATGATCCTGTTGCGCCGGAGGAAATTATTACGTTCAGGCCCCATGCCGGAATGAAAGTCAGTGACCAGGGCCCCCAGCCCGCAGATCTTTTTAGCTGTTTCACGGTGTGCATGAGGGTATATGGTTGTGAATCCATGACCCAGCACCGCCACAGTGGGGATCCCTCCCTCAAGTGAAGCCCGGTGAGCGATCACATCGATACCGAAGGCCAGTCCGCTGATAATTACCAGATCACCGATCATGGAGCCCAGATCCAGTATGATGCTCCGGCAAATCTCCTTTCCATAGGAGGATGCTTTCCTGGTTCCCACTACACTCAGGGCGTGCTTTGCATGAAGTCCTTTATCTCCCTTTGTATAGAGCAGGATTGGAGCGTCCTCGCACTCCCTCAGCCGGGCCGGGTATTGCTCATCTTCAAAGTACAGGGCGGAAATATGGTGCTTTTCCAGGAACTTCATCTCCAGTGCTGCCTGTTTCAACAGTGCAGATCCTATAATCGATTGAGACATCAGGGGACCAATGCTTGGTATTGTCTCCAGGGAAGCCCTGCTCATCCGGAATACTTCACGGGCCGATCCGGCCTTTGAGATCAGCTTACGGGCGGAGATTGGACCTATTGCCGGGGTCATGGTCAGCGCAATCCGGTATTGTAGTTCAGCATAGGAGGAGCCAGACATCTTTTATGAGGTTGATGTGGCCTTCGCCATAATTATCGGCGCTTACTGGAAACAAATCTCCGGGATCTATGTTTAACATATGCAATGAGGTTTTTGCCGCATATCTTTGGTTATGCAATGCCTGCAATGGTGTTGATTTTCAGCTCCTGTACAACTGAAAAGCTTGACAATGAGACTCCTGGCAATCATGAGGCTGTCTTTCCTGATTTTATTACATCCAATTCAGAATATTATGATACCAGAATAGATGGTATTCCTGAAATCGACGGTGAATCTTACGGGCTTAAAATCTCCGGTGCAATCGACAATCCGCGGACCTTCTCCCTCGAGGAATTAGGAAAACTGGAAATGGTTAAAAAGACACTTACCATTGAATGCATCGGAAATTCAGCTAACGGATCATTGATGGGAAATGCTGAATGGAGAGGCTTCAGGGTGTATGACCTGCTGGAAAGCCTGGGAATTCAGGAGGGAGCATCCACGGTGAAATATATCAGTGCGGATGGCTATTTTACCTACAACACCCTTGAGGAACTTCAGGAGAGGGAGGTTCTGGGTGCGCTCTATATGAACGATGCTTCCATTCCCCCCTTATATGGATTCCCCCTTCGTATAATCTTTCCAGGTTATTACGGGGTTCGGCAACCAGGCTGGGTCGAGGAAATAGAGTTGCTGAAAACCGGCCCTGAAGATTTCTGGAGCGGATCGGGATGGAAGACAAACGCACCGATGACTGTTGACAGCAAGATATTTTTTCCCGCAAACAATGACAGGTTTAGTCCCGGGGATAGTATCAGGATCGGAGGAGCCGCTTACGGGGCCAGGCGGATTTCTTCCGTCGAAGTTACCCTTGATAAAGGACTGACATGGATCCCGGCAACCATAACCAGGAGCATGGATAAGGACTATGTCTGGGAATTCTGGGAGTTGATGATAACTCCTCAGGAACCGGGTACAATTACCATAAGGTCCCGGGCCACTTCAGCAGATGACGCAGTTCAACCCCAGGTTGATACGGATTACCTGGATGGAACCAACTCCTGGCCTGAGGTGAGCATTAAAGTACAGAATGGCTCTTAGCGCTCTTAGCCCAGCGACCTGAATTTATCCAGCGATTGCAGCATCTTCTCACGATCCTCCTTATCCAGTGCCGAGAGACTGATAGCAGGGTATTTGGCCTCTTTTCCCCTGAAGTTCTGTGTAAGGATCAATTTGTGCTGGGTTCGAAAGAGGAACGGCTGCAGTTCATATTTTACAAATTGTTTTTTGGGGATTTCAATGGAGTTCTTCCGGCTGGTAAACATGCTTACCGGGTAGAACCGGACAATGATCATCTCGCCCTGGTCGCTGTAGGATACAAAATTGGGCCGCTTCAGGTAGTTGATCCAGTTGACAGCGATATAGATCGCGGAGATGAGGATGATCACATGATATTTGGATAGCCAGAGCTCCGATTCGTCAAACCAGGGAAGAAATATAATAATCAGAATGACCAAAGTGAACAGGACGGTCATAACCAGCCTGCTCAGCCAGATGCGGTAGGTATTTCGCTTATTATCAAGTTTCATTGGTTTTTCTTCTTTGCCTCTCTTTTTTAATCAGGGCCAGCTCCCTGCCAGTCTGTCCTTTTACTGAAGTGTTTTCCTCCACCCGGCGCATCAGGTAGGGAAGCACGTAGCGAACCGGACCGTAAGGTACGTATTTTGCGACATTAAAACCAGCTGCAGAAAGGTTGAAACTGATGTGTTCGCTCATTCCATAAAGCTGGGAGAACCAGATCCGTTTATCGGCAGATTCCACACCATGTTCCTTCATCAGTTCAGTGAGATACATGCTGCTCTGCTCGTTATGGGTTCCGTTGAAGATGGAGACCAGATCCAGATTCTCAATGGAGATCTTAAGTGCCAGGTTGTAGTCCCGGTCCGTATGCTCCTTATCGGGCTGAATAGGATCCAGGTAACCCATTTTGGCTGCACGCGCCCTCTCCCTTTCCATATAGGCTCCGCGCACAAACTTGGCTCCCAGAAAGAACTTCTCATCACGCGCCTTTTTGATATCTGCCTTCAGGATGGCAATCCGGTCATGACGGTACATCTGGTAGGTATTAAACACAATGGCCCTCTCCCTGTTATACTTTTGCATCATCCCGATAACTACCTGGTCTATAAAGTGTTGTATATAGGTGTCTTCAGCATCGATCATAATGGGGATGTCATTTTCAAACGCGGTCCTGCACAGGATGCCGATCCTCTCCCGGAACTTCTCACCCTCCTTGAGGCTGATCTTATCGGGGGTTTTATCAGTGCTGAGGATTTCGAGCGCTTTATGACTGCCAAAGGCTGTTGGTTTGAAAACCGCGAAAGGAATATCAGGATTACTACCTGCATTCTTTACAGCGCGGAGGGTCTCCTCGAGTGCAGCATTGATGGCTTTTTCGGTCTCTTTCCCCTCCACGGAGAAATCCAGGATGGAGTATACATTGGCTGTTTTTAGTTTTTCAACTGCCGGCTGACAATCCTTCAGGGTTTCACCTCCTACGAAATGCTTGAAGGCGGTTGGTTTAACGATCCATCCCACAGGGATCCTCAATGCAGTGAATAGACGGATCACATGATTGCCAATCTTCACCAGGATGGGGTAGGAGATCAGTTTAAAAAGTATATAAGCCCTGCGGAGATCGCGGTCAGATTTGATACGGAACGCTGACTTTGTATCTTCAAAGTTTATTTCTTTCATGGAACAGTATCGCTTGCTCTTATTTCAGGTCGCAATATATGCTATTTATTATCTTTGATATATGAAAAATATCATTTCTGCTCCTGCAAAAGCAGTTAAGGCTACAATCTCCATCCCCTCTTCAAAAAGTATCTCCAACAGGATGCTCATTATCCGTGCGCTGGCCGGTTCAGCAGGCCAGCTGCACAATCTTTCAACAAGTGATGACACCAATGTACTGACCAGAGCGCTTGATTCAGAGGATCATATAAAAGATGTGGGCCATGCCGGCACAAGCATGAGGTTCCTGGCAGCTTATCTCTCTACCCGGCCGGGCGAAGCCATCCTGACCGGATCAGAACGCATGAAGCAGCGTCCTGTGGGCCCGCTTGTTGATGCCCTGAAACAGCTTGGGACTGCTGTAGAATATCTGGAGACAGAGGGATGTCCCCCTCTGAGGATACGTGGTGGAGAGATCAATGGGGGGATGATAGAGATCGAGGCAGGGATCAGCAGCCAGTTTATCAGCGCTTTGATGATGATCGGACCGGTGTTGAAGGGTGGACTTACCATCAACCTGACTGGAGATGTGGTGTCGTCCTCCTATATTGAAATGACACGCTTACTGATGAACCAGTGTGATGCGGAGGTCCGGTTCGACGGAAGGAAGATAACCATACCAGAGGGTTCTTACAATGTGGGAGATTTCTGGGTGGAATCGGACTGGAGCGGTGCCTCTTACTGGTACCAGGTGGCCGCGCTTCTTCCCGGTTCGGAAATCCGGCTGCCGCATCTTTCAGACAGGAGCCTGCAGGGAGACTCAGCACTGGTTCGGATTTTTGACACGCTCGGTGTGCAAACCACCTTCAGTGATGAGGGAGCGGTCCTTTACTCCCGGGCAGTGGAGATGCCCGAACATTTTGCCTACGATTTTACAGGGTGTCCGGACCTGGTTCAGACCCTGGCAGTTACCCTGTGCGCGCTGGGTATTCCCTTCAGGTTTACCGGGACCATCACCCTGAGGGTAAAAGAGACCGATCGCATTCATGCCCTTCAGACCGAGTTGGAACGGACGGGATTTATACTGATCGCAGATCCCCTGGGCGAATGGATGTCATGGGAAGGTAAACGTTGTGATCCCCGGCCCGATCCGGTGATCCGGACCTATCACGATCACCGTATGGCCATGGCATTTGCACCACTGGCTGTGCGCCTGGGGCAGATAGCAATTGAAGATCCGGGGGTGGTCTCCAAATCCTATCCCGGTTACTGGAAGGATCTGGAGAAGGCTGGTTTTGGAACCACCCCCGCTTAACATAACAGCCAGTGAAAAAAAGCGTATTTTTCAATGAACTATTCATTATTCTGGTCCTATGAAAGCCATGTTTTTGCCCGCACTATTGTGGATCATGCTAAGCGGATGCACGCAACAGAATGCAGAGCATTCAACGGTACTTTTTCAGGCAGGAATAAACCTTATTCCCTATCCGCAGGAAGTGGTTTTGGAAGGTGTAGATTATATTCCGGAAGCTCAAATCTCCATTGTTCTGGACCCGAATGCAAATGATCAGGAGAAGTTTACGGCAACGGAACTGGCCCGGCAAATAGAGAAAGAATGGGGCATTCAGTGTGCAGTTAGCGATGTATTCTCACCCGGTGCTATCATATTGACCCATGAGGGTGTGTCTGAAAAGATCACTTCCCTCCCTGATAAAACAGCCCTCCAGGCTTATGAGCTGAGTACCGGTGCCAATCAATTGACCATCAGGAGTATGGGAGAAGCCGGTCTGTTTTATGGAACCCAAACCTTGCTTCAAATCCTGAAACAGGGGGAAGAAGGAGTGTATGTTCCAGGCATGAGCATTACCGACTGGCCGGATATTCCCCAGCGGGCCTGTCACTACGACACCAAGCATCACCAGGACAAACGTGAATATGTGGAAAGCTTTATCAGGGACCTGGCCAGGTATAAAATCAACATGCTGGTATGGGAATGGGAGGACAAATTCCAATACCCGAGCCATCCTGAGATTGGGGCACCCGGAGCCTTTACCATGGAGGAAATGCAGGAAATCACCCGTTATGCACAGAAATATCACGTCCAACTGGTACCGCTGGTTCAGGGACTCGGTCATGTGAGTTATATCCTGAAATGGCCACAGTACAGCCATTTGCGGGAGATCCCAGCTTCCAACTGGGAGTTCTGTCCGTTGAAGGAAGGGAGCTATGAGTTGTTGTCCGACCTCTGGAAAGATGCCATTGAGGCTACTCCTGGTTCCAACTACATCCACATCGGCTCCGATGAAACTTACGAATTGGGCATGTGTGAGCAATGCCGGCAACGTGTTGAGGAAATTGGCAGAAGCGGACTTTATCACCTTTTTATCAAACAGGCCGGAGAACCGCTTCAGGCGTTGGGCAGAAGGGTAATGGCCTGGGAAAGACCCATGGGATGGACTGAAAGTGAGTCGCCGGCTAAAGGCATTCAGCCGCTGCAAGGTCTGGTTTTGATGGAGGATTATCATTATGAGAGTGACAACTATTCATTTGCCAGAGAAGCCAAGGCGGAAGGCTATGAAATTTTTACCTATGATCCCAATCCAGGTATCGAACCGTTATTCCTTCCCTACTTTTATAAACTGAGAGGGGAAGGCGATACGGAACATGAAGCTGAAAACGCATTGCAAGCATCCTATAAGGCAGTATCCCGGGCAGCACAATCAGGACATTTTGATGGCATGATCAATACCTCATGGGATGATTCCGGATTGCATAATCAGATATGGATGCTCAGTTTTATCAATTCCGCCGAATGGGCATGGAGCGGAAGCAATCCATCATTGGATGAGTTTGTCAAAAAGTTTTTCCTGAACTATTATGGAGATCGCTCCAGCGATCTGATGGAACTTTTTGACTTGTTAAATAAGGGGGCCTATTCCTATTATAAGTCTTTTGAACGCAGGGTCTGGCACTATGGCGATATCGGCAAGACTCATTTACCCGATCTGCCACGCGGTGATAATCTGGAGTACGATGAATTCTGGAACCGCACCTATGCTGAGAAGATTGAGGAATCGAGAGTGCAGATCAGCCAAATGGACCGTGCCCTGGATATCATCCGTGCAAACCAGACGGCCGGTATCAGGAATAGCTATGATCTGGAGATTTTCTCTTCCATTGTTCAACTGGTAAAACATACCTGCAATACCTACCTGGCACTTTCAGAGCTTGAGCTGGCGGTAAAGGAGGCCCACATGCAGCACTTCCTGAATCATGAAGCAGCCTACGTTGCACTGGAACATGCAGTAAATATTATTGAAAGCAATCTTTCGGAAAGAGACAGGGTGTTCAAGGAGCTTGTATCCATCTGGGAAAAGACAAGGCTCCCCAAAGGAATGTCGAACGATGAAAAGGAGTTTTTTCACAGACAGGACCGCGCCAGGCACTTTGCCTTCAGGCGGGCAGATATGTCTTATCTGATATACGACGAGGAGTTACTGGGTCTGGAGGAGTATCTGGAGAACTTACTTGCATACATGGATTATTACAGGTCCCTCTATCTTCAAAAATAGCCTGATTCTTTGGAAGGTGTTTAATTTTTCAGATCCCGGCGATTCAGAAAAAACTCCTTGAGCAGTGAGGAGGCCCTTTCTTCGAGGATCCCGTCGACTACAACTGTTTTCTTATGAAGGATCTGATCTTTCAGGTTGCAAAAACCTTCCCTGGGATCAGAGGCCCCGTAAACCAGCCTGGCAAGCTGTGCCCATTTCAGGGCTGCCGCACACATCACACAGGGCTCCAGTGTAACAAGCAGGCTGCATTCGGAAAGGTACTTTGCTCCCAGGTGGTTCGAGGCGGCTGTGATGGCAATCATTTCCGCATGGGCAGTCACATCATTCAGCTGTTGTGTCATGTTATAAGCCCTTGCAATGATCCTGTTCTTGTTCACCACGATGGCGCCCACAGGTACCTCACCCCGGGCAAAGCCTTTTTGAGCCTCCTTAAGTGCCTCATTCATAAAATATTCATCCGAAAATTGCGGGTAGTTCATGCTTTACAATCTTTCTTTACTTTTGCTCTTAAAAGTTGCTAAATTTGCATCTTATCAAGTTACAAAAATAGAATCATATGTATAGGACCCACAATTGCGGTGAATTGAATATGCAACATACAGGTGCGCGGGTAATGCTTTCGGGCTGGGTACAAAAATCGAGGGATCTGGGAGGCATGACCTTTGTTGACCTGCGTGACCGATATGGCATCACACAACTGGTATTCAATATGGAAACCGATTCCGGATTGTGTAAACAGGCCCGTAAACTGGGCAGAGAATTTGTAATCAGGGTTGAGGGTAAGGTAGCCGAACGCAGCAACAAGAATCTACAGATCCCAACCGGTGAGATTGAAATTCTGATTGATAAACTGGAAATCCTGAACCGTTCAATTACACCACCCTTTACCATAGAGGAACATACAGACGGAGGTGAAGACCTGAGGATGAAATACCGTTACCTTGATCTTCGCAGGGCGGCGATACGCAAGAACCTTCAACTGAGGCACCAGATGGCCTTCGAGGTGAGAAAATATATGAGTGAACAGGGTTTCCTGGAGGTGGAGACGCCGGTTCTCATCAAGTCAACCCCGGAAGGGGCCAGGGACTTTGTGGTGCCGTCACGGATGAATCCGGGTGAATTCTATGCCCTTCCACAGTCACCCCAGACATTTAAGCAGCTGCTGATGGTGGCGGGATTTGATAAATACTTTCAGATAGTGAAGTGTTTCAGGGACGAGGACCTGAGGGCCGATCGTCAGCCCGAGTTCACACAGATCGACTGCGAGATGTCCTTTGTCGAGCGGGACGAATTGCTCGCGGCATTTGAGGGACTCGCCAAACATCTTTTCAGGGCCATCAAAGGGGTGGAGTTCGACGGCGATTTTATGAAGATGCCCTACACCGAAGCCATGAGCCGGTACGGGAGCGATAAACCTGATATCCGCTTCGGAATGGAGCTCAGGGAGATGTCCGATATTGTAAAAGGAAAGGGATTCCAGGTCTTTGATTCGGCCGGGTATGTGGGAGGGATCTGCGCAGAGGGGTGTGCCGGCTACAGCCGCAAGCAACTTGATGACTTGACCGAATTTGTCAAACGTCCACAGTTGGGGATGAAAGGGATGGTTTATCTGAAGTTCAATGAAGACGGATCCCTGAAATCGTCAGCAGACAAGTTCTATGATATGGAGGCCCTTAAAGAGTGGGCAGCACTTTTTAATGCCAGTCCGGGTGATTTGATCCTGATACTGGCAGGTGACCGTGAACTGACCCTGAAGGCACTTAGCGAGGTGAGGCTGGAAATGGGAGGCAGGCTTGGATTGCGCGATCCCAATGTTTTCAAGCCACTCTGGGTTGTTGATTTCCCTTTGCTGGAGTGGAACGAAGAGACCAAACGGTTCTATGCCATGCACCACCCGTTTACAAGTCCCTTCCTGGAGGACATTGAACTGTTCAAGAGCGATCCTGCGAAAGTCCGGGCACGCGCCTACGATTTGGTGATCAATGGTGTTGAGATAGGGGGGGGATCCATCCGGATCCATGATGAGGATTTGCAGAAGCTGATGTTCGATCAGCTCGGTTTTACCAAGGAAGAGGCTCAAAAACAATTTGGTTTTCTGATGAGCGCCTTCCGGTACGGAGCTCCTCCCCACGGGGGGATCGCATTTGGATTTGACCGCTGGGTTGCCATGTTTGCAGGTATGGATTCGATCCGCGATGTTATTGCTTTTCCAAAGAACAATTCCGGCCGTGATCTGATGATCGACACACCATCGACCATCTCAAATGAACAACTTGAGGAGCTCAGTCTGAAAGTGAATATCATTCAGAGTAAATGACATGACTGTGTCAAGACTGGTGCGGGTTCTGACCCTGGTTGCCTTGCTGTCCCCCCTTTGTGGACATGCACTGGCCCAGGTTGCCATTGATCCCGGTGATCCGCCCAATCCCGCGAATATCCCTGAGTTTTATGCTTCAAATCTCATGGCTATTGAAAAAGAAGTAGATCGTGTGGAAAAAGGCGAGGTCAGGATCATTGCACATTCACCGGGCGGATTCCCGCTGTATGCAGTCTGTTACGGGGAGCGGGAGAATTTTCACTCCCAGTCCAACTACAATTCAGCAGTAGCTGCCGGAGATCCCGGATTCTTTGCAAGGAAAACACCTGGCACCCGACCTGTGCTCTTCTTTCTGGGCCCGGTTCACGGACAGGAGGTGGAGGGGGTCGTCGGATTACTCAACCTGATTCATGTGGCGGAGACCGGCCGTGATAAGAGGGGCCGGGAGTGGCCCTCTTTACAAGGGAAGTTGGAGAAATGCAGGATCATCATCGTTCCATCCGGAAATCCGGATGGCCGCAACAGGTGTCCATATGACAGCTTTCTGGGCCTTCCGGTAGAGATCATGACGAAATACGGGCAGGGAACCAGGAGGGACGGATCTTCATGGGGATGGCCCATGGCCAAATCGGTGCATCCCATGAAAGGGGACGTGGATATCCTCGGCGCCTATTTTAATGATGATGGGATCAATATGATGCACGACGATTTCTTTGCGCCTATGGCTGCCGAAACCGAAGCCATCCTGGAGATTGCCCGTTCGGAAGCTCCCGATATGACTGTATCGCTGCATTCACACCACCAGAAATCCAGGATCCTTCCGGCTGACTATGAACCCCGGTATATGAAAATGCGGATCGACACTCTGACCAGGCGGGTCAACCGGCGTTTTGCCGGGGCTGGTCTTCCCAGTATCCCGGATGACTGGATCCAGGGACCCGGAATAGAGGATGAGACCTTTCCCCCACTGGCCAGTTTCAATTTGATCAGTGCCCTGCATCAGGTTTCCGGAACCATGGCGTTCACCTTTGAGTGCAGTCACGGTACGGTGACCGACACCGAACCGGTACCACAGGTAAGCTATGATGATATCCTGGATATACAGCTGAATCTTTATGATGTGATGCTGGACTATATATTGGAGAATCGTTTGTATGATAAGTAGCTTAATGCTATTTTTGATATGATATGAATACAAGCAACTCCTCCTCCGTCCCGGAACGCTTATTGTCGCTTGATTTTTTCCGGGGAGCAACCATGTTCTTACTGATTGCCGAGTTTACCCAATTGTTCTCTCATCTTTATGATCCCTCTCTAGAAGGTTCTGTTATCTACGTTATAGCTGAACAGTTCCATCACCACCCCTGGAACGGACTTCGATTCTGGGATCTTATCCAGCCCTTCTTTATGTTTATCGTGGGCGTGGCTATGCCTTTTTCATTTGCCAGCCGGAAAAAGCGAGGTCATACCCAGGCTGAGATCACCAGGCATGTGCTCAAAAGAGCATTCCTGTTGCTGTTTTTTGGATGGGCACTCTATTGCATTGACCCGGGGAAAATTGAATTCCGTTTCCAGAATGTCCTGGCCCAGCTTTCGGTGACCTATCTGCTGGCTTACCTGGTTATGAAGAAACCGGCACGGTTTCAGATCATCTTCTCTTTGCTGTTGCTTGCCGTCACGGAGGTGATCTACCGGACCTTCCCGGTGGATGGGTTCAACCATCCATTTGTGGCCAATGAGAATTTCGGGACCTGGCTGGACCTGCAATACGGAGGAGCCGATCTGCGCGGGCACTGGGTTTCATTTAACGCTATTCCAACGACAGCTCACACCATCTGGGGTGTCCTGGCAGGCCAGGTACTTATTAGTACAAGAAAAGCAAATCAAAAGCTGAGGATCCTGATCATTGCAGGGGTTATTGGTGTGGTTGCGGGTTATGCACTCAATCCGGTTACTCCCATTATTAAAAGGATCAGCACCTCCTCTTTTGTGATAGTCAGCGGAGGCTGGGCATTCCTCGCCCTGGCCTTCTCCTACTGGCTGATCGATATTCGGAAACGGTACAAATGGTCTTTGTTTTTCAGAGTCGTGGGATTGAACCCCCTGTTCATTTACATCTTTGCCCACGTGGGCGGTGCCATGTTCATTGAAACCATCGTCCATCCGTTTACCTACCTGCTGTTTGGCTGGATGGGAACCCTTACAGCTTCCATTCTGACCAGTGCGATCGTTTTGTTCCTCCTGTGGTACATATGCCACTGGTTGAACAAAAAGAAAATATATATCAGAATTTAAGCTCACCGTAAACCTTGGAGAAGATGTATAAAAATCTTTTGATCCAGATCTTTGGGATACTGTTCCTGGTATCTGCATGTACCGGCAACAGGGCAGAACTTTATCAGGATATGACCAAAATTGATGCGCATGTGCACATCCGGACAACGGACCCTGCTATCATGGAGTTCGCCCGGTCCGAAGGATTTAAACTGCTTACCATCAACACCCGGTCGGACAGCCAGGAAAATATCGATCAGCAGCGGGATGATGCCATGGAAATGAAAAGCCTTTACCCAGATGATATCTCCTGGCTCACCACATTCTCCATGGAAAATTTTGAAGCACCTGGCTGGGCCGATAAAGTAATACGTAATCTGCAGGATAACCTGGACCAGGGCGCTTCCGGTTTCAAAGTATGGAAAGATATCGGCATGACATTCCGGGACAGCCTGGACCAGTTTATCTTCCTGGACGATCCATTGTTTGAGCCTGTTCTTGAATTTATGCAGGCCAGCGGGAAAACGCTTCTGGCACATATTGGGGAACCCAGGAACTGCTGGCTTCCCATAGATTCAATGACGGTGAACAATGATAAGAGCTATTTCAGGGAAAACCCGCAGTACCACATGTACCTGCATCCCGATTACCCCTCCCACGAGAGGCTGATTGAATCGAGAGACAATGTGCTGGCCCGGTATCCCGACCTGAAACTTGTTGGTGCCCATCTGGGCAGCCTGGAGTGGGATGTGGATGAACTGGCGAAAAGACTGGACCGGTATCCGAACTTTGCAGTGGACATGGCTGCACGGGTCTGCCATTTCCAGGTGCAGGACAGGGAGAAGGTCCGGAATTTTATCATCAAATACCAGGACAGGCTGCTTTATGCTACCGATGGTGGTGTATCAGAAGAGAATGTGGAAAACAGAATAAGGTGGTTCAAGAATGAATGGCATTCGGACTGGACCTATTTTGCCACCGACAGCATCATGAGTTCACCGGCTGTAGAGGGTGAGTTCAGGGGATTGAACCTGGATGAAAAGGTCCTCAGGAAAATCTTCTACACCAATGCGGTAGATTGGTATCCGGGGGCCTTTAAATAAACCTGACCCCGACACTATTCACATTTTTCTGTGGAAAACTTCACGCCTGAATATGGATGCAGATTTATGGATAACATTTACTTTGCTGCGAAATTATTGAGCAGAGAGTAACATGTTAAAGATTGCAAAAGAAGAGAAGCAATACAGGGTTGAGCTGTTCCAGGTAAACAAGCTGAACACCCTGTTTTCAGACCTTGTAAGGCAGCAACTAATCGAGCTGGTAGAGGAACCGGGAGTATCCGTGATCTTTAATCTTGAAGGGATCCGTTTTATTGACTCGGCTGGCTTTGGCGTACTCATGGAGGTCTCGGTGCGTGCCAGGGAAGCGGCCAGTGAGTTTCTGCTTTGCAATATTACAGATGAAGTACGGGAACTGATCAACCTGATGGAACTTGAAAACAGGTTCACTTTTGCTGCCTGCGAAAAAATCAGGGAAAAGATCCTCATGGTACTTGATTAAGCCTGCCGGCCTATCAGGGTGGCGGATGTACAATCCGACACTTTCACTTTCACGTAGTCGCCAGGTCTCAAATCTTTTTTCGGGAATACAACCACTTTGTTCTGCGATGTGCGCCCATATAGATTCTCCTCTGATTTTTTGGAGGTGCCCTCTACCAGCACTTCAAATTTCTTGCCCACATCCTGCTGCTTGCTTTTCAATGAAAGAATGGATTGTAGCTCAATGATCTCATTTAACCTGTGTGTCTTGACCGACTCGGGAACATCATCCTTTAGCTTTTCGGAAGCATAGGTACCGGGACGCTCGCTGTATTTAAACATGTAGGCGAAATCATACGCAACCCACTCCATCAGGCTGAGGGTTTGCTGATGCTCTTCATCGGTTTCGCCACAGAAACCGGCAATAATGTCCGTTGAGACGGAGGCAGCGGGAAGGATCTTACGGATAGCTGAAATCCTGTCCATATAGTGTTCGCGGGTATATCTTCTTTTCATCCTTCCAAGCACGGAGGTGCTGCCCGATTGAACCGGCAGGTGGATCGACTTGCAGAGGTTGGGATATTGAGCAATCAGGGTCAACAGTTCATCTGAAAGATCCTTGGGGTGGGATGTGGCAAATCGTACCCGAAATGCAGGATCGATACCTGCTACCATTTCAAGCAGCTTCTCAAACCGCACCAGATTGTCCCCTTTTTTCCAGCTGTATGAGTTCACATTCTGGCCAAGCAGGGTTACTTCCCTGTATCCATTTAAAAAGAGTTCGGAAGCCTCACGGACTATGGTTTCAGGGTCGCGGCTCCGCTCCCTTCCACGGGTTCCCGGTACCACGCAATAGGCACAATAATTATTACATCCCCGCATAATGGCCACAAAGGAGGTCACATGATTGCGGTCCATCCTGACCGGCCTGATATCCCCATATGTCTCCTCGAGAGAGAGGATCGTATTGATCCCTTTCTCTCCACTTTCCACCTCGTCCAAAAGTGCCGGAAGGTCCCGGTAGGCATCCGGGCCCACCACCAGGTCGACTATGGATTCATCCTCAAGCAGCTGTTCCTTGAGCCGTTCTGCCATACATCCGATCACACCAATCGAAACATGCTCTTTCTGCTCCTTGAGCTTCCTGAAGTCCCTTATCCTGGCCCATACCCGCTTTTCAGCATTGTCTCTGATAGAACAGGTATTCACAAGCACCAGGTCGGCCTCATTAATATCCTCTGTTAGGTCATATTGATGTTGCAAAAGGATTGCAGCAACCACTTCGCTGTCAACCACATTCATCTGGCAGCCATAGGTCTCGATATACAGTTTCCGGTTCGGCATGGCCGCAAACGTACATATAGTTTCATTTGTTTCCAAATGTAGCCGCTACGCTCTCACCTCATAAATGAGGTTCGGTTTTTATGATTACAATACCAGGTATTATAAAAAACTATATGGGAGTTACCTACCATGACTTTCATTTTTGTATTGTGGGTAACAAAAATGAAAGTCTTATAGAGGAAAGGTAGAAAAAAGACCATTGACCGACAATATAAAGCAGTTTACCGATTTGGTGTTTTATAAAGATGAAACGTGCACTATACTTGCATAAGAAAATGAGTAATTATTTATAAACTTAAAAATATGAAAATGGGAGCAGGATTATTCTGGGGCGCATTTTTACTCCTTCTGGGTGTGGCCCTTATTATAAGAGTGGTATTCAACGTAGATTTCCCTGTTTTTAAAGTGTTGGTAGGGATTTTCCTGGTTGTACTGGGTCTGAAGGTACTCTTCGGCAGGCACCTGATCTCTCCCGGTCATTTCAAACCCGAGGAGACAATATTCAATGAACGGGTCTACGATAATCCGGAGTCGGGTAAAGAGTATACTGTGCTGTTCGCCAAAGGGGTATACGATTTTACCAATGTGGATCTTGAAAAAGGTAACTTCCATGCGAAGGTGTCCACTGTTTTTGGTGGAACACAGATCATTATACCGAGGGATAAGCCGGTAAGGATCACGGCAGATGCCGTTTTTGCAGGCGCTGAACTCCCTGATGGCAATAATGCCGTGTTCGGTACGACTGTTTATGAAAGTGACTCCTGGCGTGCCGACACAGCTTCCATCAATATCAAGGTGGAGGTAGTTTTTGGTGGAGTTCAGGTTATAAGGCGATAATTGCTTTTATAAGGTGATAATTGCTTTTTTAAAGAGCGGCATTTTTCTATTTTTGCAGAGAATATTGCACTAGAATTATGTCAGGACACAGCAAATGGTCGACCATAAAGCGCAAAAAAGGCGCAAATGATTCCAAAAGGGGAAAACTGTTTACCAAGCTAATCAAGGAAATTACAGTAGCTGCAAGCGTTGGCGGTCAGGATGCGGAAGCCAACCCGAGGCTCAGGGCAGCCGTGCAGAATGCCAGGGGGATGAATATGCCAAAGGACACCATCCAGCGGGCCATCAACAAAGCTGACAGGGACAGCTCCTCATTCCAGGAACTTACCTTTGAAGGCATGCTGCCTAATGGTATAGGCATATTTGTCGACTGCCTGACCGATAACCGGAACCGTACCATAAGCAATGTCCGCTCCATATTTAACAAGCGAGGGGGAAATCTTGGAACAAACGGGTCGCTCAGCTTCATGTTCGAACGCAAGGGTATTATCAGCCTGGCCGCAGAAGAACTGGATCCTGAAGAATTTGAACTGGAACTCATCGATGCGGGGGTGGAAGATATAGAACTGGAAGATGGTGTATTCATGATCACCACACCCATGGAGGAGTTCCACAATGTGCAGAAAAAACTTGAGGAGATGGGCCTGGAACCTGATAGTGCGGAACTACAAAGAATCCCCAATGACACTGTTGACCTCCCTTTGGAACAGGCTGTTCAGATTATGAAGATCGTGGAAGAGTTCGAGGATGATGATGATGTACAGGCGGTCTCACACAATTTGAATGTGACGGATGAGGTTTCTGAAGCCATGGAATAGGTGAATCCCCTTTTATTTACAAACCCTTGTTGATCAGCCTGACGGAAAAGATGGTTACACCTATCAGATTTCCAGCCAATGCAATTGTCCTGATCAGGTTATCCGGATCGTACCAGTTAAAAAAAATCATGGTGGGACCGCAGATCAACAGGAGGATCATGGCAACTATTGGAAACCTCTTCATCTTAAACCTGGTGAGACCCAGGCTAAAGGCAAACAATCCCAGGAAACTGCTTCCTATATGCCTGTAGTCAAGTTCTTTCTGAAAAAGACCCAGCAGGCGGATCCAGGTCTCTTCATTACTGTTCTCAGTGACACCCAGCACCCCACCCGCCAGCTCACGTGAAAGTTCCAGTCCTGCTATCCCTATCATCAGAAATCCCACAGACGCTCCCAGCAGCCAAACCCCGTTTATATATTGCAGGATCCGGAGCCTTCTATGAAAAATGGCGAGAAAGACAGGAATAGCGAGGAAGGTGATCAGGGAGGTGATCAACCATGACCAGGTGCTAATTTGTTGACTTTCGACGTGATTTGAAAGATAAGAGAGGTCCTCCTGAAGTGTGGCATAAGGGCTAACAAAATTAAAGTCAAGCAACAGGGAAGTCACGTAGCTAAATGTTACCAGTATCATCGCTAAACCGGCTAGCACCTCTCTTCTTCTCCGTTTCCTGTTTGATCGCTCCTGCATAAAGTGAATGTAATCAATTTCTCAATTGTATGGCATTCAGAAAGTAAAATTGATTATTTTTGACCCGACAAATGAACAGGATGAAATACTCCATACTTATTCTTCTATTTTGCTCTTTTTCGGTGGCCGTTCTAAAGGCGCAGGGTGGTCAAACCGGAAACCATGAAGATCTGCTCAGAACACTACAGAGGGAGGGTCCGGGCGATCAGGTAAATCTCGAAATGGATAGCCTGCTGGTTTCTAATTATAATAAATTGATAACCAGTAATAAGCAATCTACCGGCGTGCCGGGATACCGTCTCAGGATCTTCTCGGAAAGCGGTGTGGGAGCCAAGCAGGAACAACAAAAAGTGAGGGCAAAGTTTCTTTCCCTCTATCCGGGCCTGGATGCCTATAACCGGTACGATGAACCCTATTTTAAGGTCTATGTGGGTGACTGCCGGACGAAGAGCGAAGCATTGAAGCTGAAGGATATGATAGAGAGGAATTTTCCCAATTCATTTGTTATGCCATCGGAGATTAATCTGAAAAGTGGTGATTAGCAGGATATTATATGACTGACGAAGTAAAGCACAAATGTGGCATAGTACTGATCAGATTGCTTAAACCACTGGAATACTACCAGATCCAGTATGGTTCATGGAGGTACGGGATGGAGAAGCTGTACCTGATGATGGAAAAGCAGCGCAACAGGGGACAGGATGGAGCAGGGCTGGTTAGTCTGAAGATGGATACCGCTCCCGGGAAAAAGTATTTCAACCGTCACCGATATTCAGGTTCAGCAGCTATCAATGAGATATTTAGAAAGATTTACTCCAGGTTCGAAGATGAGGAGAAACTGCATCCTGCTGCCTTTCATGATCCCAACTGGGCCAAAGCCAACCTGCCTTTTGTAGGTGAAGCTTACCTGGGGCACCTGCGGTATGGTACCTTTGGTTCCAACAACAGCTCCAACCTGCATCCGGTAATGCGTGAGAATAACTGGCGCACCCGTAATCTGGTAATGGCAGGGAACTTTAACCTGACCAATGTTGATGAACTGTTTGAGATCCTCATCGATCTGGGACAAAACCCAAAAGAGTATTCAGATACGGTGACCATGCTTGAAAAAGTGGGACACTTCCTCGACGTCGAAAATCAAAGACTGTTCAATCTTTTCAAATCCCAGGGATTTTCCAACCGTGACATCACCGAAAAGATAGGGAAGAATATCAATGTATGCTCAGTACTGGAGGAGGCCAGTAAAAGATGGGACGGGGGATATACGGTTGCAGGTATGATGGGTCACGGTGATGTATTTGCCATAAGGGACCCGTGGGGGATCAGGCCCGCATACTATTATCATGATGAAGAGGTGGCCATTGTAACCTCAGAGCGGCCTGTCATACAAACGGCCATGAACGTTGAATTTGAAAAGATCAAAGAACTGCCTCCCGGTCATGCGTTTGTTGTGAAAAGGAACGGGGAGGTCTATGTGAAGCGTATCAGGGAGGAACAGGTGAAACGATCCTGCTCCTTTGAGAGGATCTATTTTTCCAGGGGAAGTGACAGGGAGATTTATAAGGAAAGGAAAAAGCTGGGTGAACTACTGGTCCCATCCATACTTGGAGCGATTGATTATGAGGTGGAGGATACTGTCTTCTCCTTTATACCAAACACGGCCGAGACTGCATTTTACGGGATGATCAAGGGAGTGGAAGATCACATGGTGGAGAAAAAGATGGATGAGCTCATCCAGCTGAAGGGGAAATGCAACCAGGAGGATATCCTGAAAATCATGACCGAGCGAGCCCGCATCGAAAAAGTGGCTATTAAGGACCTGAAACTGAGGACATTTATTTCACAGGATAAGGGCCGCAAAGACCTGGTGAGCCATGTGTACGATATCACCTACGGAACGATCCGTCCCGGTAAGGATAACCTGGTTATCATTGACGACAGCATTGTCAGGGGAACCACGCTGAAGCAGAGTATAATCAAGATCCTTGACAGGCTGGAACCCAAAAGGATCGTGGTGGTCTCATCCTCACCCCAGATCAGGTTCCCGGACTGTTATGGGATCGATATGGCCAGGCTGGCGGATTTTACCGCATTCCAGGCGGCGATCGAACTGCTGAAGGAAAACGATATGCAGCATGTAATCAACGAGGTATACAAGAAGTGCCAGCAACAGAGCGGGCTTCCAAAAGAGGAGTATGTCAATTATGTGAAAGATATCTACAGGCCCTTTACCCAGCAGCAGGTGAGCAACAAGATTGCTGAGATGTTAACTGATTCGGACGTAAGATCCGAAGTTAAGATTGTCTACCAGAGCATTGATAATCTCCATAAGGCCGTCCCCAATGATCTGGGTGATTGGTATTTTACCGGTGATTACCCTACGCCAGGAGGGAATAAGGTGGCCAGTACATCCTTCCTGAACTATATTCACGGGATCAATACACGTGCCTATTAACCGGGTTCAGAAATACCTGCCGGATGTTTCTATTTCCGTCTATAAAAATGGAAACGTTTGAATAGCCTCTGGATTTTCAGATTTCGACGCCTGATGCTTTTTATTTTCTGGAGTTGTTTAGGCACATAATTCAGTATGTGACGCTCCACTTTGGCTTTATAAAGATCATTTACTGTAATCATGATCCCGGTCTCCTCCACATCCCCGAATCCCTTGTTCAGAACAGTACCAAAGGTTCTCATGGAGGGTGAAAGACTCATATAGGCATTGATGAGCGGGGGGATATTTTCACCGCATGCACGTACCTCTTTTGAAAGGATCTTATAGTCCTCCTCATAGTCCTGGCCTGTAAAGATGGCGGTGAGCTTGGCCCTGTCAGTGGCCATTTTTAAAGGCTTTTTTGGTGTAACCAGACCTTCACGGTCCGGGAAGTGCTTATTTAGGAAGAACAGGATCATATCCCTTGCCATCTGGTGATAGTGCAGGTACATGGTCACTTTCCCGAACATAAATTTTTTAGTGGGGTGGTCCAGCACCAGTGTGCCCAGTCCGTCCCACAGATTATCAAGTGCATAGATCCCTTTGCGCCTGAGAGAGGTAGACTGATACTTGGGTTGCACAAAGGAGCGTCCCAGTTCTATCATATGAGGAAGGTAATCCTTGATAAATAGATCAGAAAAATCAAACAATTTGGATGTGGCCAGTTTCACCTCCCCGTTTTGCAAGCATTTAGCGGTATCGCATATAAAAAACCTGTAGCCACCCAGTATAGCCTGTTCATCAGGGTCCCATACAATAAGTTGCTGGTAGGCATTTTCCCCGGTATCAAAAGCATCGAGGTCGCATTCCAAACCTGTACCCCCACCGGCATTCCGGAAAGAGAGTTCCCTGAGGCGGCCGATCTCTCTCATTGTATTGGGAGAGTTCTGGGCATTGATAATATAGATTTTATTGCCTGCCTTATTGGTTTTCCGGATAAACCGTTCTTTTGAGAGCTCCTCTTTAAGAGCCTCAAGGGGAACCGGTGGTATGATATCTTTCATATTCATATTCATATTCGACAGGTTATTTGATTATTTCACTGAATTCACTTTCAGGATTATCAACCAGGGTGTAGGTATGATCCTTTACTTTGGCTGCCCATTCAACAGGCGTATGCCGCCTGTCAAATGTAGAATATGGAATCGGTTTACCAAAGGTGATCACGAAATGTTTATTACGGTGCTTGTATGACTCATTGGGAAGGAAGAACATTTCCAGGTTGGCCTTGATCCCCAGGAACTTCCTCAGGTTGGCCAGGTTGTAAAAAAAATTGGAACATCTGCCGGTAATATGAATGGGGATAATATCTCTTTTGGCCTGCCGTGCCTTGGTTATGATACTTTTTTGCCAATCCGAATCCCTGATTTGACCCTTTTTCCTTCTGGAGACCAGTCCGGCCGGGAATGTCATTACCTGCTGGTCCGACTCAAAAATGGCATTGATGCGGCGCACATTCTCAGTGGCCTGGGCTCCATGTTTATTGATAGGTACAAAGATCCCGTCCATGTTCTTCACGTTGGTAAGCAGGTCGTTCACCAGGACCTTCAAATGAGGATAGTTACGGGACAGCTCACTGATGATCATCATGCCATCAAATCCGCCCAGGGGGTGATTGGCCACAAAAATATAACGTCCCTCAGGGGGAAGGTGTTCCCTCCCCCTTACCTCCAGCGTGACATTGAAGGCTTCAATGGATGCCCTTGCAAATTCCACATCCTTCTTGTATCCATGGTTATAGAGGATGGGATCATTAAAGAAATCGATCCTTAGGATCCTTGATAAAAATCGATACACAAACCCGGGAATCCACCGGCCCACCTTTGGATTTTTTTCCATGAATAACTCCTTGATAGAGATGGGTTTAAAGTTCTTTTTATGTGTTGCCTCATCCATTCTTTTCCCTTCGGGCAGTGATTTTCCCATAGTGCAAAGACAAAAGTATTAAAAGATAAGTTATTAACAAAGTGGGAAAAAGTGGGAGAAAATGGTACAAAGTGGTTAAAAAATACTACTTTTACCGTTAAACCCGTGAAAATCCTATGATTACGTTTATCGGAGATTATACGGTCAGGCTCGATTCCAAGGGACGACTCTCTTTCCCTGCTGCATTTAAAAAGCAGAGCAGACAGGTTGTTCAGGATGGTTTTGTATTGAAGCGGGATTTGTTTGAGCAATGCCTGATCATGTACCCTATGGAGGAATGGGAGCGACAGAACAAGATCATTCGTTCACGGACCAACCCATACAACAAGGAACATGCACGGTTTCTAAGGATGTTCTTTTCAGGAACTGCAGAGGTGACCCTTGATGCTAATAACCGGATGCTCATTCCAAAGCGGTTGATGGATTATGCAGGGATCAGTGATGAGGTGGTGCTTGCGGGACAATCGGGAAAGATTGAGATCTGGGCTTCGGATAAATATGGCAGTGTTAGCCAGGCAGATGATGATTTTGCAGCCATGGCTGAGAAAATATTAGGCGGATCAAATGATGAACTTGATAAATAATGGGCTATCATAAGCCGGTATTGTTGCATGAAAGCATTGACGGACTATACATTAAACCAGAGGGCAGTTATGTTGACCTGACCTTTGGAGGAGGGGGACACTCTCGCGAAGTTCTAAAAAAGTTGGGTAAAAATGGCAGACTTGTAGCATTTGATCAGGATCAGGATACCTTCGCCAACATTCCGGATGACAAGCGGCTAATTTTTGTTAAGGCAAATTTCAGATATTTAAAACACTATCTGAGATATCATGCCATTGATAAAGTCGATGGCATCCTGGCTGACCTGGGTATCTCTTCCCATCAAATCGATCAACCCGAAAGGGGCTTTTCCTTCAAAACAGATGCCGAATTGGATATGCGCATGGATATGCGCAGCGGGAGAACCGCTTCCAGGCTGTTGAATGAAGCATCAGGTGAGGAACTGGTCCGGATCTTAAAATCCTACGGAGAGCTGCCAAACGCAGTCGCCCTTTCAGCTGCCATAGTGGATGCAAGGAAGGTAGCTGCAATTGAAACGACAGAGGATCTGGAGAAGGTGTTGAAACGGTTTATTCCGAGGCAGCAACCCAGCAAGTTCCTGGCAAGGGTTTACCAGGCGCTCCGGATCGAGGTGAACAGGGAGATGGAGGCCCTCGGCGATATGTTGTTGCAGACAGCAGGATGCATGAGTTCCGGGGGCAGGCTGGCAGTGATCACCTATCACTCCATTGAAGACCGGATCGTGAAAAATTATATGAGGTCGGGGAACCTGGAGGGGAAGATAGAGAAGGATTTTTATGGAAATATTCAATCACCCTGGAGACTGGTGAACCGCAGCGTGATTACACCCTCGGAAGAGGAGATAAAAGGGAATAACAGGGCCAGGAGTGCCAAACTGAGAATAGCTGAACGAATTGAATCATGAGCAGGGAGAAAAGGAATATAGAATTTGACCAGTCCATCGAGGAGAAGGAGAAGAGTCTGTCGTTGCGTGACCTGGTGGATGGTAACATACTGACCCGGAAGGCAGTACTGAAACAGTCACGCTTTATTCTGCTGCTGGTATTGATCGCATTTATGTCCATCGCTAACCGGAATCATGCGGAGAAGAAGGTGATACAACTGAATCAGCTGCAGAGAGATGTAAAGGAATTACGTGCACGGTGGATCTCCACCTCTTCGGAGCTGGTGAAGATCAGCAGGCAGTCAGAGGTCAGGGAACTGGTGAACAGCTATGACCTGGGACTTGAGGAGAATCTTGATCCCCCCAAAAAACTGATTCAAACCGAAGAGTAGTATGTCATTGAAACGGGACATATTGGTTCGGACCTCCCTGATATACCTGGGAGTCTTGCTTATAGGCCTGCTGATATTCGGGAAAGCGCTTCATCTTCAGCTGTTCGAAAAGGAGAAATGGGCCCGGGAGGAAAACAGTACCATTCGTCACGCAGTGATCGAACCCAACAGGGGGAACATCTACTCGGCCGATGGCAGGTTGCTGGCCGTATCAGTTCCCAATTATGAGATCTATATGGATTTCCGTTCGGAATCCTTTACCCGTGAGATCTTTGATGCAGGCGTTGATGAACTCTCAAAATCCCTTTCGAACCTGTTCGGTGACCGCCACTGGACCACCTATAAAAGGGAGCTGGTCAGGGCCCGGGAGAATGGGGACCGCTATTTTCTTGTCAAACGCAATGTGACCTATACACAGCTTCAGAAAGTAAAGCAGTTTCCCATTTTTAAGCTGGGGAGGTACGCGGGAGGTGTGCGGTATATCCAGCAAAACAAAAGAGAAAGGCCCTATGATCCACTGGCTTTGCGTACCGTCGGATACATCTTTACCGATGATTATAGAAATGTGGTGGGGATCGAGGGAGCCTACGATAAAGAACTGAAAGGCGTAGAAGGATACCGGTTGCAGCGGAGGATCCGCGGCGATGACTGGATGCCCATCAACGATGCCAATGAAATAGAACCCGAAGATGGCCAGGATGTGGTTACCACCATTGACCTGGATCTCCAGGATGTGGCGGAGAATGCCCTCAAGACCCAGCTGATGCAGAATGGGGCCGATCACGGGACTGTGGTAGTTATGGAAGTGCAGACCGGAAAGGTGAGGGCCATTGCCAACCTGTCGAGGCAGGAAAATGGAAATTACACCGAGGAGTATAATTATGCCGTTGGCGAAGCGACAGAACCGGGTTCCACCTTTAAGCTGGCGACGATGATCGCCCTGCTGGAGGATGGGCGTGTGCAACCCGGCGATATTGTCGATATCGGCAATGGAGAGACGGCTTACTACGGGAACAGGGTGGTGGACAGCCAGCACTCGGCGCGAGGGAAGATCACTGTCCAGCGGGCATTTGAAGTGTCATCCAATGTGGGCATGACCAAACTTGCCTATGAGAATTATAAGGAAAAGCCGGAACAGTTTGTAAACCGCCTGTATGAACTGGGCCTGAACCAGAAGCTGGGGATCGAGATCAAGGGTGAGGGCCAGCCCGATATCAAATATCCCGACAACAAGGACTGGTCAGGCATCTCGCTTCCATGGATGGCCATGGGGTATGAAGTGAAAGTCACCCCCCTGCAAATCCTGGCACTTTACAATGCTGTGGCCAACGACGGTAAGATGGTAAAGCCGGTTTTTTTAGAAGAGATCCTTTCTCACGGGAAGGTGGTCAAAAGAGGGGAGAGCGAAGTACTGCATAACCATATATGTTCCAGGGAGACCCTGGATGAAATCAAGAAGATGCTTGAAGGGGTGGTCGATAGCGGGACCGCCAGTAACCTGGCCAATAATCACTATAAAATTGCCGGCAAAACAGGCACCGCACAGTTATCGCTCAGTAAGGAGGGGTATAGCGGGTTGTATCAGGCCTCCTTTGTGGGATATTTTCCGGCCGATCAACCCAGATACTCCTGTATCGTTGTGGTCAACGCTCCGTCCAGACAGATCTATTACGGGAATGTTGTGGCAGGTCCCATTTTCAGGGCGATCACCGACAGGATCTATGTAAGGGAATATGAAATGCAGGGAGACCTGGCGCAAATGACCGGTCAAACCATTCAGGCCCCCTACTCTAAAAGCGGCAATGGCGAAGCCCTGTCGTCTGTTTTTAAGTATCTCGGTCTCACCCTGCAGAGGCAGGATGAGGAGGGTCCCTGGGTTTCCACCCGCAGCACACCTGAAGGAGTGGTCTCCTCCTCCAGGGAGATCTCTTCAGGGCTGGTACCCAATGTGAAGGACATGGGATTAAAGGACGCGGTATACCTGATGGAAAGCAGGGGCTTGAAGGTGGTTTCCGACGGAAGGGGAACCGTTCGGGGACAGTCATTAGCACCGGGCAGCATCATCCGGAAAGGGACTGAAATAAAGTTGGATATGAGTATTAAAGAGGGATAAATGAGACTGAAGGAGATCATAAAGGATTTGGAGATGTCGACGGTCAGTGTCGACCGGGATCCCCTTATCGGCAAGATCACCTTTGATTCACGGGAGGTACAGGAGGGAGACCTGTTCGTGGCCATCAGGGGATTGCTGGCTGATGGTCACCGCTACCTGGAGCAGGCAATCGGCTCCGGTGCTGCCGCCGTGGTCTGTGAAGAGAAGGGCGATCTGAACCTGCCCGGATTCCCTGTCATTTGTGTGCCGGATACCAGGAAGGCACTGGCGCAGATGGCTGCAGCCTGGTATAGGCATCCCTCTTCTGAACTCAGCCTAGTAGGCGTAACAGGAACCAACGGAAAAACCACTGTAGCCACATTGCTGCACCAGATGCACCAGTTGATGGGGTTCAGGGCCGGACTGATCTCAACCATTCAGGTACTGATAGGCGAACAGTCCCGTCCTGCCACACATACCACTCCCGATCCGCTCCGAATCAATGCGGTGCTCCGGGAGATGGTCGATGCCGGATGTGAATATTGTTTTATGGAAGTCTCGTCCCATGCCATTGACCAGCAACGGGTGGAGAGCCTGGACTTCACCGGTGGGATATTTACCAACCTTACCAGGGACCACCTTGATTACCACAGGGAATTCAAGGAGTACCTGAATGTGAAAAAACGCTTTTTTGATGAGTTGCCGGATAATGCTTTTGCTCTTGTCAATGGTGACGACAAGAACGGGAAGGTGATGATACAGAATTGCCAGGCAGAAAAACACACCTACTGCCTTCGATCCATGTGTGATTTCAGGGGAAAGATTTCCGAAATGCACCTGGAGGGATCGGCCATGGAGATCAACGGAAACGAGGTCTGGGTTAAACTGCCGGGCAGGTTCAATGCTTTAAATCTCCTTTGTGCCTACGGGGCCTCCATATTACTGGGCCATCACCCCGATGATGTACTGGCCGCACTGAGCGAACTCAACCCGGTAACGGGTAGGTTTGAGACATTCCGTTCAGGGAACGGAACCATCGCCATAGTGGATTACGCCCACACGCCCGATGCACTTCAGAACGTCCTGGATACAATCCGCGAGGTCAATGTGGCTGGCGGAGAGATCATTACCGTAGTAGGTGCCGGAGGTAACCGGGACAGGGGCAAGCGTCCGGTTATGGCCGGAATTGTTGCACGAGCCAGTCATAAAGTGATCCTCACTTCAGATAATCCAAGGGACGAGGATCCGGAAGTGATCCTTGACGAGATGATGGCGGGTGTACCGAAACAAATGCTTGATCACACCATGAGAATTGCAAGCCGGGAGGAGGCCATACGCACTGCCTGTATCATAGCCGGACCAAAGGACATCATCCTGGTTGCAGGGAAAGGCCACGAGAAAACGCAGGAGATTGCAGGAGTAAAAAGGGCATTTGATGATATGGAGCAATTGAAAAAAAACTTAAAGGGTTAGACAATGATATACCACCTGTTTAAATACCTTGAGCAGTTCGATATCCCGGGAGCAGGGATGTTCCAGTACTTATCATCGCGCGCCGCCTTCACCGTGATCACCTCCCTGGTGATCTCCATGATCTTCGGTAAACGGATCATCAATATTCTTCACCGGAAGCAGATCGGGGAGTCGGTACGTGACCTGGGTCTCGAGGGACAGAAACAGAAGCAGGGGACCCCCACCATGGGCGGTATCATCATACTGGCCTCCATCATCATACCGGTACTGCTTTTTGCGAATCTTACGAACATCTATATCATCGTGATGCTGATTGCAACAGTCTGGATGGGACTGATCGGTTTCCTCGATGATTATATCAAAGTATTCAAGAAGAATAAAAAAGGATTGCACGGAACATTCAAGGTGATTGGCCAGGTGGGACTGGGACTGATTGTCGGGGTGACGCTCTATCTGAGCGACGATGTGATGATTCGTGAACGGATCCAGGTGACAGAGCAGAATTTTGAAGAGTACAGTACACAGGAGATGCAGGTGGATCAGGCCGGGAAACTTTACGTTGTAAGGGAGCATAAAAAGCCGTTAACCACCATCCCGTTTATCAAGAACAACGAATTCGATTACTCCTGGCTGGTCTGGTTCAGCGGAAAATATGCCGACAAGGTCGTCTGGATCATATTTGTGCTGGCGGTTATTTTTATTGTAACAGCTGTATCAAACGGAGCCAATATAACCGATGGGCTCGACGGACTTGCCACGGGCTCTGCAGCCATTATAGGGGTCACGCTGGGAATCCTGGCCTGGCTGTCTGGAAACGCAATCTACTCGAACTACCTGAATATCATGCATATTCCATATGCAGGAGAGCTGGTCATCTATGCCGGAGCCTTCGTTGGAGCGACCATCGGGTTTCTCTGGTATAACTCTTTTCCGGCCCAGGTATTTATGGGCGACACCGGGAGCCTTGCCCTCGGGGGGATTATTGCAGTCTTTGCAGTGGTGATCCGGAAAGAGTTATTGATCCCCATTCTGTGCGGGATCTACCTGGTTGAGAGCCTGTCCGTGATCCTGCAGGTAGGGTGGTTCAAGAGGACCAAATCGAAGTATGGAGAAGGCAGGAGAATATTCCTGATGGCGCCCATTCATCACCATTATCAGAAGAAAGGATTCCCTGAACCCAAAATAGTGACCAGGTTCTGGATAGTGGGAATTTTGCTGGCAGTAATCTCGGTTGTAACCCTGAAAATCAGATAATATATTAAAACATACCCTATGGAAAACAGAGAACGTATAGTAATCCTCGGTGCAGGTGAGAGTGGTACAGGAGCAGCCATCCTGGCCCGCTCCAAAGGATTTGATGTTTTTGTTTCGGATGCGGGTAAGATCAAGCCATTTTATCGGGAGATGCTTGATGAGTACCAGGTGATTTACGAATCGGGAGGACATACCGAACGATTGATCACCAACGCCACTGAAGTAATCAAGAGTCCCGGGATCCCTGAGAGCGCCCCCATTATCAAACTGCTGCGCAAAAAGGAGATACCGATCATTTCTGAAATTGAATTTGCGGGGCGATACTCCAGTGCCAAAATGATATGCATTACCGGCAGCAACGGTAAGACCACCACCACCTCACTGATCCATCATATGATGCGCAAAGCCGGACTGAATGTGGGAATGGCAGGGAATGTGGGGCGCAGCTTTGCTTTCCAGGTGGCAACGGAAGCCTACGACTATTATGTGCTGGAGCTAAGCAGCTTCCAGCTCGACGGGATGTACAAGTTTAAGGCTGACATAGCTATTTTACTCAATATCACACCTGATCACCTGGACCGTTATGATTATAATTTCCAGGACTATGTGGATTCCAAGTTCCGGGTCACACAGAACCTGACCGAGGAAGAGTACTTTGTTTTCTGTTCCGACGACGAGATCACCATCAAGGAGCTGGAAAAGATTGTCTCCAGGGCCGAACAGTTGCCTTTTGCCTACCAGAAAAAGGAAAATGATGTTGCCTGGATAGAGAATGATGAAGAGCTCCGCATTGAATTTGACGATGTGGATTTCAGCATGTCCGTACATGAACTCTCCCTGAGGGGCAGGCACAATACCTATAACAGCATGGCCGCCGGAATAGCGGGGAACGTCCTTAAGATCCGTAATGAGGTGATCCGTGAGGCACTGATGGATTTCCAGGGAGTGGAACACCGGCTGGAGCCGGTGATGAAAGTTCACGGGATTAATTTTATTAATGATTCCAAGGCTACCAATGTAAACTCCACATGGTATGCACTTGAGAGTGTAAAGGGCTCCGCCGTCTGGATCGTCGGGGGAGTTGATAAAGGAAATGATTACAGCCAGCTCTATAATCTTGTGGAAAATAAGGTGAAGGCCATCGTATGCCTGGGCAAGGACAACGCGCGGGTTATCAATGCATTCAGGGGGAGAGTGGAATCAATCGTCGAAACAATGAGTATGGAAGAGGCTGTTAAAGCAGCCTACTTCCTGGCCAGGGATGGGGAAACGGTACTCCTCTCGCCGGCATGTGCCAGTTTTGACCTGTTTGAAAGTTATGAGGACCGGGGCCGGCAGTTTAAAAATGCGGTAAGGGGTCTTTGATCATCAGATACTATGAAGATAAGAAGGTATATAAAAGGCGACAGGATCATCTGGATAGTGATATTGATCCTCCTGGTGATATCCCTGTTATCGGTATACAGTTCGACCGGATCACTGGCTTACCAGCACAGGTCAGGAAATACTTTCTTTTATCTTTTCCGGCAGCTTAAGTTCATCCTGCTGGGGGTGGTGATTATTTTCTTTGTGCACCTGATACCCTACCGGGTCTTCAGCAGGATGTCGATCTTTGCACTTTACCTGGCCATCCCGCTGCTGATCCTGACCCTGATAGTAGGTAGTAATATCAATGATGCCACACGGTGGTTACAGATCCCCGGTACCGGGCTTACCATACAACCCTCCGATTTTGCAAAGATAGCCCTGGTGATGTACGTGGCGAAGATCCTCTCTGTCAACCAGAATAACATCAAGGATTTCAGAGGAGTCTTTGGTAAGATATCCCTGGCTATTATAGGAACATGTGCATTGATCCTTCCCGCCAATTTTTCAACAGCGGTCATTGTTTTTGTGACCGCTTTCAGCCTGATGTTCGTGGGACGGATCCCCGTCAGGTACCTGGCATTGATGATATTCACCGGGCTCTTTGCCTTCTCCATATTCATTGGCGGAGCCCTCCTGCTCAACAGGGAGGGCAGGATCTCTACCTGGAAGAACCGGATTGAAGCTTACGTGGATGGCGAAGCAGATAATTACCAGGCCGATCAGGCCAAGGTGGCCATTGTACAGGGTGGATTGTTCGGGAAGGGTCCCGGAAACAGCACACAGCGAAACCTCCTGCCACATCCGTATTCTGATTTTATCTATGCCATTATTATTGAAGAATATGGTACCCTGATCGGGGGAATCCTGGTGATTGCACTCTATCTGTGGCTCTTTTTCAGGGCAGGTATGATCATCAGGCGAAGTAAAAGTACCTATGGCGCCTTCCTGGCTTTTGGCCTCTCCATGGGGCTGGTTTTACAGGCGTTTGTGAATATGGCTGTGGCCGTGGGACTGGTTCCCGTTACCGGGCAGACCCTTCCGCTGGTAAGTATGGGTGGATCATCCATCTTTTTTACCAGTATCGCTACAGGGATGATCCTCTCGGTGAGCTGGGGAACAAAAGAGGTACCCGGTGAAGCCACGGAAACCGGGAAGGAAGAGGCGGTCCCCGAGGAGGTGGAGGTGAAAATGCCGGTCAGGGAGCAGAGTAGTAAAAGGATCGAATTTGAACTGGATGCAAAATAGAGAACCATATCGCATACTGATCGGTGGAGGAGGAACCGGGGGACACGTGTTCCCGGCAATTGCCATTGCAGATGCCCTAAAGAAAGGGGATCAGGATATGCAGTTCCTTTTTGTGGGAGCACTCGGTAAGCTTGAGATGGAGAAGGTTCCCGAAGCAGGTTACACCATCGAAGGATTGCCTGTTGCAGGATTCCAGCGGAGGCTGACCTTCAAAAATATAACCTTCTTTTTAAAACTCATGTCAAGCATGATCCGTTCCCGCAGGATCGTGAGACGGTATGAGCCTGATCTGGCCATTGGTGTGGGCGGATATGCCAGCGGTCCGATTCTCAAGGCTGCAGCCCGGAAGGGTGTACCCATCCTGATCCAGGAACAGAACTCATATGCGGGAGTGACCAACCGGTTGCTGGCCCGTTCGGCCAGGACCATCTGTGTAGCCTATGAAAAAATGGACCGGTATTTTCCGGCAGACCGGATCGTCATTACCGGCAATCCGGTACGAAGGCTTTTAATGGATATCAGGCCGGACCCGGTTGAGGCGTACGAGGAATTTGATATAGAAAAGGGTAAAAAAGTATGTCTTGTGGTGGGAGGCAGCCTGGGTGCGAGGACACTGAACAGAAGTTTTATGGATGGATTGAATAAGCTGGACAGGGACGATCTGGTGTTGCTATGGCAGTGCGGAACATTCTATCAGAAGGAGGTAGAAGAGCGGGTAGGTACCAGTAGAATGAAGAATATTCGTGTGTTACCGTTTATTTCCAGGATGGACCTGGCCTATGGAGTTGCAGATGTCATTATCTCGCGTGCCGGGGCCATCACCATTTCCGAGCTGTGTTTAGCAGGCAAGCCTGCGATCCTGGTTCCATCACCCAACGTGGCAGAGGACCATCAGACACACAATGCCGAGTCGTTGGCCAGTGTGGGTGCGGCTTTGATGATAACCGATGCAGAAGCCGGCGGGAAACTGGTGGACCGGATGCTTGCATTGATGGAGGACCGGGAAGAGAAAGAGAAATTATCATTGAATATCAAAAGCCTTGGTATTGCAGATGCAGCTGAGCGGATCGCAACCGAAGTGTATAAAATATTATCGAACAATGATCTGGACAAATCTTGATAGTGTCTACTTTATTGGTGTGGGGGGCATCGGAATGAGCGCCCTGGCCCGTTATTTCGTGAGCCAGGGTAAGATGGTTGCAGGCTATGACAGGGTCTCCACCCCGCTAACAGATCAATTGGTCCGGGAAGGTGTGGATATTCATTTTGAGGACCGTTCGCAACTTATCCCTCAGGCATTCAGGAACCCGGAACGTACGCTGGTGATCTATACACCTGCAGTCCCTGAGAAGCATCAGCAACTGAACTATTTTCGCAGGGGAGGATTCCGTGTGATCAAGCGTTCTCTGGCACTGGGAGAGGTCTTTAACACGGGCAGGGGAATAGGTGTGGCAGGTACCCATGGAAAGACCTCCATCTCCACCATGCTGGCTCATATCCTCCACTCCTCGATCCTTGGCTGCAATGCATTTCTGGGTGGCATCAGTAAAAACACTTCCAGTAATCTCTACCTGGACCCGGCTTCCAAAGTGATCGTTGCCGAGGCTGATGAATTTGACCGCTCCTTCCTTACCCTTTTTCCCGAGATTGCGGTAGTCTCTTCCATGGATGCAGACCACCTGGATATCTACCATTCGAAAAAGAATGTTCAGCGGGGATTTGAATCTTTTATTGCTCAGATCAGGGAGAAGGGGAAACTGATCTTAAAACACGGGCTTACGCCGGCAGTGCCGGACCATGTGACCTGCTTCACCTACTCGGTTGATCAGAAGGAGGCCGATTACCATGTGGAAGGCCTGGCTCTGAATGGCCTGGGGTACAGTTTCACTGTAGTTACTCCCCAATTGGTACTTCCCGAGATCAGACTACAGGTCCCCGGATTACTCAATGTGGAGAATGCACTTGCAGCAGTTGCCGTGGCTCACCAGATGGGAGTTCGCCCGGAAAGTATTGTCCATACCCTGTTGGATTACCAGGGAGTACAGCGACGGTTTGATATACAGGTTCTGAATGAGAGGAGGATCTATATCGATGATTATGCACATCACCCGGCTGAGATCAGGGCATTTCTCACTTCTGTAAAAGCGCTCTTTCCCGGTAAAAAGATTACGGGGATCTTTCAGCCTCATCTTTTTTCCAGGACCCGTGATTTTGCAGATGAGTTTGCCAGAAGCCTGGAGTTGCTTGATCAATTGATCCTCCTGGAGATCTACCCGGCCAGGGAGGAGCCTGTCCCGGGGGTCACCTCCGGCATGCTCCTGGAAAAGGTCCGGATGAATGAAAAGGTACTGATCTCCCGTGAACAGCTCATGAGGGTTGTGAAAGAGAGGGAACCCGGTCTCCTGGTAACCATGGGGGCAGGGGATATTAGCCAGTTTGTAGGGCCACTTAGAGAGTGGTGTAAAGGAAAATGATGCGCAGGATATTAAAAATATTGACCTGGATTGGAATTGCCGCATGGTTTGTGGTGATACTCGGGTTTGTTTCCGGTGAAGCGGATCAGGTGCTTTGCAAACAGATCGAAATAGTGCTGTCTGATACAATTCAGAGCAGGTTTGTTACCGATCCGGATATCAGGGCCATTTTCCGCACCGAAGGGTTGCAGTTGCAGGGCTATCCCATCAATGAAATTGATACCCGTGAACTCGAGGACCTGCTTGAGAAGAATCCCTATATCAGGAGGGCAGAGGTGAGTACGGATGTGACAGGAAGGATGGAGATCAAGGTGGAACAAAGTGTTCCCCTGGTCAGGATCATGCCGGAGGGCAGGAATGGATTCTACCTCGATACAGAAGGTAATGTACTGCCGCTATCGGATCAATTTGTCCCTGACATCATCCTGGTGTCGGGATTTATTAAAGATCCGGCAGGGAATCCGGCAGGAGTAGAACAACTCCGGGAGATCCACGATTTTTGCTCCTATGTGACCAGGCACCCGCTCTGGAGCGAACAGATCGTTCAGCTCTATGTGAACCGGTCGGGCGAGTATGAAATGATCCCAAGGGTAGGTGCTCACCAGATTTTGCTGGGAACGCTGGATCAGTGGGAGCAAAAGCTTCAGAACCTGGAGCTGCTTTACAGGCAGGGCCTCTCAACATATGGATGGAACAGTTATCAGACCATTAATTTGAAATATACTAATCAAGTAATATGTACTAAACGCTAAGACTATGGCAACAAAAGAAAAGATTGTAGCAGCGGTGGATATCGGTACAACCAAGATCGTAAGCCTGGTAGGCAGGTTGAATGAACAGGGCAAACTGGAAGTCCTTGGCATCAGCCAGACACCTTCAAAAGGTGTCAAGCGAGGAGTGGTATTAAATATCGAGGAGACCGTTAATGCAATTCAAACCACCGCTTCCGAAGCCAGTGAGCAATCGGGAGTTAAATTCAGTGAAGTATTTGTGGGTATTGCGGGACAGCATATCAAATCTGTAAAGAACAGGGGATATATCAACCGCGATTCCTACGACGTGGAGATCACCCGTGATGATCTTCAGAACCTGATCGATGATATGCATAAGATCCCCGTGGATGTAGGTGAAGAGATCCTTCACGTGCTCCCGCAGAGTTACATCGTCGATAATGAGACCGGCGTGAAAAACCCGGTCGGAATGTTTGGGAAGAGACTGGAGGCCAATTTCCATATTGTGATCGGCCAGATCTCCTCGGCCAGGAACATTGAGAAATGCATCAACCGGGTCGGTCTTGAAGTGAAACAACTGGTTCTGGAGCCGCTGGCTTCCAGTGCCGCCGTGCTGACCGACGATGAGAAAGAAGCCGGAGCGGCCCTGGTGGACATTGGTGGTGGCACCACCGACGTGGCAGTCTATTATGATGATGTGATCCGCCATACTGCGGTAATACCATTTGGAGGAAACGTAATTACAAGAGATATAAAAGAGGGATGTGCCATATTACAGCGGCAGGCCGAATCGTTGAAGATACAGTTCGGATCGGCACTGGGCGATCTGGCGCAGGAAGACAAGGTGGTCACCATACCGGGTATCTCCGGAAGGGATCCCAAGGAGATCAGCTTCAGGAGCCTGGCCTACATCATTCAGTCGAGAATGGAAGAGATCATCGATGCGGTCAGCTATGAAATTGAAAATTCAGGGTATATGGATAAACTGAGTGCCGGTATCGTGCTCACAGGCGGTGGTTCCATGCTGAAACACCTGAGTCAGCTGGTCAAGTTTAAAACCGGTATGGATGTACGCATCGGTTTTCCCGGAGAAATGATGGCAGCCGACTCATCCGAAGAGATCAACCAGCCCATGTACTCCACCTCGGTGGGACTCCTGCTGAAAGGCCTGGAGTACTATGAAGAGAAACAGGAGGAGATGAAAGTGAACCAGCCCGTGGAAGATACAGAACAGAAAACGGCTGAGGAAACAGGTGAGCAGAAGAAGGCTGGAAAAGGGATGCGAAAAGTCAAGATCCTGGAAAACCTGAAGAACACCCTCAGTGATATTTTTGATGAGGCTGATGTGAAAATGTAGAAAATCTGAATCCATGGAAGATTTAATGAATTTTGACCTGCCGCCCGAACGGTCATCCATAATCAAGGTGATCGGCGTTGGAGGTGGTGGAAGCAACGCGGTGAACCACATGTACAGTAAGGGGATCCAGGATGTAAATTTTGTGGTGTGCAACACCGATGCACAGGCACTGCACAGCAGTCCTGTATCTGTGAAGCTTCAGCTGGGTGATAAGCTGACTGAGGGCAGAGGTGCGGGCAGTAAATCTGAAATTGGAAGAGAAGCTGCTCTTGAAAGCATCGACAGGATAAAGGAAGTACTTTCCAGTAACACCAACATGGTCTTTATTACAGCAGGCATGGGTGGAGGAACCGGTACAGGGGCCGCGCCTATCATCGCCAAAGTCGCGAAAGAGATGGGGATACTGACTGTTGCCATAGTCACCATTCCCTTTCGGTTCGAAGGCCCTGAGCGCATCAACCAGGCCATAGATGGGATCAACCAGCTGAAAGATCACGTGGATTCCCTGCTGGTGATCAACAACGAGAAGTTGAGGGAGATCTATGGAAACCTGACTGTAAGCAAATCATTTGAGAAGGCAGATGACGTCCTGGCAATTGCAGCCAAAGGTATTGCGGAGATCATTACGGTTCACGGTTATATCAATGTGGATTTTGCAGACGTACAAACAGTGATGAACAACAGCGGGGTAGCCATCATGGGCTCGGCCACCGCTTCAGGAGGCGACAGGGCCCGTCAGGCCATTGAGGAAGCCCTCACTTCACCCCTCCTGAACAACAATGATATTGAAGGGGCCAGAAGTGTCCTTCTGAATATCACCTCCGGAACGGAAGAGATCACCATGGATGAGGTATCTGAGATAACGGATTATGTGGTCAGTGTCACCTCCCGTGATACTACCCTGATCTGGGGTATTGGAAACGATGTATCACTGGGAGAGGAGATCAGTGTGACTATCATTGCCACCGGTTTCAGGATGAACAGTATCCCGGAGCTCTATGTGGGCAGGAAACAGAAACACAAGGTGCCGCTCCGCGAATCCGAAAAAGTTTCCGATGGGAAGGACGGGCGTTCCAATGTGATCCCCCACCAGGCATCGCTCATGTTTGGCGTGAAAGACAAGGAGGATTCCGAGGAGTATATCCTGATGGAACAATCCAAGGATATTGATCCCGAAGACAGGGAAAAGAAAATGGCAGACAGGGTCAGGAGTCTGCGTGAAACCCATGAGAAGTTGAAAGACAGGGGCTACCTGAGCAGTTCGGGTGATGAGGAAATCGAGGAACTGGAGAATGTACCGGCCTATGTGCGGAAGAAAATCACCATCGACCAGCAGAAACATTCAGATGAAAAGGAGGTATCGAGGTACCGCCTCACAGACCACCAGGAAGGGGAGGAGGGTCCCAAGCTGCGTCCCGATAACTCTTACCTGCATGATAATGTAGATTAGTAATTACCTGGAAGGAAGGCCCCGCAACTGCCGGTGCTTGTATCTGCCAATGAGCATTACGGCACATGGGGTTCTCCTCCGGGTTGATCTTTATGATTTCCATATTGCACAGAACAACTAAACTCACCGCCATGACAAGATCACTGATTATAGCAATCCTCGCTATTTTAACCCTTTCATGCAACTCCGGCAGGGAAAAGGAAGCCGAACCACAGATGTCCGAACAGGATCAGCATATGGAATGGTGGAGAGACGCACGCTTCGGATTGTTTATTCACTGGGGATTGTATGCCCAGCCTGCAGGAGTATGGAAAGGTGAGGAGATCCCGGGGATCAGTGAATGGATCATGGCACACGCAAAAATACCGGTAAAAGAGTATGAACAGCTGGCCGCCACCTTCAACCCGGTCAAATACGATGCCGAACAATGGGTCAGACTGGCCAAACAGGCAGGTGTGAAATATATCGTGATCACCTCCAAGCACCATGATGGCTTTGCCATGTTCCATTCAAAGGCAAGCAGCTACAATATTGTGGATGCCACCCCCTTTGGCCGTGATCCTCTGAAGGAGCTGGCAGAAGCATGTGATAAATATGATATGCGGCTGGGATTTTACTATTCGCAGGCACAGGACTGGCATGAACCCGGAGGAACATACTGGAACATTGAACAGGGGGAACCTCACTGGGATCCCGACCTGGTACGTGAGCCGTTAATGAACTACATTAACGGGAAGGCTGTTCCCCAGGTGAAAGAGATCCTTGAGAACTATGGCGGACTGGATATTCTATGGTGGGATACTCCCAGAGGGATGACCCTGGAAGCGGCGGAGGCCCTCAAGGCGGTGGCTGACAACTATCCTGACCTGATCACCAATAACCGCTTATACCGGCCATGGCCGGGTGATTTCTCCACTCCTGAGCAAAACGTACCCCCTACCGGTCTGGACTACGACTGGGAGGTCTGTATGACCATGAATACCAGCTGGGGATATAAGAAAAACGATAACAACTGGAAATCTGATACTACACTCATAAGGATGCTGACAGATATTGCAAGTAAGGGAGGCAACCTGCTGCTTAACGTGGGACCCACTGCAGAAGGAGAGATCCCCGGGCCAAGTGTGGAACGACTGATATCCATTGGACGATGGATGGATGTGAATGGCGAATCCATATATGGTACTCAGGCCAGCCCCTTCTTTAAACTGCCCTGGGGAAGATGCACCAGCCGTAACACCGGCAATGGGACAATCCTCTACCTTCATGTTTTCCAGTGGCCTGAAAACAACCTCCTCAGGGTCCCGGGACTGAGCACGGAAATCAACCATATCAGTCTCCTCTCGGATCAGTCGCAAAAGCTTGCTTCTCACCGGGACGGCGGCGATCTGCTGATTGAATTACCCGGGCAGATACCGGATCCGATAAACACAGTGATCGTGGTTGAAACCTTAAGTGAGCTGGTTGTCACCAGTAATATGCCTTCGCTGTCAGATGGCCTGATTGAACTGCCGGCCGACTTTGCAGATATCCACAACCCGGGATATGGTACACATATTATTTTGCAGGGATCGGGAAGTGTGGCAACGATTACAAACTGGGTTGATCCGGGAGCCTGGCTGGAATGGATGTTTACAACCAATGCAGCCGGGAAATATGCTGTGACGGCCAGTGTCCGGGCCGGGGCGACCAGCAAATTGAAGATAGGGATTGGCGAAGCAGAGCTGGAAGCAGAGATTGGTGCAACAGGCAGTTCATTTACGGAGGTGAACCTTGGAGAGATTGAAATTGGCCCTGCCGGTGACCAGGTCATCTCGTTCCGGCCGGTCCGTGAAGACTGGAACGGCCTGGAACTCGGAAAAGTAGTACTGGTAAAACAATAGAGAGGCTTCCGGCAGCGAGGTGTTTCAGTTTCCGAAGCCTTAGCCGGCCGCAGCACTGTGCTCATCTATTGAAAGGTTTCCGATAGCGAGGTGTTTCGATTTCCGAAGCCTTAGCCAGCCGCAGGCTGGGTACAGCGAGGGAACGAAATACCGAGCGTCAGTTGTAGAAGATATCCAACCGGTTATCCTTCACATTGGCGGCATCAACCAGTGCATTGTATGCATCATAGTTGCTCCTCGACTCAAGTGCGTACTTCAATCTGGACCTGGCTGCATCATCATCTGCCTCTGTATCGGGAGTTTCAGTACGGTTAGTTACGGAAATTACAAAGACACCGCTTTCACCTACCAGTGGCTCGGATATCTGGTCCAGCGGAAGATACATGGAAGCGCCGACGACATAAGGCTCCAGGCCCACTCCGGCTACATACGTATTTGCAAACTTGATCTGGGTCGCCTCGCCCACATTTTCATCGTGGCTGGCACCGTACTGGGTGAGGTCGGTTACTCCGGCCATCTCTTCATCGAGCATTTCAACCAGTTTTTGAGCTTTCTTCTCCTTCTTGACTGCCAGGGTCAGTTCGGGGCGAACACTCTCCGGATCAGCATAGCCATCATCATGGGCTTCTGTAAGAACTGCGATGATGTATTTATCATCACTCTGGCTGAAAATATTACTTACACTATTTACATTGGCTGAAAAAGCCCATTTGGTAATCCTGATCGGATCATCAATTCCGGGAATTTCCTGTTGATCCTTTGTAATGTCCGGAGCGAACCTTGGATCCAGGCCAAATTCCCTTGCCTGTTCTGTAAATTTCTCCAGGTCGGTGGCCTTGCCCCTGAATTTAACGGCCCTATTATAATAGTCCTGGTTGGTCTCATCACTGGCAAAAATATTCCTGACGACGGTTGCAACCTGTATCTTTCGAACAGGCCTGCTTTGATCTTCTATCTTAATGATATGGGTACCGAATTGAGTTTCCGCTGTGACCAGATCTCCTTTTTTGTTCGCAAAACAGGCATTGTTGAAGGCTGTAACCATGGCGCCTTCCTTGAACCAGCCCAGATCGCCTCCAATGGCACGGTTACTTTCATCGGCAGAGTATTGCATTGCGATCTGGTTAAAATTACCACCGTTTTCAATTACATTTTTCAGGCTGTCGGCCAGTGAGGTGATCACCTGCCTGTTCCCACCATAATCCTGGAGGGAGAGCAGGATATGCCGTACCCTGACTGAATCGGGTCTCATCTGGGGATTATAAGGACGGGAGAGTTTAAACGATTCCTTGTCACGATAGGGACCGATAATGGTCTCTTCACCGGCATTGAATAGAGAGTCCCTGACCAGCTGGGGCAACTCATCATATGTATAGAACCTGGTATCAAAAGGCTCATCGGAAATTCCGTTCACATACCTGGGGATCTCATCACCTGAGATCCTGCTGTATTCAACCTTGGTTTGAGAGGCCCAGAACCTGGCGTCCTCAACATCCCGTTCACTGGGTTGCACTTCGAAGACAACATACTGGAAGGTCCTGGTAGCTTTCTGCATGTAGGCTTCCTTATGATTTTTGTAATAGGCTTTCAGATCAGCATCCGTAACGGTTATTTCACCGTCGGGGATATCAGTAAATGGCCTTGAGATATAAGCAAAATCGGTGGTTTTCCCGGTTTCCGTGACATAATCCTTGAGGTCCAGTGAGGAGGGTTGAATCCCTTTTCTGATCAGGTTAAAATATTTCTGGTTCATTTTCTCATCAACAATCTCATTCTCGATAAAAAGCCACCGCTTCTTCTCCTGGGCAAACTGTGGATTATCCAGGCTGTTGAAATAGTTATTCATCACTGCCCTGTTCAGCTGACCGGTTTCAGGATTGGAAAACATCTGCTGAATAATGGGGTGGGGTTGAGCAAGCGCCGGGTTTCCATTTAAGCCCATGGTTTGATCCCCTGTGATCATGGTCTTCAGTTCATCGGCACTTACGTAAAGTCCCAGTTTCTTGTAAGAACGTTCCATGATGGTTTGTCTCACAACCCTGTTCCAGGTCTCCTGCTGGATCTGCTTCTCAAGCTCTGCATCCAGTGATTTTCCTCCTGAATTCAGTTCATAAAATTCCCTCAAGGCCTTCTCCCTGTTCATGTAGTCATTGACTCCGATACCTTTTCCATTGATCTCTGCAACGGGTTTTCTTCCCACTGAACGGGATCCATTACCCATCAGGTCACCCAGTATAAAAGCAAAAAGTGCAAGTCCGATTACGATGGCTACAAGTAGTCCCGCTTTGTTTCTGATATTCTGTAATGTTGCCATTTATATATAACTATTTAACTGATACTGTTTCAATTTTTTGAGCGTACGAATATAGCAATAATTAGAGGTTTGATGAACAGAGAACGGACGAAAATTGAATAATCAGGAGTGGATCACCTTCAGTTCAGCCTCCTCGATGCGGTTTGAGCTAACATCCGTTATGGTTATCAGGAAGTTATCTACCTGCAGAGTAGTATCTTTTTCAGGAATGCTCTCCAGGTGGTGGATCAGGTATCCCGCCAGGGTATCATATTCATCCGAAACGGGGACGCCCAGATGGTATTTATCGTTGATATAATCGATTTCAAGCCGTCCTGACAGCAGGTAATGGTTTGTCTCCAGCTCCACCTCCACCAGGTCGCTGGTATCATGTTCATCCTCGATCTCCCCGAAAATCTCTTCAATGATATCTTCAGTAGTAATCAACCCGGAGGTGCCTCCAAATTCATCCACCACAAGGGCGATGCTTTTTCCATCCTTAATAAAGCCGGTGAGCAGTTTATTTACAGGGAGTGTTTCAGGCACTATCTGAATGGGATTGAGATGAGATATGATCTTATCAGGTTTTTTGAAGAGATCTTTTGAATTCACGTAGCCGATTACATTGTCAATCGTATCCTTGTAAATCAGGATCCGGCTTAATCCTGTCTCAATAAAACGCTCTGCAAGTTCAGTTATGGGGGCTTCCACCTCAAGAGCTATCACCTCGGCTCTTGGTATCATGCATTCACGAACCTTGAGTCCTGAAAATTCCAGCGCATTCTTAAATATTTTCAGATCCCCGGTCTCTTCACCCCCGATCATCTGCTCCTGTTTTACCGTGGTAAGGAAATGGTCCAGGTCCACCTTTCCGAAAACGGGTTCAGCTGTATCCTTATCGGTATTGACACGCAGGATATATTTCATGGTGAAGTTGGAGATCCCAATTGTTAAGATGGTGATCGGGAACAGGATCCCATAAAACAGCATCAGGGGCAGGCTCATCAGCCGAAGTGAGTTATTTGGATTAATCCTGAAGAGGGTTTTCGGCAGGAACTCTGCCGTAAGCAGTATGATCAGAGTGGATATCACTGTTTGGACCAGCAGTACTGCAGCCTCAGCATTATCTCCCAGGATGTTCTTGATTGGCTCTTTCAGCAACAGGGCAAAAGTGATCCCGTATATGACAAGTGCAATATTATTACCCACCAGCATGGTAGCGATGTACCTTGAAGGATGTTTAATAAAGAAACTGACAATTCCTGCAAATACTTTCTTCTGTTTTTTATCGATCTCAATCCTCAGTTTATTAGAGGAGAGAAATGCAATTTCCATACCTGAGAAGAAGGCAGAGAAGAGTATAGATACCAGTAAGACCGTGATCAGGTTTAAATAATTCATTAGTTACTGTCGTGTGATTCGCGAACGCCTTCTGAAATAATACATGGCAAATGCGAGAAAGGATAAGAGAAAATAGTACCAGCTGTCACCGAATCCGTTCCGAAGGGCCAGATCGACTCCCATAAAGAGCATCAGTCCACCCAGCACAAACCATATTACTTCAAAAATACCGGATATGTTACTCCTCATCCTGCACGTTTATGGTACCACTGGAACCAATTAATTGCCAGTTGGTAAGGTTCTGGTTTGATCTGAATCCATTTTTTCCATAGAGGGTATTATCTTCACTATGCACCCTGGTATAGGTGTCAGAATATATAAGCTCCTCATTTTGATCCCAGTAAAGATCGTCTGTGAAGAGGGCGTCCCCGTTGTCGAACCTCTGCGCTACAACATTTCCGGTGGCATGCCAGAGTGCCTCTTCCATATAATAGATGGTATAATCAGCCCTGATCTCAGATTCAATCCTTGCAGAATCATCATAAAAATAGACTTCCATCCCTTTTTCAAATTCCATATAGGGCCTCTCCGCGTTGGGATACTGCTTATAGATCGGCGCGAGGATCTGGACTTTCACCCTGGCCGAATCGCTATAAATGACCTCTATGTTTAATCCCTGGACAGTAGGTACCTCGGTATCATCGGTGAGCATATTGATCCGTTCTATATCATTTTCACACCCGGCATACAGGAACAGCATGACCAGCAGGATCCATATACGAATGTCTGTTAATGCTCGCATAGGCGCAAAGATAAAGAATCTCCATGATAAATGCGGAAACGCTCTAACAGTAAATCTACAGGATATTGTATTCGTCGCTTAACCTCACAATGCGTGCCAGTTGCAGGCTCCTCTTACAATATCCTTTCGATTGAATTATGCGAGCGCATTAGCTGCGCTGAGCTCGTAAACTCAGTTCCCCGCAGCTCTGCTGCGAGGAGAGTCAATAGAAAAAGCCACCCGGGTATGGATGGCCTTACAATATGATTCTTTTCAGCCTCTATTTCCTCGATCTTACGGTTGTATACTCGTTGATACAACCTTTCACCTGGTAGGAGTCGCCATCTTTCATGTCCCTGAAAAATACCTCCTCATTGTTCGGATACTGAGTGGCATAATCGTTTAATTTTTTATTGGCATCTTCTGCAACGCTTGGGTCCACCGATTTTGCCTTTGAATATTTATCAGCTGCTACCCAGAAAGCGGTACGTTGTTCAAAATCATCACCCAGGTTATCCCTGGAGTCAATAATGGCATCACCAAGTGTAATATAGGCTTTACCGTAATCGCTCTTATATGCGATGGCTTCCCTGGCATAGCTGATGGCCTCGCAGTAGTCTTTGTTTGCTCTGCTGACAACTGCCAGTTCATAAAACCATTCGGCCCTTGTATCGTTTTCAATGTTGCCTCCGGCGACTGCCATTTTCAGGTATGTGGCTGCTTTCTTAAAATCATTCTTTTCAATCAGGAGGATGCCCAGCTGGTGCGCCGATTCAGGGCCCGGTTCTATCTTGTACATTTGTTCCGAAGCGGATACATAAAGGTCCGCCCTGTCACAGCCTGAGGCTTTATAGAACCTGATTACATTCCTGAGGAAATTGGAATCATTCTTCTTCGCTTCAAATTGTGGCTGAAAATAGCTATTAAGTGCTTCACAGGTTAGCAGCCCACTCTTGATCATGTTATCATCAATTGTCGCCTTGGCCCTTTCCATACTTGAACTTTTAGCAATCAACGGGTCGATGATATCTGTGACCATGAAGTAATCTTCAATAGCCTGGTTGTCATTCAGTTTCCCCTTCTGGTTCAACGTGATACTGGCTGATATGAATGTAACAAGTACAGCATCCCTTGATTTATTCTTCTCCAGATCAATACTCTTTTTCAGCATATCGTAGGCCTGACTAACAGCATTGATATCGTCCCTGCGGTACCGCAGCAGGTCGATCCCCTCTCTTCCCTTGATATTCCCTTCTCCACCAAAATATGTATATCGCCTCTCATAGATCAAAAGCATGGTATCGATCATCTGCTCAGTCCGTTCAGGTACTGTGGAAGATTCAATAAACTTGCGGTACATTGTAATTCCTTCCACGTACATCCGCTCACTGGAAGCCGGACATTCACCAAATACTTTTCTCCATGGACCAATGGCATCCTTATAATTATTATGCTTAAAAAACTCTTTGTATAGCGACAGGTTCTTTATACAATTGATACTGTCCTCGCCTTTACCGTACTTCGATCCGTCCTCTATGCCCTTCTGTGAGATTGCCGGAAGGACAAACAACAGTGACATTGTTGTCAACAGGATGGTTTTGAGGGCTCTCGTTTTCATACTGTTCAATATAATTCTGGTTAGTCAAATCTCCTTTTTCTGAACCAAAGGTCGTGTAAAGTTACATTAAATGTGATAATTCCATAATTTTCTTTCACTAAATTGTACTCGGTAGTACCCCTGGTTCCCAGAGTGAAAGCCACATTGATACTCGATCTCAGGGTTTTCACCGGTAATCCTACTCCAAAAGTTATGCCATAGTCCTTTATCTGATGTTCATTGACCATAAGATAGGAATTGTTATAGTAACCTCCCAATCTGTAACTCATTAGTTTATGATATCCCCTCAGGGATTCCGCATCAGGAATAAATTCCGCACCGAAGTGCATGGAGGTGGCATTGGTGGTGGCATAATTTTCGCCCGACATGGAACCGGTCCAGTCCTGCATATAATAGTCACCTGTAATAATCAGTTTATTGGGGATCCCGAAGGCTATACCGACTCCTATTTTCTGGGGGATATTAAGCGTGTTGATGGCAGTGTCCTCGCCCAGGATCCAGTTCGGATCAATCAGGACAGAATCATTGAGATACGAGGGATCATCAGGATAAAAAATATTGTTCACTAAATATTCATCGGTGATATTTGTAGCGGCTTTGAAATCATAAATCCCGCCCACCGAAAAGAAGAACTTATCCTTAAACACCTCTTTGTACTGAAGTCCAAGTGTGAATACAGGTTTCCTCAGCTTGAGCTGCTCTGTTGAGGTAACGTCGGAATAATCTGAATTCATCGGGAAATTGACCTGCCGTGAACGGTCCAGTTTGCCCATCAGGAAACTCATTTTCGCCCCCAGCGAGATCCGGTCCAGCAGTTTAACGGAGGCACCCGAGTAGAAATTCATGATGCCACCATCTCCCTGGTAGTATGTATCCATGGCTATTCCATGGGTATAATCGTTATACTCCTGTTTGATATTGTACCCGATACTGCTGTATGGAACAATTCCAGCCGAAAATCCAAAGTACTTACCCATTGAGGATGCAAAAGCCACATGGTGGAGGTTCATGTTCCACCAGGTATTGGAGTAGTTTTCGGTCTGGTATCTGTTATGGAAAGAGTTGGCCCCAAAATCGAAATAGACTGATGTGCTGTCCAGTGCAGAGAACGCTGCAGGATTCAGATAATTGATCCTGTTACCCTCATGTATAGCCAGTCCGGCCCCCCCCATGGACTGGTTCTGGGCAACTCCCATCTTGGCCATATCGCCCAGAGCAAAACGGGTATAGGGCGAATAAGTGTTGAACTGACCGAAAAGTGGAGTGGATATAATAAAGGTGACCGCTAAACTGATAAAAATTGAACTAAATCTCTCTTTCTGCATTGTGTTCCAGTATTCTGTTAAGTCCGATCAGGTTTAGATTTGGGTCCACAAAGATGGTACTTTTTAGCTTTCCTGCAAAGTATTTTGCATCGCCACCGGTTAAAACAACCTGTAATTTAGGGTAATTCTTACTTAATGCCCTAATAAAACCGTCCATTTCAAACAGTAAGCCATTGATTACTCCCGATTGTATGGCTTCACTTGTGGAGCTTCCCACCAGGGGAGGGATTTCCATCGGACGTTCCAGGTGCGGCAAACGATTGGTGTGTTTATTGAGTGATTTAAACCGTATCTCCACTCCCTGGGAAATGTTCCCTCCCAGGTATTCACCCCTGGAAGTAACAATATCATAGGTGATGGCTGTGCCGGCATCTATAACCAGAACGTTCCTCCCCGGGTAAATAGTGTATGCACCCACTGCGGCAGCGATACGGTCATAACCCAGCGTATCGGGCGTTCGGTACCTGTTTTTTAGCGGAATGGGCGTGGAGTGATTGAGTTCAACACAGGTGCCGTACTGGTTACCAAGGTAGTCGATGATCTCCCTTGAGTAGTTTACCACCGATGAGATAATAGCACCCTCGATCCCATCATACCGGATGTTGAAATATGAGATCTCCCTGCTGGTGATTTTCTCATAAGTAGCCGCCTCAACCACGCGGTTGTGGTCGCATACGGCAATCTTCGCATAACTGTTTCCTAGGTCCAGAACCAGGTTCATCTCTTATCCGTTACTCAGTCTCAGCAATATTTGATAGGCCTCCTCCACGCTCCTCACCTGATCACTTCTTAAACTCAGTTTCTCCTGGTCTTCACGCATCCTGAAGATGCCCGGATTGGCCTGAATGTTCCGGATCACCTCGTTGAACTTTTTGGAGCTGTAAAAGGTCGATTCGGGATTACTTACAAAATACGTGATCAGAATGCTCTTTTTCAACACAATTTTTTCAACACCTATTCGCTGCGCGAGCCAGCGGAGCTGCACTATCTTCAATAACTCTTCCGAAGTATCGGGCAGAGGTCCGAACCGGTCCAGCAGCATTTCCCTGAAAGCGGCAAGTTCCTTATCATCATGAATAGAGTCCAGATTCCTGTATAATTCGACCCTTTCACTGATGTTGGAGACATACCGGTCCGGGAAGAGCAGTTCAAGGTCAGTATCGATGTGACAATCAGGTATGAAAGGCCTGTTTTCAGGGACAGTATCAGCCGGTTTCTTATAGAGCCCGCTAAATTCTGTCTCCTTCAGTTCTGTGATGGCTTCATTAAGGATCCTGTTGTAGGTATCAAATCCCATATCCGCAATAAAACCGCTCTGTTCAGCGCCAAGCAGGTTTCCTGCACCCCTGATATCAAGATCCTGAAGGGCGATATTGAATCCGCTTCCCAGTGCAGAAAATTCCTCAACCGCTTTCAGCCTCCTCCTGGCTTCCGTTGACAGGAGGGTCACCGGTGGTGCAAAAATATAGCAGAAGGCCTTTTTATTGGATCGCCCTACACGTCCCCTGAGTTGATGCAGATCACTCAGTCCGAAGTTCTGTCCGTTGTTGATAATTATAGTATTGGCGTTGGGAATGTCCAATCCCGATTCAACAATGGTAGTGGCGATCAGCACATCGTAATCGCCCTGCATGAAGTCGAGTACAACTGATTCAAGCGTTCTTCCCTCCATCTGACCATGGGCTGCCACCGCCCTGACCCCGGGCACCACGCGATCGACGATCTCCTTTATCTTATTGATATTCTGAACCCTGTTATGAATAAAGAAAACCTGTCCGCCCCGGCTAACCTCGTATTCAATAGCCTCTTTTATAATTTCTTCATTAAAGACGTGTAGTTCAGTAATAATGGGGTGCCGGTTGGGAGGAGGTGTATTGATGATGGAGAGATCACGTGAACCCATCAGCGAGAACTGCAGGGTCCTTGGTATGGGAGTAGCTGTCAACGTAAGCGTATCCACATTCAGTTTCATATGTTTCAGCTTCTCCTTTACACTTACTCCGAATTTCTGTTCCTCATCGATAATCAACAGTCCCAGGTCCCTGAATCCGATCTCCTTTCCCACCAGTTTGTGGGTTCCTATAATGATATCGATCTTCCCATCTTTCAGGTCCGACAGGATCCTCCGCTGGTCGGCCGTGCTTCGGAACCTGCTCAGGTAATCAACTGAACAGGGCATCCCATTCAACCGGTCCCTGAAAGTGTTGAAGTGCTGGAACGCAAGCACGGTGGTAGGAACCAGTACTGCCACCTGTTTGCTGTCGGTAACCGCCTTAAAGGCTGCCCTGATGGCTACCTCGGTCTTCCCGAACCCGACATCACCACAAACAAGGCGGTCCATGGGGAATCCCGCCTCCATTCCTGTTTTCACATCTTCGGTTGCTTTTAACTGGTCGGGGGTATCCTCATATATAAAAGATGATTCCAGTTCCTGCTGAAGGTAGGTATCCCTGGAAAATGCAAATCCCTTCTGCTCTTTTCTTTGTGCATAGAGGAGGATCAGTTCACGGGCGATGTCCTGTACCTTCTTCTTTGTATTGGTTTTCAGTTTCTGCCATGCTCCGGTGCCCAGCTTATAGATTTTTGGCGGTTCTGTATCCTTGCCTTTGTATTTGCTGATACGGTGAAGGGAGTGGATGTTTACATAGAGTACATCATTGTCCCTGTATACCAGTTTAATGGCCTCCTGGATCTTCCCGTTCACCTCGATCTTTTCCAGTCCACCGAATATCCCGATTCCATGGTCCACATGTACCACATAATCACCTGGATTGAGTCCCGTCAGCTCCTTGACAGAGACTGATTCCTTTTTATTGAAACGGTCATGGAACCTGAACTTGTGATATCTTTCAAAGATCTGGTGATCGGTGTAGAAAGATTGCATGAGATCATGATCCGTAAATCCTTCATGGATTGTCTGTGACACGGTCCTGTACTGCAGTTCAGGATCAATTTCATGGAATATGGCCTTCAGGCGTTCCAGCTGTTTCTCACTGTCGGAGGTGATATGGTTGACGTATCCGTCAGCCGAGCGCTCCTTTAAATGGGAGGAGAGCAATTCAAAATTTTTATGGAAAGCCGGCTGGGGGGAGGTATTGAAATGCCAGACAGCCTGCTCATTTCCCCTGTTGGAAATTCCGAAAATAACCCTGTTGAGTTGTTCCATCTGTGACCGTATCTGGGAACCGCTTTTCAGGTACATCGTCTTATCGATATTGCGCTCGGGTTCAAGTTCCGTCCGGTTGTAAAGATTCTCAATCAGGTCAGTGACCAGGTCCGGATTATCTATCCAGAGCGTTGTCCCCTGGGGAATATATTCCAGGAAGGAGATCCGCTTTTCTCCCAACCGGGTCTCCCACTGGATATTGGGTATGATGTTGACTTTCCTGACCTTTTCCAGGGAGCGCTGGGTATCTGTATCAAAGATCCGGATCGTATCCACCTCATTGTCAAAGAAATCGATGCGGCAGGGGTGGCTTGAGGCATAGGAAAAAATATCTGCAATTCCTCCCCGGACCGCATACTGTCCGGGTTCATATACGAAATCAACCAGCTGGAAACCATAGGTCTGCATCACTTCCTCAAGGAAAGCCATATCAATTTTCTCTCCCTGTTTTATCTCGAGAGTTGTTTCACCCAGCTGGCGGCGGGTAACTACTGATTCCACCAGGGCCTCTGCATAGGAGACGATGAAACTGGCCACCCTTCTTTCCGACAGGCGGCGGAGTGTTTGCGTCCGGGTGATAATATTGGCCTCATCGGTTTGATGATACTGAATGGAACGCCTGTAGGAGGAGGGGAAAAAAAGGGTCCTTTCCGGCGACCGGTCCAGCATCACCAGGTCGGTATAGAAATATGCCGCCTCCTCTTTATCCTGAAACACAATCAGATGGTCTCCTTTCAGTTCGCTCAGGCAGGCCTGGATCAGTGCTGAGCGGGAGGAACCCGAGAGTCCCTCCAGGTACTGCACTTTATGTTCACCGGCTTCGAGGGAAGCGCAGATCTGTTTAAAATAGGGATGAGATGGATACGGATTGTTCATGACCGGTTACGGACGCAAACTTAGCAATTCTTTATCCACTGAGAAAGTCTTCCCGGGCCGGGGTAAATGCATCGACTATCACTCCTTCTTCCAGGCATTTAACGCCATGTGGCACATCGGGAGGGATGTAAACCCCGTCGCCATAGTTGATGACCTGTTTCTCATCACCCACCGTAAACTCAAATTTTCCTTTGGCACAATAGCTGGTCTGGGTATGCCTGTGCCGGTGCGGTTCCACTACCCTGCCCGCTTCGAACATCACCTTGACCATCATGATGTTTGCATCCCGGCCAAGTATTTTTCTTGATACCCCTTCACCCATTTCTGTCCATTCCAACTCTTTCGCGAAGTAAAAAATGTCACTTTTTTTAGTCATATTATTGATTTAGCATCTGTGAAAATATTGCATTAAATAATACCATGTCCAACGGTGTAGACCAGGATCAGGCCTGTGATCCCCACTATTCCGCCAACAATGGCCATGGGCAAAAGGTTTCGCCTGATGAGCAATCCTTCTACCCCGATCAGTCCGACCGTGGCACAGGCGGCGATCACATTGTGTACACATATCATATTCCCCATGGCTCCGCCAATGTTCTGCAGGCTTACCACAAGAATGGTGGAGATCCCCAGCTGGTCAGCAATGGAAAACTGAAACATGGAGAAGAGCATATTGGATACAGTATTGGATCCTGCCATAAACGAACCCAGTGCCCCGATAAAAGCATCAACCAGTGGCCAAGCACCCTTGAAGATGCCTGTAATGGCAGTGGCCATGACAATAGGCATCCCCTGGATCCCGTCCGGGTTATGGCCCGATTGCATCATGATCCTTACCATGGGTACTGCAAAAACCAGTGCGATCAATGGATTTTTCATCCGTCTTATGGCTTCCGACCAGGCAACTCCCACCTCCCTTCTCTTCATTTTAAAAAGGGGGATACAAAGGAATGAAACCAGGATAAAGGGCATGATACCGGGATTGTACAACGGATCGATGGTTCCGCTTATACTGGTTCCGAACAGCCCGCTGAAAGGGATATCTGCCGATTTCACCCAATCATATACCGGAAGGGTCCGCACCCTGGTGAGAACCAGGAGAATGCCGATCAACACATAGGGGACCCACGCTTTCATGATGGAACTCTTTTGAGTCCCCATATGTTCCATTGTGATGGTGCCTGCCCACCTCTTTTCCCAGCCGGATCTTTCCGGGAAGTCCCAAGTTGTACGGGGGACCAGGAAACCGGCCCTGGTAGACGGGATCAGGATGGCCAGTCCGATGAGTCCGCCCAGCAGAGTGGGGAACTCCGGACCCAACAGCAGCGCCACCGCCACATAGGGTCCGACAAAACAGAATCCTGCAAAAAGGGCATAGGGCCAGATGGCCAGTCCCTCTTTAATAGAGCGCTTCTCACCGAAGAACCGGGTCATCATGGTTACCATGATCAGGGGTAACAACAATCCCGGAAGCGCATGCTGCAGTGCGGTCCAGACCCCGATCTGTTGTATATATTCTGTAAAGGTGAGGCCGGACTGAGCAAGATATTCATGTACGGAGGGGATGTCCAGGGAGGACTGTATCCCGATCAGTGTGGGGGTTCCCACTGATCCGAACGATACCGGGGTCACATTCGCGATCAAAGCCACCATCACTGCTGCCAGCGCCGGGAAACCAAGGGATAGCAGAAGTGGAGCGGCCAGCGCTGCGGGAGTTCCGAAACCTGCCGAACCTTCGATGAATCCGCCAAAAAGCCAGGCAATGATGATGGCCTGCACCCGCCTGTCGGCCGAAATATTCATAAAACCGCGGTTGATGGCCTCAATGGCACCGCTTTCCCTCATGGTAAAAAGGAGCAACAGGGCACCAAATACAATAAAAAGTATCTTGAATGCGATAACCACACCGTTGACCGTAGATGCCATTATCCAGTTCAGGGGTGTTTTCCAGATGGCCATGGCCAGCACCAGCGTAAGCAGGAATGCCAGGGGCATCGCCCGGGTGGAAGGCCATCGGAATCCTACCATCGTTACAAAGATTACAATGATAGGCAGGGCGGCCATCAGGGCCAGTAATCCAACGGACATCGGGCGGTGTTTTGGTAAAGGGTTCAAAATATCCAAAAAAATCCAATAATTTTATGGATGAGATGAATATTCTGATTGCCCCTGATTCATTTAAGGATAGTCTGAGTGCACTGAAAGTGGCTTCTGCGCTGGGCAGGGGAATTCAGAAGATCCTTCCAGGTGCCCGTTGCACGCTGGTTCCCATGGCAGATGGCGGTGAAGGTACCGTGGAGGCGGTCATTGATGCAACCGGCGGAGAAACGATCAGTGTCAGTGTATTGGATCCGCTGATGCGCGGGATAACAGCCTCATACGGCATCACAGGAGACGGGAAGAGCGCTGTTATTGAAATGGCGGCCGCCTCGGGAATTGAACTCCTGAAAAATAGTGAAAGGGATCCATGGATCACCTCTACCTTTGGAACGGGCCAGTTGATAATGGATGCCCTGAACAGGAGGTGTGGCAGGATCATGGTGGGTATAGGGGGCAGCGCAACCAATGACGGAGGTGCCGGGATGGCACAGGCACTTGGAGTTAAATTCAGTGGAAAGTTCGGAGATCTGCCTGTGCAGGGAGGTGGAGCCCTGGGTGAGGTGGACCGGATCCATATGGAAGGACTGGATCCACGGATTGCTGGTACACAGGTCATAGTAGCCTGCGATGTAACCAATCCGCTGACAGGGCCACTCGGGGCATCTGTTGTCTACGGACCTCAAAAAGGGGCCGGCGAGGAGATGGTCAGACATCTGGACCGGAACATGTCCCACTTTGCAGCGACAATCCGGGATCAGCTGGGAAGGAGTGTCTCGGAGATACCGGGAGCAGGTGCGGCAGGTGGACTGGGTGCAGGATTGATGGCGTTCCTGGATGCAAGACTGGTTAAGGGTTTTGATATGGTTGCAGAGGTGGTAGGACTGGAAGAGAAGATCAGAAAAGCTGACCTTGTGATTACAGGGGAAGGGAAATTGGATGGGCAGACCCGTTTTGGCAAGACTCCGTTTGGAGTGGCTCAGATGGCCAAAAGTATGGGAAAGCCTGTGGTCGGTGTTGCAGGAATAATAGAAGGTGACGCCACCGTGCTGTATGAGCTGGGATTTGACCTGTTGATGCCTATCCAGGAAAAACCCTGCGATCTGGAATATTCACTGAAAAACAGTGAGCAGCTGCTGGAGCGAACCGGTGAAAGGATGGCCCGGTTGATTAAGATGGAGATTTAGTTAATTTTGCCATTTATTCTGCATTAAATCATCATAACATGATCGTATTCAAATTTGGCGGGGCTTCGGTAAAAAGTGCTGATGCGGTAAAAAATATAGTGGAGATTCTCAAACGATACGGTAAGGAAAAGATCGTGGTCGTGGTATCGGCCATGGGGAAGACCACCAATGCGATCGAGCGGATTATTGATCACTATTCAGAGGGGAGAAGAGAGGAGACGGAACGGGAGTTCAACGAGTTGAAAACTTATCACCTGGAGGTGATAAACGGTCTTTTTGAGGATCAGGATCACCCGGTTTATTTGGATGTTGAGCAGCTTTTCAACGATCTGGACAAAAGGCTGGCAAAAGCCCCCACACTCAATTATGATTTCGATTACGACCAGTTGATCTGCTTTGGTGAGCTGCTCTCCACAACCATCATTGGCCATTTTCTGAACGCATCGGATGTTCCCACCCGCTGGATGGATATCAGGCGGTCCCTCAAAACCGATAACACCTGGCGGGAGGCAAAGATAAACTGGGAGCTGTCGGACCAGCTTGTGAACAGCCATTTTATCTTTAACGGGGAGCGGATCCTGATCACACAGGGCTTTTTAGGCTCCACCATCAATGACCAGACCACCTCACTTGGAAGGGAGGGATCGGACTATACTGCGGCAATACTGGCATATATGCTGAAGGCAGAGAGCGTCACGATCTGGAAAGATGTCCCAGGTGTGCTGAATGCAGATCCTAAATATTTTGACGACACCATCCTGCTCAGGGAGCTATCCTACCTTGATGCCATCGAACTGGCCTATTTTGGCACCAGCGTCATTCATCCCAAGACCATTAAGCCATTGCAGAACAAAAATATAAACCTGCATGTGAAATCATTTGTTGATCCCGAAGCACCCGGAACACTGGTGGGGAACCTCTCCTACAACTCACTTACTCCTTCGTTTATTTTCAAGATGGACCAGGTACTTATACGGACATCACCCCTCGATTTCTCTTTTATCAATGAGAACAACCTGGAGGAGATTTTCGGGATACTGGGCAGGCACGGTATGAAGATCAACCTGATGCAGAATTCGGCCATCAGTTTTAAAATGATCGTGAACAATGACAAACGGAAGTTAAGGGCCGTCATTGATGAGCTGGAACAGAAATTCAAAGTAGCCTATCAGACAGGCCTGGAGCTGGTTACAATCCGTTATTTTGATCAATCCACCATCGATCGTGTCATGATCAATAAGGAACTTATAATGGAACAGCGAGGGGTACAGAACATCGAATTGCTGATTCGGGATTTGGGTTGATCCTTTTTAATAAAAAAAGGCACCTTGTCTCAGAAAGAAGCCTTAATTTTGGCATTTATTGTTTAACCAGGTTCTGATGATTAATATGAAGTACTCCCTGCGTCTGATACTGCTTTTCATGCTGATCCTGAGCCAGGGATTAATGACCCGGATGTTCAGCCAGGATCTGAAGGATGTTGAAGAACCGGAGCAATTTCGGGGCGATTTTGCCGTAAAGGGTGATCAGCTGGCGATCTGGAACGGTTCGAATTATATACCGGTATTTATCAAGGGCATCAACCTGGGTGTATCGGTCCCCGGAACCCAGCCTGGGCAGCTGGCTGCAACCAACGAGGATTACACCCGCTGGTTCAAGCTGGTCAAAGAGGCAGGGTACAATACCATACGGCTCTACACACTTCATTTCCCGAGGTTTTATGATGAGTTGAGGGCTTATAACCTCGAAAACAGGCAGAATCCGCTTCTTGTCATCCAGGGTATTTGGCTGGAGGAGAATGATACCGTCACCGATCTTTTTGAACAGAGCGCTTCCTTCGATCAGGAGATCCGGGAGGATGTGGCAGCAGTTCACGGAGATATTTCCATAGCAGTCCGACCCGGGAAAGCCTATGGTGATTTCAGTTCAGATATTTCACCCTGGGTGATCGGGTATCTGCCGGGGAGGGAGATCCAACCCGCTGAGGTTCACATGACAAACCTGAATAACCCGGGGGAGACCTCCTATGAGGGTGCTTTCTTTCAACTCCCGGCGGGTGATCCGGTTGAAGTTTGGCTGGCAGAACGTCTCGATGGATTGATGGGATATGAATATGCACAATACCAGGCTGTGCGACCCACCGGCTTTTCGACCTGGCCTACACTGGATCCCATCTTCCATCCAACAGAGCATATTCTGGTGGGAAGCACCGAGGATTCAGAGCAGATCGACCTGGCAGATTTGATCTCTGCCGACTCCTCTGCAGGCTTCTTTATCGGATACCATGCATATCCCTATTATCCCGATTTTATCATACAGGATCCCTACTACCTGGCTGAATCAGATGCGTCAGGACCCAACAACTACCTGGGCTACCTGAAGGATTTGAAAGCGCATTACGAGGCTGTTCCACTGATCATTGCAGAATACGGAGTGCCATCCAGCTGGGGAAGCGGTCATCTTTCACCTTCCGGTATGCATCATGGAGGCCACTCCGAGCAGCAGCAGGGGATATACACTATCAGGATGCTTGACAATATGGAGGAATCCGGTTGCGCCGGCGGTATACAGTTTTCCCTGATAGATGAGTGGTACAAGCAGACCTGGATCACAAACCCATACTCAAACAGTGCCTATCGTTATCTGTGGCACAACATCACGGCCCCCGAACAGAATTTCGGGATACTTGCCTATGCGCCTCCACCGGGTCAGTTTACAGAAACCGGTGACTATCAGGGTAGTACCATATCCAGTGTAAAGGTCCATTCCGACTATACTTTTTTCAGGGTCAGGATTCATATGAACACCGAACAGTACAGTGGTGATACACTCTGGGTAGCCTTTGACACCTATGAATCAAATTTGGGCGAGTCCATACTTCCCGATGGCCGGTCACTGGGTGTGGCTCCCGATACCCTGCGGGCCGAGTTTGCACTTCAGATCCCGCTGGGGGGCGATCTGGCCAGATTGTTCGTGATTCCCGGTTATGATGTATATGGTATCAAAGATGTGGTAAGAGTAGATACGGTTGTTTCCACTCCCACCAATATTGGGATCTGGAACCCTGTCCGGTGGAAAACCAACTATTTTACCGACAGGACTCAGTATATTGGCGAACTGGCCGTCTCTGATTCGGAAGATCCTTACCAGTTCCTCAATGCAGTAACAATCTTCAACGACAGCCTGGAAGTGCGTATTCCGTGGACCCTGCTTAATTTTCCCTCGCCAAACCTTGGACGGGCCATGCACTATATCTCGCACCTGGACGCCGGGCAGATCGTGATCGAACAGCAGGATACACTGTCGGACGGAATAGCCCTGACCCTTTGCCTCCGGGACGAGATCTACCAGACAGGGAAATATACCTGGAGTCCGTGGGACTATTCAAAGATCACCAATGATCCCCCCATTGAGCGGAAAAAGCAGTCGTTTCACTATATTAAGCAGATGTTGCCACAGTTCAATTCACCTCCCATCGGCATGGCGGATACATTTGAACTTATAAGCGGGATTCTTGAACCGGGTGCTGATGAGGGTGTACTGCGAAACGATTTTGATATTGATGGAAATGAAATGCGTGTGAGGCTCGCCTTTGGAAGCGGGACCGGGCACGGAAACCTCTACCTGAATCCCGACGGTAGCTTTCTCTATGATCCGGATCCCGGATTCAGGGGGGAAGATTTTTTTATGTACTACCTGGAGGATGGGACCACTTACTCTTCACTTGTACCGGTTCATCTGCAGGTGGGATATCCTCTGTATAATAAGGATGCAGAAGCACTGCAGCATGCTACGGTTTATCCCAATCCCGGGAAGGATCGATTCCTGATCACCATTCAGGAACCTTTTCAGGAAGCCTATCTCAGGGTGGTGGATATGCTTGGAAGGGAGGTGGCTCATATGAGGCTTGAGGAGGCAACAGAATGGGTTGAGATCCGCCAGGCCACCCCGGGTATACACCTGTTTATTTTATCCATAGACCAGGAGGTGGAGCAACACCGTATCCTTTTGCAGTAATCTGCGTAGAAATGACCGAAAATAATGAATATCCTTGTTTGCGAAGATAACGTAATGACCCTGAAGACCATTGAATTTGCGCTGAAGAAAGCGGGTTATAACGTGTTTAAAGCTGGGGATGGAATTCAGGGCATCAGGATACTCAGTGAAGAGGAGATCGGTCTGGTCATAACGGATATCAACATGCCTTATTCCAAGGGACTGGAGCTGGTTCGTCATATCAATACAAAAATGGAACCAAAGATCCCCGTCATTGTTATTACAGGTATAACCAACGAGGAGACCAGGGTACATGCTGCAGAGCTTGGAGCGCGGGGATACCTGACCAAACCTTTTGATCTTGATGTCATGGTGGACATGGTAAGATCCCTCTCTGGCAAGAATTGATAGTATATATGCAGAGAACCCTAATAGTTTTCACCCTTTTTGTACTTATACTGCCTCCACTGCAGGCCCAGGATACTATTCGGCGAAACAATCCTGAAGAGGAGTTTGCCAGGATGCGTACGCTTGCCTCCGCCGGTGATTACGACGGAGCAAAACAGATTGGATACAACCTGCTGAAGGACAATGAAGAGTACTATGATGCAGCACTCTTCCTGGCCAGGATCCATGGCTGGGAATCCAGTTTTGACTCTGCCTATATGCTTATCGACAGGGTACTGGCCGAAGAACCGGGGCTCTATGAAGCCTACGGGACGTGTGCAGACCTGGCGTACTGGGAGAACAACCTGGAAAAGTTCGATTCCTGTGCGAGGGGCGCAGTGGAGATCGAACCGGATTCGGCCGATCGCTTTGAACGATACAGGCTGGCCATTCAGCAATCCGTGCCCCGGGCCAAACAAAAAAATATCTTTGCCTGGTACACCTATGACCATTTTTCGGTACCCTATCAGCGCAACTGGCATATGTTGACTGCAGGAGCAGAACTGCCCATCAAACAGGGCACCCTGATTCCCTCTCTGAACGCGGGTTATTTTGCAGGTGATCTTTCACAGAAGACAGATCTCCAGTTCAACCTGGATGCTTATCTGACTCTTGGGAAAAACAATTATGCCATGCTGGGCTATGGGTTCTCACCTGGCGGTGATATCAACTTTTTCCCCGTCCACAGGGGAGCTGCTGAGTTGTGGCAGGTACTGCCCAGGGGATTTGCACTATCTGCCGGACTGCGATATTATTACTGGGACCGGCATTTTACTTTTCTGACTTTTTCCGGGGAGAAATATGCCGGAAATTACTGGTTCTCCTTAAGGAATTACCTCTTCTTTAAAGATTACGGCGTTTCTGCTTCGTGGTACCTGAGTGCGAGACGATACTTTGACAATGAATTCAACCACCTCACACTGACCCTTGGTTACGGCACCTCGCCGGATGAACCGATCCTGGTTGTTTCTGACCTGGACAGGCTTAGTGCTGTGTCGGGCCGTATCGCATTCACAAAGTTTGTTTCACGGAAAGTGAGGCTGACTTCAATGGTGGGTTATGCCTGGGAAGAGTATGCCAGGGAAGCGCACAGGCACAGGATTGATGCAAGAATTGGTGTATATATCTTGATAAAAGATTGAGAATCAGGGAAACATATCTGATCCTTGTTCTGGGGCTGATCTTTTCTACAATCGGCTCAGCATCATCTCATGGCCAGGTAACAGCCGACACCCTGCGAGCCGTTACCACAGTTTCCGACACCCTGCGAGCCGTTACCACAGTCTCCGACACCCTGCTTGCCGTTACCCCAGGCGCAGACGCCCTGCGAGCCGTCACCCCAGGTGCCGATACCGTACACGCTGACAGTGCAAACGTGCAAACGGGTCTGGCGAAAGGGGAACATTTTACAGTTTTTGGCAGCTATGCCAGCCGGGTCCTGCTGCGGTTTAAAAAATCACCCCTCTTCATTACCGTACTCTATATTGTGATTATCTACTCCATCATAACACTGATCACTTTGCTGGTTATCATACTGATGCACAGGAGCAGGCTCATTCACGACCTGAAGCTGAAGGAGTATCTTCTGGAGAAGTACCAGAAGTCGCTAATGGACTACCTGTTCGAGGAGGAGAAACAGGATGAGGCTATCAGTGAACTGAACAGGATAGCTTCCAACCCTATGAACCGACAGGTCCTGATCAATCAGATGATCGACCTGAGTGTTAATCTGAAGGGAGAGATCAGGGAGAAGGTACAAAAATTATACCTTCGCCTGGGATTGAAAAAGCACTCCATGAGAAATGCCTACAGCCGGAAATGGCACAATAATGTAAAGGGATTCAGAGAGCTTGCCTTTATGAATATCCGGGATGCCAATGACAAGATTATTGAAGCCCTGAACTCCAACAATGAGATACTGAGGATGGAGGCTCAGATTGCCATGGTCAGGTTAGCGGACGGGAATCATTATGATTTCCTCGATCTGCTGGAGAAACCGCTTTCTCTCTGGGAACAGGTGACCCTTCATGAATTGCAGATACAGCACAACCTGAAGGTCCCTGTTTTTAAGAAATGGTTCGGTTCGGATAATGAAAGTGTGGTCATGTTTGCACTTGAGATGGTCGCCTGGTATAAACAGCGGGGTGCTGGGAAGGAGATCATGAAACTGTTTGAACATAAGAGTGAACAGGTTCGTTTCACCGCTTACAGGGTATGTGGTGATCTCGGACTCAAAATGGCCTTTCCCGGTATGGTCAAAAAATACCCCGGTGAATCATTCAAGAACAGGTTGGAGATCCTGCAGTCTTTTGCAAAGGTGCCCCAGGAGAAGTACCTGAAATTCCTGAGATCTGTGCTGGATTCAGAAGAGGATGTACAGTTACAGATAGAGGCAACCAAGGCAATGGAGAATACAGGTGAGCCCGGAATATCATTGCTGATCAGGCTCATGAAAAAGAAATCGGAATACAGGAATTATCAGATCATTATCCGACATGTCCTGGATGGACGGATCTATTAGTCATGGAAAGAGCGATTGATATATTGATGTTTTTCGTGCTGAACGCTATATTCATTGTGACGGCGTTGATCTTTACAGCATACCTGACGCTCACCATTTTCTCAGCCATAACACTGCGAAAGTACCTCAGGAAGAACAGCTATGTGGATTACAATTCAATTGTGGCCTCCCCGATGGCTCCTTCCCTTTCTGTCATTGCTCCGGCATATAATGAGACGGAACACATAATTGACAATATCAGGACACTTCTGTCCCTCTATTACAACAATTACGAGGTGATCGTCATCAATGACGGAAGCCTGGACGATTCCCTTGAGAAAATTATCAGTGCATACGAACTGGAGAAGGTCAATTACTATTTTGACTACCGTCTGCCGTGTGAGAGGATCAGGGGCGTTTATAAATCCAGGAACCGTTCTTTTAAGAAGCTGACTGTTATTGATAAGCGCAATGGTGGGAAAGCCGATTCACTGAATGCAGGTTTGAATGTGTGCAGGAACGACCTGGTAGTGAGTATTGATGCAGACTCCATCATGGAACCGGATGCGCTTTTGAAAATGGTGAAACCATTTATGGAAGCCAAGGAAAAGCGGGTGATCGGTGCCGGAGGAGTCATACGCATTGCCAACTCCTGCGAGATCTCGGACGGACATATTCAGAAGATCAACCTCCCTAAAAAGTTCCTGCCAAGGGCACAGGTCATGGAATATACAAGGGCCTTTTTGATGGGAAGGATGGCCTGGAGTGAGTTGGACGGATTGTTGCTCATTTCAGGTGCACTGGGCATGTTCGACCGTGAAATCGTGATCAGTGCCGGGGGGTACAGTACCAAAACGGTAGGAGAGGACATGGAGCTGGTGGTCAGGATCAGAAGGTATATGGCCGAAAACAACCTGGATTATGATGTGGTTTACATTCCTGATCCGCTCTGCTGGACAGAGGTTCCCTCTTCCATAAAGGTACTGGCACGGCAGCGAAGCAGATGGACAAGAGGAACAATGGAGACCCTGTTCACTCACCGGGTGCTCTTTTTCAACGGGAAATACGGGAAGCTGGGATTGTTGGGTTATCCATACTGGTTGTTATTTGAGTACCTCGCCCCCATCATTGAATTCCTGGGTATCCTGTGGTTTATATTCCTGGTGATTACCGGAAGGTTAAACTGGCCCTTCTTTCTCCTGCTGTTTGGCTTTGTCTATTTTTTCGCGGTCTCACTCTCCATCTGGGCAGTACTTTTTGAAGAGATTACCTTTCATAAATACGAAAGGCGGAGAGATGTGCTCCGCCTTGTAGGAACTGCATTCCTGGAACCCCTCCTGTATCACCCGCTGGTGATGCTGATGTCCATCAAAGGGAATATTGATAAGCTGCTGAACCGTAACATCTGGGGCAGGATGGAAAGAAAAGGATTTAATAAATCCTGACCATTAAACCTCCATCACTTCACTTTCGGCCCTGTTTCCTTCCCGGTCCACCGTAACCACCCTGTATGTACCACCTCCCGGGGGGACTGTATACCTGAACGGATCGGTGCTAATCTGCGGGATGTGCAGGATTGTTGCTACAAGATCCTTCCCGCTGTATACTTCGTAGTGGGAGAGGGGATCATCAGCTGCCAGGGCACTGTTCCATGCAATTTCCTTTGCGTTCCCCCCCTGTATCTTTATATCCTGTGGCGGAGTAAGTCCCCGGTAAGGGAGCTGGAAATAATTGGTCTGGCCCCCTTTGGCAACACCGGCATTTTTCTCGATTTTCTGCCGATCCTCCTGGCTCAATCCGTCCGGAGCTATCTGTGCGGCATAATAATTCTGGACCAGCTGGCACTTCAGCGGGTCATCCGAAATTTGCCCGATCCCGATAATGGCCGTATGGATACCGGGTGTGGTCAGTGAGTATTCAATCAGTGGTTTGCTTGGCAGCTCCCTGGTGCCCACGGTTCGTACCACGCCATCCGAATCCCTGGTCCAGTTGGCATACTTTGAATACATGGCGCCATCGGCAAATACCTTCATGGCAATAATACCCATGTTCCTGGCTTGTGCGACCGGGATCACATTGTGCTGATGATTCAGGTAACGTCTGTCGTTGGCATTGATGGCTATCAGCATGGCATCCAGGATCTCAAACCGGTCGCGCCTTATCATATCCATCATGGCAGGTGAACTGATATGACCCGAGAGCCCTATATGCCTGATAAGTTTTTCATTTCCAGGATTTAATCCCGTGTGGTTGGTCCCGTCGCGATAGTCCCTGAGCGCTACAAGCACACCAAAATTCTCATCTCTGTTTAGAGGGGTCTCCAATCCCCTGTACATGACATCGACCTCCTCCACGAAATTCAGGTTATGAGTCAGGACCATATTCACATAGGAGCCTTCAGGATAATGTCCCTTACCATCGCCAAACATTTGAGAAAGTGACCTCTTCAGGTCTGCAACGGCTCCTCCTTCAGGATATCCGTTTGACCAGTTGACTACATTCTCAAGCTGCGGGAAGCCTGGCTTAGCCCATCTTTGATGCGTTTTGGTTGTCAGGAATATGGATTCCCTTAATTTTTCATCATAACCGGTTTCCCCCGGGATCAGCTTCAGTTTCCTGAGTGCTTTGCCGTAGTTAAGCTGACTGCCGTCATACAGGTTAGAGGTGTCAAAATAGTTGACCCCTATTTTAAAAGCCTTCAGGATGATCGGAACGGGATCCACATCGGCGGGGGTCCACTGTAGAGAAGCCTGTCCGCCCAGTCCGAGGGTGGTCACATCGAAGGGGATCTTTCCAAACCTTCGTTTCATCGGAGCGGGAAGCTGATCCAGTCCGAAATGGAATCCTGGAAGTATGGTGAGCCCGGCTGCAGCTGCTGCAGAGAGCTTTACAAATTGACGGCGGGAAACAGTTTGATGTATCATGGTAACATATATTGGTTCAAATCGTCATAGCAGTACACAAGATAATTTAAATAGGTATAATAATCTACTGTGCGAAAACGTACGCCACTGTCCGGAAACGTGCTATACAACATCCTGGACAATGCATTTAAAGGGCATTAAATCAGGCATATATACTGTATGGCACAGTTTCTGGAAAGAATAGGAAAACCCAAGATATATGTGGAAGAATTTTATCAAGGTCACCATACGAAGCATCAGTAAGAACAAAGCGTTTAATGTGATCAATATAGCCGGACTGGCCATTGGACTGGCCAGTGCGATTTTTATTATCCTCTATATCATCAGCGAATCGAGCTATGACAAGTTCAATGAGCAGTCTGCAAATATCTACAGGCTCTATCTGGAAGGGAAAATGGCAGGAGAGGAGTTTAAGGGTGCCTGGAATGCTCCAATTTATGGTCCGACCCTGTATGAGGAGATCCCGGAGATCGAGAATTTCTGCCGCTTCGATTTTCGCAACAACCAGCTGGTGTGGGTCAATCCGGACAATAAGTTCCTGGAGAACAGGATCATGCTGGCCGATTCCACATTTTTTGATCTGTTCTCCATCAAATTGCTTGAGGGAGATCCGTCCACATGCCTGGATGAACCCCAGACAGTTTTACTGACTGAGTCAAAGGCGGCCCAGTATTTCCCGGAAGAGGATCCCATTGGCAAGTCCATTGCCATGGATAATGAATCCAACCTGTTCACTGTGACAGGTGTGGTGGAGGACGCACCCAGGACCTCACACTTTGTGTACGATTTTATCATCTCCTATCATTCGGATGAAAGGGGTAAAAGCACCTTCTGGTTCAGCAACTGGATGATGACATATATCCTGGTCCGGCCCGGAACCGACCAGGAGGTTCTTAATCAAAAGATCAGGGAATCTCTATATGAGAATATCAGGCCCCAGTTGAAACAGATCATGGGGATCACACCGGAGGAGTTTGAAGCGGCAGGCAATAAATATGGCCTGTTTACCCAGCCACTGCTGGATATTCACCTGGACCAGGATCTGGATGTGCCCAATGAGACGGGTTACCGGCCCCTTGGAAACAGGACCTACCTGGTCATATTCAGCGTGATCGCATTTTTCATACTGGTCATCGCTTCCATCAATTTTATGAACCTGAGTACAGCCCGGTCATTGAGCAGGGCCAAAGAGGTGAGTCTTCGCAAGGTGGTAGGCTCCGACAGGAAACACCTGGTCAGGCAGTTCCTGTTTGAAAGTGTGTTCCTGAGCCTCATTTCGCTGGTCATAGCGGTCCTGCTGGTGGTGATCCTGCTCAGGCCATTTAATAACCTGGTGGGCCTCAACCTGGAAACAGCGGATATCTTTAAATGGTATATGATCCCCTCTTTTGTCCTGCTTGCTGTCCTGGTGGGACTTTTGAGCGGTAGTTACCCATCCTTTGTGCTGGCCTCCTTTAAGCCGATCTTTGCGTTGAAAGGGAATGCACATGTGAAAAACGGGACCACACTGCTCCGGAATGCACTGGTGATCATCCAGTTTTCCATTTCCATCATCATCATTGCAGGGACCCTGGTCATCTACTGGCAGTTCAACTATATGACCAACAAGGACCTGGGCTTTGATAAGGAGCAGCTGGTGGTGCTGGACCGGCTTGATCCGGTGAACAAGCAGCTTAAGACTTTCGAAAATGAGTTGAAGACAAACGCTGCCATTCTTTCGGCTACCAACTCCACTGCCTATCTTGGAACCACCAATAACAACAGCACCTTTGCCATCAAAGGAAGGCCCGTGGAGGAGAGTGCCATGCTATTTGTCTATAATACTGATGAGGATTTTATGAAGACATACAGATTCTCCCTGGCTACACCAGACAGCAGGTTTTTTTCCACCGATTTTCCAGCTGATTCCTCAGCCTGCCTGATCAACGAAACGGCAGTCCGGAAGTATGCCCTTGAAGATCCGCTGAATACCATTTTTCTGGAACCTGGGGAAAATGGATTTGAAACAGAACTGAGAGTCATCGGAGTGGTAAGCGATCACCATTTCTCAAGCCTGAAAAATGAGATAGGAGCACAGATATTCATTCTTAAGCCAAAGGATTGGGGCTGGACAGGATATGTCACCATAAGGCTGGCGGGGGGGAAGGAAAATATAGAGGCAGGACTGGACCATATCAAAAAGACATGGGAATCGTTCACCGGTGATGAACCGTTGCAATATTTCTTTCTGGATGAAGAGCTGAATAAATATTATGCAGAGGAGAAGCGTACCGGCACCATTACCCTGATCTTCTCCATTCTGGCCATTTTCATTGCTTCTCTCGGTCTGTTTGGCCTCACCCTGTACAACGCACAGAAACGCATAAGGGAGATAGGTCTTCGTAAAGTACTGGGAGCAACTGAGGCCAATGTGATAGGGGTCATCTCGAAAAGCGTGGGCTATGCAGTCGGTATTGCCATACTGATTGCCATGCCGGTGGCTTTCTTTATGATGCAGAACTGGCTGAGGGATTTCCCATACAATGTGGGATTCCAGCCGTTGCTTTTTATCTCAGCTGCGTTGCTCTCCATCATCATCGCCATGATTACGGTAACCATAACCTCCCTGAAGGCAGCACGAACCAATCCTGCAGTGGCATTGCATTACGAATAGTACTCAATCTAAAATAAAGAAAAAGAGGATGTGGAAGAATTTCATCCGGGTTACTATCCGGAGTATCAACAAGAACAAGGCTTTTAACGCCATTAATATCGCCGGACTGGCCATCGGGCTGGCCAGTGCAATCTTTATAATCCTGTATATCATCAGTGAAACAAGCTATGACCGGTTTAATGAACATGCTGATGATATCTACCGGCTCTACCTGGAGGGAAAGATGGCCGGGGAGGAATTCACCGGCGCCTGGGTCAGCCCCATTTGCGGGCCGGCATTCAACGAAGAGATCCCTGAAGTTGAGAATTTCTGTCGTTTCGACTGGGCCAACAACCGCCTGATGTGGGTCGACCCGGCCAATAAATACCTGGAGAATCAGATCCTCTATGCAGACTCCACATTCTTTGACCTGTTTACCCTCAAACTTTTACAGGGAGACCCAAACACCTGCCTGGACGAACCCAATACCATTGTTTTAACAGTATCAAAAGCGGAACAATATTTTCCCGGCGGGGATCCCATCGGGAAGTCCATTTCCATGGACAACGATTCCACCCTCTACCGGGTGACCGGTGTGGTGGAGGAGGCACCCCGTACCTCCCACTTCGATTACGATTTTATCTGCTCCTATTGCACCTATGAATCGAGCCGTCGAACCACCTGGTTCAATAACCACATGCAGGCTTATCTGCTGGTGAGCCCGGGAACCGATCCTGAATTGCTGGATGAGAAGCTTGAGAAAGTCACCATAACAAACATTGAAGGTGAACTGGAGCAGTTTATGGGGATCTCACAAGAGGAGTTCACTGCTTCCGGGGCGAAGTATGGATATCATCCCCAGCCCCTGCTGGATATTCACCTGAATTCGGATATCGAGGTGCCTGGCGATATCGGGTATCGTCCCAATGGCAACCGGACCTACCTGGTTATTTTCGGGGTCATCGCCTTTTTTATTCTGGTGATTGCCTCCATCAACTTTATGAACCTGAGTACGGCCCGTTCGCTGAGCCGGGCCAAGGAGGTGAGCCTTAGAAAAGTGGTGGGTTCTGACCGAAAACAACTGGTTCAGCAGTTTCTCTTTGAAAGTGTGTTTCTGAGCCTGGTCTCACTGTTCATCGCCATTGCCCTGGTAAGTGCACTGCTGGCCCCCTTTAATAACCTGGTAGGGTTGAACCTGGCCTATAGCGATATCTTCCGATGGTACATGATCCCCTCTTTTATTGTACTTGCGGTACTGGTTGGTCTGCTCAGTGGCAGCTATCCCTCCTTTGTGCTGGCCTCCTTCAAACCGATCTTTGCACTGAAGGGAAATGCCAGTGCAAAAAATGGAACTACGGTACTGCGCAATGCACTGGTGATCATCCAGTTCTCCATTTCGATTATCATTATCGCCGGGACCCTGGTCATTTACTGGCAGTTCAGATATATGACCAATAAGGACCTGGGCTTTGATAAGGAGCAACTGGTTGTGCTGGAGCGGCTGCATCCTCTGGGGAACGGTAAGGAGATACAAACCTTTAAGAAGGAGTTGCTGAGCCATTCGGCCATCCTTTCAGCCACAAACTCAACCGCCTACCTGGGGTCCCCCAACAATAACAACGCTTACGGGATTAAAGGCAGACCCCCGGAGGAGTCGGTGCTCTTTTATACCTTCTGGACCGATGAGGATTTTATGAAAACCTACCGCTTTGGGCTGGCCACATCGGATAGCCGCTACTTTTCTGAAGAGTTCTCCAGCGATTCTTCCGCCTGCCTGGTCAATGAGGCGGCAGTGAGGAAGTACAACCTGAAGGATCCACTTAATCAGTCCATTATGGTGGGTTTTGAAGACCCGGAAAATGCCCAGGAACTGCGTATTATAGGGGTGATGGATGATTATAATTTCCTTACCCTGAAGCATGAGGTTGGTGCCGAGATCGTTATTTTGAAGGACCGCAACTGGGACTGGTCGGGCTACCTGACCGTCCGGCTTGCTGCAGGTAAGGATAATATTCAGGCAGGACTGGCATTTATAGATGAAAAATGGAAGGAATTTACCAATGACGAGCCCCTGCAATACTTCTTCCTGGATGAGGAACTGGATTCTTACTACGCAGAGGAGAAGAAGACCGGAGCTGTAACGATGGTCTTCTCCATCCTGGCCATCTTTATTGCATCGCTGGGACTTTTCGGACTTACCCTCTATAATTCCCAGAAGCGGATCAGGGAGATCGGCATACGCAAGGTGATGGGAGCCACTGAAAACAATGTGATCACAGTGATATCAAAAAGTGTTGTATATGCTGTAGGAATAGCCATCCTGATTGCCATGCCGGTGGCCTATTTTATGATGCAGGACTGGCTCAGGGATTTCCCATATAATGTGGGATTCCAACCATTGCTGTTCCTGTCGGCCGCCCTGCTGTCCATCATTATCGCTATGGTAACTGTCACGGTCACCTCGCTGAAGGCGGCACGCATTAACCCGGCCATCGCGCTGCACTATGAGTAGATAGATCTGTAGTGGGCATTGTCCGGTATGTCCGGGCATCAGAACCTGATGGTGAACTTCACTTTCAGGCGGGCGTTGGCTTCCTCCATCTGGAAGCGATCATAGGGATCGCTGATGATGCTGTTCCATACCAGGAATATCTCCCTGCCCGGTTTCAGGATCCACTGGAACCTGGACTGCCAGCCCATTCGTGCCGACTGGCTGTCGTACTGAACAAAATTGTAGAGGGTGATATCCGGACTGAAGAGGATGTTCAGGTTAACACGGTAGATATAAGCAATAAATCCATCCTCGGATAGTTCAACACTGTTCCGGACCAGCTCTCCCCCCACAAACAGGGGCACAAACACCTTGTATCCGGCCATGAGTTTTATCTCATTTCTGGATCCATTGAAAAAACCTCCAAACCGGTAATCCAGCGTTCCCCAGATTTTACGGCGCTGGGCCGAATGGAGGGAGATGGTTTGCCAGAAAGATTGGTATGCTCCTTCGGGAATGGTATGGTCTTCATAAATGGTAAAGGGTTCATCAAGGAATTCAAAGGAGGAGGTCATCTTCCAGCCCACCTGGTCACCTGAAAGGAACCGGACATTCAGGGGCGTCATGTTCCATTCACGTGTTAAGAGCCGCCTGTTGAAGCCGGAAATATGATCCAGTCCCGCACCCGCCTGAACCTGGAGGATCCCCCAGCGTTCGGGCCTGGGGCCCACTAAAAGATCTCCATAGGTCTCGCGTACGCCAGGACGGGGAACAAAGCCGATCCCTGCAAGGAAGTTTTCCTGGATCTGCATATGCCCCAGCGTGATATTGAACAGGTCGTTGGGATAGACAAATTCAGCTCCAAAAGCCAGTTCCCTTCCCTCATCCCGGACCGCCTTATCTGTAAATTGGGTGGAAGATTTCAGACCATACATCGTAAAAGCCATATTCTTGTCTCCCCTGAATTTTGAGGTACCCAGCCGAAGGTCCGCACCAACCAGGTAATTGGGAATGTCATTGATTGAATTACCATAGGTGGAGATGATCCCCACCTGGCTCTGATCCCCGAAATTCCTGGATATCCGAGTGACCACAAAATTTGAATTCATCCAGTCCTCCCGTTGATCCTTCATATACATGGCACCCAGGTTCCATTGTCCGGATTGACCTGATATCTTGCCACCATAGAGAACGGGTATGGGATTCCCGGTGGAATCGAGGCCAATTCGCCTTGAAAAAAAAGGGATCAGCCGGGTGCTAAAGGCGCTGCTGATCCCGAAACTAAAATAGTTGGATCCATCCAGGAAAAAGTCCCTCTTTTCCGGGTAGAACAACCTGAACCTGGTCAGGTTAATCTCCTGTGCATCCACCTCGGTCTGTGCAAAATCGGTATTGATGGTCAGTGCGGCCTTCAGGTTGGAGGTAATGTTATAGTAGGCCTCAATGCCCGCATTGGCTACCGGTCTCACCCGGTCATCCTCCCGCTCGTAGTTCGTCCCTGTTAAAGCGTATGGTACAATATCCAGGCCCAGACCCTGACTGATCCCGCTTATCCCTTCAAGGATCCCTGCATCCGAAACCTGGAATTTATGTGTGTTCAGGTTTGCCACCGGCCAGTAACCGGTCTCCTGGTTCTTCATATAGTACCGGATCAATTTCACGCCCCACCGGTCCGACTCTTTTGCAAATCCAAGCGTTTTGAAAGGGATGGCCATCTCCGCATCCCAGCCTTCACTGTGGATCCTGGCCTTCCCGGTCCAGAGCCCGTCCCATGCTTTATTAAAGGCGGCTCCATTCTCGCTTACAAAAGCATCTCCGATGGAACCCCTGGGTCCCACCTGGAACCAGTATGCATTTCTTTTATCCAGATAGGTATCCAGGATCACCTGAACCCGGTCGTCATTTCCCAGACTGACATCCCTGGCCAGCTCTTTTGCAGTGATATTGTCAGGATCACCGAAACAACGAAAGGCGATATAGAGATTGTTCTCGTCCAGGCCGAAATAGACCTCTGTTCTCAGGGTGAACGGCTGCCCGTTCTGTGGCTCCCTTTGAATGAAGGAGGTAACCGGCTCCGCGTTCATCCAGGTTTCCTCACTGATGATCCCATCTATAATGGGAGGGGTCTCGAACCGAACCGCAGTGACCTTATCCTGGCCAGCAACCTGGTGAAGCTGAAGAAGAAGGAAAATGAAAACCGGGAAGCGCCTATAAATGCCCACAAAGATCTGATTGGATCCTCAAAAGTAATATTTTCATGTCAGCCGGCTATTCCTCAACACCGAATTTAAAAATGGTCCGGGAGACAAATTTCTCTCCCGGGCGAAGTACCGTGGTGGGGAATGCGGGTTGATTGGGTGAATCAGGAAAATGCTGGGTCTCCAGGCACAGGCCGGAATGCTGAATAAAGGTTCTGTTACCCGATACAAGGGTTCCATCCAGAAAATTCCCAGTATAGAACTGTACACCGGGCTGCGTGGTCTGCACCTCAAGAAATCGCCCTGTTTTAGGATCCATTACTTTGGCAGCCAGTCGACTTTCACCTTCACTTCCGTCAATCACAAAATTGTGGTCATACCCCGGCGGGTTGCCTCCCACTTCATCAAAGTGTTCTCCGATGGCATGCGGCTTCCTGAAATCAAACGGAGTACCCTCCACATAGGCCAGTTCACCAGTGGGGATCAACTCGTCATTCACAGGAGTGTACCTGGTGGCATTGAGGTACATGATATGGTCCAGGATGGTACCCTCGCCCGCCAGGTTGAAATAGGAGTGGTTGGTCAGGTTCAGAACTGTGGGCTTGTCGGTTTCAGCCTCATAGGTAATATATAATTGGTCCATCAGTAATTCGTAGGTCACCGTCACCTTCAGGTTCCCCGGGTAACCCTCCTCTCCGTCCGGGCTCAAATAGGTGAGTTGCAGTGCGGATCGCTCTTCACAGCTGATTACCTTTGGATCCCAGAGCTTTTTGTCGAAACCCTTCACACCTCCATGCAGGCTGTTATTCCCGTCATTTGCCGCCAGATGGCAGGTCTCGCCATCCAGGGTGAATTGCGCATTGGCGATCCGGTTGCCATACCTTCCAACAATCGCTCCGAAGTACGGCTGGCTTTTCAGGTACTGATCCAGATGATCAAAACCAAGAACAATATTGGTTGATTTACCATTTCTGTCGGGAGTGTGGATCCCGGTTATGATCCCCCCCCAATTGGTAATTGTGATGGTAATATCCCTTTCATTCTTAAGGGTATACAGCATGGCAGAATCCCCATCCGGTGTCATGCCGAAAAAGGATTTTTCAACTTTACATTTGGGATTTTTCTGTTCAGTAGCTGCATCACCTTTTTTTGCAGGCCTGCATCCAGCCACCATCAACACCAGTGCCACAATCAGCGAAAGACCGGTAGTAAGCGGGTACCTCGATAGTTTGATCATTCTTTTGTCCATGATATATAATTATTGTTAGGGTGTTAGATGTTGTTAAGGTGTTAGTGTTTTTCAAATTCAAGTCTTTCACCGCGCACCATCTCATTGAAAAGGCCATCCCTGTATGCCAGCTGTCCGTTCACCCAGGTGTGGGTCACTTTTGAATGGAAGGTCTCTCCTTCAAAGGGCGACCAGCCGCATTTATAATAGATGTTCTTATGGGCCACGGTCCACTCCTGTTCAATATCCACCAGTACCAGGTCTGCTTTATATCCGGGTTCAATAAATCCTCGCGCTTTCACACCAAAAAGCCGGGCAGGGGCATGACACATCTTTTCCACCACTTTTTCGATGGATATTTTACCCTGGTGAACCAGTTCCAGCATGGCCGTTAAGGAGTGCTGTACCATGGGACCGCCTGCAGGGGCTTTCATGTACTTGCTCTGCTTCTCTTCAATGGTATGCGGTGCGTGGTCGGTGGCAATCACGTCTAGTTTATCATTCAGAACTGCAGCAAGCAGGGAATCACGGTCATGCATTGTTTTAATGGCAGGGTTCCACTTGATAAGGTTGCCTTTTCGTTCATAGTCCCCGTCATGGAACCAGAGATGATGTATGCAAACCTCTGCGGTGATCCGTTTCTTTTCAAAATCGGTACCCTGCTGAAACAGGTCCAGCTCCCTGGCAGTGGAAATATGCAGTACATGAAGACGTGTGTTGTATTTACCCGCCAGTTTAACAGCAAGCGAACTGGAGAGATAACACGCCTCTTCACTGCGGATCAGAGGATGCT